>ERZ826396.893-NODE-893-length-39004-cov-5.036638_pt1 | contig 39004 bp, 39 predicted proteins | sample MGYA00519926_ERZ826396 | MGnify/ENA primary metagenome ERZ826396 (study PRJEB31778, sample SAMEA3449230) | human gut metagenome | biome: human gut; feature: human-associated habitat; material: faeces | place: United Kingdom | collected 2010/2012 ... | reverse complement strand
GAGGGCTTATGAAGTTACAGGAAGGGGGCGGCAGACATGAAGATTAATCTGACATTAAATGGGAAACGGATCGAGGAAGAGATCCGGGCTGATCTGCTGTTGATTGATTTTGTGCGGGAGCATGGATGCTTTAGTGTAAAGCGTGGCTGCGAAACCTCAGGCTGCGGCCTGTGCACCGTGTTCCTGGATGAAAAGCCGGTGCTTTCTTGTTCTGTACTGGCGGCCAGGGCAGATGGACATGCAGTGACTACTTTGGAAGGACTGCAGAAGGAAGCAGAAGAATTTGGGGCATTTATTGCAGATCAGGGAGCAGAGCAGTGTGGCTTCTGCAACCCGGGCATGATCATGAATGCAATCGCTTTGTTCCGGGAAAATCCGGATCCTACAGATGAAGAGATGAAAGAGTATCTGGCGGGAAATCTCTGCCGCTGTTCCGGATATGAAGGACAGCTGCGGGGGATGAAAGCGTTTCTGGAATATAAGAAGCAGGGAGGTACGGTATGAAGACAGTAGGTCAGCCGATCAGAAAAAAAGACGCTTATGCGCTGGTGACAGGAAAGCCGGTGTTCACCGATGATATCGCGCCGAAGGACTGCCTGGTCGTAAAAGTGTTGAGAAGTCCCCATGCAAATGCCATGGTTAAAAATATCCGGACCGATCTGGCGGAAAAGGTGGAAGGGATCGAAGCTATTTATACATGGGAAGACGTGCTGAAGGAGCGTTTTACCATGGCAGGACAGACTTATCCCGAGGCCAGTCCCTATGACCGGCTGATCCTGGATCCGCATGTGCGGTATGTGGGAGATCCGGTGGCTATCGTTGCCGGAGAGAATGAGGCCTGCGTAGATCAGGCCCTGAAGCGTATCAAGGTAGAGTATGAGATCCTGCCGGCAATTCTGGATCTTCACGAGGCAAAAGACAGTGATATCCTGGTGCATCCGGAGGAAAGCTGGAAAGCTCTGTGTCCGGTAGGGGCAGACAACCGCCGGAACCTGTGTGCCAGCGGCGAGAGCCATGATGGGGACGTGGACGCCGTACTGAAGGACTGCGATGTGGTCGTAGAAGGAACCTACCGGGTGAAAGCGAATCAGCAGGCAATGATGGAAACCTTCCGGACAGTGTGCTACATGGATTCCTATGGACGGCTGAACGTAATGAGTTCGACGCAGATTGTATTCCATATCCGCAGGATCCTGTCGAATGCCCTTGGAATCTCAAAGTCAAAGATCCGGGTATTCAAGCCCAGGATCGGCGGGGGATTCGGGGCGAAACAGACTTCGGTTTCCGAAGTGTATCCGGCGTTTGTGACCTGGAAGACCGGAAAGCCGTCCAAAATGATCTTTACCAGGGAGGAGTCTCAGATTGCATCTTCTCCGCGGCATGAGATGGAGGTTTCTGTCAGGGTAGGCGCTGACCGGGATGGAAAGATCCGGGCCATTGACCTTTATACATTATCCAATACGGGAGCCTATGGAGAACATGGACCGACAACTGTGGGGCTGTCCGGGCATAAGTCCATTCCGCTTTATGGGTCTGTGGAGGCACACCGCTTTGCATATGACGTGGTATATACCAATGTGATGTCCTCAGGAGCTTACCGGGGATATGGAGCGACCCAGGGAATCTATGCAGTGGAGACCGCGGTCAATGAACTGGCACAGAAGCTTCAGATGGATCCGGTACAGCTGCGCCTGAAAAATATGGTGAGGGAAGGAGAAGTCATGCCTGCTTATTATGGCGAGCAGACAAACAGCTGTGCGCTGGACCGCTGTATGGAACGTGCAAGAGAAATGATCGGCTGGGATGAAAAATTCCCCTGCCGGGATATGGGAAATGGAAAGGTCAGAAGTGTGGGCGTAGCCATGGCCATGCAGGGATCCGGAATTTCTCATGTAGATGTGGGCTCTGCCACCATTAAGCTTGAGGAGGATGGACTTTATGCTCTGTCCATCGGTGCGGCGGATATGGGAACCGGCTGTGATACTACGCTGGCCCAGGTGGCGGCAGAGTGTCTGGACTGCTCTGTGGATCAGATCATTGTATCCGGGGCGGATACAGATACCTCGCCTTATGACTCCGGCTCCTATGCCTCCAGTACCGCCTATATTACGGGAAGAGCTGTGGAAAAGGCCTGCCGGAAGCTTCAGGAGAAGATTTGCGAGAAGGCGGCAGAGATGCTGTCCTGCGGCCGGGAAGATATTGAATTTGACGGGCATGTGGCCACAGACCGCAGTACCGGAAAACAGGTGACGTTAAAAGAGATCGGCACGGCAGGACAGTGCGGAAATGCAAATGCGCTGCAGGTGACAGAAAGCAACAGCTCTCCGGTTTCCCCGCCGCCATTTATGGTAGGCATGGTGGAGATCGAGGTCGACAAAGAGACTGGCCATGTAGAGATCCTGGATTACGTGGCGGTCGTAGACTGTGGAACGCCTCTGAACCCGAATCTGTGCCGCTGTCAGGTGGAGGGCGGTCTTGCTCAGGGAATTGGTATGGCCTTATATGAAAACATCCAGTATTCCGCGAAGGGGCAGCTTTTGAACAATTCCTTCATGCAGTATAAGATCCCGACCCGTCTGGATGTGGGAAAACTGCGGGTAGAGTTTGAAAGCAGCTATGAAGAGACCGGACCGTTCGGTGCGAAATCCATCGGAGAAGTGGTGATCAACACGCCGGCTCCCGCACTGGCTCATGCGGTTGCCAATGCGACGGGCATCTGGGTTCATGAGCTGCCGATCACCAGTGAGAAAATCGCAATGGGACTGCAGAAAAAATGAAAATAGGATTGATTTATCTGGCGGCTGGAAACAGCCGCCGTTTTGGAAGCAATAAGCTGTTGTATCAGTGGAACGGGAAACCGATGTATCTGCATCTATTGGAAAGGCTGATGGAAATTGCAGATGCGGATGAGCGTTATGAACTGTGGATAGTAACACAGTATGAGGAGATCAAAAATCAGATTGGTATATTCCGGCAGGAGGGGAGAAGGGCTGCATGTGTCTGGTCCCCGGAGAGCGAAAAAGGAGTCTCATATTCTATTCGGTCAGGGCTTTTCGGATCCGGGATACAGGAAGGGCGTGCTTCAGAGGCCAAAATGCAGGCCTGCGCCTTTTTTGTGGCGGACCAGCCGTGGCTTGCTAAAGAAAGCGTCCTGGGATTTCTGGAACGGATGCAGAAAGAGGAAGCAAGGCTTGGCTGTGTAAAAAACGGCGGTCTCATGGGAAATCCTGTCTGGTTTTCGCAGGAGTACTTTGGGGAGCTGCTTGAACTTCAAGGCGATGAGGGAGGAAAGAAAGTGCTCCGAAGGCATCAGGAAGAGGCAGTTTATTATGAGATTGAAAATGGGAAAGAACTGGAAGATATAGATCGGCTGCGGTATAATAGTTCTATTAAAAGATGAAAAAGAACAGGAGGAAAGAACATGAAAGAATATCTTACCGGAATCCAGCATGTAGGCATCCCTACAAAAGATATGGATGCAACCGTCCGCTTCTATCATAAGCTGGGCTTTGAGACGGCCTTTGAGACCATTAACGAGGAAAATGGTGCAAAAGTTGTATTTTTAAAGCTGGGCAACCTGGTGGTAGAGACCTATGAAGAGCAGGCGGTGAAGATGGAGTATGGCTCCATAGACCATCTGGCTATTGATGTGACGGACGTGGAAAAAGTGTATGAGAAGATCTGTGCAATGGGGATGAATAATCTTTCTGATGAGATTCATTTCCTTCCGTTCTGGGAAAACGGTGTGCGGTATTTTAAGATCGACGGGCCGAATAAAGAGTGTATTGAGTTCAGTCAGATGCTATAAACTGAAAGTATCATTTGCCAAGAGGCCATAAGTGTGGTATGATGGGGTGTGCAGAAAATGAAGACAAGTATTCAGTTGGAGGTTTTATATGAAGTTTCTGTCAAAGCATTGGCTGCAGGCGGGCGCATCGGCGCTGTGCGTATCAGCGATGATATGCTCGGGGATGCCGGTACAGGCCGCTGAACTCGACAGTATGGAAGAGCAGTCATCACAACTGGAAGATGAGCTAGGCAGCATCAACCAGGAACTTTTGGATCTGGGAACGCAGATCGCAGATCTGGAAGATCAGATTGAAGCAACCAACGGGCAGATCGAGGCAACACAGGCGCAGATCGATATCGCAAAAAATAGTGAGCAGCAGCAGTTTGAAGAGATGAAGCTGCGGATTAAGTATGTGTACGAAAACGACAGCGCATCAATGCTGAGCATGATTTTTTCTGTAGACAATATGGCGGATTTTCTGAACCGTGTGGAATTTGTCCAGAATATCAGTGATTATGACCGTGAGCAGTTAGAAGAGCTTAGCAATCTTCGCCAGACGATAGAGGATGAAGAAGCAAAGCTTCAGGAAGAAAAAGAATCTCAGGAAAAGATGGAAGAAGAGCTGGCATCCCAGAAGGAAGAGCTGAATGCCAGGGCGGCAGCCACTTCTACAGATCTTGCCGCACTAACGGATCAGATTGCAAGTCTTCGTGCAGAGGAGGCCGCAAAGCAGGCAGAGGCTGCAAAGAAAGCAGCAGCGCAGGAGACAAGCAGTAATAACTCTGGATCGGGAAGCAATTCGGGAAGCAGTTCCGGATCGGGAAGTTCATCGGGCTCATCCGGCGGGGGAGGATACGACTACCCTTCCGGCGACGGTGTGCTGACACCGGAAAAGGGAGTTGTCTATTTCAACGGTCACAGAGAGACTTATTATTCTCAGAAAGTCCTGCCGGGACACGGACTGAATATTCCGGGACGGCATGTGGCAAGTGACGGGACGATTCGTGATAAAGACGGTTACATCTGCGTAGCCAGCAGCGATCACCCGAAGGGGACTGTTGTACAGACCTCTCTGGGGGCCGGAAAGGTTTATGATACAGGATGTCCGTCGGGAACGATAGACATTTATACAGATTGGTAAAATTGAATGAAGAGAAAAGGTCGGAACCGGCGTGGCAGAAGCTGCACTGGTTCCGTTTTGGTTTACAGGTATGTTGTGAGTCCCTCAGCGTATAAAAGAATTAATAGATCCAACATCTAATCCCAGTTTAGGTACCGGTGTGTCCACTTCTTTGTTATATCTCTGCTTCCCAAGAAACAGCATCTTTTCAAGGGTGGTATAGGAGTATCCCAAAGTGAATCTGTTGACAAATTATCCCTCTTTTTATCGAAATAGACAGAAAGTGAGAGTCAGCGATTATTTGAGGGTCATGTGAGCACATTTGCGGCTTTAAAACGAGAACATAAATTGAATAAAATTTAGAAAAGAGGTATTCAGAAAGTGATAGAAGAAAGCCTCTTTTCGGCAACAGCATTAAATCTAAAAAGACTAGTAAAAGCAGTGTGAATAACCGGATTTGCCGAGACCGTTTCAAGTTTATTTGAAACTGAAAAATCAGTATAAGATATGTCAATAGTTACTTTAGGAAGAGCCAATTTTTTGAGGCTCTGCCCTTGATTGTATTATAATGCGGTTTCTTGACCTGGCCCCGGTCCTGTCGGTGGTCAGTCCATTTTTTGTGATATTTGTCATGGCCAGATACAGCCTTTTCAGGAGACTGTCGATTTACCAGCTGTTTTATGGCATTAAAATATGCAGAAATAAACCTGAAAAATGAGTTTGTTAACAGCGGCAACTCAAAACGGCCTCGGCGGTATCTCTTGGGAACACACTTTTTGTCTTTGTAACTTTCTTGTATTAAAGGTTCAGCCATTCTTATGATATTTGTCGTATACATAATTCTACGGATACCTCCGGAAAACTGCAAGAAGGAATTCAAATCTTACCAGTTACTGATTACATAGGGATATTTCTTCTTTCCGTTTTTTCCTTAATTATTTCCAATTCCGAAAAAGCTGTAGATTCATTGGGTACATTATAGACTGCCCTAAAGTCTACTGAAAACTTCTTCGGATTGCTATAATTCACATGTTTAAAGGAAATGCGTAGAATGTGAATCACATTGTACTGAATCTGTATCTGTAGGAAAACAGCCTGAATTGCATTTTTAAATCCGGGAAGGCCCATTTACGTCGAAGAACAGGACATCCTGTACACTATTGGATTTTCAGGCTGCTGAGCATTTCAAGCCAGAATTTACTGGTCTTGTTTACTCTTGTGGTAGTATTGAGAATCTCCTTAGCCTTCTGCGGTGACTCCCAGTAGGTGGGCGTGACTGTCGCTCTTTCACTTTAGAAAGGATTTGTCTGTGATTTTGATGACCATTTCAGAGAAAAGTTCAATCTTATAAAGTTTCTGGAACTGATCATAAACATCCCTTGTACTCATTCCACGGGCATAGAGAGAAATCACCTTTTCCTCGATTCTGAAAATATCTTGCTGATATTTGGGAATCAGCTTTGGCTCAGATTCACCATTGCGGTTATGTGAGGTATTAATTAAAATTCCCCGTACTGGCTTTGAGTGTTTTGGGGAGAATGTTTATTCCTCTTATTATTGCTTTTAAGATCACCTTTACGTTTTTATAGCTCAGAGTTACATCTATTTCGGCTTTCAGAAACTCTTGTAAGATATCTTTGAAACTGTCTTTTAAGAAGGAAATAGACATCAGCCACTCTGGAAATATTGTTTCCTAATTATAATCTGCCGGATTTTGCCCTTTCTACCTCCATACATAAACTTCTTTCGATAAGAATTGTCATATTCGTAATTCTTAGCAAAAAGGGCCATTTTTTACTAAAGCCACAGAGGTTTTTATACTACCGACAATTAGTAGACTATATGTCAAGTGCTCATAGTTAGACTTTCGCATATCTCTTACTAATGGAGGTATACACTATTGTGTCAATTACTCATAGTTAGGCTTTTACTGATTCGGAGATGGAAAAACTTGCCAAAGAACTGGTGTCAATTACTCTTAGTTATTCTTCACTAGCTATGACAGCACCCGCAGTATTGAATGAAAAACAGTGTCAATTACTCTTAGTTATTCTTCACGAGGAATTGCAATATGAAAAGATTACCAGTAGAAGAACGTGTCAATTACTCTTAGTTATTCTTCACTACCGCTTTTCCATGCCTCATTATCCATTCTACTCCAGTTTTTTACTTTTTTCTATGCCTTTTTCTTCTAAAACCCGGTCAATCTCTCTTGTGGAATCCTCTCGTTTTCCTGCAAATTCAAGCCTTCCGGAGCATTTTTCTTTTCCCTTCTTTTGTCACCATTTGATTGACCGGATTTTTTACTCTTGTTTTGCTTTTTTGTCGTCAGTTTAAAACGCAAACTCATTCCAGCCCTTATATTTACCGGCTTCGGACTAACCGATTTTTTTGATTACACTATCTTTTTCTATGCCATACACCCACCCCAATCCCATTTTCCTCTCCGAGTCCTGCCAGCAATGCTATCCGCATCATTTTTTTCTGTTCCACATAAGCGAAACATTTTGTGTCATTCTTTTATAAGGTTGTAATAGAAAGCTGTTCCCTTGATCCTTTTTCTTTTTTCGGAATGATTTTGGACTTGCTATCTTTCGGCAACATGTCGTAGAATGCTTTGTATTTGCAAATTAGAGTTTTCTGTATCATCTCTGAAAAATCTTTTCAGAAGGGCATATCTCCTTTGAACTGTTATGTCTTATGATGGACATACTATATTACCAGTTCCTTTGTTTTACTACAGCTATCAGACGATTTACATCAAAGAAAATCAATATCTTATCTCCAGATAATTTGATTCGCCATGTGACAATACATCCAGAATATCATTTTCATCTATGTTTTTGCAGCCTGTTTGTTCAGTCCTGATAACCGATTTAAAGTATAGACTGACATGTATATGCCGTTATCTGCGAACCAGTCATATGCAGCTTTGGATGTCTGCCAGAGCTCTGATGTCCATCCTGCTGGATAATGTCTGAATAGATATCAACTTTCTTTTGCAAAAGATTAAGTATTTCAGGATTATTGTACTTCATCTGTATCAATATATGGATACTCAATAATTTTTTTATTTGGTTTCGTTTTTTCCTGTTATAGGATTATCAGCTTACACAGTTTGCCTTGACAGTCCGTTTACTCACTTGGTCGGCCGGACTGGTTTCTTTTTTTGCTTTCCTATATGAGGTTGCTCTGCCTATACCAGCATTTTTGCTTCCGGGCCTTTTGTCTGCTACTCACGGCTTTTTATCCACAGGATTCGGTTCAATAGATAAGCACGTTCTCTGGTCTGTTTGTTCCGGAACAATGTTTTTTCAAAACAAACGGTTCTAAGACATGTGGAATTGATTTTGGCCGACTAATATAATAATATAAACGGATGTTTCCTTTCTATATGTCCTGAAAAATGCCGAATCTTGAAAAACAGAAGGTGATATGATATTATTTAGATACAACTAAACGGAACTCTACCTCATACAATCTTATGGTTTTATTTTTTATAATCCACCGAATAGGTGGGAACACCAAAAACCAAGGAGGAAGAGAGTATGAGAAAAACTGTGAAAAACCAGAAGGTAGAAGTAACCCGTAAAATAGTTGGAGAGCGCATCGGAAGACTGAGATGTAGCATTAATCTCAGCCAGGAGAAGCTTGCGGAGATCGTAGATGTAAGCCGTCTGACGGTTTGGAAGTGGGAGAAAGGCAAATACTGGCCGACACTTCTACATCTCGTAAAGCTGGCCGAACTATTCGGGTGCTCGATAGATTATCTGGTCCTCGGAACAGAGATTCGCGGACGCGATAAGGAAGAGGACCAGATAGGTCTTATACTATTAAACAGAACAGTGCGTAACATTTTAAAGAGCATATGCTTTTGCATATGCTCTTTTTGTATCCCAGAGGGTAATGGTAAGAGCTATGAAGATTATTTTATAATACTTGCGTAAGGGGGGATTCGACATGAAGAACAAAATTATTATTAGAAAAAGCAACAATCACATCCACTTCTATTTACACTCTGATGCCGGTCAACTTTTTCTATTTTCGGAACGATTCCATAAGGGGGTGTATGATTACTTTCGATGTGGTCGATCGGAAAGTGAACTGCGAAAATATCACAGCTATAAGAAGAATCCGAGACGAGACCATACGATAGAAAAATGTTTAAAGAAATCTTATAGGCGTTGTGCAATGGAAGAATGTGTGGCGTAAGGGAGGAGAGAAGATGAGTAAGAGAAATTCATATGAAAAGTATTTACAAAATATTACTGGGGTTGAGGTGAAAAAACTCGGAACAGTTGAGTCACTTAGACTTAAGATAGCCGGCCACATGGATGGTAGAAAAGGTCTTCCTAATTGTACAGATGGCCATTGGAATTCTGCTTTCATCCACCGTGAGATAAACGCCTATGAAGAGCGTTGCAGTCATATATGGGAATTGCTTCAGCTAAAAAATGCAGACCAGTTTGTCCGTTTGGGAGAGCTGATGGACAGTATCAAGCAGAAAAAGCTTCTTTTAAAACATGCACAAAAAGAAGTGGGTATTGCTATGGAAAACGAAAACAGAATGGGAATCATTCGAAAAATCGGTGAAGAGAAATTAAATGATAACCAAATACGGGTAAGGCGTATGAACGAACAAGATGATCGCCTTGAGCCATATAGAAGACAAATTGGTGTGTTGGAAGGTGAGCTCAAATCTATGTTGGAAGAAGTATCGGGAATCCGGTATAGATTAGTTGAGGAATATAATACAACTATAATGATTTGTAAGCGTATTAAGAATCATACGTTGCAGCGCCTGGATGTTTACTGGGACGCTTCGTTTCATAAGCATCCGGATAAAGCCTCAATGCCAACCATACCAAACGTGAGTCTGTCGGTAGAAGCGGAAGAGGTGTATACGAATATTCATAAAACGTTATTGAGTACAACAAATAGTTTGTATGGGAAGAGCGTAGAAGAGACTGTTGATGAGGAGGTGGCATAAATGTTTGGAATTGGAAAATGGAAAAAAGAAGCTCTGGTCGGCGAAGTGGCCGATAGTAGGAGAATAGTATACGATTTTAGAAGGAGGCTCAAGAATCTATTTGAAAGCTACCGGCCCGCAGACTATAGGATTGATCCGGAGCTCGACGAGAGTGTTATGCTTCCAAAACTGGATGAACACTTAAGTCGAATCTTTGAGGGGCGTTTAGATGATGGGAATGGTAATGTTCTTGATCGTCTGATTTGGGGACCCGTTCGTGAGGGAAAAACGAACCTGGCAAAGCAAAACCTGGAGCATCAGGATATGATTGCTCGGTTTGGAGCACGATTTTATTCCGATTATCCAGATATCAAAAATATTCTGGACGAACACAAGAGAACGCTGAAAAGAATCGAAGAAGATTATGCTCTCACGTGCCGTTTATGGGACAAGTACACAGGTTACAAAAGTATGTATGAGGAGGTATCAAAATGAAGAATCAATATAAAGAACCACTGATTAGCTTAAATAAAGATGGTGAAATTATAGATAATCGGTTGCATCACTATACATGCAAAAAGTACAGGCCGGATACCCCGTTCTTCTATGGATTTATGCCATATTTGTTAATGGGACTCTGTTTGGTTGTCGATTTGTCCTTTTTTTACTCACTTTTTCAGAGGGTTTCCTATGACGACTCGACAACGCTCATTATGGAAGTTGTTGGATTGGGGTTTGCCGCTGATCTAGTACCCGTATATGCTGGCGTTGTTGCAAAACGGATTCGTCAAGGGATTAGTCGAGAAAAAGTCATACTGGGCTTTTTAATTGCAATTCCAGTAGCTGCCCTTATTATCAATATTGTTCTTCGTGCTTCAACAATCGAACTGATGAGTGCAGATGGAACAGTGAATACAGCAGCTAAAGCCTTAACGCTTATTTCGATGGTTATTCCGGTATGTACAAGTATAGGTGGCTTCGCCATTTCTTATAGTTGCTATTCACCTCTTGAGATACAGTTATATCGTCAAGAACTGGCTCTTGAAACACAAAGAGACATCTGCCGTAGGCTACAAGGGATCCTGGGAGATTATGCGGCGGATCCGGACTTTGTTCAACGTCTTACAGAGGAAGACGAAGGAAAATATCGGGAGGCTCTGAAGCTCCAACGTGCAAAGGCTATCTCTTATGCCGATTATGTACGGCAGCGGATTAAGGAACATCTTGCTAATCCGGCCAGCTACAGTGCATTGTCCCAGGATAACTGCGACAATATCCTGCAAAGACTAGATGCTGAACTTGCGCTTTTGGATGGGGTATTTCAGGAAAAAGCGATTATAAAAAATGTCAGAGAGAAATCTGACGATGTAGCATAAGGAGGAATAGGATATGACGATGAATAGATTTTTTAAAACGATATCTGCCACTGTGTGTATGACAATTATGATGTTAAGTTTAACGGGATGTGATGGTACTTTTTCACAGCCCCATGAAGAGACGGAAAAACCTGCCGTTGCGTTTGTATTAGCAAACACAGCTAATTCCCAACCAATTAATCTTGATACGTCGCTAGTAAAGGATACGATTAGCAATTGTGCTGAAAATTATGGATATGTCAGCGTTATCAATTGTGATGGAAGTCCAACCGGTGTTTATGAAAAAAATATGGATATTGATCCTCAATACAAGACGGCATCGGATGAACGGTTGGAAATTGACGCTCGTAATAGAGCTAATCAGGTATTAGAGGTTATGAACGATGTTGTTGCCATTGAACCCGAAGTTGATTTCTTAGAGGGGCTACGCCTCGCGGCAAAAAGCCTAAATAGTCTTGATGGCTATACTACAAAATCGATTATCGTTTTAGGGACAGGCCTTTCAACCACTGGAGATTATGTAAATTTCACGCGAAATTTACTGAGTGCGGAGCCAGAAACGATTGCAGATCTGTTAGAAGAAAAGAAAGCGATTCCTGATTTTACCGGACAAAAAATTTACTGGCAGGGGATGGCCGAAACGGATGATCCACAAGAACCACTCACTCCTGAACAAAAGGAAAAACTACAGAGTATATGGAACGAAATCATCAAGCGTGGCGGGGGTGAGCTTGAGGTTAATGAATATATATCATTTGAAGAATATGCAGATAAAACTGTTCAGTATCCCAATGTCAGCGTTGTAGATATTCCAACTGAAACACCTGTCGAATTTAGTGCAGAGGGATTTGGCGAAGGCCTTAATAAAGGTCCTGTTTCACTTACGGAAAAACAGGTCAGTTTCGCCCCAGATAGTTCGAAATATCTGTATCCAGAAGAAGCGGCTGAATCTATCAAGCCTATTGCTGATTATTTGAAGAAGCATGAGGATGTGACGATTCTGTTAGCAGGAACGACTGCTGGTGATGAGGATAACGATTACACTCTGAAGCTGAGCGAAGATCGTGCATTGGCTGTAAAAAAAACAATAACAGACTTAGGTGTCGAAGAAAACCGCATTATAGCTGTTGGCCTGGGATCTACCAATGATCCGTGGCATGTATGGGGAGTAGGCGAAGGCGAGGCCGCATCTTCCAATCGAAAAGTGGAGTTGTCAATATTTGTGCAGTCTTTAAACCCACAAAATTAAGCAGCTTCTGCTAACGGTTGTTCCAGACGTCTCCTGTAAGCTGCTGGCGGGAGGCCATCCGGATTTGAAGTGTATATCCTTATCCGGTTGTAGTAGATAAAGACATATCTGAAAACAATTACTTTAACTTCTTCCATCTTCATCTTGTATGTTGGAATCCTGTAGAGGAGTTCCTTCTTGAGAGTAGCGAAGAAGCTTTCCATCCTGGCGTTATCAAAGCAGCGGTTAACGCCACTGAGGCTCTGCAGAACACCTGCATTATTGAGTTCTTCACGGAATGTTTCACTTGTATACTGGCTTCCGCGATCTGAATGGAGTATGGCTCCGTTCAAAGGAAACCTTTTGGCTGCTGCATTGAATGTATCAATGCACAGTTCTTTGCACATATTGCTTCGCATTACCAGAGAAAGTATTTCTCCGTTAAAGCAATCCATTATTGGAGATATGTATAGTTTGCCGTCACGGCACGATATCTGAGATATGTCGGTAAGCAACTTCTGATACGGCCGATCTGACCTGAAATCTTGTTTGATTAGGTTTTCCTTCTCCTGTATTTCAGTAGTTGCCCTGGTTAAGCCTTTCGGACGGCGTTTACGTTCATGAAGCCAACCATTTTCCTTCATGATTCTGGCTATCCTGCGCTTGCCAACCTTGTACCCGAGATTTCGAAGTGCTATCTGCATTCGATCTACACCGTAGTTATCGTTGTATATATACTCATCGAGTATTTCCTGTATAACTGCCGAAAGAACAGCGTCCTTGCTGGGATTGCCGAGATTCCTTTTGAATCTGTAATAACCGGTCTCGCTCACGTGCAGGACATCGCACATAACGCTTACAGGCCATCTGCTACTGTATTCGCTAATGAACTCAAAACGTTTCCGAGCTCTCACTTCTTTCGGCTTTGTGCGAAAAAACCGAGAGCCTCCTTGAGTATATCGTTAGCTCGCCTGGTTTCCCGAAGTTCCGCTTCCAGTTCCTTAATGCGACGATCCTTCTCGCTGAGCGGCATCATTTTGTTACCACTGCCAACGAAAGCTTCTTCGCCGCGAGCCTTGCGCTGACGACGCCAGTCGGCAAGTGTGTAATACTTGATGCCGAGTTGATCTGCAGCTGCCTTGACGCCAATTTCATCGGACAGTTCAAGAGCCTGTAGTTTGAATTCCTTATCGTATTGCATGTCTCCACCTTCCTTAATGATATATTATCATCTTTTGGTGGATTTAACGACTGCATTTAAATGATACTACTCTAAAGTGATGATTCTGGATTCATCAACATCTACTGCAAAAGGAATTTTGGGACAGTAAGAGAGCAGAGAATCTGTTATTGAGGATAAGGAGGTGGTCATATGGGAAAGAGGGCAGGGCTTCTAAAACTGGTAATCCTTGCAGCAATTCTTTTGACAATCATTCAGAAGGTTACTGGTTCATCAGACATTACGGAAAATCTTCTGGAAAATTTCCAGGCATTAGTCATTATATTGCTGCCCGCAATTCTTATAATTGGTGGTCTCTATATTTTGGTACGCTGTCTATTTCGATGAATGGAGGAAAATATGACAAGAGAACAATATGAAGCACTAAAGGCAGGAACCCTCGCAGAACGCAACTTGAACACAGAAGCTGTTGAGAAAATGACACAGTCTGAGATTCTGGAACAGTTGCAGGCCTTATCAGATAAAATAGCTGTTCAAAATCATATGATTCCCGCAGAACTTCTTTCACAGCAGCTTGACACAAGCGTATATGGGTATCAGCGAGAATCGGCTATAGTTTTGAATTCGGAATTTTTGAATCCCGATGTACTAAAGGATAACTTACATGAGATGGTGGCGACGCTATCTCACGAATACTCTCATTTGAGGGATTTTGAGGCCTCCATTCTGAGCGAAGTGCGGCAGACTATGACCGATGAAGAACTGGTGGGCCTGGGGGATCGGCTTTCTGAGCTTTCATCAGATTCCTGGGAGGAATACTATAATCATCCGGGGGAAGTTGCCGCGCGAGAAGCAGAACGATTGGGTGTAGAAGAGATGATTCGCGACCAGCAGATTATCGCAGAGATTGAAGTTGCAGACAGTGGCCGTAGTCAAATTCTTAGTTCATTTGATTATGCGATTGTGGATGGGGAAGTGGTGTATGAAGACACGTTTGAGCTGTCTGATGCTTTAGAAGAACAAACATCGGACATACATGCAATGGATGAAAGTATATCTGGGATGGATGGCTATAGCCTTTCTTCATTTGATGATGTATAGGAGGAAATGGATGTATTTTGAGAAGAAATTTCAAGAAACAGTTCCCACATGGTCTGGGAAAAGGGGAATTCCGGGGGTTATTCTGCCGAAATATGAGCCAATAAATCTTCCTGTAAAAAAGACAAATTATTTTATCAGCGGCAGTATTGGAACTGGCAAGACAGAGTTTGTCAAAAAGCTCATTCGTTATCGCTTAGAAGAGAAACCCGATTTGCGGTTGGCGATACTGCAGGTCAAACCGCATGATTTTGATGAGTTTATAGCTGACAAAGGATTATTTATTTGTCAAAACCCAGAGAGCTATCCTCAGAAGAGAGTATTTAAGTGGAATGCGATGAAAGAATTTCGGTCTGGAGGAATAGAAAATTATTTCCAGAGTATTCAGGAATTTACTTCAATTGCTGCTTCTGAATTCCACAAAAGTGCAGGAGCAAATTTATATTTTGTTGATACTGCGCAGGAAACAGTAGATCGGTATTTTTTAGCGCTACTCCATTCGACACACGAAAACATTCCGAATGATCGAACCTTCGGTTTTCTCGAGAACGAAGAACCAAAAAGGATTTTGAAGGTTATAGCAAATTATCGACCTAACCATAATTTTCTTAAGATACACTTTGATTTCGACCCAGCAAACCATGACACCTACACGCTAACGAAGCGAGGACGAGATATCTTCATCTTTATTTCAAAAATTGCAAGAGTCCTGCGTGGAAATTTCAGAGAGAAAGGGGAGGATACGATTTGGGAATTCCTTCACAGCAGCAGGAAAGATGATATTACGAGACTATGCATTTGCCACGAAGAGGGAAACCAGCAGTCCTATGTCATGGAACAGTATTTTTTGAAAAGGATAACGAATCTGATGCTGGGTGCCGAGGCTACTATAAGCGGAGATTTATTATTTGTACTGGATGAAGTAGATAAGACCCGTGTAAAAGACTTTCCACTATCTAAGCTGGCAACCTTAGGTCGTGATGTGAACGGGAAACGAACCCAGATGATACTTTCTACCCAAAGCTTTGAAAGTCTATTCGCAGTGGCGGAGGATGGTAACGAGCATGATACTCGCGCATTGTTAGCTGGTTTTCCAATCATAGCCAGTTTCAATCCAGGAATGGATGCTACTACCCGTAATATTCTGAAAGCCGCATATGGGAATCATTTTGTGCAAAAGATTAATACTCCTTTATCGAGGTACGATCATCTTTCAGTAGAAACGAAAGAAGAACCAATGGTAAAAGATGAAGATTTTTCGAGTCTAGCAGTCGGACAAATGTATCTTAAAATTGAATCAGAATGCCCTTATCGGATACAACTCAGAGAATAGGAGAGTAAAGTGAATTATTTATCTTATATTAAACAAACAGAACAGAAAATGGGACGTTCGCTGCAGTATCTCGTTTCTGGTGAAACACTGGCTCAACAGGTATTGCTGGAAAGGGTGATTCACAAAGCTTATTCGCAAGAGCACTCTTTATTGGTAATAGATGATACGAAAGAGGATTCCATGCGTGTGGTGGAAAAGCTGAAAAGGGAAGGATATATAATTAATGGAGCGTTTGGTGTGTCAGTCTTTAATCCTTTTCGCATACAATCCCTTAAAAATATATCTAGACTGAGAGAGCTGCTGGACACTTTTCAGATGGGGGAAGTGGAGAAAGGAAGAATATTGGCCTACCTTTGCTTCATTCAGCATATTCGGAAACTGGAGGGAGAGAAAACAGATATTACCATGGCTGCTCTTGCCCAATACAGCTCTTATGAATTTATAGGGGAAAAGCTATCTGAGTTGAAAAAAAGAGGAAATATCAATGAAGAGGAAATGTTTTTTATGCTCGGCAAATACAGTGAAGTTTCATCTGCCGGAGCAGATCTGGAAACCATATTTCCTTTAATACAGCCTTTCATAAATGAGTCGTATACCAGGCAGGATATTCAGAAGATGAAGAAATCAGCTGTTGTTTTGAGGACAGGAAGCTTGGGGAGAGATCAGACTTTAAAACAGATGTTAGTGAGGTTTGTAAAGTTTGGCATTGATGATGGCTGTAAATTTGGGACGATAGTATATCTTGACGGCGGGTATGGCAGCAGGGAGGAACTACACTATCTTTGCACAGAGTTCTGCTCTGGGATTGATTTACATATTTTTTCGAGAGATATTTTTACTACTCCGAGTTCGATTTTGCCGGAGATTTTAAACAGGCCAGAGGTTAAATTATATGGGCGTCACAATATGTCTAGCGCAGAACTTCTGGAGAATGAGTTGGGAGGAGTCTATGTTCAAAAAAGTGCATATACCGAGAACTATGATAGAAGATTCGGAAGCAATACCCCTTGGGACGTACTTTGGGGTCGAAATAAGACTCAGGGATATCAGACGCTTGCGCCTGTAAAAGAACCGTTGTATTCTCGAGAAGTTATTTCAACACTGAGGCCTGAGCAAATTATTCTTGATATTTCAGGGAGAAAGATCATGACCAGATTGTAAATCATAAAGGGGGGAGAAGTATGAGAAAAATATTTGGAATAGTCAGAGCAGGCGCTATATTGACTATAAATTTTTTTGTGCTATGTATGATCCTCGGAGTGGAATGGGCATTAGGAGGCATAATGATAATCGGTGGATTTGCATATTTTGGAGGGCCACTACGTCTTGCAAGGGATAGGGCGATTCCGCTTCAAAACTTAGATACATATTATCAATTCAAGCTCGAAAATGCATATCAGCTCCTCCGTGAACAAGGGGAGAAAGCAGGAGTAGGTTTAAGCCAGTTTCACTTGTTTATACTGCCAGATGATCGAATCAATGCGTATTCTTATGATCGAAAACATATCGGAGTGACAAAGGGATTACTTGCGTTAGATGAGGGCAGTATTGCCGGGGTACTTGCACATGAGATCGGTCATTGCCTGAGTGCAGATTCTTTTTTTAAGAGAATCCTATTTTGCGATATTACAATTGTTGTTTTTTCTTTAGGTGTGGCAGGCGCTCTAAGTGCAGCTTTTATCTGGATAATCTTTGCGCTGCTGTGTTTGTGTGGAGTGTGTAGTGGTCTTTTATCTTTTTCTATTGCAAATTTTTTACAGAAGGCTGTTCGGAGTATGTTTACGGGATTGCAGCATATAGGTTTGTTTATCTATCAGATAACAGTTGGATTAATCAGTCGGAGTATGGAATATGGCGCGGATCGTTTTGCAGTAGATATGGAGCTGGGGAATGAACTTATATTCTTTTTAAATAGGTTTTCATCGTTGAATAGTGATAGTGGGCCTAAACCACTAACACTTCGAGATGTTTTATATGCTAGTCACCCGTCACCAGCTAAAAGGATAAAAAGACTTGAAAAATATTGTTATACAGCATTACCTAAGGAGGTGAACGGACATGAATGAACAAAAAAAACGATTACCTATAATTTTAAACCGATTAAAAATCACGTATAAGTATAAACATATTGGTGCATATGAGATATTTTTTTGTCGGCACGGTGAAATAACGTTCAGTATTTCTGTACATAAGGAAAGTGTAACAATGAGCAAATACCTGGGGGCTTATTCGATAGATCAGCAGAATCGTATTCTTTGTTTAGGAAAAAGAGCGAAAGCAGAAGGCTATGATTTTGAAATTATTAATGATAATGAAGAGCGGCATATTGAGATGACCTGCTCTTATACAGACAGTTGGCATCTGTTTTTCAGTGTTTGTTGTTTCCTTTATATCATATCTGGGAAGTCCTCCTATTCAAAGGGGATGACTTTTCGGAAGATGTATGTAGCAGAAATTCCAACAGACTATGACAAGGAGAGAAAAAATAATGAGTATACCTGTATTAATTAAAAGCAGCAGCGGTATTATATCCGTATCAATAGAAGCAAAGCATATGAGTGAACGTAGATTATTTATCACAGGAGAGATCAGCTCAGATACTGCAGTGGATTTCATGAAACAGATGATGTATTTGAATGCGGAAGGCGATTCCCCAATCTCTATCTTTATCAATACCCCCGGCGGTGAAATTAATAGTGGGATGCTTATGTATGATGTAATCGTTGGTTCAAAAGCACCTATACGTACGTATTGCACAGGCGTGGCTTACAGTATGGGAGCAGTATTGTTTGCTTGTGCAAAAGAACGATATATGTTGCCGAATAGTGAATTGATGATCCACCAACCATTATTGGGCGGAAGAGTAAGTGGAAATGCATCGACTATTAAGTCTGTTTCAGACAGCCTCCTTGAAATAAAAGAAAAAATGAATAAGATTTTAGCCTTACACACAGGACGGACAATAGAAGAAGTAAACGAGCAGACATCTTATGATCATTTTTTTACAGCGGAAGAAGCTATACATTGGGGGCTGTGTGATGGGATAAAAAACTTCAGTGAAATGATGGGGGAATGAGGATGAATCGGAAGGCAGATATGATGATACTAGGTGCTGGGGAGAAGTGTACATTTAGTTCAGATTCTAAACTTACGGGGGTAAATAATAATGTGCTGGTAATAGGCGGCTCGGGATCAGGGAAAACAGTCAGTATTATAGAACCCAGATTTCTTACAACATTTAGTAAGAGCCTGATCGTGACAGTTACAAAACGAAGAATTGTGGAGAAATATGCTTCACTTATGAAAGAACGCGGATATCAAATTTGGGATCTTAATTTTGTTCACCCACTAGAAGGAAATGTTGGTTTTGATCCGCTACACCACATTGCCGCTTTCTCTGATATAACATTTTTGGCAAGGAGTATTGTCCTTGCAAATCCTCAAAAAGCAATTCCTAATGCAGCGGATCCGTATTGGGATGAGGCGGCTATCTCGTTATTATCAGCAGAAATAGCGTATGTTTTGATGATGGAAGAAAACCCTTCTTTCGAAGACGTGTTGGATTTTCATAATAATTTGAAATTCGAGGATAGTGGAGGAGTCATAACAACCAACTATGATTATGAGTTCGAATGTTTAGAAGAACAGGAGCCTTCGTGTTTTGCTGTAACATGCTGGAAAAGTTTTAAAAATCTGCCTATCAAGACAGGTAGCTGTGTATTCTCTAGTTTGAATACTACGATGGACTCTATTTTTACTCCTGAACTCAGAGTAATGTTTCAGATGAAGCAGACTGTGGATTTTGAGAAACTAGCTTCTCGAAAAACAGTTCTTTTTGTAACATCCAGTCCTGTGAATTCATCCCTACATTGTTTCACAAGTATGTTTTATGGATACGCCTTTAAGGAACTGTTTGAATTTGCCGAAGGTCAGCCAAACGGAGAACTCCCGGTTTATGTAGATGTACTGGCGGATGACTTTGCAACCGGATGTCCGATTAATATGTTTGAACAGTATATTTCTATTTTTAGAGAAAAGGGACTTTCGGTGACGCTATTAATACAGTCGGAATCCCAGTTGTCTTCACTATATGGAAAAGATAAAGCGACTACAATAATTAACAATTGCGATTCCATTTGCTATCTCGGGAGCATGGATATTGATACAGGGAAAAACATTTCATTGCGAAGCAACAAACCCTTGGAGGATATACTATACATGCCTGTCGGTGAAGAAATTATTTTCCGACGAGGGCAGAAACCTGTGTTTACCCAAAGGTATAATATTACCGAAAACAAGTTGTATCAAAAAATATCAGCCGCATATGAGAAACGTATTGATGATGAGATGGAGGATAGATTGAAATGAGGAATAAGCATGATGAATTTCTGAGGAAACTTAAACAAGGAAATAAAAAAGTACAAATAGAACAGCAAAATAATAAAAACGAAATTCTTAGCGAGGAGGCGGATTTATTGGAGTTGCAGAAGGAGATAAGCAAACGATTCGATGAACTTTTTGGAACAGTTGACGGCGGTTAATATCTTCAATATTCTGCCTTTTCTTTAATAAACTGAAACGATTAGAGAAGATGGGTTATGAAAAGTAATAAAAGTAATAATTTTAATACACTTACAGAGTCGGAGTTCCTTTTAGAGCATATCTTATGGGTAGTTGTTACTTGGGTCTGGTTTAAAAATATTTTATTCCGATGCATCGGGAACTATTCGTTGACAGAATCAAAAATAATATTTTTCCTTGTTTTAGGAATGGCGTGTATTCTAGGGATTCTTTGCAACATAAGAAAGGCTCGAAATGGCCATAGTATTTTTTTCAATATTTCGACAGGGGAGGGATTGTATTCGGTTCTTGCCTATTTCAAAATCCAACGAAATCTCATTATAACAGTCCTTTTATTTACAGTGGCTATTTCAATTGTAATCGGTGGTTACATTATGCGGCGACAGATAAAACGGAGGAATTGTTCCGGGAAAACTATCTGGGCAGTAATACCTATTATCACTGGGGTTACGCAAAGGATCATCGGGCTGGGATTCCTGGTTATCATGCTAGTTATAGGAGGAAACTACATATTTGGCTCCTCAATTATTCAATCACCTGTAAAACCTTCAGTTACATCTGATTCCTATGATCAGCTTCTTTCTGAAAGTAAGGAAACAATTGCTTTATTGGATGAAGATATCTGGACTTCTCTTACAGTACAGAAAAAGACTGGAGCGCTTCAGGTAATTGCGAATCTGGAGAGAAGTAATTTAGGGGTGTCAAATGAGTTGAATCTTTGTGTTGCTAATTTGGAGGAAGAAGATCTCTTGGGACGCTATGACGATTCAACACATGAAATCGTAATAGACATGGATTTGCTTATAAATGGAAGTGTACAAGACGTATTACGTTGTCTGCTTCATGAGGTGCGCCATTCTTTTCAGCATCGCTTAGTGGATTTATATAATGAGATAGATACCAGTGATAAAAATTTGCAAATCTTCCGTGAGATCCGTCTGTATGCAGAAGAATTTGAAAATTATAATGACAAAGATTATTCCGTTTATTATGATCAGCAATGTGAAATTGATGCAAGAGACTATGCGGAAGAAAGGATGGAATTCTATGATGGATTTATAAGGGATTCTAAAAATGCTTATAAAATTGGTGATTAGAGGAGGTAGATGTGACGATGAATTTGAAAAGAAGAAATAAGGCAATGTTAAAGTCATTGTTTAGATTTATGGGGATGATGCTTCTACTATGTTCTTTAACTTTGCTTTTTAACATGGATGCAAAACAACAAAGCAACTATCAAAATTTGAGACAGGGCTACATGGAGTTAAACGAACATAATTATACAGCGGCATCAAAAGCATTTACGGATTATTTATCTTCTCATAATTCTACAATATATTGGTGGTTGGTGGAAAATATAAATAACAGTACATATTCCAGGGTAACCGTATATCATGCATTACAGGAGTGTAATAGCGAAATTGAAAAGGATGAATAGACGTAAAGGGGATGTACGGAATAATTGATTTTTCGGTTTTGTTAATAAACGATAGAATATAGGATAAATCATGTCATATGTATACTAAAATGTCAGCAAAAGACACAGGGATATGGTATAATTAGGGGCAACATGAAAGATTCGGAGGAATTGTATGAAAACGGATTTGTTAGATAAAAGGGTAATGGTGTTGTATGACATCCGGGATATTCAAAAATATATTTTTAATACCAATAAAGTAAGGGATATTATTGGAGCTTCGTTATTGGTAGAGAATCTGCTGGAAAGAGGGATTGCGGAGTGTCTGAAAAAACATCCAGAAATAGAAGATAGAATGGATGAGCAGTTTATCGGTGGAGGGAATGCCTGCTATTTATTCCAAATCGGAAAAGATGCGGAAGTTATTAACCGTGAGTTAGCTGGTTGGATTTTGAAAAAGACGCGGTCTCTTCAGCTTGCGATTGCTGCAGTTCCGGTAACGGAACGATATGATCAAGATTATGAAAATCTGCAAAAGGAAATGACGCGGATAAAGATGAAAATGCCTAAGACATCGTTGATGGGAGCACTTCCGATAGCTGCTCATGAGGAAACCACCGGTCTTCCTGTAACGCGGGTGATACAGGGACCGGAAGGGAAAGAGCGTGTCAGCACAGAAGTGGCGCAAAAGCGGCGGATGTTGTATGAAAAGGCAGAAACAGCAGGAATAAAGTTTGATGATATGGTCGATCAGAAAGAAAAAGACAGTACGCTTGCAATTGTACATATAGATGGCAATAGTATGGGAAAAAGAATTAAAGCACTGATGGAACATGAGACCGATTATCGGCAGGCGATGGAAAAGATGAAAAAAGTCTCGGAATCCATCAATCTAAGCTTTCAAGAAGCATTTCAGCAGATGGAAGAAAAAATAACCAGATGGGCGGAGCGGACGCTGGGAGAAGATACCCAAAAACGTTACATCCGTAAGATAATCTGCGCTGGAGACGATATTACGTTTGTATGTACCGGGAAACTGGCGCTTACTCTAGTAGAAGCTTTTGTACATGCATTAAATGATAAGGAAATGTATTTAGATATAAGCAGTGAAAGAGGAGAACCGGAAGAAAAAAAGTTCAGCGTGTGTGCGGGAATTGCCTATATGCATAGCCATTTTCCGTTCAGTGATGCCTATCAAATCGCAGAGCAATGCTGCGAGAATGCAAAAAAGAAAGCAAAGCAAAAAGAACGCAGGGTAGGGGATATTGTTGGAAACTGGGTGGATTTTCAAGTCTGCAAAGATATTTATACGATGTATTTGGAGACAAGCCGCGAAAAGAATTATCTGCTGGCGGATGGAGAATACCTGATAAAGAGACCATATTATATTCCTTACGAAAACGAACAGTATCCATTGTTTCAGAAAATGAATGAGATCAATGAACAGTATTCTTTTGAACATTTGAAAAAGCAGCTGGATTACATATGTGGCTCTGGGGAGCCAGAAAGTACACTGAAAAATTCTGACTGGAAAGAATTGAGGAACAGCTATGCATTAGGGGAAAACACGGTAGATGAATTTCTTACGTTTCTGAGGTCGCGTGGAAAAACACTTTATTCGCAGGCTTTCGATGAAAATGGGGTGGCGCAGTGGTATGACGCTTTAGAAATGTATGAATTATACGTGGATATTGAAAAATAGGAAAGTGAGGATGTACAGATGAAGTATAAAATAAAAATAGAGCTCTTAAGTGACATGTGTGCGTCCTCCGGAGGAACATACGGCAGTGTTGTTGATAATGATATTGAATATGATTCGTATGGAATCCCCTATATTTCTGCAAAGAGAATCAAAGGCTGCCTTAGAGAAAGCGCTTTTCTGATGAGAGAATGGGGGATTGATATTCCTGTGGAGGAGATTTTTGGAGAAGAAGGAAACAGGAAAGGCAGTCTGAGACTTAGAAATGCAAAGGTGCCGCAACATGACCAATACTGTGCAGAAATTACAGAGCATGGACAGACAGGAATGGCACACCCACAAAATGTTCTTCGCTTTTTTTCTTACATTAGAGTACAGACTGCACTGGAAGGAGGTGTGGCCAAGGAAGGAAGCTTTCGTATTCTACGTGTGCTGAAAAAGGGGCTGGTTTTTGAAGCGGAAGCGTCCGTGGCAGATACTTATTGCCAGGCGATGATAAAAATTTGCAGCTGCACAAGAAATATGGGTCTACATCGAACAAGAGGGATGGGAGAAGTAAAAGTTTCTTTTGAAGAGGTAAAACCAATCGAACAGCCACCAGAAGGCTTTGAAAAGGTAGAGGAACAGGTAAGCAAAGAAAAAGATAAGAATAAAATATTCCGTCTGGACTATCGATTAAAACTTTTGGAACCTGCAATTTTGAAAAGCCCGGACAGAGGACAGGAGAAGACCTTAGATTACATAGAAGGAAATAAAATGCTGGGAGCTTTGGCCGGACGAATGGGGAATCATGAATATCGGAAACTTACAGAAAAACGGAACATTATTTGTTCTAATTTATACATTGCAGACACAGATGAACGATATTATCCGGCACCGGCATCGCTGAAAACGATAAAAGATGATGATAGTGGGAAGGTCTATGATCTGGCATGTAGGCATGGAATCGATGTGCAGACAAAAAACCTGGAAAACTCTTATGCAAAGATAACAGATGGAGAGATTCACATCCTGAAAGTAAATACCCAAATAAAAAACCATCATTCCAGGCCGGCAGATAAGTCAATTGGATATGCAAGAGGGCAGGGGGAAGGCGATTTCTACCAATTATCCGGAATTATGGCTGGACAAACGTTCATGGGATATATCTTGGCAGATAAAGAACAAATGCAGACCATATTGAAGACAATGAAAGGTATGAGGAATTTTGAGATAGGTTATGGAAGTGCAGCAGAGTACGGTAAGGTAGAATTGGTTCTGGATAAGGTAGGAGCAGATGCAGGAAAGAAAGAAAAAGAAGATAGAGAATTTGCGGTACTCTTGTTGGCGCCTGTGATTCTGTATAATGAGGCAGGAATGTATACGCAGGATGTAAATGTTCTGGCAGCAGAAATTTCCGAAATCGTCGGCGAGAAGGTTGTGCCTGATATGGAAAAGCTATATTTAAAGTATACAATGATCGGCGGCTGGCAGTCCATGTGGGGGAAACCGAAACAGACGGCATGGGTATTGGATAAAGGAACGGTAATTCTTATGCGGACAGAGAAGGGAAATAAAGTTCATATACCGGAGAAATCATATTTTGTAGGAGAAAGAAACATGGAAGGGTATGGGGAGATTGTGCTGAGTACAGTTTCAAAGCAGCAGGTGCTTCAGTCCGTGAAGGATAAAGGGGAAAAAGAAAAGATAGAAGCTACCAGTATGGCAGATAGTGATTTGGTGAAATATTTAAGAGAAAAGGATGAGGAGAAGGTTTTAAAAAAGGCGGGACGGAGTGCGGCTCAGAAGATTTTTTCGGAAAAAACATATTCTCGAAGCGAAAGTGCGGCAACGGTCAATAAACTAATCCTTACATTGAAAGAGCAGAAAACAGAAGAAAAATTTAGCCAAGTCATTCAGTCGATCAAGAGTAAACAAAAGAAGAAGATTGCGGCCAGGATTGCAGATACAATTGACCATAATATAGAAAATTGTTCTTATATAAAAAGACAGGAGGCATTTGAGGTTTATATGAGGGCATTTCTTGCAGTGGCAAAATATCAATTGAGATCTACGGAGGAAATAAAGCAAAATGAGTAGCAGGTTGATAAAACGTATTTATTATGGAGTACAGATGTCACTGGATACACCAGTCTGTGTTTCCAGCGGGGGAAACGATACGACCGATAAAGATGTGCTGAAAGACTGGGAGGGAAGACCATTTATTCCGGGAACCTCTCTTGCTGGAGCATTTCGTTCATTTTTGGAATCGGATGGGGAAAATGCGGATGTCTTGTTTGGAAGCGCCGATGAAACAGAAGGGAAAATGAGCCGCATATGGGTTTCCGACTTTCGATTTGATGAAGAGGTTACAACGGCAATCAGAGATGGTGTGAAGCTGAAAAATCGTATTGCCATTGACGAAAAAAAGTATGATTATGAAGTGATTGAGTATGGTTCGGGAATGCTGTATATCCAGGTTTGTATCTGGGATACAGGAAGGGTCGAAGAAATTACAGAAGAAAAGGCAGAGGAACAAGTCAAAAGGATTATCGGCGGGATTTATTCGGGAGATATCCGAATAGGCGCTCAGAAAAACAGGGGACTTGGGAAATTGAAGGTAGCACATATTTATCGTCGTGAGTTTTCAAAAGAAAATGCAGAAGAATGGATTTCGTTTGACCGTAAAACACTGTCACAGGAAAAATATAGGAAAGATATCCAAGCCTGGTGTGTTCCGTCAGAACAATATGTCACGATCCAGGTACCCTTAAGGCTAACTGGAGGATTGAGTATCCGTAAATTCTCTACAGAGAAGAATGGACCGGATTTTGTTTCATTAATGCGGAAATCGGAAAATGATGAAGAAAAAGCAGTTATACCGGGCAGCAGCTGGAAGGGCGCGATCCGCAGCAGAATAGAAGAGATCCTGCAGGAGTTAGGCGTTGAAGGAATCTTAAGAGATGAATGTAAGCAGATTTTTGGATTTGTGGAAGAAAAGAGTGACAGAGAAGCTGACGCGAAACCGGCAGAATGGATGATATCGGAAAGTATTCTGAAGACCGATAAATATGTACAGAATGTGCGGAATTCTGTCAGCCGTTTTGAAAACGCAACCATCCAAACAGCACTTTTTACAGAACGTTTTGCGGTAGAGGGCACGACGGAACTGGAGATTAAAATCAGAAAGGACAGAGCCGACCATGACTGGTTTATCGCACTTTTGCTGCTTGCGGTCAGAGATATCCAGAATGGATATTTATCTGTCGGCGGAGGAGCGGCCGTTGGCAGAGGGATTTTTGCATCGGATGGAGAAAAAAAGATCAAAGGTGGGCTTGCCGAAAAGGAATATATGCTGGCGTTACACAGAAAGCTTGAGGGGAAGGTGTAAGGAATGAAGATGGAAATTCAATACGGTTTAGAACCGCCTAAACGGGGGAAAGCATTAATTTACTTTTTGACAAAATTATATTATGGGACATACAGACTTGAAGGAAATGAGCTGGAATTAGACGGAGCTATTTCAGATATGCCAGAACAGGGGCAAAGAGAGATTCTTGAAATGCACCTGTTTGATGAAGATACAGAATACCGAAAAGTACATTCCCAGGCAAGGCAGGGATATATTGAAGCATTGATCAATGACAGGACGACGAAATCGGATCTTAATATTATGGAAAATTGTTTTCTTCTCCAGGAATATTTGCCTGAAGAGAAGCTCGGTGTCGTAAGTTACTTGCAATATGATGAAAATGATATGCTTGAATTAATTAATTATCGTTTATGTATGGCGAAAGGGGAAAGTAAGAATGAGTAAAAGAAGAAAAGATACGGAAAAATTTTTAAATCCCTATTACTTTATTCCTCTTCCTGAGAAAAAAACAGTTATAAAGAAAGAAGAGCAAGGAACTTTAACTGGAAAAATCACATATGAAATTGTGACAAGAACACCGTTGTTTCTTCCTAATTCAAGTTGCGACTCTGCTTTTGGCAATATGGGAGAACATAAATCCTATGACTTTTATTCCTATAAGGAATTGAAAGAGGGGGAAGCGTGTCAGAGTATAGCGAAGCCAGTAATACCGGGGAGTGAGATACGGGGAATGATGCGGAGTGTATATGAGGCTGTCACAGGTTCCTGCATGTCCAGTGTAAATGCAGATATACCGGTGTTTTATCGCAGTAATATGAGAGAATATTTGTCTCCCGGTCTGCTAAAGCGAGAAGACGGAAGAGTTGTTTTGGTTAAGGCGTCAGCTGTATACTGGAAGAAAGAGGAGTCAGATAATTCTTCTTATGTGGACGGAGAGAAGCTCTTTTACTGTGCGAAGACAAGAGGGGACAGAAGTAGAAAATATGTGGTGGAAATATCATTACAAGACAGCGGATTAGGAGAACATGGGTATTTGCTGCGAGGCGAGAAGGGAATAGGAAACAGGAAAAAAAATGTTGCTATCTTTAAGCCTGCCGGGGAAAGAATTCTTGCAGTATTTGATGAAGCATATCAGAGTGATTTCGAACAACTGTTGGAAAAATATGAAAAAGATTCCAATTCTTATGTTTCATATGCAGCTGAATATAAAAAATTTATGGAAGGCAGGAAGGAGCAGTATTTTCCTGTCTATTACAAAAAGAAATACATAAAAGGCAAAGAACTGATTCACATCGCACCTGCGGCAATCACGAAAATGAAATATGCGAACCGTGTAAAAGATCTATTGGGAGATATGGCTCCCTGCCAGATCAGTGAGAGTTTATGCCCTGCGTGCAGTTTGTTTGGATTAGTCGACGCTAAAAGTGGGCAGAAAGGAATTGCGTCCAGACTGAGGTTTGCGGATGCTGTTTTTGAAAAAGGGAATGAAGAGGGGAAAACTTACTGTAAAAGAATAGATCTCCAGGAACTGGCAGGACCACATCTGTCTAACGCCCATATGTATCTGAAACAGCCGTGTGGAACGAATGCATGGGATTATGACGAGGCGGAAGAAGTAAATGGAAGAAAATTTTACTGGCATCATGCGGAGTGGAGTCCTGAAGATGCAAAGGCCGAGAAGAAGACGAAAAGGAATGTGACTGTGCGTCCTGTGGCGGACGGTGTAACATTTACGGGAACGCTTTTTTTTGACTATATTACCCAGAGAGAATTAGAGCAAGTGCTGTATCTGCTCGACATCAGCAGAAATAATGAATTTGGATATAAACTGGGTATGGGAAAGCCCTTGGGATTGGGCAGTATCGAAATGAGAATAAGGTCTGTAAAAATTCGGAGTTTTTCCAGAGAAAAAGAGGATTTCTATTCGGAAGAAATCATTGATTTTTCAAAAAAGGAAGAAAGAGAAAAATATGTTCTATCATATGAAGAGGTCGGATTTTTGAAGGAAAATCATATTCGGGAATGGTTTGAGATGTTGATGAGATTTGATAGTACGAAGGGAAGTACCATATCTTACCCATATACGGATAAGCAGATAGATAAGATGGAAGTGGAGATAGAGGGAAAAAACGGGGAAAAGAGAAAGATAGGAGGTTTCCAGTGGTTTGTGGAGAATAAAAATTCGAAAACAGCGCCGCAGGTTCTTGTAAAGGAAGATCAGGAAGAAGTGAAGCTTCCATATTTGCGAGTGATTAAGATGAACAGATAAAAGAAGGGAGTAGCAGATTTCGCTATATACGGGGAAATAAGAATGAAATTTAGATTAACTTTTTTATGTGGCAGCCCTGTCAGCCTTCCGGGAACGTATAATAAAATATTGCAGGCAGCTATTTTGAACTGGCTGGGAGATGAGGAATACGGGACGTTTCTCCATGACAGAGGCTTTCAAAATGAAAAGAGATGCTTCAAACTTTATACGTTTTCGGAACTTGACGGAAAACATGAGTATGATACAAAGAAACGAAAGCTGGTATTCCGAGATAAGATCCAGCTGTATCTGTCCTTCTATACGGACGAAGGTCTTCCATTGATCTTAAAAAATATTGAACAAAGGAAACCATTGCGCCTGGGAGAAAATCTGTTAGAGCTGTACGATTGTGAAGTGGTAAATGAGATATATACAGATTGTGTAGTGAAAACGGTATCGCCAGTGACAATCCATTCCACGTTTGAACTGGCGGATGGAAGAAAAAAGACGTATTATTATTGCCCTTTTGAAAAAGATTTTTCAGAGATGATACGGGAAAATCTGGTCCGCAAATACGAAGCATTCTACGGCGTACTGCCGGAAGACAGTGAGTTCAAAATCATTCCAGAAAAAAGAGAAAAGATCAAGGAAACGTCATTCTATTACAACCGTTTTTTTATAAAAGGATGGCGTGGGATATTTCAGTTATGTGGATCAGAAGAAATGATACGAATGGCATTGCTGGCAGGGATCGGAGCGAGAAATGGGATTGGAATGGGGTGCGTGGTGCAGGAGAAGATAGTGTAATTAAAAAAATCCGGTCAATCTGAAGCCGGTAAATATAAGGGATGGGAAGAGCTTATGGCTCAAAATCATGGAAAAGATGGCAAAAAGTAGTGAAAAATCCGGTCAATCAAGTTGTACCCAAAAGGGCAACAAGAAAAATGTACTGGAAGGCTTGAATTTACAGGGAAAATGGAATAATTCCGAAAGAGGGACTGACCGGGTTTTAGGAGAAAAGGCATAGAAAAAAGTAAAAAACCGGAGTAGAATGGTAAGAAGGAATGGAAAAGCGGTTGTGGAAGATAACTAAGAGTAATTGACACTTAGAAATTCTCATACTTTTATTGTCCATTAGTATAATGTGGAAGATAACTAAGAGTAATTGACACCTTCATGGATACAAGAATTGTTAGCTATGTTACTCATAAGTGGAAGATAACTAAGAGTAATTGACACGTTTAAGATCTTCTACCTGTTCCTCTGTCATGTTGTGTCTGGTGGAAGATAACTAAGAGTAATTGACACATTCCTCTGATTTAAAGATTTTTCCTTGTAAATGAGGTGGAAGATAACTAAGAGTAATTGACACCATCTACCATTTCTTGAATTTTTTCAATCTCTTTTACAGATAGTGGAAGATAACTAAGAGTAATTGACACATTTTCTGGTACCGGAACAAATTCACAATCCCGAACGTGGAGAATAACTAAGAGTAATTGACACTCAACTGAACATACTAGCTCCTGCCGATTTTTGTCATCATGTGGAGAATAACTAAGAGTAATTGACACAACCGTTCATCTGTCATAATCTTCCCTCCATGCAACGTGGAGAATAACTAGGGGTAATTGATATTTTATATGGATCCTATTTTGATTATGCTTTCCAAAGGAAGAATAATGAAAGCAATTGGCAATAAATAGCAGGAAAGCTAGATTTAATGTAAATAGGAAATTGTTATATTCTTGTGAGCGGAGAAGAGAGTATGAAAGTGGACATTACTGTAGATGATCTGTTGGAAGAAGAGAATATTAGTACTGCAATAGAATTTTTAAAGACCAAGAAGAATACATGTGGGGATGATGGGGTATGGTTACATGAATTAGATGGATTTTGGAAAATAAACAGAGATCGTATAAGCAAAGAGATAAAGCAGGGAAATTATATTCCGCAGATTGTACATGAAAAAATACTTATAATGGCAAACGGAAAACATCGGAAGATAGCGTTGATGTCATCAGTGGACAGAATGTTGTTGAGAGCTATATTAAAAACGTTGCAGGAGGCATTGGAAAGTACCTTCTCTGAACATAGCTATGCATATCAATGCGGTAAAGGAATAGATAAGGCAGTAAAGTGTGTGGCGGAATATATTGAATCAGGATATGATTATGTTGTGGAGATTGATTTAAAAGATTTTTTTGAAAAGATCAATCATAGTATTTTATTAAAGATTTTAAAAGAGTATATTACGGATAATAGTTTCTATGCCCTGCTGGAGCGATACATAGTCTGTAGAATTGAAACGGATTATCAATTAGTGCAGAAAAGTGAAGGCCTTTTACAGGGATCCCCGATGAGTCCTCTTTTAAGTAATTTATATTTGACAGAATTTGATAAATGGATGGAAGAAAAAGAATATGTTTTTGCTCGGTTTGCAGACAACATTAATATATACGTAAAAGATCTGCAAGAGGGATATCTCGTTTTATCACAGATAAAGGAGAAACTTCAAGAGTACTTTTTGGAAATTAATACAGAAAAATCGGGAGTGTTTTCTGTGTTTTCCAGAAAATATTTGGGATATATATTTGAAAAAGTTGGGTCATCTGTTATCGTAAAGAAATATAGAACAAAAGAATTGCATGTTTTTTCAAAATGGCATAAAGAAGCAATTGAGAAGATTGATTCAAATTACTATATCATAAATGATGGCATATTGACTAAAAAAGACTTTACGATTCTGTTTCAGAATGATGAGAAGAAAGCTTATATTCCAGTTGAAACAACAGATTCTATCAATATTTATTCTAATATTGAGTTGAATTCTGATTTTTGCAGTTGCTTAATCAACGTAATCTTAACCTAAATATATATGACCGATATGGAGTATATATTGGGAGTTTTTATTCAAATAATCAAAAAAATAGAATGAAGTGTCTTATAAAACAAGTAGAAATTTATAAGGAAGATAAATTACGTTTTGAATATGCGAAAAAGATTGAGATCGCATCTGTTTATAATTTGAGATGCAATTTGAAATATTATAATAAACAGCGTCCGACAGAAATTCTGAAAGAGAATATAGATAAATTGACTGAAGGGATTCGACAAATGAATGAGGCAAAAAATGTGGATGACCTTTTAATAATTGAGGCAAGATGTCGCCAAAATTACTATTTATGTTTTAATGAAATGATTCAAGATGAGGATTTTATTTTTGTCCGAAGAAGCAAGAGACCGCCTAAAGATGCAATTAATGCGATGATAAGTTTTGGAAATGTTTTTATGTATCAGAAAATAGCACAAATGATTTATAAATCCAATATTGACATTAGAATTTCGTTTGTCCATTCTGCGCTGAAAAGATATGAGAATTTGAACCTTGATTTGGCGGATATATTTAAACCAGTTATTGTCGATAGAGTTATTTGTACTTTGATTAATAAAAAAATGATTTCGGGTAAAAGGCATTTTCAAAAGGAAGAAGATATAGAAGGGATATTTTTGAACAAAGAGGGAAAAAATATTTTTATTCGAGAAATGGAGTGGAAATTAAAGCAGGTTTTGACTGTGAATGGCCAGCAATATACATATGAACGTTTGATCAATCGGGAAGTGCGGAATCTTGAGAGAAACCTTTTGAACGGAGAAAAATACGTTCCATTTAAATATCAAATGTAAAGGAAAAGAAATGTTTATAATTTTGGTATATGACATCAATAAGAAAAGAGTCGCAAAGATACATAATATATGTAGAAAGTATATTTATCCGGTTCAAAGGTCTGTGTTTGAAGGTGAAATTACCCAAAAACAGTTGAAGAAATTAATGGAAGAACTGGAAAGGAATATGAATAAAAAGGAAGATGCGATAAGCGTATATGAGATGGACTCCAGCAAATATGCATATAAAGTTCAGATTGGCATGGTGGAAGATTATTCTAACATCCTGTAAAGACTATTTTTAAGATTAATAGTATCCAGAATTTGCGGTATTATCAAAAGAGTGAGCAGAGAGGGAGATTACACATTATGGGAAATGTCTTTATCAATTTTACAAATCATCCGTCAAAATTTTGGAAGGATTCACAAAAAGCAGAAGCTCTGAAACATGGAAGGATTGTGGATGTCGAATTTCCGGCTGTGGATCCTGAGGGAAATAGAGATTATATTATAAGACTGGCGGAAGAGAATGTTAAAAGGATTTTGGAATTTCATCCGTCAGTTGTTTTATGTCAGGGTGAATTCTGCTTAGCCTATCATGTGATAACGAGATTAAAAGAAAAGGGTATTCCAGTTGTGGCGGCCTGCAGCGAGAGGATGGTACGAGAAGAGGGGGATGTAAAAGAAGTGATATTTGAGTTTAGACAATTTCGAGAATATTAGAATGTAAAGAACGAAGGAGAAAAAGTTTATGGAAGAATATGGAAAGGGAAAACATTCCGTCACATTAGAAGAGGGAAGAAATGTCTTTGCGAACGCGATGAAGAAATATCGATTTGATGAAGCTTCTTTAGAAAAGCTGAAAGATTATTATGGATATTTTTGGAATAAAAAGAAGAGTAGTGATGTTCCGCAACTCTACAAAAATGTATTTATATTTTGCAATTCTGATACTGTTGGGCAAAGTATTTATGAAACATGTGTAGAGTGTCTGATGAGTCAGGGGTTGATAGAGAAGAAGGAAGAGGTCGGCTATAGTTTTCTTAGTACAGAGCAAGATATCAATGAGATAAAAGAAATGTATGCAGAAAACGCAATGCAGTCGCCGCAGATTGCGTTAAAAAGGAAGAAATTTCAATCAGTAATTGTGGCGATGTCTGAACAGGGAATGGCAAAAGAAGAATTATATCAGGCAGGAACATCATTATTTTATCGTGAATTCCGTGATCACATTACAAGTAAGGTGTCAGCGGCAGATGTGGTGTTTTGGGAGCTGCGAAAACTTCTGGACAATGAGCAGCAATTTACGGAAGAATTTTATATAGAACTTCAGAAATATATTCAAACTGTTTATCCTAAAAGAGAAATTGAAAGTAAGCAACAGTTTCTGCAGGACGCCTGTGACAGAGTGTGGAATAAATATTATGGTAAATATGAGGCCGGCACTATCGGCGGTGTGGATTGTGTCCCGGATTATCAAAAAGCCCCTGAAGAAATCAAGACAAAAAATGAGATAAAAGAAAATGAATTAAAAGGGAATATCAAAAATGTGCTGTTATTGAATATGAGTACATTACCAAAGAAAAAATTGAACAGAAACAGATATCGGTATGAAGATCAAGAGATTGGTATCTGCTATGAGGTGTTTGGTTATGGACAGTTAGAGCCGATACCCAAATTATTGAAAAAGAAACTGGAAAGAATAAATGAAAGGCTGGATTTGATTTTAATTACAGCTTCTCAAAAGACGAAAGATGAACAAATTATAGAGATGGAGCAACCAGGCTCTTATCCGGGAGAAGAATCCAAATGGCTGATAAAAAAAGGAAGCGCAGTAGCCTTTTTTGAAGAACAAATCGGTAGAGAGGATGAGCATGTAAAATTTAAGGTTTTTGATTGCAATGAGAAAGAATTATCAGCGTCATTGGAAGAGGTAGTAGGATTTATTCGTGAAATCAAAGAGTATAATCCACAGTTTAAACTCTATCTGGATATGCATGGTGGCTTGAGATCTGTGCAGCTTTCTATTGATGCTATTGTTAACTTATTAGCGATAGAAAATATTCAGGTGGAAGACGCATTCAATATTGCGGGAATACAAGATGCAAAAGAAGCAACAGAGATTATGAATGTGAAGAAGGATATTCGTATTTTTGACTTTGTATCAGGGATGAATGAGTTTATAAATTATGGGAGATCAAAAGGGCTAGAAGACTTTTTTGGCAAAGGAAATATAATCGTGAATAACATAAAAAGTATTTCTGATTCCATTCAGACTTGTGATATCGATAGATTTTTAAGTGCATTAGATGAAATGAGGGAGACCATTGAAAATGCGATTACCAGCGACAAAGAAACAGAACAAAGATTGCTGAATATCTTTCTAGAAAATATGAAGAAAGATTATGGAAACCTTCTTGATGCAGAAAAAAGAACAGATTTTGACTTGCTGAAGTGGTGTGAGAGAAAAGGATTCTACCAAGCTGCATTGACTGTAATTGAGAGCAGAATGCCCGGATTTTTGGAAGGGAAAGTGTATGAAATCAAAGTAGAGGAAACATATGAAATCAAAGCAAAAGAAACCAGGAAAGCATTGGTGAAAAAGTCCAGAAACGAAATCCTGCAGCAGATTAAGCCTGAACAATGGAAAGCAGATTGCAATTATCTCCTCGAACAATGGTGTTACTATAAAATATTTGGAACATATAAGCCTAAAGAATATATGCAGTTAGAGGTGAAAAAAAATCAAGAGGAGACAGCCGCTGAGGAATTTTGGGAGAAGAAGGAATCTTGGATAGGAAATGGGGATGAGAGATTCAAATTTTTCAAAAAGTATATAATCAAAAATGATGAAAGTGAAACTAAAGAAATAACATATTACTTTCGAGTTGCGTTCTTGAAGGAGATGACAGAAGAGGATAAAAGAAAATTTAATATCTTTATGCAGCTTCATATGGCATTAAAAAATCAAAGAAACCTTGCGAATCATGCTACATCCAGAGATGAACATAGAGAGGAACCAGAGAATATTTTTAGTGCGATCAGAGCCTATGTTGAAATGACGGAGTATTTTTTGAGAATGAATTTGACGGCGAAGAAAAGTCTGTAAATAAGATTTATCTATGATAGGATTAAATATGGTATGCGCTAAGCCATGTGAATATTACGGTGCGGTGGTGCTGTCAGTGAGGGGTGGCATGGTGATGTCTTAGCCTGCGGACAAGATAAAGACTGTTATCAACAGGTTAATGGCTGGATTGCTAGCTAAATTGTAATTTAACTATCTAATCCTCAAAAACCATTGATTTTTCAAGGCTTCACACCTGTTTTCCGTTCAAACCTTATCTGTTTGCCCTTGTTTTTGCCCTTACGAGCCGCAACAAGGGCAACATTTTATTCTCCGCCGACCACCTTATCCAGCAGCCTTGCGGAAGTGCGCTTCGCTTCTCTTGTAGAGTGAGCGTAGATGTTCATTGTGGTACTGACATCAGAGTGTCCGAGAAGTTCCTGCACATCTTTCGGTTTTGCACCGCCGGAAAGCAGATTGCTTGTGTAGGTGTGGCGGAGCGTGTGGAAATGGAAATCTTCAAGCCCTTTCACTTTCTTCTTCGCCGCCCTGCACATAATCCCTACCGTACTCGGCGCTTCATACGCCCCGTCTGCTCTCAGGCAGACAAAGGAGATTTCCTTGTAATCCTCCGGGACTTCCTCTGTCCTTTGCAGGCTGTAAACCTCATAATAGGTGCGCCCTTTTTCCTTTACTTCTTTGTAGTAGTTCAGGTGATAAAACTCCCCGTAGCGGAAACGGTTTTTGCGCTGTTCTGTTCTCGCCGCCCGCAGGATTGCCGCCAGCGTGTCGCAGAAATCAACGGTGCGGACTTTGCTCCGTTTTGTCGTTCCCACTTCGGTTGTGTGCCTTGTTCCGTTATAGCGCATGCTTCGGCGTACCGTGAGATATTGTTCCTCAAGGTTAATATCCTGCCAAGTCAAGCCGCATACTTCCCCGATACGAAGCCCCGTGTAGTACGCTATCTGCACAGGCAGCAAGGCGGGATTATCTTTTGCCTTGAGAAATTCCTCCAGCTTTTGGAACTGTTCATGGGTGATAGTAGGAATACTGGAAGTATCTTCCTCACTGTCCGAGAAAATATCCGTTTCCTGCTTCCTGCCCCTCAGCTTCACATACTGCATAGGGTTAAAGGTAATCAGTTTTTTCGGGAAAACCGCAAAGCGGAAGGAATTTTGCAACACCGCCGAGAACAGGAGCATATATCCTTTGCTCATGGGCTTTGAAGTTGTCCCGTCCGGGTTTGTCCCACCGTAGCTCAGAAAATCAATGAACGCCTGCAAATGGTCGGCGGTCACGGTTTTCAGCTTGCGTTTGCCAATGGGATATTGCTTGATACGGTTGACCGTTCCCTGATAGGACATGACCGTCCCGTTGCTTAAGTTGCCGGGTTTCAGTTCTTCCTCTACCCACATATCCAGCATATCGCCTACCGTGATGTTTTCCGCTTTCCCGACAAACTGCTTTTCCTCATAGTCCGCTATCGCTTTGCGGAGCATGGCTTCTGTTTCCGCCTTGCTCTCTGTGCCTGCAAACTCTTTCTGCACTTTTCTGCCGCTTTCATCTTCAATATAAAAGCGTCCGTACCACTTTTTGCCTTTCTTTCTTACAGAACCTTTTGCCATAGATAAAAAACTCCTTTCTATCCGTGGCAATCGGGACTGTGACATATGGTGTGCGTAAAGTAATTGTGTCACTTCCGCCAGTGAAAGTCAACTGGCGTCTTTACTTGTCAAGGTGCCACGGAATTTTCTTTTTCGGAAAGCCTTTCTTCGGCTTCCTCCACTATCCCGAAAAGTGCGCCCATCGACATTCTTGTGCGCCCCTCATCGTGGATATGTAAAATCCCGTCTAAAAACCGTTTCATATCCTCAATCGGTACTTCCATCTTCTTGCGGTATACCTGTTCCATGATTGCCCCGGACTCTATGGCGTACCGTCCAAGAGACTCTTTCAGCCCTTTGTCCTCCGCCACACGGTCAACTTCCTCCATAGCATCAGCAAAGTAGCAGGTCATAACCGTATACAGGTCAACCATCTTGCCGAGAAATGTCGTGAGAAGCTGCTGGTGCGGCTCGCCCTTTACTGTATAGGAAACTGTGTCCAGATATTTCCTGATGTGTTCCTCAATATCCCGCTGGCAAAGAGTATAGGTGTCATATTCCTTATCATCGGAAAGACCTGTCAGCCATTCGGGAGTTGTGAGCAACGCTTCCGCAAGACCGTTGATAACCATTGTGCGCTTCGGATCAACTCCGTCCGCTTCATACCGCTGAATGGTGGATTTGTTCACGCCTACACGCCTGCCAAGTTCCGGCATGGTAATGTTTAACTCTGTGCGGCGTTCCTTAATCCTCCTACCGACCTGTTTTGCGGTGAATGTGGTTTCTTTTTTCAAGGTGTTCACCTCCTGACTGGTATCAGTATAACACGCCGATACTTATTTTGCAACCTTTATCTCAATGAAAGTTGTAAATAAACTATGAATGGTTGCAAAATAGGTTGACAAGAGATGGCAGAATAAGTATAATGATAAAACAGTAGTTGCAAAATGAGTATTCTAAAAGGAGGTTGATAGAATGAGCGCAGTCAAAATGGGACTTACCATAGAGGAAGCCGCAGAATGTACGGGTATCGGCAGGAACACCATGCGGAAGCTGGTGGAATGGGGAAAGCTGCCCGTCCTCAAAGTGGGGCGCAAGACCATTATCCGCAGGGACACGCTGGAACGGTTTCTGACGGTCAATCAGGGAAGAAATCTTCTGAAGCCCGATGATGTCCGCAGAGTGGAATGACCATCCATTCTCTTTTCGGAAAGTAACCCTAAGCCCTCGGCGTTTGAGAGCGAAATACACCCCTCGCACAAATCTTCGATTTGTA
>ERZ826396.892-NODE-892-length-39012-cov-12.082578_pt1 | contig 39012 bp, 48 predicted proteins | sample MGYA00519926_ERZ826396 | MGnify/ENA primary metagenome ERZ826396 (study PRJEB31778, sample SAMEA3449230) | human gut metagenome | biome: human gut; feature: human-associated habitat; material: faeces | place: United Kingdom | collected 2010/2012 ... | reverse complement strand
TATTTTTTGTACCCTTTTTTAGAAAGGAATGATGATATATGGCACTGATCAAATGTCCAGAATGTCAATTGCAGGTAAGTGATAAGGCAATAACTTGTCCTCACTGCGGTTATCCTCTAGATACAAAAGTTATTAAACAACAACAAAGAAAAACTAATAAACGAAAACGTCTTCCAAATGAATTTGGCACTATATCCGAATTAAAAAATCAAAATCTTAGAAAGCCTTTTCGTGCATTAGTCTGTGTTGGAAAAAATTTTTATGGAAAACCTATTTATAAATCATTGAAACCAGAAACATATTTCAAAACCTATAATGATGCTTACGCTGCATTACTTGAATATCATAAAAATCCGTATGATCTTGACTCTGATCTGACAGTCGAGCAATTATACGAAAAGTGGACTGATAAATATTTTGAATCCCTGTCAAGTCCTTCAAGTGAACGTACAATTAAATCTGCCTGGAACTACTGCTCTGCTGTTTATGATATGCGTGCAAAAGATTTACGTGCCCGACATATTAAAGGTTGTATGGAAGATGGAACGTATGTAGTCGATGGTAAAGAAAAACACGCATCTCCTACTACAAAGACAAAGATAAAATCTCTATTCAACTTAATATTGGATTATGCGCTAGAGTATGAATTAGTAGACAAGAATTATGCAAGGACCTTTAATTTGTCTGATGATGTTATTAAAGATGTTAAAGAAGCGAAGAAGGACCATATTGATTTTACGGATGAAGAAATAAAAAAATTATGGGATCATTTGTATGATACTGATTATGTGGATGTGATTCTGATCCAATGCTACTCTGGATGGCGACCACAAGAATTGGGTCTAATTGAATTAAAAAATGTAGATCTGGAAAATTGGTTTTTTATCGGCGGTATGAAGACTGACGCAGGTAAAGATCGCTTGGTTCCAATCCATCCACGGATTCGTGATCTAGTCAAGCATCGATACCAGGAAGCAATAAATCTTGGAAGTGATTATTTAATCAACTGCACTGATACAAAAACACACCGAAGTAGCTTAAAAATGACGTATGATAAATATAGACATCGATTCGAAAAGATTGTTAAGAAATTAGAGCTCAATCCAGATCACAGAGCTCATGATCCAAGGATTCAGTTTTCCACGATGGCAAAAAAAGATAAAGTAGATGAATATGCATTAAAATATATGATGGGTCACAAAATCAACGATATCACAGAAGCTACTTACACAAAACGAAAACCAGAGTGGCTAATGGCCGAGATCATGAAAATAAAATAAAACGAAGAAAAAAAGAGAGTCAAAATTAATTGGCTCTCTCTTCTTATTCACATTTTTGAGTGTAGAGATGTGGTATAGAGATAGTGTAGAGATAATATAGAGATTGTCTACATTTCACTACTTTTTACCACTTCTAACACCCTCAAAAAACCGCTTAAATACGTGGTTTCCTAGAATTTACCTGCTTTAGCAGCTTCTTCAATGTAAGCTTAAAAGTACGAGTTTATGCGGTTTGTTTGGTGTGCTTATAGTAATAATGTAGAAATAGTTTAATTCCTACAACGTTTATTTTTGGTTTTCAAATTTATCAAAAGTCATTCTATATTTTTATAATAACTTACATCATACCTGAAAGCAATCCTTTATTAATTCTTTCTGTTAGAATATAAGGCTGCACAAGTTTTTTTGCCACAGTATGTTCCTGTTGTTCTCCATCCTAATTGCTTCCAATATCTCTTGAGCTGTGCTGTGGTCATTCTTCCCCAGATTCCATCCACTTCAATGTTAGTTCCAGAAGTCAGTGAATTTAGTTTCTTCTGCATCCACTTGATTGCTCCTTTGTCGGATGTCTTCTTTACTGCAGTGTACTTTTCCGGGTCATAATCTGGTCTTGCAAATCCACGGATCACACTCTTGCTCCTTGTTCTTCTCATGACTACTCCACCATTATCGTCGCTACTCCTTGATGTATTTCCTTCGATCGTTGTATATGTACCGTCTGAATTTGCTTTTTCAACAATACCAATGTGAGATGCTCTACCTTTTCCAAAATCCATCAGACAAAGATCTCCTGCCTGTCCAGTGGAGTGCCAACGATCATGTTTTTTATAATAGTTTTCTACGTCTGGGCAGTATGCTGTCTTTTTACCGCCAAAGAACAAATCTGATGCATCACACATCTTAAAAATATCCCATACAAATGTACAGCACCAAGGATAGCTTGATCCAGATACCACTCTTCCATAATAATCGTTATTGAATTTGACTTTGTTACTGTTTGCTGGATTTTCTTTTGTTCCGAGATAACTTACTGCCTTTTTAATAATTGTACTTGCTTTTGCCATTTTATTTTTCCTCCTAATCTGGTAATTCTTCTGTCATATCTTCTAAAAACTTCTGTATGTAATTTCTAACTCTTACCGGTACTGGTAAGCCACATAATGCTGCATTTTTTAAAATACTGACTGCCTCATATAATCCGTCCATAAGTGCAAAAAATTCTGACAATCCTAACTTTTCCACTCCCAGGAACTGTACATACTGTTGGGGTACAAGACTTAATACGTTAATGTGTGCTATCATATCAATTCCCATCAAAAAACAAATCGATATCAGCATCGCGACCTTTCTGATTGCTCCGTCAATTCCAACACAACTGTTGAATTTATGTTCTTTGATTGCTCTGCATGATCCTAAGACCGTATCTAGGCAGACTTCAATCATCACAATTCTGAAGAACATATTGTTGCTTAGTAACATAATAAATTCTTTCATTATTTAAATCTTCCTTTCTTCTTATTATATTTGTGCATAAAAATAGGACCCATAGAGGTCCGGCTCTGATTTCCATATTCTCTTTCATTCTATTCCTCTACCTCTGCATCCTGAATCTCATAAAACTTATTTGTGAACTCTGCAATATCTTTTCTGATCTGCACTTTGTTCGCTTTGTAAAGATCCCGATCCTGAATTGTCTGGTTTACATTATCGTTACCTGCTCCGTCAGATGTGACGTTTGCAGATAAATAAACCACCTGCTTATCTACATCCCCGTCTTTTACTGTAATTGTTCCTGTGAGTGTTGTGCTTTTCTTTGTTTCTAACATAGTTATGCTCCTTTCATTTTTGCATAAATGTAGGCATCAGCAGTTAAGCCAATGCCTGAGTTAATTGTTTTATTGTTTTTTCTGCCTGCAGTAATCTTGTCTGCAGATCGTTGATGATTGCTTCTTGCATGTCGATTCGACCTGCTTGATATATTAAATCTTTTCTGGTCTTTTGGATCATGAAGGTATTTGCTCCGATCAATTCATCGTATGCCAACGTGTAAACCTTAGTCATGTTTTTTTCACCATATGTTTTTTCAGCATACTCTGGATCTATATGGTGTGTTGCACATATTCCAAATTGTTCGTTGTGAGATTTCCCATAATCGTTCAAAGCACTATTTACATTCTGTGCCTTGAAACCTATGTGATAGGAATTATCGGTGTCATCTTTAAATCTGTACTTAATCGGTTCCAATTGCATATAACTTTTAATGAAATCATCGTCAAAATGTCGAAAATCTTTCTTGATTCTTTCGTCAGAGCTGTTACGGAATCCTTTTCTGGAGCTAACTCCTGATGTTTCTATATACATCATTCCAGAGCCGGAATCTCCGTTTACATAAAACGCATGATATCCAGCATAATAATAAATATTGTTTGTGTTATTATAGCTAGCACATGATATATATGCATCATTTCGATCTTTCCATGTATAATGCCCACCTGAAGCATTATAAATCCACCCATCTGCAATAAAATCTGTTGCATACAAATTTCGATAGCATTTGACCCCTTCTGAAACAGATTCTAAATAATAGTCCCCATCAATACCAAATTTAAATCCAGTTGAATAAATTTCAACATTATTTGACGTACCTCGTATTCCTATATGTCCGTTTATTATAGAGACAGTATCTCCTTCATCTCCTAAATTTCCAGTTTCGATACTTCCTCTTATGGCGGCATTTTCTGCCCACAAAACTCCATCATACCCAACTCTAAAAGGAGCAGAATTGCTATCTTCAGCGCCAGCCCAGAAAGCCTGATTTCCACCAATACCAGATGCATTACTTCCGCTGTTTGTCATCAGATATGTTGACGTAATATCATAGCGACCAATCTTACCATTCGTAGCAGTAATTGTTCCCGTAATATCGGCATTGCTCGAAGTTAATTTACCATCATACCCAACTCTAAAAGGAGCAGAATTGCTATCTTCTCCGCCTGCCCAAAAAGCCTGATTCCCGCCAATACCAGTACACGTAGAGCCACTTCCAGTGGTGAGCCATTGATCAGTAATCTCATATTTACCAATCGTACCTTTCGTAGCAGTAATCTGTCCACTCAAGTTCGCATTCTTGGCAATCAAATTACCATTTGAATCCCAACTCAAATTAGGACTTGTAAAGCTACCATCGCTCAGATTTAAGAATGATCCCTGCGTACCACCAGAAGAGATGTAGTTGCGAGATTTAATGGCATCTGTTGCAATTTTGTCTGCTGTAATGGAACCAGCTGCGATTCTATCAGCACTGATATATCCAGTTGTAATGATCCCACCATCAATAGTTGTTTGATCTGCAATCATTTGTTCAGTTGTGGTTGTTCCGCTAGGCAAGTCTGCATTTTCTCCAGACCATGTTACAGATACATTGCCTGTAGTGTGATATGGGTTGATGTATTTAACGACATACCCACCGTCCCACGATTCATTTTTATATAAATATAACTCCCATGTACTATTTGCAGTTTTAATAATTCGCCAACATTTTGAAGGTAGCCCTGTTTGCCTAAAACTAGCTAATCCTGGATCTGGATTACCAGCATTCTTGAATTGTATTCTACACTCTGTATATCCATGACCTCTGTGGTTTACTCCTATAATAATGTCTTGGTTTGTATAATTACCACTAATTTTAATCGTTGCTATTTTCCAACAGGCTTGATTGTTTCCGCCACTGCTAAGACTTAAATACGAAACATTCGTTTTATTATTTATAGTATTCTGTAAATCTGTATTTAACCCACTAAACTTAACCAACCCATCCATATTAATAGCGGATGCTACTAATGTAGCGGTCCGATCAGTTAACTCGAAATCAGTTGAATTTGTACCAGATTTAACCAACCAATTAAATTTATCAGCAGTTTGACTAGCTATTGTTTCTGCTGCTGTAATTTGCTGGTCCGCATCCTCTGGTGCTGGAGTCCAATCTGTGGCTTTGTTCCCTTTTTCTACTTTAATTTTCTTATACCAAAATTTCGAGCCTTTCGTAAAACTAGGATTAGTTTTTATCTGTAAATGTATTGTTCCGTTATAATTAAAGTCTGACGAAAATCCTTCTGTTGTATACGTTATATAAGTCCATGTATCATCGTTTATTTTTTCATGATTTGTAAAATACGTTAAATAGATATTCCAATCAGCAACACGACCATTACTGTTGGTAATATTAAAACCAAAACAAGCGTTGCCGATCATATTCTGTGGGCATTTAACATATGCTGATATAGTTATATGCCCAGAAATTTTATTATTATCATCACTTATAAAACTCAACTTAGGATAATATTCATTCCAACTACCAATGCCTTCTGTATAACCTTCTGTATAGCCATCGGAATCAATTTCTTTTCCGTTCTTCCATATATCTGCTTTAGAACCTAATACTAAATTCCTACCACCAATCTCGAGATTGGCAAGATTTGTTTCTGTACTAGACACCCTTGTAGTTAAACCTGTTAGACTGGTTTCAACTTTCGTGACTCTTTCCTGTGTTCCAGATAAATTTGATTTGACTTCGGATACAGTCTGTGTTGTTCCTGCTAAATTGGATTCAATCGTATTAGCTTTCATTGTAACAGCTACAATTGAATCGTTTTGACTATCCAGAATCGTTGTATGTTCGCCGATCGTAGTTTTCATACTGTCCACGGTAGCTACAGTAGCGTTATATCGACTTAGTAAAGCATCATAGTTTCCTTTGATTGTTGTATCTTCGCTGATCAGAGAAGATATCTGTCCCTGCATCGTACTGATACTTGTCGTGTGGGATGATGTAATCTCTGTGATATTGTCGATTTGAGATTGTGTATCTTCAGGAGCTGGTGTCCAATCGGTTGCCTTGTTTCCTGTTTCAATCTTATATCTTCGCGTTTTGCATTCTATTGCGGTAACTCTTATGTATTTTGTGTTAGTTTTCAGTTCTATAATAATACTGCTTTTTTGTCTTGGATTATAACCAACAGTATTTATACAGTTTTTATCGGCATCATACTCACAATATCTTCCTGAATTATTTGTATTTGTAAAATCTTCATATAGAGTAATTGTTATATATTTATTTCCTGAAACATCTATCCAATCACTAGTTTGATCTCCACCGCCAGAACCAATAAAACTTCCTTTACCATCTGTAGACAAATATCCTTGTGTGATATTTTTTTGAACTAATAAATTCCTGCCACCAACCTCCAAATTATCCACAGCACTATCAGCATAGCTCTTAGCACTGTTCAACGCACTGTTTGCCTGTTCTAAGGCATACTTCTGTGCATCGGATAACTTACCATCCGCATACAGCTTAGCACTGCTCAGATTATCTGCTACTGTTGTTTCCATTTCATTAAATACAATATCTAACGTCTGGTTCTTATCATTCATAACTATCGTAGAAGATTTCAACTTCGTCGTAGAACCATTCACTTCTTTGATCACACTGTTAATATCCAGTTTTGAACCAGAAATATTTGCATCATCCGCTACAATACCATCTCGAATAATCTTTCTCTGAATCGTTTTCTCTGTAGCTCCAAGTGCATCCCATATCAGATTTCCATTCTTATCCCAGACAGACATGCTGTAATCGTTTGAAGCATCTTTTCCGATCTGGACTCTGACACGGTTTGCATCAGATATCTGGATTGTATTGTCACTCCATTTTGACTTACCATCAGAACTATGTACCGTCAGATTTGTTGTATTAATGTCCATACCTGTGATCTTATCAAACGACAGATTCTCAATCATTGCATTTTTGATCATGCCGTTTTCAATCGTTGTGTTCTTTGATGTCAATATTAAGTTCTGAATGTTGTCAGATGTAAGATTGCCGTTTACTAACGTGTTAAGATTAGCATAACTACTTTCCAATACTCCAACTCTGCCAACTGCTGCATTAAGGTCCGCGATCGTAGCTTTTGTTGCAACTAGTTTATCGATCTCTGCATCTTTTGTTTTCAGCTTTGTGATCTCAGCGTTGGTAGTATTTAAATTCGTAATTGTTGCATAGGTAAGTTTTGCATCTGTAGCTTTTAGGTAATCAGCCTCAATATTCGCAATTTTAGCATTCGTTGCATTTAGATTTGTCGCAGTTGCTTCTTTAAATGTTGCATGGTCAGATTCTAAGGTGTTAATTTTTGCATTTGACGCCTGTAAGTCATCTGTGAATGTCTGTTTAAAATTTGCCACATCAGTTTTTAAAGTTTCGAACTCACCTGTTTTAAATTTCAAAACATCTCCAGACAGATTCTTGATCGTTGCATTTGTCGCTGTCAGATTATCCACCATGAGTTTTTTTACAAACGCTAATTCGTACTCAACTCGTTCTGCCATTTCGGTTATAGGACCTTTTGTGTCAGAATCATCTTCCTCGGCGGTATTCCCATAACTTGCAATTGTCTGCATCAATCCACCGTCATAACTTGTTATCAATGATATGATCGGTATTGTGAATTTCGTGCCATCATTTTTTACAGCAGTAACAATATCTCCGATGTCAAGTCTCGTATCTCCGATAAACCTTAATGCTGCAGGCGTGAATACTAAGCCTTGGACAGTATTGTAAACACCGTCTAATATACTCTGTGTCATAACCGGATTTTGCATACTTATGCCGGTAGCTCCTGATCCAGATGAAAGTGTCTGATCTGAGTTATCACATGTCAATCTTTTGATACTGAAACTTTCTTCTGTTTCTTGCAGATCGTTATAAAATATATTGCTTGGAATCTCGTAATCAATACCCTGATACCATCGAAACTCGATCATTCCAGTTCTTCCACATATAGCAAATTTGCCGAATAATCCTGCGATAAATCCGATGGTTTCTTTGTATGTATATCCATCAAAAGGATTTACATATGTTGTGATCACTTCGCTTTCCTCGGTTTCTTCGTTGTAATCACCTTCCTCAATGATCGCTCTTTGATTGATCTGGATTCCTCGCTGTAATGTAGATGTATCAATCGCCACGCCTGTCATCGTGCTGATTTCAGCCAATATATCTACTGCATCCGTTGGATAACTTAATTTAGAATAATATGCCCCATTGCATCTGCTTGCTAATCTGTCATATGCGGTAAACGTAACCTTGTTGCTTTCAATCTTGGGATTCTGGATCGTATATAACCCCATCGGAATATATTCCATCTCTCCATCGACTTCCACGCCGATCTCCAAGCTGACTTCTTTTCCAGACAATGCAATTCCTTTATTCTCGATCGTTGCCTGAACATAACTCGCCACCGCACTCCCGATTGTTATTTCTTCCGCACCAGACGTTATTGTAAAATTCTTTACAGATTCTACTAATACTTTTTCGTTCTCCAGAAGCCTTGTATTAAATTTTCTGTTTGACCCTGCTATTGCATCGCCAAATTTTTTACTTGCCTGATACATATAGCATCACCTCCGGCTAGTCTTTGATCATAAACATCAGGTCTTCAATATCTGCAACAGATGGGATGTCATAGCGATCTGCATTTTCACATCGTTCAAGTTCTGCAAATGAAACTTTCATGATATCAATATCAGTATCCACTTCCTGCAGTTCTTTGATTTCTTCATTTACAATCTCTTTGCTTTCATCTGTCATTTCATACTGGTTTTCTTTCACGATCGGCTTATCGTCCTTATCTTTTTCTGCGTATCGTTCACAGATCTTAAGGCGGTTTTCATCATATTCTTCAATCGCTTTTCGGAATGCTTTCATATTTTTAGAAATTGCATATCCTAATTTTGCTGTGTAAACTTTGCTTGACTGTTTTACTAATCCTTCGTGGATTCTCATAATCTCTTTTAACTTCATTTCCATCTCTCCTATTTCTGCACGATCTGAACGCTCGCACTTTTGTAATAATAAATACCATCCCCGATATACCCCAGATGTTCTTTTGTAAGAGTTCCTCGGTATACAGTGATGGTATGTGTTGTTCCCATGTCTCTAAATGTGATCGGAAAGAATCCTTTCACAAGATTATTTTTTATCTTCTTAACTTCGGACTCTGTGAGGACTCCCCACTTGATATCCAATGTCTTTTTCTCTGCAATTGCTTCTCCAATCATATCTCCTGATGATGATCGTTCGGTATTGGCACTCCAGATGATTTCATCCGAAGTGCTTAGTTCAACCGGCTCTGGCAATGCAGTGTTTCCACATGTCAGTGTTGCCATTTTCCCTCCTAAATCAAGATCGGTCGTTTGCCGGCTCTGATATCTGCGTTGTTGTTGTCATTTACGGTTTTGGTTATTTTCTTGCCATCCAGGTAAACATCTGTATCAATTGATTTGACCGCATTGATCAGTTCCATGAGCAGGCGGATGATTTGATCATCTTTACTGCTGCCACCAGATAATTCTGCTGCTTTTTTCGCCATGGCGATCATCTTATCTTCTGGAGCTACGACTTCGCCTTGATGGCGGTTATCTCCGATCATGGCAAGCTGTGGAGTGTTTTTCTTTACATAGCCACCGCTTGCTAAATGTGGAATTGGGTTTTTACCAAAAATTTTCGCTTTGCTCAATGCTCCGTTTAACTTGTCAATAACATGCTTATTTACCCAGCTTTTAACTGAATCCACTGCTGTCTTTACTCTTGCCGTCAATGTTACAGTTTTTGATTTTAAAGAGTTCCAACCTTTTCTTATCTTTGATATTGCACTTGTTGCTTTATTCTTTGCGTATGCTTTTAATGTTGCTGTTTTATCTTTAACTGTCTTAAAAGCATTTTTTATTGACGTTAGACCTTTTCCTGCCTTATTTTCAGCCTGTCCAATAAGGGTTGCTGTTTTATCTTTTACAGAATCCCAAGCTCCCTTAAGTTTTGCAATTACACCAGAGGCTTTTTCTTTCGCTTCCGCAATTAATTCGGCACCCCTGTCTTTGATGGATTCCCATCCAGATTTTAATTTATCAATTGCTCCTTCTGCCTTTTCCTTGGCGGTCGCAATTAATTCAGCACCTTTGTCCTTAATATTCTCCCAAGCATTATGCAATTTTTCTAATGTACCTTGAGCTTTTTCTTTTGCTTCAGCAACTAAAGTTGTTGCACGATCTTTGATTGAATCCCATCCTTCTTTCAGATTTGCGATCGCACCCTCTGCCTTTTCTTTCGCTTCTGCTACCAAGGATGCAGCTTTATCTTTGACAGATTCCCAACTTTCTTTTAAAGATGCAAGTGCGCCTTTAACCTTTTCTTTTACCTCAGCTTCCAGTTTGGCTTTTTTATTCTTAATACCTTCCCAAAGCTTCTTGAACGCTTTGATCGGATGAACATTTTTCTTTACCCATTTCAATAAATTTTTGAAACTTGTTACAATGCCTGATAAAAATTTGGCGAACTTGGATTTTTTAATCTTATCCCAATTCTTCCACAATAATAATCCAGCTGCGATCAATCCACCAATCACCGCTACGGCAATTCCTACAGGGCCTGTTATCAACGAGAAAATCAGCGGAAGATTTTTAAATACGCTGATGATTGCTTTTAATGGTCCACCTAAGAATGTAACCACTTTTCTAAATGTGTCAAATGCCGTTGCGACTTTGGCCATGATCGGAATTACAGCTGTCACAAAAGAAACTAACTTAAATGCACCAAAGAAACTCGCTATCACAATTGCTATGTTTTGCACCGTGCTCTGGTGTTTATTGATCCAGTTTGCTAATCCGTTCAATCCCTTAACCAGAAGATCTAAAAATCCAATGATCGCATCTCCAACAAAATTAGCAAGTGGTTTAAACAAATGATCCCATGCCCACTGCCATAGCGGCTGCAATGCTTTGCATACTGCTGTCAGTACATTTAATGCTGCAGCTAATAATTCAATCAGTTTTGGAGCAAGTTTCTGCATTGTCCATTTTCCAAGCGGTACTAACATGTTCTTCCAGATCCATTTGAAAGCTCCTATTGCAACCTTGCTAAACGCACTAAAAGCTACTCTTAACTTATCAATTGCTTTTCTAAGATTATCATAGCCTTTTCCGAGTTTTGTGGCTTTTTCATCTTCTCCCTTGGGAAGAGAGCCCATATCTACATTACCACCAGATGCTCCACCTGCTGCGGATCCTGTACCAGAAGATGGTGTAGAACTCTTTGATCCAGATGATCCTTTTGTTTCAGTCAATTTATTGATCTGATCAAATCCCATCAATCCAGATATCTTCTTTGCCGTCTTTTTGGCTGTGTCTCCAACTTTCTTTGTCGACTTATTCAGCTTATTTGCGGAACTTGTCGCATTGTTTAAGCTGTTAGATACCTTTCCTGCACTTGTCGCCGTCTTATCAAGACTTGCTGACGCTCCACTGGTCTTCTTGCCCATGATCATTGCTGTAAACGACTTGAATGCATTTGCAAGAGTCATTAATTTTCCAAGCACCAAGTTAATTACTTTTACGATTGGCAAGAATAAATTAATCAATCCTTGTCCAATTGAAGCTTTCAGGGAATCAAATTGCAAAGATAAAATTCTGATCTGGTTCGCCCACTGATCAGAGGTCCTTGAAAAGTCCCCTGTCGCATTCTGCAACTGTTGCTGTACGAATGCATATCTTAAGGCTACTTTCTCCTGTTCCGTCATGGCACTGGTCGTTTTACCGAATCCATTTGCCAGTGCGTACTGATCAAGCGCTGTCTGTGTCATTACAATACCGAGATCTTTTAACGTTTCTGTTTCTCCAGAGAACACGGATTTCAGTTTCGTGAAAGCTTCGTCCTGCGAAATGTTATAGAAAGAAGCAACGTCTCCAGCAAGTCCAGTAAGAGCTGTGCTCATCTTGTACGATTCTTTTTCAGAAAATCCAAAAGCATTTGCCATTGCTCCGAATGTTCCGGTAAACTTCTTTGCCATCGTTTCAGAAAGTCCAAATGTACTTGCTGCATTTTGTGCAAATTCGTTTACTTTTTTGTTCATTGTTGGAAATGCTACATCGACAACGTTCTGTACCTCTGTCAGATTTGATCCTAGCTCAATACAGTCTTTCGCAAAACTTGTTAATCCTTTTACAGCAAAAGCACCGGCAAGCATCTTTCCTGTTTTCTTTGCGAGGTTCTGTATTCCACCTAACTGTTTATTAAATTGTTGCTGATTGATCACCAGATCTAAGCCGATCTGTCCTGCACTATCTGCTGCCATACTTATCACCTACCTTGCTTTTTCACAAAGTAGGCTGGCTTAGCTACTACAACGGTGCTTACCTATGCTCTTCCCTTTGCGGATCCATACTATATTTACCTGTTTGCATCGGGGACATTTAATTTCCCCTTTTACATATTCTGCGACCATCAATGTCTGTCCGCATTCTTTACATTTTATCTTTTCAATTTGTTATACCTCCTGCCATATCAATAAATGCCTGTTTCATCGTTTCTAAGAAATCATTCGTTTCTTTTTCTGTCTTTGTCTTAGCGGCTTTTCTTCTCCACTTGTTTCTGATCTCTTTTTGTTCCGAAGTAAACTCTTTGATCACTTCATTGTCATCTTCTAATCGGATGGATACGATCCGTCCTAAAGATGTATCTGGTCCTATTCCACAAAGCAGCGCTTTGAACTCGTGCCATTGCATTTCCTTAAATTCTTTGGAATAGATTCTGATTCCATACTGCTCCGCAAATGAAGATACGATCAGGTCCCAATCTTCAAACAGATCATATCCAGGATCAACTACTCCCCCGATTCTTCTTCACCATCGGTTCCAGAAATTAATGAAATTGCTTCCTGAACAACTACGGTATAATCATCAAATTTCAAATGAAGCTTTGCTAAGTCTTTCTGTGCTTTATCTGTAAAGATCAGCTTGCAAAGTTTTGAGATCGTCCCTGGAGTCACATCGTCTTCTGCATCTCCTAACTCTCCCATGACTTCGATCATAGTTGTCGCATCTGCATTCACTTCATATTTCTTTCCGTTGATCACTAATGCCGGATTCTCTTCAAATTTCAGCTTATCTGTAATATCTACTACTTTTCCCATTTTATCTCCCTTTCAAAAAAGGAGAGGTTTCCCTCTCCTAAACTCCTGGTGTTACTGTTGGTTTACCGTTGCTCTGTACTTCAAATTCCAGAGGTGCAACTGCTGTAGAATCTCCTGCTCCTACATTTGTCACATTGATAACTGCACTTGCAAACTTGACAACTGTTTTATCCGGGAACGTCCACTGAAAATCTTTCTCTACATTCCTTCCATTTTTCCATGCCAATCCTGCAACCGCATCATTTCCGGCATCTCCTACATTTCGTTTTGCTGTAACTGAGATCGTAACGGATTTTGCGGTCATTAATCTGCGTGTCCACCCTTCTGTATCAAAGGGATTCCATTCTTCTACGCCGTTATCAAAGGACACATCAAATGTTTCACAGTCTGCGATATCTTTCATAGCTGCTTCTGATCCAGATGCTGCAGTGTCGATCTGAAACTGATTTTCGTAGCAAGGATATACTCCGCTTTTAGCTGTTTCGCTCATCGTCTACCTTCCTTTCGTAATAAATGTCAAACCAAATGACACGTTCATAGATTCCTTTGTCATCCGTTCCAACATCTACTGGTTCAGGAACCTGCATGGATAAGAAATCTACTTTTGTATCTTTGATCATGAATTGTTTCTGTATTTCTAATATTTCAAACAGTTCGGCTGCTGCCTGTTCTGTTTCTTTTGAATTGTTGTTCCAGTGGACTAAGACAGATATACTTTTCGTATCATATTTCTTATATCCACCTACTGCATACCGTTTTGGAGCATAGGAACTTCGTTGATACACTCCAATGGATCTGTCTTTTTTGTTGTCTAACTTTCCTGTGTAATAGTGATCAGCTTCAAATACTGTTTTCAGCCAGTCTTTTACATCTGCTAACAAAATCATACGCCACTCTCCCTTCGGTACAGTTTCTTAAATGCTTTTTGCGCAAAATCTTCATACAATCCGCCTGGAAGCCAAGGATTAAACCATTCACCGCCTGCAAACGGATTTTCGTACGTCTGAAAATTGTATTCCGGATGGAAATATAACCTTCTGGCATATGGCGTTGTAGATACAATCCTTGCATGTCCTGTTTTGCTGTAAGTATAATCTACAAATGTATTATCATTTTGCAGATTTCCTGTATCAAACGGCATAACCTGAGCTTGTACCACTTCGGTATGCAAAGCTTCTGCTGTCTTTTCCAGTGCTGTGACTTGTGCCCGTGAAAGCTCCCGAAGTCTCTGTGTGTTGATTTTTATAATTGAATTGCAACGGATCATCACATCAACTCCAATCTGGTATAATTGACCGTCCCATCGGGATTTCTTGCTTTCTCTCCACTTACGATCACTCTCTCAACTCCAAAGATTGTTGCGACACCGCAACTGATCACTGGTACATCTGGAGCGATATCTCCACAAAAAAGAGCAGATCCCGTAACCTGTACGATCTTCTGCTCATTTGTCATAACTCTTTTCGCTTTGTCCTGATAATTGCATTTGAAATCTGCATCGATCAGAGTGATCGGCTGCCCTTCCTCTCCAATCTCTTCGCTGTCAATTCGAATGTGAATATCCGCCTGACACATTGATTTTGGAATTAACTCTGGCCATTTCATCAGATCGCCCCCAATCTCCTGCAGCACAATCCTGTCTGTTCTAGCATTGCATAATTGTCAGCTTTCATGATCACTCCATCCTGAACTGTCACATTCCATCCACCGGCATTGATTCCTATTGACACACCATTGATCGAATAAGAACTTAAGACACTGTTGATCAGAGATTCATTCTCTGCTTCAAAATCTGCCTGTCTACAGACAACCAGACGAATCACATCTTTTTGAAACTCTGTCAGATTCTCAAATCCTCTTGCTACAATGCGGTTAAATGTAAGTGTGTCAATGTGTCGGCTTGCGATATACAGTCTCCTTTCAAGATCATCCGTTATGATTACACCGCTGACTTTTTCATAATACTCCTGATCCGCATAAGAGGCGAGTGCCATATGCACCACCTCCTACACTTCTGTATATTCCGTAGTGTCTACGTCAACGTAAACAGAATCAACCTTGCCATCTTTTCCGTTCGGGAATACAAATACGTCAGATAAAGTTCTGTTCTGATACAGATAACCATCACCTTCTGTGTGTGTTCCTGGATCAAAGTAATAAATGGATGAGATCTTAGGAACTGTCTTACATGTCTGTCCGCATGCGATCAGCACATTGATCTTATGTGATCCTGTTACGGATTTACCTGCGTCTTTCTTTACTGGTGCAAATCCGCCTTCTTCAACTTCCCAGTTAAACTTATCATAGAAGCGTTCATCATCGATAACTTCCATAAGTGTTACGCCATCAATATCTGTGACTCGTGTTTCGATTCCCATACCGCCTTCTGCGATCTGAGTCATCTCAATCTTACGAGTAAATTCTGTAGACAGTTCTAACAGATCCATGATCGCAGATGATACATACATGATCAGTGATCCATTCGCTTTGTATCTGCGAAGTTTTCCTGCTGCAAGGAATCCTTTTAACTTGCTGAATACATTTGCTTTTGTATAATCACTGGAAGCTGTTGAGCTGTGATATCCAGTCACTTTCTGTGCAGCCTGTGCTACTTTAGAGAAAAATAACGCATCTGTTTCTGGAACTACCTGAGTTTGTTCAAAGACTTTGGAAATATTCTGGATAGATGCTGTTGCGTTTGTCTCATCGACATCTGCTTTATCAACAAGAAATGATACATCTCTGTCGTGTTCTACGGTAAATGCAGTATCTGTCTGTGCATAAGTTCCTTTGTTCCATCCGCCATTTCGACTGTGGTTTTTGAATCCAGATACAGACATCTGTGTGAAGTGGAATGTTTTCGCATCCAACCATGTTACATTTGATGTTACGAATGGAGAAGTTAATGTTCCCTGCATTAAGATCTCCAGGAGTTCCGGCTCCCATACCTGTGCATAATTTAATGCCATTCTTTCTTACCTCCTAATTAAAGCGGTTCCATCGTTTTGTTGGTACCGCTTTCTGCTGTGGAGTATTGCCACCAGTCTCTCCGCTATGCTGCTGACCAACTCCGATCTGACGGAATCCTGTCTGCTGCTGTTCCTGTGGTTTTAACTGTGGCACATCTTCCAATACTTTGTTTAATGCTTCTTTTAATTTTTCGGAATCGATCTTTCCATCCTGTACGACCTGTGACATGTCTGCCAGTTTTAACACGTAAGGCATTGTTTTTAAGTCGATTCCAAGTTCTCCAGATAACTTATAAGCATCACGCTCGATCATGGCTTTCTGTGCCATCTGCTGTGCGTTCTGTGCCTCGTTCTGGATTGCTTCGATGTTTGGTTCATTTGCAGCTTTCTGTTGTTTAAATGCCTGCATTGCCTGCTCAGCTTCTTCCTGACTTAAGCCCTGCTGTTTAAAGTAGGCTTTTAATGCAGTGTTTTCTTTTGCTGCTAATGTTCCATCTAACATCTGCTGAATCTTATTGTAGTCAATCTGTGGCTGTGGTGGATCAGTTGCCGGCGGAGTCTGATTTGCTCCTGGCTGTGGTGCAGGTTCTCCCTGTCCTCCCGTTGGTTCTGATCCTGGTTCCGCAAAAAACTGTAGATTCATGTTTAATTTCTTTTTCATTGCTGCTCCTTTCCATTTTGTGGGTGTCTCCCAATTATCCATTGTCTTCGGTGTCACCGCCCACGCATCTTTTACCCTCTTATCGTGTTTGGAGCATAAAAATAAGACGTCTTAACGGAACGTCTGCTACCGAGATTTATGGATCACCTCTTACTTTCTTGGCTTTGTGTTTCTTTTTGGTTTTTCTTCTTTCTCAGTTGCTTTCTGAGTTTCTGGTTCTTCTTCTGCTGGTTCAATGATCTCTTCTGCTACACCTGCCGCGATCAATACCTGACCTCTTTCTTCTGTAACATCGAACTCATCTCCAACATGTTTTTCAAAACCAAGTTCTCTGTCGTGGTAATTGTAAGTTACTCTTACTTTCATTGCTGGTCCTCCTTTCCTTAATCCTTAAAATATAAAAAACACGACTTATTTAGCCGTGCCCTTTTCGTTATTTTTTTCTAATTGTTCTCTAACTTCTCTTATTTTTTTCCACTGTTCACGCGTGTAACCTCCTTCGCCAATCAGATCCCCCATTGTCGTGATTCCTTTAATTGATCCGTCTTTGTTTCGCTCAATCTTAGTTGCCATATATTGATCCTCCTTTGCAGAATATTACTTTTGTTCTGTTTAAAATTACTGTATACGAACCGCTCTCACCATGACCCTCTGCTTTAATAGCATCATATCCCATTTCTACCGCAAGTGTACCTGGGTCTTTTAGTTTAGGATATTTCATGTCTGGAAGCTTATACATCTGCTGCTCCATTGCTTTTTTCTTTGCTTTTTGTAATTCAGGATTTTTATAATAGATTGCATCTCTGTAAGCATAAATTGCATTCTGGCGTCTTTCATATTCATCCAGTGTAATTTCTTTCGCATCATACTTCTTACCAAGTTCAATCAATCTATCTTGCGTGTTAAAGTACTCATTTACATCTTTAATATAACTCTTATCAGTTGCATCTTTCAACATGCAATGTTGCATATATTTATCAGATATATATTCCCCTGCATCTGCTTCATTTGGCAGATGAAAGATCTTAGCATTTGGTTGAAGTGTGATAGACTCTGTATATGAAAACGCGCGTCCTTTTGACATACCAATTTCTTGATAATGCGACATTTCCCATTCAATACCTCCTAATGAATGGTTATCTGTAAGATCATAGCTGGATGCGCAATACATTCCTTGTCCGTATTGTGAACCGCCATCTGAACAATCCACATACCACTTTCCATTATATAATTCATCTCGATAAGTGTCTAATAACTCTTGCGTTTCTGCGGAATAAGTTCTTTCGGCATAAAATCCTGATTCTTCCATTGCTTTCTCAAATTCCTCGTATTCCACAACGCTTGGCACTCCATCAAATCCCTGTGCATTCATCGCCGTTTCAATATCATGATCAAATTTACCAGTTGAATAATCTATCTTGTCACCTGATAAATCAGAACCATTTACAACAGTTGAATGCTTTGTTTGAGTGCGATCAGGAATCCAATCTTTCAATTCGTCATTTTTGAGATTTAGCTCATCTATAGATGCTTTTAGTCCTTTTACTTCGCTTGACAATTTATTCAAAGAATCGACATCCATAGTGCCGAATAATATTCCATTATTCAGTTTATCGCTCTTTTCCGCATACTCGGATACCATATCAGCAATTCGATCATTATTATTAGCGATATCTTCTTTCAACTCATCAACAATTGACATATTTTCAGGTAACAGTTCTTTCAAGCGTTCTTTTTCTCGTGTTATTTCTTTTATCTCAGTATCAAGATTTTTCAGCTTTTCAAATGATCCATCATCATCTACTACACCTCCAAAACCATCTTCAATAGAATCATATTCTTTAAACCATTCATCGTACGAATAACCCTCTGTCGCATTGCTAAATTCTTGTTTTAACTCTGCAAGTTTATTATTCGTATTTGTAATTTTGTCTTTTAAATTAATTTCTGGTGCTTTTTCAACTACATCCTCCTCTGTATCCAATAATGATCTTACTTTATCTTCTTCTGCAGGAGAAACTTTTTCCCATTCTGCTTTCTTTATTGCATATTTTCTTTTGTTTTCAGAATCCAAAGAGTATGTTGACAGCCGATCAAATTTTTCTTCCTGTCTCTGTGCGTATTGTTGCTTTTGATCGTCCTTATAATCATCCTCAACCTGTTTGATCTCTTCCCTTGAAAACTTATCGTCTGGCGGTGTACTGATTCCGGGAAAGTATGTTGTGTGACTGTCTTTGCAATTGGGATGATAAAGCCCTGCTGCCATTGCAGAGCTCATCAGTGGATAACTACCATCCTTACTGCTACCACCGCTCCACACATCATCGATCAGAATCTTCCCAACAAACGGCAGGCACTTTGGACACGGATTCCCTCTCTTGTTCATGATCACGAGGTGGCATCCCCATTCCCTACGCTTTTCTCCCTCTCCGGTAAGATAAGCTCTCTTACTTGCTGTTCGGATTGCCATACCTGCGTATTCCTCAATCCTATGCATTGATCCATTCTTGTACTGGATGCATTGGATACCCGCAGCAAGAAAATCCTTTGTTGCCATATCTACGGCTTTTTCATAGGTACCAACTCCACTGTTTGCATATACCTGTGCATTGAATATCGTCTTTCGGTACTGATCATTTGCACGTCTTAGCATTGCTGTCTCTGCACTATCCATATCTGAGACTGTCGCATCGATCAGTGCATTCATCTTACGATCGTTGATCTGAAAGAATGAACCGTCAATATCTCCCTGTCCTCTACTGGCACCTTTACCAATAGATTCTAAGATCTGTGCTTCCTGATCTAAATATCCACGTTTTCTTGATTCACTGATCAGTGCAGGGATGCTTGAATTGATCTCTCCAAATTGATCCTTATATCTCTCTTTGTTTCGCTTCTTGTATTCTTCCAAGGCTTTCAATTGTTCTGCTTGCCACATGCCCCATTCAAAACCTTCTTTGGTTTCTTCTGCCCTGTGACGGTCCATGTTTCGGATCATGGATGCGATCAATTCATCTTCAATTCTTTTCAATGCTTCTTGAATATCGTACTCATTCATCATTCACCCGTGTTGTAATACACTTTATACCCACGTTTCTTAAACTCTCTTTTCATCTCTTTGAGTTTTGACATGCTGCTGCATCTGTCCTTTCTCATCTCGATGATTCCGTTTTTCTCAATCGCATAAATGCCAAACGGAACATGATCACTCATCTGTCTTAGGAACTTTTTCGTCTCCTGTCGGCTCATTCTGTACGAGTGGTTCATTATTGTTACTACCATTTGATTCTCCTATCTGAAAATCTCCTGCTGCCGTATTGACCGCCGGATCTTCTACTTCCATGATTCCTTGTTCTGCTTTCAGTCTTGCAACCTCTTGTTTCTTCCATTCATCATCTCTGGAATCCCCATACAGCTCGTCCACACATGCTTCAACACTCATGACTCCCTGTGACCTTCCTTTTCCAACAGTTTCAACCTGGCTCTCGAAAGATGGATTGGCATATTCTCCAAACGTTACATCTACCTCGACATCATCATTACTGTTCTGTCCATTTAGTTCACGGTATGATTTGATACTTACCTTGATCAGACTTTGCAAGTCTTCCTGCAATGCGCCTACGATCGCATTTCTGCTATAAAGTGTAGCTTTCTCTTTTTCTCTCTGTGCATCTGCGTTGTCCAGTTTCTTTACGTCAATCCCTAACGTTGACGGACTGATCAGACCTTGCAGACATAAATCCAGTGCTGTTATGTATGCTGATAGATAGCTTTCATGTGGAATCTCTGGCTGCTGTAATACGATCTCATTCTTTGCACCTTCGTGCATGTCGGAATCTGTTTTGATGTATCGATTATCAAATGGATTCACTGGTAATGTCGCTCCTGTTTCTGGATTTCTTGGAATGAAACATTCTGGAATATACTCTTTGCTTCTTCCAGCCCGAAGTGCATCCATCCATTGGCTGAATGCTTCATCAAAGGCATCGAACGCATCAATCTTACGATCAAAGATACTCTGCCCTCTACTATCCCATTTTCCAGATTCAAAGAACATAAGCGGTACAGCGAGCATATATTCGCCACGTTGCTTAACTTCTCCATCTTTACCTTCCTGGTATGTTGAGAATGCCAAGTTCTGCAAGTTTCTTGTTTCATCCAGTGCATCAAGCGGCACTTCCTTATCATCGCAGGTCAATTTATATTTGATATACCCATAGCCGTAATACTCATGCAGGATATATTCTCTTCTTTTGTGATCATAAACCGTTTTGAACTCAATCTCTGTGATCCTACCACGATTATTTTTGACATTAAGTCGTTCTCCAGGATAGTACTCAATGATCGGATACTGTGAAAGACTTGTATCAAATGTGACCTTAAAAGCTCCATCTCCGATGTACAGAGTTTCTTTCGTTGCTTTCTCCAGTCGCTTCTTGATCTTGTTCTCTTTCGCGATCTCATCCCAAATATCCTGATCTTGCTTCTTTTTAAAATCAAAATCGTTTAGACTGGCAAGAGTCACACTTGTGAGCATATCAACGATCAACGATGGCAGTCCTGTGTGAATCTTATTGATCTCCATCCCTGGACTGCACTTCGCCGCCCAGAAACTCTGCCGACTTGTATTGATAACAAGCTGTCGGTACAGCTGTTCCAGTTCGTTGCTGTCCCCTCTGTACCAGATACGGTTTTTAATTGCATTTGCTTCGTAGTCCAATGTTTCAGTTATGTTGATTCTTGAGGGATTCGCCGGCTGTACATTTAACCAACTGCGAATCCCTCCTTTTACTTTTTCCATGATATTATCCACCCATTTCATCTTTGTCTCCTATTTGCATCTTGTATGGCAGCCATGCATACTGACTGGCATTGATCGTATGGTCGTTTCTATCCTCTGGTTCATTGTTCTTATCTTCTTTCCAACTGTATCGTTCAAGTTCTGAGATATGGTTAACACAATGATCAAGGACTAAATAGGCATCCTGTTGCAACCATGAGATCTGCAGCAGGATCCTGTCTATGATCGTTGTTTTCTTGTATGCCGGAATAAAATTATGTGCACTGCCATGCAGACGTTTGTGTTTATTTAACTCTGTGATCGTTGCCTGATCAGCAGAATCTATGAATACGTCTCTTGCGAATCCCCATTCTTTACGGTTTGTTTCCAGGAAGTCTACAAAGTTTCGCACCGTATCTGATGGTGCCAGTGGGATTGTCAGATCCGCATTGCTGTAAATCTTCTCATCTACTGTGATCACTCTGCGATCTTCTGTGATGATCTGGTAAATCATAGCAATCGTATCTTCAGACTCAGAAGAGTAAGAAGTATCCAGACCTGCAGTGATGGTTTTTATCTTGATCTTTCCATCTTTTAGCTGTTGCTTTAACCAGGCTTTTGTCTTAACATGACGTTTCCGATCAAAATTAGAAAAGACAAGACCTGTTGCTTTTCCTCTTAGCCCTTCAATCTTGTTCTTCCAGATCTTCGTCCCTTTCGGAGTGTTGGCAATGATCTTGTCTAGTTTTTCTTTTGGTAATCCCAAATTATGAACAAAAGAAAAGAACCAATGGACCCAGTTAGGTTTTGGTTCTTCTTTCAACTCATCTTTTATTTCTTTTGGTGTTTCCTGTTCCCACTCTGGAAGTGGTCTAGAACAATTTATGTATTCTTTGTAGATCGGCAATGCAGGATCATCAGGATTCAATGTTGCCATCAGGTAATCACATCGCATCGCTGATTCTCTTACAAAGTCAATATCTGCTGTATTGATCTCGTCAATATACAGGCATCCATACTGACCACCTAAAGCTTTTTGCCACTTCTGTTTATCTCCGTATCCAAGTACATAAATAACTTTATCGCCTTTGCTTGTGTGGTACAAAAGATGCGGAATCTTATCGTCTTTGGTTCCGTTTCCGTGGTACTCGACTAATTGCCCAAAATCATCAATGATACCAAGATCTTTGTTGATGATGTTCTTTTCTGCAGTACCGGTATCTTTCGCTGCAAGAATATGCAGTTTCTTTTTGGACTCTGCTACCTTAAGCATGAACTTGAAAAGACCTACTGTCGTTTTACCTGCTGCCGTTGTGCCTTCCAGGAACTCTACCGGTGCATCACATCGGATAAATGCTTTGTACTTTTCTGACAGCAACAGGCGTTCATCACTCATTTACCCACCTCGCATCTGATTGATCAGATCATCAAGTTTGGATTTTTCTTCTTCCAGACCAGATACTTCCATGCGGTCTTTGAACATTCCGAGATGTCTTCCTAACAGTTCTAATGCTTTTCCTTTATCATTCAGCTTAATTTCAATACCGTTGCGCCCTTCTTTGATTCCTGCGATCGCTCTTACCATCGTATCGGATAAATCTGCAGTATTTTTTATAATCACTTGTCCATCTTGGACCTCGGCGTAATCTGTAGCTTTTGCAAAGGCGATCGATGCTAATTCATTAAGCACTCGATCTTGTGTGATTTCTGTTCTTTCGCTCCGCTCCTGCATTCGAACACTGATATACTCAGACACATCTTTAATTTTTAGTAATCTACTTGCGGCTGCTGCTGCTGTATCTCCGTCTTTTACTCTCGGATATGCAACTCTGTAAGCCCGAGATGCATTCAGATCTATCAGGTATTCATCAGCAAATAGTTTTCTTTTTTCTGTTAATGCCATCTAGGCTCACTCCTTTCTCTAAAATGGACCACCAGGGACTCGAACCCTGGACCAATCGGTTATGAGCCGACTGCTCTGACCTGCTGAGCTAGAGGTCCTTATGCCGGATTGCTCCGGCTTTTATTCTTCTGTGTGGCATGTATTTGTCAGCTTCTTATACACGTCCTCATATAGTTCCTGTTTGTCTCCGTTGTACGTGTATTCTGCGTAGATACCGTCACCACTGATTGTGGTGGATGCAAGGCATTTGTAATTCTGTAAGGTCTTGCAAGACCAAACTACAAATACATTACTCAGATCAATGTAAATCTCCGGTCTATTCTTGTGATACCATTCCACTAGTTTCTTCTTGCAAACACTCTGGAAGTGATCCATTCCTGTAATAATCATGTTAATATCTCCTTATTCTGCAAACATCCAATCTTCTGCTAACATATCCGCCTGGCTTGCTAACCATCCCATTTGTACGCCAGACGTGCCGATAAACGCAATTGCTTTATTTCCAATATCGTTGTGATCACAATTAACGATCGTTCCGTTTGCCGCCTTGTATGAAATTCCTGTTGCAAGCTGAATATACTGGTTCTTTCCGTTCCAACCTGTTCTTTTAACTTTAAGACCACGTTTCAAATATTTAACAGCATCCCCAAAACTAAATGTAGCCACTCCACCAAGCACAGGACAGTTCTCTGGATTTGCCACAATCCATTCATTAGATAAGATGTTAGACAGTGTATACTCAACTCTCTGTGTCTCTCTAATATCAAGTAGATCTCCCTGTCCTTTGTCAGTGTCTTTCGGTCTGCACTGCATCATAATTGTTTGCTTTTCTGCATCCCAGTACCAATATCCACCCCAGGATGGAAGTTTTACCTTATGACCTTTTTTCATTAATTCAAATGCATCTTTAAAATTCATATCTCTTTCCTTTCTAAATTTAGACATAAAAAGACTCGGGGTCCGAAGATCACCCGAGTTCATTCATAAGTAAAAAGAAGAGGACTAATTATGAATATTCATTCATCATTTTTCCTTAGCTTATATATTAAACCTTTTTCCTACGACAGTGAGCGACATTTATTCATTTTCTGCAAAAAATCTTTCATTTCTCTTCTGCAGGTTCTTTTCATTGTACGCAATCTTTCTTTTAGGATGCATAGCATTCATTCTGTGGGCAACCTGCGTCCATGTCATTCCATCGATATAATACAGTCGGAAAATAGTTCTCAATTCGCTCTTCTCAATGCTATTTATATATTCTTCCGCTTGATTCATGAGTTCCAGAAGTTCATTTTCTTTTTCGATCAACATAGCTTTTCGTTTATTAAGCAGCAGCTTCTTTCTGCTAAGTTCTGGTACTGGCATACCTTCCACCACAAAATGCTGTATCCCACCCATACCGCCGCTCACTGTGTCTTTTACAGTTCCTTCTTCCTCAATCCTGCTGATCTGCTTCTCTGTTTGCAAGATTCTTTTTCTTATATCTTTTACTTCTTCAATCATGTCTGTGTATTGGATCAGTACGTTCTTGTCCACGTTCTCTCCTCCTGTTTATTATCTGCTGCCTTATCCGATCTGTCATCTCCTGATACTCTTGTTTGTATTGCACTCGATCGGCACAAAATCCCATGCAGGTTATCTCTGCACAGGCTTTGCATGGATCAATCATATCGCCTACCGCTCTTTCTTTTCATCTGGCGGTTTCTTATGATCGCTTTTCTTGCATTTGAGTAATAAGGCCGTGATTCTTTCTCTCTTCTTCTTAATTCCTGTTCCTTTGCCTTCCAGGAAAGATACTTCTCACATCCTGTCTGACAAGCAACTCTCTTTGATCCGTGTGATCTATCTTTACAATTTAGGCACGGACAATCTTTGTATGCCATTTATGTATCAACTCCTTCGACTTATTCTTCAACTAATATTTCAACTAATCTAATAATTAGTTCAACTTTCGCAGCGGACATTTGCTGCATACTGTTTCTATCAGCTCATCATAGTCTTTTATTTCGCTTGGATACTTGCAATAGTTATCACAGATGTTGCTTTTTATTTCATCAAAAAATTCTGTTATTGTCTTCGGTTCTTCTTTCACGACGCCTGTAAGATTTTCAGTGACAGTTTTAGTTTTTTCTTTCGCATCATCTCCTACTTTAGTTTCATGCCCGACCATCACATCATAAAATCTATCAATCTTTTTATTACACATATCCTCAAACTCACAAACTTATGCAAGATCATCAAGTTCGCATTGATCACAGCTATCATGCATATTGCAAAAATTGTATAATTCGTCTATCTTTTCTTCTCTTGTCATAAATTATCCCTCTCTTTCGCTGCGGCACAGAGTGACATCACTGCCACTCCTGCAACTGCTCCGATAAATAATCCGCTTAAAAATCCAATGATCATAAATTATCTCTCCATCATATTTTCAAATCTGTATTTTTGCTTTGCATCTGGATATTTTTCGTGATCTACTTCACTCATAAACATCTGTAATGGCCTAGCATACATTCTCTGCATCTCTCTTATATCTGAATATATTACAAATAATTCATTTGTTTCTGTATGACGAGCCACTGTAATAACAACGTACAAACTTCCTTTAAAGTGTTTGTATACTTCATATGCTTTCGGCATGTGTCGTCCATTTAGCATTTTCGCCGCTCTTTCTATTTTCTCTATTGTCTTTCCCATATTCTTAACGCTCCTTTATTCCAAGTGGAATGTTACATTCTGCATGATTAATCCCAGTATCAAAAATTTAATAGCTTGATAGCAATCTTTTTTTCGGTCGGAATAAAAATAAATTCCATAACATGCGATTGTTAGTGTTAAACTTAATACTTTTACAGCATCTTTTGTTGTTATCATTTCTTACTGCCCCCCCACATCGTAAATCTCACATGATACTACTTCATTTGTTCCGTTATTTGTCACTTCTACATCTACGTCATAGCCTGCATTTGCTAAAGCATCAATAATAACACTCTGGATGTGTCTATCTTCTGAATGAATGTAAGTCTTTCCTAGTCGTTGTCTGACTTTTCCTATAATTGTTATTGAATTGTTCATCGTCTACCTCCCATTATTCTTCTGGCATATCAAAGACTCTTTGTCCTCTGTCGTACCGATTAAAAATCTGTTTTAACACTTCTGTTGCTCTTTGCTCATCTTCGTAAACTCCAAGTACGTAACCATCAAAGCCGGTACAACAAGTTAAAAAATCAATTCTGATTTCATTTCCATCTACATATACACCTGCAGAACTTTCGATTGGTTCGAGCATTCTTCTGTCTTGGCTTAATATCAACATTTCCCTCGCTCCTTAACTTTCTTTAACTTTTCACACCAGACACATCCTTTATCGCATTTGATCCGAACCTTTAACTTCTGCTGCTTGTCCGGACACAGCTTCATGTCCTTAATTGGCTTGCCTGTGATCTCACAGATGTAGCCTTTAAATTTTTTCTTGTTTACCATACTGCCACCGCCTCATGTAAATGCTCTCTTAATACGTCTGCTGCTTCGTGTTGATTCTCATGCTCCAATAACTTAATCACATTCGGTAACACTCTTCGCCCTTTATCGATCACTTCCTGGTTTGATGCAATCATTTCTGCATTCATGTCGATGTTATAACGTTTCTTTAAATCAATTGCCATGTCTTCAAATGTTACAAAATGTTCTGCGTACTGATCCAGAGATACCAGGCACATGGATTTATGATCATATGCTTCTTTGAATCTTCGAAGCCTCTTTTCTCCAAAGCCTTCGCTATCTGCCAGTGCTGATAATGCTGTTGTCATGATGTTTCCATAGAGTGTTGTTGCTAGGATTTCAAAAGCTTTATCTAATCTGTCGTTGTCGATCAGAAGTCCAACTCTCAATGCTCCTCGCATCTGAAGCTCTTTTCTTAATCCATCAATTCCTTTTTTTTCTGCAATGCCTAACGCATATGCCATTCCTGCCATTCTTGCTTCTTGTTCTTTATCTAATTTTCCCATTTTGATACCTCATTCATATCGACCTGCACCAGATCCATACTGGTGCCACGCCGTGCATCTCATGTTCTCTTCTTCCTGCTTCTTTAGTTTCTCAGCTTCTCTTTTCTTCTCATCCAGACACTCCTGCCGGTATTCATCATCCCATTTTTTCAATGTTGGCTGGCTGATCGTTGTCAGCTCTGACAGCTTCTTGTAGCTTATCCCTGTTGAGATGATCAGCCGAACCATTCCTTTCTTGAAATTTTCTTTATATCTCATATCGTTTTCTCAGACAGCTTGGTTCTTTACCTGATACAACGCCTTTATCTCTGATCGCTGATCTGTTATCTTTTGCCCGATCTTATAAAGTCTTGTGATTCTTCGTTTTTTGATTTGGAAAATTGTAAAAAACTAAATCTAATATTTGAGAAATTACATTTAAAAGAATCTGAAAAAATATGTTTGGTATTGATTGCTTGGTTAACAGTTACTTAAAGAATCCCTCAGGTAAAGAACCAAACTGTCTGATCGTACTCCTTTACTTATGATATCCGGCACAATTGCCTATATAGTGCCATCTTAAATCCTTGCACTTTGTCTCGTTTGCCCCCCCTGTTATCTCAGGGTAGAAACGCTTATACCACTTCATCAGTGTCTTATGATCGATGCCGGATGATCTACTGATCTCATTTGATGACATGTTATACTTGATCCACAGTGTCACAACACGTCTTTTAAATCCTTTGCTGTAATCTGCCATCAATTCTCCTTTCTGCCCACTGCCTAAGGCAGCAGGCTCATGGCTTATACTGGCTGTTTCTTATGCGGTTAATAGTTACTGTGGTATATAATTCAGTCCATCCGGCTGATCTCTGTCCGCATATGTGATCATCTTTTTACGTCCTGTCGCTTAAGATCATCCCGAAACCCACAACTACCACGACTATTACTACGACTTTTAACAACAATCTTGGGTTGTTGGTTGCTACGGACAGAGATCAACCGGATGCCTTTGTTTTTTTCACTTAGCTTGCAGCAAGCAACTTATTAATAAAATACTGCTGCCCTTTACCAGTAACCTTTGTAGTCTTACTGATTTTTGTCGATCCGTTTGGATTGTTGATTACCGTTTCTTTGATTTCAAACAGATCCATATCCATTGCTTTCTGCGTTGGCATATTCCAGTCTGATCCTTTTCTCTTGATCAGATAGCCATTATTTCTTAGCCATTCAAATAATTTATTCTGTCCAGTCTGAACTCCATTCTGTCTAAGAATTTTTGCCAGTTCTCCGATCAGGATAGATGTGTCACTTGCTGTTACTGCATCTGCAAAAATTTCTTTTGGCTTCATTCTTTCATTGTCTTCAATTAAGATTGCATTATCAGATTTTAATTTATCAATTGTCTTATCTGCCATCTTCAAAGCTCTTGCAAATACTTGCTCTGGACTATTCCAAGCTCTTTCAAGATTAATAAGATAATCCCTAACTTCTTTTCCTTTTTCTGTCCTAGACATCATAGCCAAATGTTTTGCCATTATCATTGTTATTTGATAATCTTCTAGTTCCCTAACAGCTCCATTATTAACAACTGTATTTGATGTACATTTGTTAATAATCCTCACCTTCAACAAATAGTCTCTTATTATTTTCAAACCATCTGCTAAATCTGGATTGAATGTTCAAGGCTTTCTGCAAATCTCTTGCTGATACTGTTGGTTCTTCTGTATCGTAGTTAACAGGAATTAAATTATCCATACGTTATGTCATCTCCTAACTGTTTCTTTAACAACTGCTTCTCCAGATTCTCGTAATCATAATCTTTGACTTCTCGCTGTGTAAAATTGTGTATAGTTTCTGTTTTCTTTGGTTTCTGTGTTGATTTCTTACGTTTCTTTGATGTTGGAAAAAAGCTCTTATATCCTCCACCAAATGCTTTTCTTACAATGCCCAACTTATCAGAATCATTCTCAGCCAGAGAATCTAGTTCTTCTTTCAAGGCATTGATCTGTTCTGCAGATAATGTTGGTCCAGTATGATTCCTCATATCAAGATAAAGACAGAACTCTCTGTTCAGATCTGGATTGCTATAATATATATTTTTATTTACTTTACTTTCCTTTTGTCGTTTTTCTGTTGCAGAAATATCTTTTTCTGTTGCAGAAATGCTTGTTTCTGTTACAGAAATGCTATTTTGTGGTGCATTTAATAAAGGTTGACCGTTTTCATCAATCAACCAATATTTACTTCTATCGACTTTGTTCCTAACAGTCACTTCTTTATAGCGTCGCTGAACTCCAACAGAGGTAATAACATTTTGATTCAGGAGGTCTTGATCGAAAAGACCTATCTCCGCACAATAATGAATTACTTGTAACACAAAGTCTTTTTTCTTTACCCAGCGGTTACCAATGGTTTTGATTATTTTTACCGCTAACTGCTCCATTTTAGGCACTTCCAGGTAATATCCTTCATGATAAATCATGCATAGAACAACATCATAGATGGTCTGTCCTAATGGACCATATTCGTTCATCAGATCCATGATGTTAAAATCGTCGTAATAATCGACATCTTTAGGAAAGTAATCTAGTCCTGTTTTGGGTTTACGGCCCACTTTAAGAACACCGCCTTCCGTTTATGGTTCTTTCGCTGCATTGCAGCTTCTACATAACAATGCTAAATTATCTTCTTTGTTTAAATCTTTGTATGGAAGTCTCTTTTGCGCAAACTGAAGAACAGATACAACATGATCTATTTGTAAATGCTCTCTGCTGCCACATATACAGCATTTATTCTGATACTTTGCTTTGATATACTCTTTTACATCTTTCCTAGCGATAAAATTAGAAGATGCATTTCTCAATGCTTTATATCGGATTTTTAGATTATCTGAATTGATATTTCTGATTGTTTGCCATCTAGGATTCCATTTTGGAAAATTCAAATCATCCATTTTTGATTTCTTCTATCTCTACTTCAACTCGTGGGTCCTCTGCATAATGCTTTTCCATATGCAGCGTTACCACCTGCGTATCATCTCTGTATGCTAATTTATTCAGCGCATCCAGAATGCTTTTTGCAATGTTATCAATGTCTGGTTTCTTCGTTGGAAACATAAGATCTTCCAACATCTGCTGTTTCTTTTTCTTGCTTGTACTCTTAACGATCGGATAATAAGCTATGATCGTTACTTTTAAAGGCTGTCCGTCATTAAAAATGATGTTGTTTGATTCCTGCCTGTAACAGCACTTGATCAGATTCTCGTATAACATAGTACCTTCTGGCGTATATGAGAATGTTCCACCTTTTTTACTACGGACAGTTCTTGCCCTGGCTTTTCCTTTCGGTGCACCAGGGACTGTAAATCTAACTGTCTCCATAACTGCTACCCGATGATCGTGATCACTTTTAACAGTTCTTCCGGTAAACTCACTGTTAAATATTTCTTGATAGCATCTACTGCTTCATACTTCCAAAGGCCACCATCAGCTTCTACCAATTTAAACATTGGCTGTCCATCGGAACCTTCTCTGATTCGGAAGATAAACTTGCTTTCTGGCTGTTCTACTTCCAAAAATGTACGATATGGACGAAGTGTTACCGGATTCGGTACGATCACATCTTCTTTTCCTGCAATGCCTTTTGTGATCGTAGCTTTCTGGCTGACTCCATCATCTCCATAGTTGGCCACTGTTTTATTTTCTACATTTCCAGCAACTGAAAGAATCAGTTCTGTTTCATCACTCTGTTTAAAGGCAGTCTGCATGTTGATTACAAACGCTTCCTGATCATAGTAATGATCGAAATCAAAACCATTTGGATTTGTACCTACGCGGAATAATTCTTCTCGATTTCTTTCCTGTGTAAGACCAGATAGTAATCTTACTCTTGTTGGAGATTCTACGTGAATGATCATAGATTCTCTTAACTCTTCACTCTTTCCACTGATATAATCAATCAGAGAATTAAGACTTGTAGCTGTCAATGGTTCTGCAAACTCTTCTCTGTCATATCGTGACATAGATTTATCGCAATAAGTCTTTCCTGCGATTTTTACAACGTGTGGCTCTCTTGCACTGTCTGTCAATTCTTCGATCTTTTCGATTGCTTCTCTTAAAAATGTATTATCCATTGTTATGTATCCTCCTGTTTTATGCCTGTTTTGCTTTTCTTAAATCAATCACTTTGTTGCTTGGTTCGTAGATCTCTCCAGTATCCGGATCAAAGGCTTTCTGTGGCTCTTCCTCTTCCTGATCAATCACATCATTGACACTCATCTGTCCCGGAATCTGGTTAAAAATCTCGATCGCTTCAACCTCTCCGGTACGGAGATCACGTCCCATACTCAGGGCTGTTGTAGCTCCAAGCTCTGGTGCAAGACTTAACTTCGTTTCAACTGTAGTTGATACAAAATTTCTCTCATCGTTTGGACGAAGAGAGATTGACACATTAATCTTTCTTACCTTCTGTGCATCTGTGTTGGGATCCTGAATGTTTTCAGTGACTTTTTCTAAAGCCTTATTGAGCTGTACTGAAAGCTTCCCTCCTGCAAACTCCTCTAAATTAAAATGTTTCATTGTGTTGCTCCTTTCTTTTATTTAAAGAACTGCTGTGGTTCTTCTTTTTCTGTCTCGGTTGGAATTGGCTGTGGTTCTTCTTTAGGAACCGTACTTTCCGGTAAATCTTCCTGCTGCATCATTGGAATCTTTTCATCTTCCCTTGTAGCAAAATACTGCTGTCCGTTTTCTGGTTCTACATAACCGCTTTCTTCTGCAATATACATACCACCGAAAGTTGAAGGAAAAGCTTCTCTCAATGCCTGAACCAATGCCACTTTTCTGATCATTGTTGCCGGCCTTGATTTCCACTGGCTATTCAATGTTCCATCTTTTTTTCTGCCTGCGTATTCATCAAACGCAACTTCTGCTTCATATGCATGTGCTTTATCTTTTCTCCAGACTTTCGCCCATCCACCAATAACTTCTTCTGTAGGCAGACGAAAACTTCCGGATCTATGAATAACCTCACCGTCTCGACTATCAACTACGATGATCCCTGCTTCAAATCCATCGTAAAATTCATTCTGTTCTGCTCGCTTCATATAAGCTTCTTTTCCGACTACCATTGTTGCCGGTTCGTTTCCGTACTTAATACAGTACGCTTCTTTTACCCATGGATTTAAACCACTATGCTTACACAAATTCATAAACATAATGACTTCTTCCATTGTCACACGTTCTTTATTTCCAGAAATCATATAATTTTTTATAATCTCTGGTGTTAATTCAATTTTGTGTCCGGCAACCTCATATGTTGCAACCTGTGCGTTCTGATACATGTCTGTTCTTTTCTTTGCTAAACTGTTTCCAACTGCCATCTTATAATTCCTCCTGACTTATGATTTTAAATTCTTCACATGTTTTCTTAAGAATACTGATCTTCGCATTCGCTTCATCAAAGTTGTGTTCTTTTACAACACAACGAAATGTAATCGCTACAGTTCTTTCTTCCGTACGTTTAGGTTTTGGAACTTCTGCCGGTTCTTTTGGCATCTCTGATGCTTCTTTGCTTTCGCCAGCAGATGCCACTTTCTGCGCTTCTTCTTTTAACTGTTGCTGTCTCTGCTCTTCCTTCTGCTTCTGCTCTTCCTCAAATAAGGCTTTCTTCTTGGCGGTCTCCTCTAACTTCTGTTTCTTCATCATTGCAGCGTTCAGATCAAAAGCTTTCAGATATTCTTCTTTCATTTCAAAAACATAAGGACTTGTATCTGCATTGATTACTTTCAGATCGCTGTCAACTTTATCTCTGATCTCTGCGATCTCTGTTGTGATAGATTTCAATGTCATTGATACATTTAACCAAGAATCCTTATAGATTTTTTCAAATGGAATCGTGCGATCAAGATCACCGATTGTCTTTGAATAGATTCCCTTGATTTTCTCTAATTTTTCTTGCCGTGTTGCTTCTTCGTATCCTTTGATCTGGATGTCAATGTTTCCAATCGCTTGATCAACGATGCCGATCAGTTCTTTTTCCTGTTCTTCAAAAGCTGTGTATGGCTGCATGACCTGTCGTTTGATTTCTTTTCTTTTGTTCTCTAATGCGGTTACAAATTTTCGAAGATTAGCACGATCCTTTTTTGCATCCTTAATCTGATCTGCTGTATAGACCAGATTCATATAATCATTTGCTTTCTTTTGAATCTCTGTTTTTAACTCTTCATAATTCCAATCAATCTTCTGCAGAAACCCATCTTCCTGCGGATTGTATATCTTAAACTCCATATGTATCTCCTTTTAAATTTCTGGAAGAATCAAGTTCGGTTGCTGTCTTTTTAAAACTTTCTGCCAGAACTCTTCTTCCGCTTGTTTTAATATCTCAATATCTTCTTCTACGTCTGATCGCTCAATATGATAATCTTTTGTTTGTAGCTGGATCTGCCCTTGCCACACTGATTTAAGCTGTGCTCTCAACTCCACAAATGAATATTCTGTGACAAGCAGATAATGCAGTACCTGGATGTAATAGTTGTCCGGAATCTGATCTTTCCACTTCTCACGCTGCATACTTTGTAGGATATTAGTTGTCTTAATTTCTAAGATTCCTTTGTGACCATTCTGATCAGTCAACTCTCCATCTAAGGATGCATGTGCCCATGGATACTTTTCATTCCGGATCATGTTGTCTCCGAAGTACTCAACCTTATACTCTGGATGATCCAGTGCAAACAGCGATCTAAGCAATGGCTCCGCATCATGCCCATACTTTACATAATCCTTATCTGAAATATCCGGAGCGATCCGCTGTCCTGTCTTTTCTAAATAAAGTTCTATATTGGTTTTATATGGATTGAGTCCTAATACCGCAGATGCATCAGATCCACCGATTCCATGTCTGGCATTTAACCAGGAATCAAAGGAATCGAACTGGATCCGTTTGATTCCTTTGCTAATCTCAATCTCCTGCATCTTTAAACCTCTTTCCTAATTCCTCTAATCGAGGAAACACGATATCAAACTGTTCTTCTGACATTTCGCAAAACTCAATTCCTGCATTTCCATACTTTTCTCCAATAATCAAGGCATTACCAAGAATCGGGTATCCATGGCGATCTGTCTCATACAGCCATGAAGCTATCTTATTTAATTTGGTTTCATCGCAATGAAAATAAAATTCTTCATCAACCAACATACTTACTTTTGATCCCGGAACATTTTTGATCTCAAACCCTGCACCGATTTCTGTGTATAATCTTTTAGGCTGTACGTGCTCGAGTAATTCACATTCATTTCCGATGTGATCTCTTAATTTGTTCCAGGAGCCAAAGCCCGTTGGGTATTCCAACTCCTTTACTTCGTCGTCAGTCGTGATCAGTATCATCTTGCCGACATTTGACTTATCAGCCTCTTCTGTGTTACACTGTTCTTGATTTTTTAGTAAAGTGCCTAATGGAGTTGCCGCTCCGTGGGCACTTTTTTCTTTCTTATCTATCAAATTTCTTCACTCCTTCTTCATAAATCATTGCTGTGATCAAACACACCGCAGCTAATTCTTTAAAGATTCCACATGCGATCAGCACTGCTGCCGTGCAGATCATTGCTTTTGTTTCTGTATGCATCTTTATGCTCCTTTCTCTGGTCTCCATAAGATCCCTGTGACTTCCCAGAACAGCTTTGGACTGATGTAATAGTTCGTCCTGCTCTTTCCAGTTTTTCTAAATGCGTATCCGATTGGAAGCCATCCGGCTTCAATGCCTGCTCTTATGAAGCAAGCATCTTTCCCCATCTTCTCTGCCGCATATGCTATCGGTACATTTCCTTCTGGAAACTGCTCTGGTGCATTTGCGTATGCTGCTAAGATTCTTAGATCTTGTCTTCTACTCATGTCTTTCACCTACCTTTCTTCAGATGGCTTAACTCTCCGCCCGATCTGTATACAGTTATTTATCTTTAAGACTTTTAAGGAGTCACACTCATGCCATTGTGTGAATTGATTTTTCGGAAATATTCATCGGACAGAGGATTAAGCCATCTGTGTATTCAATTCTTATTTGTGTTATAATCTTTCTAAAAACACAAAGGAGTTTATTATGCCAACACCATTTAAAGATTTAGAGTTATCACATTCACAAATTTCAATCATGAAATCCATTAAACGATCTGGAAAAATACTTAAAAATCATGTCAATACCGATCCAAATTATCAATTTTTATTGGTATATTCTCTTTTGGATCACTGTCCAGCAGACTGCAATTCCTATGTATTAAGTAATAAAGGATTAATGTTTCTTCGTTACCATAGACGTAACAATATTAAAGTTATTTATCCAATCGTTGTTTCAACCATATCTTTAATTGTTTCAATTATCTCTCTTGTAAAATCCTTTATGTAAAGGTAACAATCAACGTGATAATCGAAACTAATAAAGATATGTATGGAAGAATCATTCTTCTTCTGAAATCTTTATCTTTATGAAGTTCTAAGATTTCTTTAAAAATCATTTCGTCTTTCTCACCTCCTGGTTATTTAGTTTCGGTTAAACCGAAGTCTAACGGTAAAAAAATAATCTGTGAATAACGTACATTATACGTTTCCTCTATTTTACGAAGTACTGGAATATCCGGATAAGACTTTCCTTGTTCGTAGTTTCTTAGTGTATCTGTCGCTATTCCTATTAATTTAGCGGCTTCTTCTTGCTTGTATCCTCGCATTTCACGGATACTTTTTAATGTTGCTTTCATATCTTTAGGAAATCTAGTTTCCGTTTTCACTTTTACTCACCTCCTTAGTTCTCTTATATACTACCACGGTTAAACCGAAGTGTCAACGGTTTTTCCGAATTTTTTTCGGTTTATATTGATTTTTTTCGGTTTCTCCATTATAATATATGCATATTCAAATTAAGAAAGGAGGCAATGGTAAATGAGCGACTTAGGAAACAAAGAAGTCATGGCTAGAAATATAAAATACTATCTAAAGGCTAATGATGTTACCCAAACAGAGATGTGCAATACCTTAGGTTTTAAAATGTCTACTGTATCAGACTGGATGCATGCACGAACCTATCCACGAATTGACAAAATAGAAATGATGGCTAATTATTTCGGAATAGAAAAATCGGATTTAGTAGAAAAGAAATCTTCTTCCACAGAACTTAATAAAAGAGACACCAAACAAATAGAAAAAATCATACAGCAAACAAAAGATAAACTAACATCCCAAGAAGGATTAATGTTTGATGGTGATCCTGCTTCTCCTGAAGCAATCGAGTCTATTCTAAATGCAATGGAAATTGGTATGGAGATGGCAAAGAAAAAGAACAAGGAAAAATATACACCTAAAAAATACAAAAAGGACTGATGTGAATGGACATAAAAAAGATTGTAAATTCGCTTGTCAAGAAACATAAAACAAGAAATCCTTTTGAGATTATCAAAGGAATGAACGTTATCCTTGTGCCGGTGCCACTTGAGGGTGTCAGAGGATTTTATCAGTATTTCCAAAGAAATAACATTATTTATATTGATGATTCTCTTCCAGAACATGAACAGATTCTTGTTTGTGCTCATGAGTTAGGTCATATGTTGCTGCATAAAAAGGCTAATGCCCTCTTCATGGATACCTATACCGGATTCAATACGACGAAATATGAAAAAGAAGCTGATCTGTTTGCTATGGAACTTCTGGTGCCGGATCAAGTATTTTTAGAATACCAGGAATTTACTACTGATCAGATCGCACGTGCACTTGGATATGATGAGGAGTTAATTAAATTACGATTAAAATAAGGAGGAATGCGTATGAAGAAAAAGTTTTTATGCGTTGCATTGTCTGCAATGATGCTGCTACCAACTATACCTGCATCTGCAAAATCTAAAGTAAGTATTGTGCCATTAAAAAAGACTATTTATATTAACCAGACTTGTAAAATTAATTTACAGAACAATAAAACTAAAGTAAAATGGACAGTATCTAATAATAAAATAAGAATAGTGAACAAAAATAACAAATACGCAACTATCAAAGGGCTGAAAGTTGGATCAGCTTATATAAAAGCTAAGATCGGTAAAAAGACTTATCGGAGCAAAATGACTATCAAAAAGAAAGTTGTTAAAACCCCTTCAGCTCCTACTGTTAAAAATTATACATATAATAGAATTATTTTGGATAACGATAAACTTCAGATAAAGTTGGCATATACAACTTCTTCTGAAATTGCGTTTGCAGTATATAATAAAACAGATTCCTTATTTAAGTTTGACTGTGAATATTTTAAATTGAACGATACGGATTACGAACCAGATGAAATGACCACTTCTCCGTATATTGCTTCAAAAGACACTAGAAATTTTATTTTAAAAGCTAAAATTAAAAATCCTGAATGTACTTCTTTCGCAGGTGTTTTTAGTATCTGGGCATCAGATGGTTACATTATTGATTATCTAAATGTTTCAAAAACTACTGTGAAATAATTATCTAAATGACTTAATGGGATATAATCTCGAATTGTCGTTTTTATTATTAAAATAAAGAAGGAGAAATGCGTATGAAAAAAAAGTTTTTATGCGTTGCATTGTCTGCAATGATGCTATTACCTGCTGTACCGATACACGCAAAACAGAATACAACAATAAATAAAACATTCATAACTTTACCAAAGAAAAATAGCTATACGCTAAAAATTAAAGGAACGAAAAAGAAAGTTAAATGGAGTTCTAGTAAAAAGAAAGTTGTAGCAGTTACAAAGTCTGGAAAGGTTATTGCTAAAAAATCTGGAACTGCTTATATTACTGCAAAAGTTAATGGTCAAACATTAAAATGTGAAGTATCTGTTCGTAGTCATAAATCAATAACTAATAAATTATGGGATGCTTATGACTGGCAGTGTGAAGATATTTGGAACAATGGATACTGTGATATATATCACTATATAGAAGATGGAACCGACTCTTGCGGAAACAAATTAAATATTGATAAAACCATTTCCGACTTAAATAAAAATTATAAAAAAAGAAATTCTTGGAATAAATTTGTTTATTCTGTACAAGGTAAACATTATTCTAAATTCAAAAAGACTTGGGAAAAGCTTGACGCTGAAACTGTTCGACTGAAGAATATCCTTGACAAAAACGGAACTCCTACTCCAAAAAGTAATTATTATTTTCCGTATCAAAAATATTCTAACTATATCTGGAAATTATTTGATAATGTAAGTAATTTACAATAAAAGAAAACCGCCCAGCTACCAACTGGACGGAATTTCAGAAATTATCAATCATGGGTGATTGATGTAATCTCTGCCTGAACACCAGAATTATATCATACATCCTGCAAAATTACAAATTGATAAGGGTGTATTTTTTGTACCCTTTTTTAGAAAGGAATGATGATATATGGCACTGATCAAATG
>ERZ826396.887-NODE-887-length-39126-cov-4.391032_pt1 | contig 39126 bp, 34 predicted proteins | sample MGYA00519926_ERZ826396 | MGnify/ENA primary metagenome ERZ826396 (study PRJEB31778, sample SAMEA3449230) | human gut metagenome | biome: human gut; feature: human-associated habitat; material: faeces | place: United Kingdom | collected 2010/2012 ... | reverse complement strand
GATACCAGTTCGGAATACAATATCCTTATCACTGATGCGGTCATAGAACAGATCAGCCGCTTCTTTGATTACAAAGTATTAAAACAAAAGACAGAACAGAACAGTGCATCTGTACAGGTACGTGTGACCAGCATTGATTTTCAGAGCATCCTAAGCTCCTACCAGAAAAAAGTATCCAAATGGCTCAAAACTTCTGAGGCACTGTCTGTAGGTGCTTCGGGAAGACGGGAAAAGGAAAAAGAATTGTTTCTGTCCTGTATCCAGAAAAATGAAAAAACTTCTTCCCATGAAATCAGTATTCCATTAACAAATGACGGATTCAGTTGGAAAATACAAATGGATTCAGAAATCTCAGATGCAATATTTGGTGATATAAGCAGCCTTATAAATGAGGCTGCGGATACCCAAAACCGTTGATTCTTTGCTTTTTACATAAAAAGAGGATGAGAACCAGCAACTCTTTGCTGAAGTCTCATCCTTCTTTTTATTCTTTCTTATTCTTCTTTTTCAGTCTCTCTAATGGCAATTCCTAATTCTTCCAGCTGCTTTTCATCTACTACATCCGGTGCTTCTGACATCAGGCAGGAAGCATCCTTTACCTTCGGGAATGCGATCACTTCACGGATGCTGTCCGCTCCGGTCAGCAGCATCACCAGCCGATCCAGGCCATATGCCAGCCCTGCATGCGGCGGCACTCCGTACTTAAACGCATCGAGCAGGAAGCCAAATCGTTCATACGCGCTTTCCTTCGTGAAGCCCAAAGCCTCAAACATCCTCTCCTGGATTCCGTTATCAGAAATTCTCACGCTTCCGCCGCCAAGCTCAACCCCGTTCAGGACGATATCATAGGCTTTGGCGCGCACTTTTCCAGGCTGTGTTTCCAGCATATCCAGATCCTCTTCCATGGGCATGGTGAAAGGATGATGCATGGCCACAAATCTGTTCTCCTCCTCGCTCCACTCAAACAGAGGGAACTGGGTTATCCAGAGGAAATTGAACTTGCTCTCATCGATCAACCCTAACTGGTGTCCCAGTTCCAGGCGCAATCCGCCGAGCACATTGTATACGATGGAATTCTTATCCGCAGCGAAAAGCAGCAGGTCTCCCTTTTCTCCGCCCATGGCTGCAACCAGGGCATCCAGCTGTTCCTGGGTCATGAACTTGGCAAAAGAGGATTTATATGTTCCGTCCGGCTGTACGGACAGATAAGCCAAGCCCTTCGCTCCATAGCCCTTGGCGAAGTCAACCAGGGCGTCAATCTTCTTTCTGGGCATCTGTGCCTGCCCTTTCACATTCAGACCGCGTACTGAACCGCCGTTTTCCAGAGCGGAGGTAAATACGCCGAAGCCGCAGCCCGCGACCGTCTCAGACACATCCTGCAGTTCCATGCCAAAACGGGTATCCGGTTTGTCAGAACCGAACCGATCCATAGCTTCCTGCCAAGGCATCCGCTGAATCGGAAGCTGCACATCCAAACCAATGGCTTCCTTGCAGATATACCGGATCAGCCGTTCATTTACTTCAATCACATCATCCACATCCACAAAGGACAGCTCCATATCCACCTGGGTGAACTCCGGCTGTCTGTCCGCACGCAGATCTTCGTCCCGGAAACATCTGGCGATCTGGAAATACCTGTCATATCCGGAACACATCAGAAGCTGCTTAAAAATCTGAGGAGACTGCGGAAGCGCATAGAACATGCCCGGATGCACACGGCTGGGTACCAGATAATCTCTGGCTCCTTCCGGCGTGGACTTGGTGAGCATGGGCGTCTCGATCTCCAGGAATCCTTCTTTCGTCATGAACTCCCGAATCGCCATGGTGATCCGGCTCCTGAGCATGATCTTTTCCTGCAGATCCGGCCTTCTCAGATCCAGATAACGATATTTTAAGCGCAGTTCCTCCTTGGTCTTGGATCCCTCTTCGATGGGAAAAGGAGGGGTAAGGGCTTCGGAAAGGATGCGCACTTCCTGCGCCCGGATCTCAATTTCTCCGGTGGCCAGGTTCTCGTTGACCGCTCCTGCTCTTCTCTCCACTCTGCCGCAGACAGCGATCACATATTCACTGCGCAGCTTTTCCGCCTTGGCGAAACCTTCCGCTCCCACATCTCCCTCTTCAAAGATGATCTGCAGAATGCCGGAACGGTCTCTCAGATCCACGAAAATAATTCCGCCCTTATTTCTCTGTTTAGCGACCCATCCCATCACGGTAACGCTCTCGCCCGCATTGGCTGCGGACAGTTCCGCACATCTGTGGGTTCTTTTCAATCCCTTCATTGATTCAGCCATAGTGATCTCCTTCCCCTGTCTATCTGAGCGGATCCTTATAAAACTCCCGGAATTCCTCCCAGCCTTCTTTCATCAGCTGTTCCTTCTGGAACTTTTTGTTCTTATTCATCCTTGCCACCAGAACCTGGGTCCCGGCTGCGCGTTCCTCCTGCGCCTTCGCAATGCAATCACACAGTTCCTTGCCCGCCACGCCTTTTTCGATCAAATAGGCGACCTTTTTCGGCTGCTCCGGAATCTGGAAGCCGTTTTCCATCATCAGCATAATGATCCGCTCGAAACCGATGGAAAATCCACAGGCCGGCACATCATGTCCCGTAAACTTGCCGACCATTTTATCATACCTGCCGCCCCCGCCGCAGCTTCCGCCAAACTGCGGAATCGCGATCTCGAAGATGGTTCCCGTATAATAAGACATGCCCCGCACCAGCGTGGGATCAAACAGGATTTCAAAATCCGCTGTCTTCGTCGCCTCCACGCTCTCCGTGATCTCACGCAGATTGGACACTACTTCTTCCTCCAATACGCCGGAAAGCTTATCCGCCAGGTAGGCCAGGCCGTCCGGCGCATCCTTCATGCCTGTGAACAGGCTCAGATAACGGTCAATGTTCTCCTGCGCCAGACCAACTTCCGCCAGTTCCCTGGCCACGCCTTCCAGGCCGATCTTATCCATTTTATCGAGAATGATGAACACCGCATCATAACTCTCCTCTGGGAAACCGCTGTAAGCCGCCATTGCTTTGAGGATTCGCCGTTCATTGATGCGGATCTGGAAATCATGGAAGCCAAGCCTGCCCAGCGTAGTGGTGGTGGCCAGGATCAGTTCAATTTCTGCCAGATTGGAAGGCTCTCCGAGAATATCAATGTCGCACTGCATGAATTGGCGGTATCTGCCGCGCTGCGGTCTCTCCGCCCTCCACACATTTCCCATCTGCAGCGCCTTAAAAGGCGTTGGAAGCTGGCTGGCATTATTGGAATAAAACCGCACGAGCGGAACCGTCAGGTCATAACGGAGACCGCCATCCACCAGATCCGCTTCTTCTTTGGCGGCATCCAGGTCCAGCTTTTCTCCCCTTTTTAATATTTTAAAGATCAGCTTTTCATTTTCCCCGCCCTGCTTGTTCGTCAGATTGGCGATGTTCTCCACACTGGGGGTCTCGATAGAGGTAAAGCCAAACTTTCCGTAAGTATCCTTAATCACACGGATACAATAATCCCTCAGCTGCATTTCTGCCGGCAGGATATCTTTCATTCCCGTCACCGGTTTCTTACTCAATGCCATTGTATTTTCCTCTCATTCTGCCGCACAGCGGCTATGCATTTCCATTAAGACATGTACCGATTTTACACTTTTTTTCCATCCTGTGCAAGAGGGAACTGGACGCATCCACCCGGCGCAGGCCGCATATCCTCCAGCATTCCCTTTCCCACCTTTATTGGGCCTCTCCCAGAAGTTTTCTCTTTCTTTCAATCATCTCATCGATCTTCTCCAAATACAGCGCCACTTCCTTTACGTTTTCGCAGCGCTCGATCAGGCCGTCCGGATGCACGGCTTTGGAGATCGTTCCTGCTCCCAATGCCATAATCGTTTGCTTTTCTTCCATGATGAGGATGTTATAAAGGCCAAAATGTCCTTCTGTGGCATAGCCCACATTCTCCAGGTTGCCTGACATATTCTTCTGGCGATAGAGATAATAGGGCTTCATTCCCAATTCCTTTGCCGCCTGTGCAGCGATTCCCATCGTCTCCTCCGTATTATGGAGCATGCCCAGCCCGTTTTTCTCTATCCACTGGCTCATTTTGGAAGCCCGCTTCACCGCGAGAGAATGGACGGTAAGGCTGTCCGGAGCCAGGGCTTTTATCTCTTCCATGGTGTGCCGCACCTGTTCGGCCTCTTCTCCCGGCAGACCCAGGATCAAGTCCATATTGATGTTGTCAAACCCTTCCTGCCTGGCAAGCCAGAACGCCTGTTTCACCTGTTCTACCGTATGGCGGCGTCCGATAAAATCCAGCGTCTGCTGATTCATGGTCTGAGGATTCACGGAAATGCGGGTGACGCCGAATTTTTTCAATACGCGCAGTTTGCCTGCCGTGATGCTGTCCGCCCTGCCGGCTTCCACTGTGAATTCCTTCACCTGTGAAAAATCGAAGGTAGCCCGCAGGCGTCCCAACAGCCGCTCCAATTCCTCCTCGTTGAGCGTGGTGGGCGTCCCTCCTCCGATATAGACGCTGTCCAGCACCTTGCCTTTACACGTTTCTTTCACATAGTCCATTTCCTTTTCCAGGGCGTCCAGATATTCCCCAACCCGTTCCCTCCAGGAATGGATCGGGAAAGACGTAAAGGAACAGTAAAGGCAGGTGGTCGGGCAGAACGGAATTCCTATGTAAAGGCTGTAGCCCTCTTCGTAATGAATCCCTTTCAGAATTTCTTTTTCCCTGCAGGCGATATCAATGGCAAGGTCCGCCTTCTCCTCACTGCAGTAATATGTCTCTTTCATGAAGGAACGGATCGCATCCTCGCTCTCTCCCGCTTCCAGAAGCTGCATGGCGATTTTAGCCGGCCGGATCCCGGTCAGCGTTCCCCAGGGAAGGGACTTGCCCGTTCTGGCAGAAAGCAGCCTGTACAGCAGCCGTTTCAGTTCATTCTTAACCTCTCCCTTGTCATCCGGCCGGCTTAAATGGATCGTCTCCTTCTCTCCCGAAAGGGAGGCTGTAATCTCTTCCTTTCCAAAAGCGATATCGAGTTCCGGATTCTCTCCATCCGACTCCAGCGCCTTCGTCCCTTCCACAAAAACCTTCACGGTTTCTGCCGGATAAAACGCCTTGACAATGGAATGGATATCGTATTCATATCTTGACTCATTCAGCTTTACCGCCAACATCGTATTGTCCTTCCTTCCAATGAAATGATGTCCTCTTCTGTTTCCCCTTCCCGCAGCCGATCGAACGGGCGCCGGAAAAGAGTTTTCCTGTCGTGCAAAAAAGCGGGGCCGTTTCTTTCCCCGCCTCTGTCCTATTTACCTATACGCCGAAGCCCTTCTGTGCTGAAGGGCACGCTGCAGATTGGAAATTCAGCGCAGCCGCCTCTATGCCGCTTCGGCACAAATCCCGCTTCGTTCCATGCAGGCATATACTCACTGGCAATATGGATTATACTGTTTTTCCTCTCCGATGGTTGTGGCTTCCCCATGGCCCGAATAGACCCGCACATCATCAGGCAGAATCAGCAGCCGTTCCTTAACGGAGCGCACCAGCGAGCTCATGCTTCCGGTAGGAAGATCCGTTCTTCCCACGGAGCCTTCAAACAGCGTATCCCCTGAAAACAGAATTTTTTCTTCTTCCATATAATAACAGCAGCTGCCCGCTGTATGGCCAGGTGTTGCGATCAGCCGCAGCCGAAATCCTGCCAGTTCCAAAACAGCGCCGTCCTTCTCATAATGATCAGCTTTCACCGTCTCCGGCCGTCCGGCATCCGCAGACACATTCTGATGCGCATCTTCACACAGCGCCTTTTCTCCTTCATAAGCATAGATCTCGGCTCCTGAAAGACGCCGGAGTTCGTTCGCCCCCCATATATGGTCAAAGTGTCCATGTGTCAGAAGGATCGCCGCAACTTCAAACCCTTTCTGGCGAAGCGCTTCCCATATCTGCCCTCCCCGATCCGCCGGATCGATCACGAGAACCTCTTTTTCCCCTTCCCGATACAGAAAATAACAGTTTGTCTGGCAGATGCTCAAGACCATCCGCCCGATTTTAACCTTGGACATGCTGGCTCCTCCTCTTCGTCCGTCAGCTCCGTTCAATGTCTATCACGCTCTCTATCGTCCTGATCTTATCAATGATGCGGTTGAGTTCTTCCCTGCTGGATATCTCGAAAGAGGCGGACAATGTGGCCAGCCCCTGCTTGTTGGTGCGGGTGTTCATGGAAAGGATATCGATATTCTTTTCCGTAAGCGCCCTGGAGATATCCGCAAGCAAACCGCTCCTGTTATTGGCGTAGATCACTATCTCCGCCATATATTTCTCGCCCTGACCGCTCTCCGCAGAATTCTCCCAATCCGCATCAATCAGCCTTGCCCGCTCAGACTCAGGCAGATTCAATACGTTTACGCAATCCGTCCTGTGGATGGAAATTCCACGTCCCCGGGTGACAAAGCCGATTATTTCATCTCCGGGCACCGGTGAACAGCACTTGGAGAAACGAACGGCCACATCATGGATTCCCTTCACCACGATCCCGTTCTTGCTCTTGGCCCTGGGAAGCATTTGACGGGCCTGCGCATTCTCCGCCACGCTGGCAAGCACTTCTTCATTGCTGAGGACCTTGGGATGATCCCTATCGTAGAGTTCCTGCATGCGGTTGAGGATCTGTCCCTCCTTCAGGCCTCCATGGCCCACAGCCGCAAGCAGGGAATCCCAGTCTTTAAATCCATACTTCTTCATCTGGGCCTCCATATACGGAGGCTTCAGCAGTTCAGAGGCAACAAGCCCTTTCGCCTTACAGTAGGCCAGCAGCATTTCCTTTCCCTTGGTAATGTTCTCTTCTTTGAACTCGTTCTTAAACCACTGATTGATCTTGCTCTTGGCCTGGGTGCTTTTCACCAGATTCAGCCAGTCCCGGCTGGGTCCCTTGGAATTCTGGGACGTAAGTATCTCAATTCGATCCCCATTCTGTATCTCATAGTCAATATTGACCAGCTTCCCGTTCACGCGCGCCCCGATCATCTTATTTCCCACCGCCGTATGGACGCTGTAAGCGAAATCAATGGGCGTACTTCCTGCAGGAAGCGTTTTCACGTCTCCTGTGGGGGTGAAGCAGTATACGGTATCGGAAAACAGATCCAGATCGCTCTTCAGCAGATTCATGAACTCCTTGTTATCCGACATATCCCTCTGCCATTCCAGGATCTGACGCAGCCAGGCCAGCTTCTCTTCTTCCTGCGCCTGTACTTTCTTCCCATCGGAAGCTTCTTTATATTTCCAATGTGCCGCGATACCGAATTCCGCCGCCTTATGCATTTCCACCGTCCGGATCTGGATCTCAAACGGCTGGCCGGAAGAACCAATCACCGTGGTGTGCAGCGACTGATACATATTCGCTTTGGGCATTGCGATATAATCTTTAAAACGGCCGGGAATCGGCTTATACATCTCGTGGATGACTCCCAGAGCCGCATAGCAGTCTTTTACGGAATCCACAATAATCCGCACGGCAAACAGATCGTAGATCTGATCCAGCGTCTTATTCTGGTTCTTCATCTTTTTATATATGCTGAAAAAATGCTTTACACGTCCATCCAGCCGCGCCTTGATACCGGCGTTCTTCATGTGCTCCGCCACTTCTTCCACGATCTGGCGGATATACGCTTCCCGCTCGCTCCTTCGGATGGCGATTTTGTCAACCAGGTCATAATAGACATCCGGCTCCAGATACTTCAGGGAAAGGTCATCCAACTCCACCTTGATCTTGGAAATTCCAAGCCTCTGGGCAATTGGAGCATAGATCTCCATGGTCTCCCGGGCTTTCTTCTGCTGCTTTTCCGGGGACTGATATTTCAGCGTACGCATGTTGTGAAGGCGGTCAGCCAGCTTTATCATGATGACGCGGATATCTTTTGCCATAGCCAGGAACATCTTGCGGAGGTTCTCAGCCTGCACTTCCTGCTGATCCAGCGTTTTGTTTCCCTGTTCGCTGGAGAAATCGGTCTGTTCCAGCTTGGTCACGCCGTCCACCAGAAGGGCCACATCCGGTCCGAATTCCCTTTCCAGATCCGCTTCCGTCATGAACGTATCTTCCACCACATCATGCAGCAGACCAGCTTCGATCGTTTCTTTATCCAGCTCCAGGTCAGCGAGAATGATTGCCACACACAGCGGATGGATGACATAGGGCTCGCCCGATTTGCGCACCTGTCCTTTATGCGCTTCAGAAGCGACCTTATACGCCTTCTCGATCATTGATATATCATCGGACGGATGATATTTACGCACGCGCGCAATCAAGTCCTGATACAACTCCTCAGGACTCAGATATTCCTTCATCGCTTCAATCCGTCCGTCGTCCAGAACCAGGCTGTCTCCCTTGTCCCCGGACTGACGGGCAATATTTCCTCCGCCCTCATACACGATTGGGGCCTTTTTCTCCGAATGCTCCGATTTCTTATCAGAGGGCCCCGGCTTTGCCGTGCCTGTCGTCTTTTCTTCCGTCATACCTATCATCATCCCCGGCGTTCTCATCAACTGGTTTTACAGGGCTCCTTTAATTGCCTTCATACTGAATCGCCGCATCCAGACGATATCCGGCGACCTTCTCCCGGCCTTTCAGGCCCATGAGTTCCATCAGCACAACGATGCCAACCACCTGCCCTCCCAGAGATTCCACCAGGCGGATCATCGCCTCCGTGGTTCCTCCCGTCGCGATCAGGTCATCCACGATCAATACCTTCTGTCCCTCCTTGATCGCATCCTTGTGTATCTCTATGGTAGCTGTTCCGTATTCCAACTCATATTCCATGGATACGGTATCACAGGGAAGTTTCCCTTTCTTGCGGATCAGCACAAAGGGCTTATGATTATTGTATGCAATCGGCGTTCCAAAAATAAATCCCCGTGATTCTGCCCCGACCACCACATCATACTCCAGATCTTTCACCAAATCCTGCATCGTATCGATCGCCAGATGCAGCCCATCCGCATCCTGAAGGACACTCGTCACGTCCCGGAACATAATTCCCTTCTCCGGGAAATCAGGTATACATCTGACATATTCTTCTAATTTTTTCATAGCTCCTCCATTCCGCACGCCCGCTTTACCGTATTTTTACATTTGAATCGTCATTTGTTTTTTAAAAAACTATAAATTATTATATTATCTATTTTTTCATTCGTCAACTGCGGGGCATGGATAAACTGCAGCAGCGTAGCAGTTCAAACCTCCCCTTCGGAAGGAGCCAGGCATGTGCGCTCTTTTGGCCCTGTCCGGACGCAGTATGTTCTTTGCCGGAGCACGCTCTCGCTCGGCTTCAAACGCAGCGGCACATAACGCGCCAAAGGACGGCGCGTAAGTGCCGGCGTTTTCAGACGGCTCCGGCAAAGAACATACCGCGTCCGGACAGGGCCAAAAGAGCGTGCATGCCTGGCTCCTTCCGAAAGGGAGGTCTGAACTGCTACGCTGCGGATACATTAAAACAACCGCATATTTCCGAATATCCAGTCTTTCATCACGCCAAAAAATTCCCGAAGCATGTTGTTGGGCTGCATGACGAGATCAGAAGGGGCTGCGATCCCACAAACATTCCCGTATCCCTGGGCTTTGGCAAGCCTGACGCTGCGGAATATATGAAAATTATTCGTCACAATCCCTACCGCAGCGTCTTCTTTTTCTATGAAGCTCCGGGAAAAGCGCAGATTTTCAACCGTATTGGTGGAAGCGTCTTCCATCCTGATTCGTTCCGGCGCGATTCCTCTTCCTACAAGATAGTCATACATGCCCTGCGCTTCGCTGATTGGTTCGTTGCTGCCCTGTCCTCCGGACACGATGACGATCGTATTTTCATTTTCCATCAAATATTCATAGGCGGCATCCAAACGAAGTTTCAGCGCTTTGCTGGGCCCGCTCTCCCACATCTGTGCGCCCAGAACCACCAGATAATCCAGGCCACTCCTGCCTTTTTCCCAAAAGCAGCTCACAATCAGCCCCTCTATAAACAGGAAGAACAGAATCCCCAAAACCACGGCAGCCAGCACCAGCCTTCTCAATATCAGGGGCGCCTCCGCCCAAAGCCCGGAAGCAATCACCCGGGATAAGAGCACAAAAACGCCTCCCATCACTCCCCAAATCAGAAAAAACCAGGAACCATAGATTCCGGCAACGAAAATACCGATACAGTAGATCAGGCACAACAATCCCAAAATCAAAAAAGCAACTGCCACCGTTCATCCTCCTTTTTATCTAGGGGCCGCCTCTCCCATTTTGGCCTATTGTATCATATCCTTTCCCTCGCAGGAACCCCTTCTTATGTTTCCCTTCGGGGCAAAGATTACCGCCCATAGCAGTCCGGAAGCCCTATCAGGCCTTCTGAACCGTTATGGGCGGCAAATCTGCAAAATATCGGCCGCAGAAGGAATGCATTCCTTCTGCGGCCGATATTTGTTGATAACAGGCGCCTCACCTGACGCGACCTGTTTTTTTATATGCTTACTTTGCCTGAAGAACGGCTGATTACATCATTCCCATTCCGCCTGCTCCAGCAGGTGCGGCAGGAGTCTCCTCCTTGATATCCGCAACAACGGATTCGGTGGTAAGCAGAGTGGAGGCTACGCTCGTCGCATTCTGCAGAGCGCTTCTTGTTACCTTCGCAGGGTCAAGAATACCTGCATCCACCATGTTCACATATTCTTCTTTCAGAGCATCGAAGCCCATTCCAACTTCCATTTCTCTTACTTTATTGATGATAACGCTGCCTTCCAGTCCTGCATTGGCAACGATATGATACAGAGGAGCTTCCAGAGCCTTCAGCACGATCTTCGCGCCTGTCTTCTCGTCTCCCTCCAGAGTGGACACCAGCTTGCTCACTTCCTTGGAAGCATGGATATAAGCGGATCCGCCGCCTGCAATGATACCCTCTTCCACAGCTGCTCTCGTAGCAGCCAGAGCATCTTCCATACGCAGCTTCGCTTCTTTCATCTCGGTCTCTGTTGCAGCGCCAACGCGGATAACCGCTACGCCGCCTGCCAGCTTCGCCAGTCTCTCCTGCAGTTTCTCTCTATCGAAATCAGAAGTGGTCTCTTCGATCTGCTTCTTGATCTGTGCGATTCTTGCCTGAATCTCATCCTTGCTGCCTTCACCGTCAACGATTACGGTATTCTCTTTCTGAACCTTCACGGATTTTGCACGGCCCAGATCCGCAAGCTGGGTCTCTTTCAGGTCAAGGCCAAGCTCTTCGCTGATTACCTTGCCGCCGGTCAGAATAGCGATATCCTGCAGCATTTCTTTTCTTCTGTCGCCATAGCCGGGCGCTTTCACAGCAACCACATTGAAGGTACCGCGCAGCTTGTTCACGATCAGCGTGGTGAGCGCTTCGCCTTCCACATCTTCTGCAATGATCAGAAGCTTCGCGCCGCTCTGAACCACCTGCTCCAGCAGAGGCAGAATCTCCTGAATGTTGGAAATCTTCTTATCGGTGATGAGGATATAAGGATCTTCCAGGTTGGCTTCCATCTTATCCATATCCGTGCACATATAAGCGGATACATATCCTCTGTCGAACTGCATACCTTCTACCAGATCCAGTTCGGTCATCATGGTCTTGCTCTCTTCGATGGTGATAACGCCGTCTCCGGATACCTTTTCCATCGCATCGGCAACCATTGCGCCCACTTCATCATCCCCTGCGGAAATGGAAGCAACTCTTGCAATGTGCTCTTTTCCGTTTACCTTGGAGCTCATCTTCGCAATCGCATCCACTGCACAAGCAGTCGCTTTCTTCATACCCTTTCTCAGGATGATCGGGTTAGCGCCTGCAGCCAGGTTCTTCATTCCTTCGTTCACCATCGCCTGCGCCAGCACAGTTGCGGTCGTGGTTCCATCGCCTGCCACATCATTGGTCTTGGTGGCAACTTCTTTAACCAGCTGCGCGCCCATATTTTCAAAGGGATCCTTCAGTTCGATTTCCTTTGCGATCGTAACGCCGTCGTTGGTGATCAGCGGAGCGCCATAGGACTTATCCAGAACTACGTTTCTTCCTTTCGGTCCAAGGGTTACTCTAACGGTATCCGCCAGCTGATCTACACCGGCTTCCAGGGCTGCACGGGCCTCTGCTCCATATTTAATCTCTTTTGCCATAATTATCTGCCTCCTGCTTCTCTCTTTTTTATTATTCAATCACAGCCAGAACATCAGACTGCTTTACAATGATGTATTCCTGATCGTCGTCCAGCTTCACTTCCGTGCCCGCATATTTGGAATAGATCACCTTGTCGCCGGCCTTCACTTCCATTTTAACCTCTTTGCCGTCAACCATTCCGCCGGGGCCCACAGCAATTACTTCTGCCTGCTGAGGCTTCTCTTTGCTCTGTCCAGGAAGAACGATTCCAGATTTGGTGGTCTCTTCCGCTTCCAGCTGTTTTAAAACGATTCTGTCTCCTAAAGGTACTAACTTCATAAAAATGCCTCCTTACATTGAATACTTTCCTTCATCTGTATTTCTTTAGGCTGTTAGCACTCACTTTTGTCGAGTGCTAAACACTATACATATATTATGTTTTCACCCTTTTTTATGCAACCACCTATACGCCAAAGAGCAGCCTTTTTCCTCATATTTTCTTTTTTAATCTCATATTATCTCTATTTTTCTTAATATTTTAAAATTTTTAGGCTTTTCCACTCCTTCCAGAAGGCTCCAAACCGCTCAATGCAAGCTCATTCCTCCATATATTCCTGATAGTCCGCCTCATCTGCAAATAGCATATATTCCCCGTTCACGCATCCCATATATCCTTCTCCTACATAATAACCTTTCATGCCGATCCGCTCCTTTCTTTCAACCCACTTTCTATACACAACCGTTTCCGATTTTCATTTTTCCGTTTCTGAAGGTATCTTATCACAGGCAGTGTCCCATAAACCGGACTTCTATCAGGAAAGGCAATGAGAAAACGGCCGTTCCCGCCCGGCATGCAGCCCTGGGCAGTGTTTTCCTCCCTTCCCGCCGCCCGTTTTCCCGTTCCCGGCTTCCGTGCTGCCTCCCACGCAAAAGGGGCCTCCGTGCCCCACCGGATTTCTTTTCATGCAAACCTGTGAAAAAATTGTGCTGTTTCTTAGCGTTTACGCATGGGAGGTTCCCCGCACGTCCTGGCGGCGTTGTCCGACGCCCGCCAGGGCAAAGTTCAGCCGCCATGCGGGGAACCTCCCATGCGTAAACGCTTGGAAACAGCCAATTTTTGAAGTGGTTTGCGTGAAAAGAAATCCGGCGGGGCACAGAGGGCCCTTTTGCGTGGGAGGCAGCACGGAGAGAGCCGGGAACGGGAAAACGGGCGGCGGAAAGGGCGGAAAACACTGCCCAGGGCTGCATGCCGGGCGGGAACGGCCGTTTTCTCATTGTTTTTCCATATCTTTATTGAAAAATCCGAACTTTTGTGTATAATGGTAAAGGCAGCTGTAAATCCATTAATTTAGGAAGCAAGAGGTTTTATAGAATGATTCAGGCAAGCAATATTACGCTCAGGTTGGGCAAGAAGGCCCTGTTTGAAGACGTCAATATCAAATTCACCGAAGGCAACTGCTATGGACTGATCGGAGCCAACGGTGCAGGAAAGTCCACCTTCCTTAAGATCCTTTCCGGACAGCTGGAATCCACCAAGGGAGATGTGATTATCACGCCGGGACAGCGTCTGTCCGTGCTGGAGCAGGATCATTTTAAATATGACGATTACCCGGTTCTGGATACCGTTATCATGGGGAATGCCCGTCTGTATGAAATCATGAAGGAAAAAGAGGCGATCTATGCCAAAGAAGATTTCTCTGATGAAGACGGGATCCGCGCCAGCGAACTGGAAGCGGAATTCGCTGAGATGGACGGCTGGGAAGCGGAATCCAACGCCGCAAGCCTTCTGAACGGGCTTGGCGTGGAGACGGAATATCATTATAGTCTCATGCGCGATCTCAACGGCAGTCAGAAGGTCAAGGTCCTTCTGGCGAAGGCCCTGTTCGGCAATCCTGATATCCTTCTTCTGGATGAGCCTACGAACCATCTGGATCTGGATGCCATTGCCTGGCTGGAAGATTTCCTGATTGATTTCGACAATACGGTGATCGTGGTCTCCCACGACCGCTATTTTCTGAATAAAGTCTGCACACATATTGCAGACATTGATTACGGCAAAATCCAGCTCTATGCCGGCAACTATGATTTCTGGTATGAATCCAGTCAGCTGCTCATCAAGCAGATGAAGGAAGCGAATAAGAAAAAAGAAGAAAAGATCAAGGAACTGCAGGAGTTCATCTCCCGTTTCTCCGCCAACGCTTCCAAATCAAAGCAGGCTACCTCCAGAAAACGTGCCCTCGAGAAGATCCAGCTGGATGAAATCCGGCCGAGCAGCAGGAAATATCCTTATATCGATTTCCGTCCCGACCGTGAGATCGGCAATGAAGTGCTCACTGTGGAGGGCATTTCCAAAACGATCGGCGGCGTGAAGGTGTTAAACAACGTTTCCTTCATCATGGGACATAATGACAAGATCGCCTTTGTGGGAAGCAACGAACTGGCTAAGACCACGCTTTTCCAGATCCTGATGGGAGAAATGGAGCCGGATGAAGGCAGCTATAAGTGGGGCGTTACCACGTCCCAGGCCTATTTCCCGAAGGACAGTTCCAAAGAATTTGATAACGATTACACCATCGCGGACTGGCTGATGAGCTATTCTCCTGTGGATGATATCACCTATGTACGCGGCTTCCTGGGCAGGATGCTCTTTGCCGGAGAAGACGGGGTGAAAAAAGTGAGAGTCCTCTCCGGAGGTGAGAAGGTGCGCTGCCTTCTGTCCAAAATGATGATCTCCGGAGCGAATTGCCTGATCCTGGATGAACCCACCAACCATCTGGATATGGAATCCATTACGGCCCTGAACAACGGTCTGATTAAGTTCCCGGGCGTGGCGCTTTTCGCCTGCAGGGACCATCAGTTTGTGGAAACCACGGCCAACCGCATCATTGAATTCATGCCGGACGGAACCATCATCGATAAGGTTACCACTTATGATGAATATCTGGCCAGCGATGCCATGGCGAGAAAGCGTACCGTATATACCGCAAACCGTGAAGAGGATGATAATTAATGAGAAGGGGCTTATGCCCCGCCGTTTTCCAAAGGCCGCCCAGTGCTGGGCGGCCTTTGACGCCCTGTGCCTGGCCAGCCTTTGATGTCTGCGTGCTGGCAGGACATTTTTCCACGGAGCCGTCAGGCGCCTTGTTCCCATACAAACAACGCTTCTAAGCGGAGGGAAAGGAAAGCGCTTTCTCCTCCCGGGCTTTATATACGCGCCAAAACGCGCAGATAGGAGCATTCATGAAAACTGTAGATTTACATGTTCATTCCACCCGTTCAGACGGAAGCCTGTCCCCTTCCGCGCTGGTAGATCTCGCCCTGCAAAAGGGGCTTTCTGCTTTTGCCCTTACGGATCACGATACCATAGACGGACTGGATGAAGCCATCCGCTATGCCTCCGATAAGGAAGTGGAAGTCATTCCAGGCATCGAGTTTTCCACGGAATACTATGGAAGAGATATCCATATCGTTGGGCTGGCCATAGATTACAAGGCTCCCGCCTTTTCCAGCCGGCTTCATGAATTCGTTGATTCCCGCATACGGAGGAATCAGAAAATGTGTGCCAATCTCTCTTCGGCGGGCATTGATATTTCCTATGAAAAACTCCTGCAGGCTTTTCCGGAAGCCGTCATCACACGAGCCCACTATGCGCGTTATCTTTTGGAGCATGGTTATGTGAAAAGTCTGCCGGAAGCATTTGAACGGTATGTGGGGGATCATTCTCCCTATTTTGTGCCCCGAGAAAAGGTAACTCCCTGTCAGGCGGTTCAGCTCATCCTGGAAGCGAAAGGCCTTCCCATTCTGGCCCATCCTCTGCTGTATCATCTGGGAAAGGATGCATTGGAAAAACTGGTTTTGTCGCTGAAAGATGCGGGGCTTGTGGGAATTGAAGCCATCTATTCCACGCATTCCGCCGGGGAGGAACGAGAAATGCGTCAGCTTGCCGCCCGCTGCGGCCTTCTGATCAGCGGCGGTTCCGACTTCCACGGTGCAAACAAACCGGGGCTGGAATTGGGCACAGGTTACCACGGAAAGCTTTTCATTCCCTATGACGTATGGGAAAAATTAGAGGACAAGCGAAAGGAGCTTACTCATGAACGCTAAAATTCTTTTCACGGATATGGACGGCACCCTTCTTCGCAATGACAGCACCGTATCCTGCGGGATGAAGGCAGCACTGGATTCCCTCATTCTGGCCGGGCACAAGCTGGTCCTTACCTCCGGCCGTCCGCTGGATTCCATTCTGGAAGTGATGCAGGCAGCAGATCTGTTCTATCCGGATACGCTGGTGATCGCTTATAACGGCAGCCTGATCTATGACTGCAGTTCCCGCTCTCCCCTGGCAGAACACAGGGTCCCCATGCATGCTGCCGCATCCATCATCCAGTGTGCCAAAAGACACGGCCTCCATGTCCAGACCTATACGGATCATGAGATCGTCTGTGCCGCAGAAGATGAAGAGGTTCGTTATTATCGCAGACGCATTCATCTTCCTCTTCTTCTCTCTTCCGATCTTCTCTCCGCGCTGGACAAGCCGCCCTATAAGGTTCATGTCATCCACTTGACGGATAAGAGGAAGCTGGAAGCGTTCAAGCATGAAATCGATGCCTCTTTAGGAGATCTGATCACGGTCCAGTTCTCCAATGACCAATACCTGGAATTCTACAGCCGCGAGGCTGGGAAGGGAAATGCCATTTTAGAAGCCTGCCGCCATTTCGGCATCCAGCCGGAAAACTGTGTTGCCGCCGGCGATGCGCCCAATGATCTTTCCATGCTCGCTGCTGCCGGCTGCGGTGTCGCCATGGCCAACGCCGCAGAGGACGTGAAAAAGGCCGCCTCTTTCATCACCCAAAAGGATAATGAACATGACGGCCTCATTGAAGCGATCGAAGCCCTTTTCCCGGGCGTATAATCCAGCGGCAGCAACCGTTCAGCCTTCCTCCAGGCCGCGCAGCAGACCGGCTTTTATTCGGTCACAGGCTTCCTTCCCTGCCACAGGCAGCCCGACCATCGCTGCCATGTAGACTGCGGTTTTTACCGGCCCCATTTCCCGTGCAAAGGGCAGTCTCGGCAGCAGGCAATCCAGAATCAACATGTGATAGAGGAAGATATACAGCGTCCGCCTTCCCAGCCAAGAGGCGGCCGCCAGAAGCCGGTTCAGCCACCTGTTTTGCATGAGGCAGGCAAGGCTGCAGGCTGAAAATACCAGGAACAGGACGGCCAAAGCGTACAGGATCAGCGTGGGGCCGGGAGGATTCACGCGAAGAACCCAGCCGAATACGGATTCATCCCATGCAAACCGATCCTTTAACATCCATGCCATCGAAATGCAGTACAGCACGGCAGCAAGCAGTAAGGCTCCCGCCGCCTGCTTGCTGCGCGTAAACGCGATTCTCATATCCGCCGCAATCATCCCCATGACGAACAGGAAAAAATAGGTCCCTCCCAGCAGATAGTTTCCGCCTCCATAGGTTTCCAGCGCAAATGTATGATGAATGCAAAACAGCGAACATTCCCAGGCAGCCACAAGGAAAATCCCTCTCGTCAGGAAACGGGGCTTCCCCCTTCTGCATGCGGCCACCACCAAATACAGTATTGGGGCCGCCAGAATGAACTGAAGATAGATCAGCACAAAATAAAACTGTCCCTCCAGATTAAAATTCACCGTCCACCGCACAAACGCGCCCAAATCCAGCGTCCCGCTCCTCACATATTGGCAGACCGCCACAGCCACACAATACGGAACCAGAATCCGCACCAGCCGCCTTCCCGTCCACCGTGCCAGCCCCTCCCCCTTTCCTCGCCGTTCCAGCGAATAATAAGAGGTCATTCCGGACAGGAAAAAGAAAACAGATACAGAGAAAAAGGAAAGATACTGAACCGTCTCCCCTTCATACAGAATCCCTTTGCAATGGTCAATCAATACGCCAAGAATTGCCAGCAGCTTCGCGCAGTCGATCCACACAGTATTCCTGCTCTCCCCAGATGCCATACTTCCTCCTCAATCCATTCTTCGGCAGCGTTCCTGCTTCTCTATTTCCTGATCTCATAACTGAAGTCAGTATATCATCAACCGTGTACCAGGTCAACCGCCGCCTTTTGCCCCGCGCGGCCGTACAGGACAATGCTTTCCTCCCGGGCGTCCGTCCTTCTCAGCAGCAGAAGAGGCGGCAAGGCCCGGCTGGATTTCTTTTCCCGCAGGCCTGTGAAAAAATTGTGCTGTTTCTTAGACTTTGCATGCGAAAGGTCCATCTGCACGCCCTGGCGGCGTTGTCTGACGCCCGTCAGGGCGGAGTTCAGCCGCCATGCAGATGGGGCTTTCGCATGCAAAGTTTAGAAACAGCCAATTTTTGAGGCGGCCTGCGGGAAAAGAAATCCGGCCGGGCCTTGCCGCCTCTTCTGCTGCTGCGAAGGACAGACGCCTGGGAAGAAAGCATTGCCCTGTACGGCCATGCGGGGCAAAAGGCGGCGGTTGGCCTGGTACATGGTTGACTTTTCGTTGAGATTATGTTGAGGTATAGGAAGTAGGATGAATGCAGACTGTATCGTAGGAGGAAATCGTTTCTGATGTTTCGTATAATGGTTGTGGAAGATGATGTGGAATTGAGAGAGCTGTTCTGTGCCGTGCTCAGCGATCATGGGTATCTGCCTCTGCCTGCAGCGGACGGTGCTGAAGCGCTGGAAATGCTGGAGCACAGCTATGTGGATCTGATTATCTCAGATGTGATGATGCCTCGGATGGACGGTTTTGAATTAATCCGGCAGCTGCGCGGCGCCAACTATAACATGCCGATTTTGGTCATCACCGCAAGAGACGGCCTTGAGGACAAACGGACCGGATTCCGTGCAGGCACAGATGATTACATGGTAAAGCCCATCGATGTGAATGAGATGGTTTGGAGGGTGGAAGCCCTGCTGCGCCGGTCGCAGATCATCAATGAACGCCGCATTACCATCGGGGGCACGGTGCTGGACTGTGATACGTTGACGGTAAGCAGCCAGCAGTCAGATGTGCTCCTTCCGCAGCGGGAATTTCTGCTGCTTTTTCGCCTGCTGTCCTCTCCCAATCGCATCTTCACACGCCGGCAGATTATGGACGAACTATGGGGGCCCGATTCCGAGGCAGATCCACACACGCTGGAGGTGCATATCAGCCGGCTGCGGGAACGCTTCAAAGAAAATCCGGATTTTGAAATCGTAACGGTACGCGGACTGGGATATAAGGGGGTAAAAAATGATGTCCAAGGGAAAGCTGAAGCTTCTATTCCTTATTTCTTTTTCCGTTTTTCTGACCATGTTGGCTACCATGGCGGTTATAATCATCATCACATTTGCGCTTGTCCGCTGCGGTATCATCCGTGACATTCATCCGCAGAATCTGCTGCTGCTTTTCGCCCTCATGAGCCTTTCCGTGGGCACCATTCTGACCTGCATCGTGATCCGCAAGATGCTGCGCCCTCTTCTTGAGATGAACGAGGCTGCCCAGAAAATGGCAAAGGGCGATTTCAGCGTCAGGGTGTCTGAGGGAAATCTCACCGATGAAATCAACGCCATGGCGCACAGCATTAACGTCATGGCACAGGAGCTTGCCGGAATGGAGACCTTCCGTACAGATTTTATCAGCAATGTATCCCATGAATTTAAAACACCGCTCTCCGCCATAGAAGGCTATGCAATGCTTCTACAGGATCGGGCCCTTTCTCCGGATAAACGTCAGACTTATATTTCCAAAATTCTGTATAATACCAAACGTCTTTCAACGCTGACAGGTAACATTCTGCTGCTCTCACGCTTGGAAAATCAGGAGATCAACAACTCTCAGGAGACGTTTTCCCTGGATGAACAGCTGCGGCAGACCATCCTTCTGTTTGAAACGGAGTGGACCCAAAAAGAACTGGAACTGGACATTGATCTGGAAAGCGTGGATCTGTACGGAAATCCTGCTCTCCTCGCCCATGTCTGGCAGAACCTCATTCAGAACGCTATCAAATTCACCCCTGCCCACGGCTCAATCGGCATTCGGCTGACACAGCAGGAGGGAACCGTCCAGGTGGTAATCTCCGACAGCGGCATCGGCATGAGTCAGCAGGTTCTTTCCCACATCTTCGACCGGTTCTATCAAGCGGATCCGGCACATTCCACACAGGGCAATGGATTGGGGCTGACGCTCACCAAGCGCATCGTGCTTCTCCACAACGGTTACATTGAAGTGAAAAGCGAAGAAGGCAGAGGAACCGCCTTCACAGTTACTCTGCCTTCTTCGGATAAATCGTAACACAGCGCACGGCTGGGATCTGTATCTACTCCAGGACGATCGAGGTGCATCCTTCCGGGATGTACCATTCCAGCGTCAGCACATTGCCTGAAACAGGCTGTCTGCAGTAATATGCCTGTCTCTTAATCAGGCTCCCTGCAGCGTCATAGAAATTCGCATAGAACGTATTCATCCCAGGCGTCTTACTGTCATTCGCCTGCAGCTGTCCTGTCACTTTCAGGCAGTCCAGCCCGCTTTCACGCTCCACCGCCAGTCCCGAAACCGCCACAGCAGCTCCATTCCTTCCATTCATGATGCTGTTATAGTAAATCAGCCGGTCTTCATAGACCGTGACGAGCGAACTACCCTCCATCTGGGTATAGACGCCTCCTTCTTCCGCCATTCCGCTGCGCACCGTCACATAATCCACCACAGCGGCGTTGGAAATCCTGTACACGGCCACAACCGTGCTGCCCATTCCCAATCCTGCCAGCGTCAGCCGGGCAGAACCATTCCCCTCATCCGCCAGCGCAGCCGCGGCGATGCTGCCATCCGCAACCACCACGCCCAGATCAGAAAAGCCTCCCGGCACACTGCTGTAATCCACTTTCACAGAAGCCGTCTCCTGGAGGGAAAGCGTCACCGCATCCTCCTGAATCTGAATGTTTCCTTCCGCTGCCATCACAGGTACAGCCGGCAGGGCGGCGGTCAGAACCGACAGGGCCAGTCCCAATGCCAGCCATGACGCCGGACGCCCAAACGCTCCGCCTCTTCTGCCTGCCTTTCTGTTTGCTCCGTTTGTTCCGGCTTCCTTCTTTTCTGCTTCTTCCGGGCCCATTCCAAGGTCCCGCATCCATTTTTCACATTCACTTTTTCTCAACATATTTGCTCCTATCTGCGCTAAAACGCGCGTTCAAAACCCGGGAGGGTGAAAGCCCTTTCTTTCACCCTTTCCGTGCGGATTCGCATGCGTGGATTCGCATGCGTGGATTCGCATGCGTGGATTCGCATGCGTCCATCCTTTATTCACTGCGAAGTGCGTCAATCGGGCTGAGCCTACTTGCCTTTCTTGCCGGTGCCCAGCCAAATACAACCCCCACCGCCATGGAAAATCCCATTCCCAGCGCTACCGCAGATGCTGAAAATACAAAGCCTGTATCCAGAAGCATCGCCACTATAAAGGATAGAAGCAGCCCAAGTACCACGCCAATCAAACCTCCAAGCAGGGACAGAAAGATCGCTTCAATCAGAAACTGCATCTGTATTCTGCCCGGATCCGCTCCCATGGCCTTACGAAGCCCGATTTCCTTGGTTCTCTCCGATACGGATACTAGCATCATATTCATGATCCCGATTCCTCCTACCAGCAAAGCGATAGAAGCGATTCCTGCAAGCATATAGGTAAAAGTTCCCATCATGCTATTCATGGTATCAAGGAGGCTGTCCATGGCAAATACGCTATAACTGTCCTCCTCTCCGTTAAAAGCCAAGCTGAGGATTCCCTCCACTTCGGTCATTAGCTGATCAGTATAATCCGTATTTTCAATATATATCTCCAGGCTCCGGATGCTTCGTCCTCCTTCCATTTTGCCTGCTGTCGTATATGGAATAGTAACCGTACCGTCAGAAACGCTTCCGAAGCCGGACATAGATGCCATCAGATCGGAATTACTGCCCTCTAGGCCGATCACTGTATAACTCACCCCATTCAGTGTCAGAATCTGTCCCACTGGATTCTCTCCGGCAAACAAACTGTCCGCAATGTCCTGATCAATTACACACACATAACTTTCTGTCTCCACATCCAGCCGGTTAAGAGCCCGGCCTGCCGTAATCAGATCCTTTCCGTGGTAGTAATAGTCACTTTTCCCCTGGATGGAGACGTGTTCCAACAGCGTCTGGTTTCTGGCCGCCGTCCCGTCAAGGCTCACGGATGGGGAAATTCCCTCCACATTATCCAGCGCTTCCAGTTCCTCCAGATCTGATTCCGTCAGCCCTGATTTCAGCGGGGTTCCGGATATGGATACGGTCAGCGTTCCTGCTCCCAGTGATGAAAATTCATCCATCACCGTAGCGATTACGCCGTTTACTATGGTAATCAGGGAGATGACCGCGGTCACACCGATGATGATTCCCAGCGTCGTCAGGAAGGTCCGCATCTTATTGCTCCGGATGTTCTCCCAGGACAGCTCTATGCTCTGCTTGATGATCCCCAGATTATGCATCTTCCGTCCCTCCTTCTCCGATATTTCCATCCAGAATCCTGACGATTCGCTTCGCCTGGGCGGCAATATGCGCATCATGGGTAATCATGATGATCGTCCTGCCCTCCGCGTTGATTTTATGGAAAAGCTCCATCACCTGTTTTCCGGTCTTCTGATCCAGCGCGCCCGTTGGCTCATCCGCAAGCAGAATTTCCGGGTTATTGCTCATGGCCCGCGCAATGGCAACCCTTTGCTGCTGTCCGCCGGAAAGCTGATTAGGATAATAATACATCTTATCCTCCAGCCCCACCCTGCGCAGCATTTCCTTCGCCCGTTCCGTCTGTTCCCGTTCCGGCATGTTCGCGTAAATCAGGGGCATTTTCACATTCTGCAGGGCAGTCTGGCGCTGCATCAGGAAAAAGGACTGGAAAATGAATCCGATTTCCTCATTTCTGATCTTTGCCAGGGCTTTTTCATCCTGGCTCGCGATCTGCCGGCCTGCCAGAATATATTCTCCCGATGTGGGAACATCCAGACAGCCGATGATGTTCATCAGCGTGGATTTGCCTGAACCGGAGGGTCCAAGGACAGCCAAGAACTCCCCTTCTTCCACAGTCAGGTCGATTCCTTTCAGCACCGTTGAGACCTCTCCGCCCACAACATACTGCTTCACGATCCCTTTCATTGAAAGAATCTCTCTTCCCATCCGGCACCTCCTATTGCGCGGCCATCGCAGGCATTGCCGCATAGGAAGGCTGAGGCTGGTAAAGGATCGTATCACCTACGCTCAGCCCATCCGTAATCTCAACCCAGGTGCCGTCTGAAACGCCCAGAGTTACCTGCTGTTTTGTCTCTTTACCGCCTTCTCCTCTTATGTATACATAGGCCGTATTATCCGTATCATATGAAATCACATTTTCAGGAAGCGCAGGAACGCCCGTTGCCTGTTCCTTGATCAGCCGGATTTCTGCGCTGAGGCCGCCGCGGATTTCATCATCCGCCGCGAATTCAACCACAGCATCCAGATAGGAAACATCATTCTCCACCGTCGCTTCTTTCGCGATGCTGGAGATCGTTCCCTCATAATCCTTATTCAGGGCGTTTACATGAACCTGTACACCGTCCCCTTCTTTTACCTGCGCCACGTCATATTCATTAATTTTCACGGACGCCTGCATGGTATCAAAGCTGGTCACTACCGCCACCTGGCCCGCGCTGGTCACAAAGTCACCCGCATCGACGCTGAGTGAGGTCACATAACCGCTAATCGGCGCCGTAATCGTATAATCTTCCAGTGATTCTTTCAGATGTTCGATTTCCATCCGCGTGCTCTCCTGGGATGCCAGCGCCTGCGTCCGTTCCAGACTGTCTTCTGTATTTTCCACATTCTGATCCACGGACAGTTCGGCAGTCTGATAATCCCGCTCCGCATCGGCCAGGGTTTCTTCCGCGGTCACCATGGCGTCATAATAATCCTGCACTTCCTGTTCGGCCGCTTCCACCGCATTGTCGTAGGTCTCCTGGGCATTGCTCAGGGTCACTGCGTAGGTTGCCAATGCCTCATCCGTAATCATCATCGCGTCATGCTGGGCCACCGCTGAATCATAGGATGCCTGGGCTGAGCTGAGATTCTGCCTGGCCGTCACCACAGAGTCCGTGGTTCCCGCCTCTAACTCCGCCTTTGCCTTATTATAGCTTTCCACAGCGCTCTGATAGCTTTCCTGCGCCTGAAGCAGCGTGGTCTGGGAAGCGTTCAGCGTGGAATTCAGCCCCTGGGAAAGCTGCTCATTCAGCTGATCCAGGCTGGTCTGGCTATCCTTAATGTTATAAGAGTCCGTCAGTTCGCTCTGCTTGAGGTTTTCTTCCTGCAAGGCGATATTATACTCCACGTCATCGCTGTCCAATACAGCAATCACGTCCCCGGCTTCCACCTGGTCTCCTTCTTCTACTTTAACCTCAACCACCTGCGCGCCGACTTTGGAGTACAGTGTAGAAGTTTCGGAGGCCTCAATGTTTCCGGAGAATTCCAGATAGGATACGATATCCCGTTCTGATACAGCCATTTCCTGGTAGCTGCTGCCTCCTCCTGCGCTAACCGCCATCGTGATGATCAGCACCAGGATCAAAATCACGGCCACCAGTGCGATCAGCTTCTTTTTTGTCAGTTTCAATTTTTTCATAACAGCTCCTTTCCAATACAATGCCAGAAAGCAGTATAAGCGTTTTTCCTCAACTCTTCCTCAATAGAAACGCAACGGAAGTTCAACCTCCCCTGCATTTGTCCCATCTGAACCGCAGCAGCGTTCCCCTACAAAAAGGGTAAGCAAAAATACCGCGGTTCCGCAGTTTTTTGCTTACCCTTATCTTCCAACCTATCCGGCGTGCCCGCCGGCTCTTCCTTTGCCCGCGCATAAGCGTCAGGCCCTCACAACTGGTTTATCCCTCTACGATCAGATATCTGCCATCACCTATTTCAAACACTTCGTCCGCTTCCAGAAGTTCATCCAGGTTCGCGCCTTCCGTGTCCACACCCTCTTCCTCAAAGTACTCCCGCACCTCTTCCGGAGAATCCACAACCACCGCCATGCATTCTTCCAGGAATGCTTCCGCCTCTTCCAAGCTGGAAGCCACATCCTCTTCAGGAAAGAGCTTACTCTGATTCTGAAGGAAACACATTAAAACAGCCTCATCATACTCATGCATCTTCTTCCCCCCTTCCCTCTTGCGATCTACCTAAAAATATACCCGGTGTACGCTGTTTATGCAAGCCCTTTTTCAGTTATTTTGTTACTTTTCATATGGGGTGAGCGTTGCTTTTCATGGGGCGGGGAACCTATTCTTTCAGCCCGGCGTTGGGCCTGTGCGCCGCCGATGTTGTCTGACGCCCGGCAGGGCGGACAGGCTCTGTTCCTATGAAAAATAACCGTGAATTGCCTGATATACACCTTTCTGTTCATAGGAAGGGCAGACATATTCAGCAGCGGCCTTTACCTCCGGACGGGCATTTTCCACCGCATAGCTGTAAGCGGCAGCCTTCATCAGGCCGATGTCATTGGTATTGTCTCCAAAAGCCATCGTCTCTTCCCGGCGGATGCCAAACAGTTCCTGGAGGCGGCGCAGGGCATTTCCCTTGTCCACGCTCACATCCATGAAATCCACCCATTCCTCGCCGGCAACGCAGACCTGCACGCTTTCTCTCCAGGCCGGGATCAGTTCCTTCTCTCCCAGCTGCCTGATGCTTCCGGGATGGTAGACCGCAATCTTCAGGATCTGTTCCTCCCCTTCCAGCACATCCTTCACACAACGGAAGCGATTATGATACCCATATGTCATCAGATCCAGGAAATCCGGTTCCTGCGTCTCGATCAGGCTTCCATGGGGGGTGGATACCACAAAGGGATATTCCGGCCCCAGCCGGCGAAGCTGCCGGACGATCTGCTCCGTATACTCCCTTTGCATGGAAATGACGGCCAGATCTTTTCCCTGGTAATGTATATGTGCTCCATTTTCTGCGATGTAGCAGATCTCATCCGCCACGTTTCTAAACACGTTGCGTATGCTGGTAAGCTGTCTCCCGCTGGCGGCACAGAAAAGCACCCCACGGCACACAAGGCTGCGGATTTCCTCCTCTATTTCCGGATACAGGTTCGGGGTCGAATCCGGTATCAGCGTACCGTCTATATCCGATGCGATCAATTTAATCATCCGCTCTTATCCTCATTCCATGTAGTGAAGGAGCATTTTGGGCGTCTCAATGACCACATCCGCATGGTTCTCCTCCAGTTCCTGTCTGCCGCGGAACCCCCAGAGCACGCCTATGGTAAACAGCCCCGCTGCCTTTCCGGTCTGCATGTCCACGCCCGAATCTCCCACATACAGGCATTCTTCGGGTGAAAGCCCCAACTCCTTCAGCACTACAAAAACACCGGCCGGATCGGGCTTAGGCAAAACGTTTTCCTTCCGTCCGCACACGCAGTCAAAATATCCTTTTCCGAACAGGCTCTCCACCACATAAACGCTGTTCTCATGGGGTTTATTGGAAAGCACCGCAATCTTCGCCCCGCTCTCCTTCAGCCGCTCCAGAAGAGGAACAATCCCTTCATAGGGCCTTACCTGATACATACAGCCTTCGCGGAAAAGACGCCGGTATTCCTCATAGGCTTCGTCAAAATGTACCATCTCACGATCCCCTGCCGCAGCGAGCGCACGGCGGATGAGCACGTCCGCCCCATTGCCCACGAACAGTTTATATTCTTCCTCTGTAAAAGAGGGAAGACCAAATCGGTTCAGCGCCTGGTTGGCACAATGGGCGATGGACGTAATCGTATTCGCCAATGTGCCGTCCAGGTCAAACAGAACTGCTTTTTTCATATCCGTCCTTTCCGAGCTTACAGAAAGCCTCTGGCTTTCAGCTCCTGGTACAGCCTTCCCACCGGCAGGCCCACCACATTGTTATAGTCCCCGCGGATGCCCTTCACATATCTGGCAAAGCCGCCCTGTATCCCATACGCGCCCGCCTTATCCATGGGCTCGCCTGAATCGATATAGGCCTGGATTTCTTCCGCTTCCATGGGGTATACTTCCACATCCGTACATGCATGGAAACTCTCACAGACAAGCCTGCCTTCCTGCCTCCAGGCCAAGGCGACTCCCGTATAGACCTGATGCACGTTTCCCTGCAGGAGACGCAGCATCTCTTCCGCTTCTTTCCGATCAGCCGGTTTTCCCATGGCCTTATCCTGGTAAAAGACCATGGTATCCGCTCCGATCGTCACCAGTTCCCCTGTTTTGCCGTCTTTTTCCATATCCGCAGCGGCCTCCAGCGCCTTTTGGCGCGCAAGCGCTTCCACCAGCTCTCCAGGTTTTGTGGCCTCTGCCCGCTCTTCGCCCTTCGCCGGACGAACTTCAAACTCCAGTCCGATCTGTTCCAGCAGCTGTCTCCTTCTGGGCGAAGCACTGGCCAGGCATAGTTTCACCGCCATTTGTCAGTCCTCCTGTATATGCATCTCCGGAATAAATACCCTGCTGTTGGAACTCTCTTCCTTATCCCAGGCTGCCTCCACTGCCTCCTGGCAGAAAACCTCCTGAGCGGTTATCGCTTCCTTCCCTCTGCGATCCACCTTTTCATAACTTCCGTCCGGAAGAAGAATCTGGGCCTTCATCGTATCAGCAAGCTGCACGTCCAGAATATGGATCAGCTGTTCTTTCAGCTTTGCATCCTCCACCGGGAACAGGATTTCCACTCTCCGTTCCAGATTTCTGGGCATCCAGTCCGCACTCCCGCAGTATACCTCTGATTTTCCCGCATTCTCAAAATAGAAAATACGGCTGTGCTCCAGAAACGTTCCCACGATAGAGCGCACAGAGATGTTCTCACTCACCCCTGGAATACCGACCTTCAGACAGCAGATCCCGCGCACGATCAGGTCAATCTTCACCCCGGCAGCACTGGCCTCATAAAGAGCGGCGATCACATCCCGGTCGCACAGGGAATTCATCTTGGCAATGATATGCCCCTTTTCTCCCGCCCTTGCATTTCTGGCTTCGCGCCCGATCAGGTGCAGGAACTTGTCCTTCAGCCACAGAGGCGCCAGGGAGAGCTTATTCCAGGAGAGCGGCTCCGAATATCCGGAAAGCATATTGAATACCGCCGTCGCATCTTCTCCGATCGCTTCAGAACAGGTCATCATTCCCACATCCGTATACAGCTTGGCAGTGGCATCGTTATAGTTTCCGGTGCCAAGATGAACATAGCGGCGGATTCCGTCTTCCTCCCTGCGCACCACCAGGGTGATCTTGCTGTGTGTCTTAAGCCCCACCAGGCCGTAGATTACATGACAGCCCGCCTTCTCCAGCTTTTTCGCCCATACGATGTTGTTTTCCTCGTCAAAACGCGCTTTCAGTTCCACGAGAACGGATACCTGTTTGCCGTTCTCAGCCGCCTGCGCCAAGGCCGCGATGATCGGGGAATTGCCGCTGACACGATACAGCGTCTGTTTGATTGCCAGTACATCCGGGTCTTTGGCCGCTTCGGACACAAAACGGATCACCGGTTCAAAGGTCTGGTAAGGGTGGTGCAGCAGAATATCCCCTTTCCGGATCTGCTCAAAGACAGATCCTTCCTCCATGAACTCCGGAACCGGCTGAGGCACATACTTCTCCGCTTTCAGATGCTCAAAGCCTTCCAGTCCATACATCTTCATCAGGAAGGTCAGATCCAAAGGCCCATCAATCCGGTATATATCATCCTCTTCGATGGAAAGCTCGCTCCGGATAATCTTCAGGAGGCGCTTATCGATGCCTGCCTCCACCTCCAGGCGGATTGCCTGTCCCCACTGCCGCTTCTTTAACTGTTTTTCTATCTCTTTCAGCAAATCTTCCGCTTCATCCTCATCAATGGTCAAATCCGCATTTCTCATAATACGGAAAGGATAGGAACAGATCACATCATAATTCAGGAACAGTTTAGAAATATTTCTCTCAATCACCTCTTCCAGGAGAATGACCGTCCGGTTTCCATCCTCACCAGCCGGAATAGGCACAATTCTGGCAAGGACGCTGGGAACCTGTACAGTGGCGAATTCCAATTCCGCCTTTTCTCCCTTCTTCGACAGCAGGGCACCGATATTCAGAGACTTATTTCTGATCAGTGGAAATGGACGGGAAGAATCCACCGCCATGGGCGTAAGCACAGGATAAACATTCTCTTCAAAATAAGCATCTACATAGGCCGCCTGCTTTTCATTCAGGTTCTCATGCCGCTCCACAATCGTCAGCCCATTGCTCCGTAGAAGCGGGAGCAGGGAACGATTGTATGTAGAATACTGCTGAGAGACCAGGTCATGAACCACCTCAGTAATCTGCGCAAGCTGCTGGGAAGCGGTCAGTCCTGCAATATCCTTTTTGGTATACTTTGCATTCACCATATCCTTCAGGGATGCCACACGCACCATAAAGAACTCATCCAAGTTGGAAGCAGTGATGCTCAAGAATTTCAAACGTTCAAACAAAGGGATTTGCTTATCCCTGGCTTCCGAAAGCACTCTCTTATCAAACAGAAGCCAACTGAGTTCCCTGTTCGTATACAGCGCCGGATCCAGATAATTCTTTTTCTCTGCCATACTTTCCTCTCTTTTCTGCCGCGCTAGCGGCATTTAATTTAAAAGAACTTTGTGCTCGCACAAAGTTCGGATGGAAACCGGAGGATTCCATCTCCTCTCTTTTCTGCCGCGCTAGCGGCATTTATCTTAAATAATCTTTTTCTGTTTAATCACGGGACGGACGCTGAATACCTCTTCAAAAAAGGAAGCCTTTGCGCCAAACATTCCCCGTTCCAAGGTAATGTCTTCAGCGGTATTCACAGTAATGACCAATTGGTTTTCTTTCAACACGGTCTTAAAATCTTTGAACTTTTGTTTATGGCTGCGGTCCAGGCCATTGGCCACACGCAGGATCGCGGTCAGTTTCGATACGATCAGATGATCCTGTTCATTCAGGCTGCCGCGCCGATCCAGGAAATCATAATAAGCAAATTCCTGATGGTTATAACGCACCACATTTGCCACGATTTCCCGCTCTCTGTGGGAAAGACCGATGATTTCAGTAGCCATCACAATCTGGTAAGAACATTCTCCCAAATTCACCATGCTAATGTATTTTCCGCAATCATGCAGCAGGGCCGCGATGCGCAGCAGAAGCCTTTCCCGCTTGCCCAGCCCGTGAATGCGCTTCATGCTGTCGAAGATGGTCACGCAGATGTGTTCCAGAGTCTCCCCGCGCCGTTTGCTTCCCAGAAAACGCTTGCTGATATTCCTGGAACAGGCCACAATATCCTGTTCAAAATCATGCTTCGGCACCAGAATCTTATTTTTCTCCGCATATTCGTATGCGATGCCGTCGCAGAGCGTCACGCCGGGCGCCCAGATCAACTTAGCCTCCATCAGACGCACCACACACTTGAGGAGGACGGCGGAGATGCAGACCAGGGAGAAACTTTCCTCCGCCACACCGAAATGGGCAGCCGCCTCTTCCCTGGGGTGGGAACGAAGGTAATCCAGGAACATGCCATATCCCGCGCTGTCCACATAGCCCGGCGTCTCAGAACCCGCCAGGCGGCGCTGTACCAGCGCGGATACATAATCATCCACAACAATAATGTTCTCAATCGTTCTGTCTTTCAGATACATCCGCTTAAATACGGAAAGCTGGCTTTCTATCATCTCCTCCAGGAGCTCTTCATACCTGGAAGGGCGGGCGTTCAGCTTCGTCAGCTGTTCCTGCAGGCGCAGCACGCCAAGCCTCAGGTTCTGGGTGGCCACCAGCGTATCCTTATCAAACAGAGACAGCTGGATGCTCCCTCCGCCGATATCCACGATGGCCGTCCCTTTTTCAATGATTTTGCCGAAATCCTCTCCTTTAAAGGCGATGGACTTATAATCCAGGAAACGCTGTTCAGAATTGCTCAGCACGTCAATCTTAATCCCAGTCCTTTGTTTGATCTGATCCAGGATAATCATGGTGTTCTCCGTCTCCCGGATGGCGCTGGTCCCATAGGCCTTATAGTCCTCTACCTGATAGCCTTTCATGATTTTGGAAAATTCCCTGAGGACGTGACACAGTTCGTCCACCTTCTCATAACTGATTTTTCCAGTGGCAAAGGTATCATTCCCCAGATCAATATGATGCCGGATATGATCGATCTCCTTCATTCCCGTCTTGACCGAGAATTCAAAAATTTTCATGCCAAGCTCATAGGAGCCCACATCGATCGCTGCAAACGTTCTCACCTTCATCCTTCCTTTCTTTATCCGTCCTGTCTGCTTCCCAGAAGATAATCTATAAACTGCTGTGCCGTCCGTCCGGAACGTCCTCCATGGAACAGTTCCCATTTATTCGCTTCCGAAAGGAGTTCTTCCTGCTGCAGCTTCACGCCGTTCCTTTCCGCAAGCGCACATACGATCTCCTGGAACTGGGATTTATCCGGCGCGCCGAAATAAATCGTCACGCCGAACCTGGCGACCAAGGACAGCTTCTCCTGCACCGTGTCGTTGTTATGCAGGTCGTCGTCCAGCTCCTTCTTATCGCTGAATTTCTCCCGCACCAGATGCCTGCGGTTTGACGTGGCATAGATCAGCACATTTTCCGGCTTCTTCTCCAGTCCGCCTTCAATGACGGCCTTCAGGTACTTATATTCGATCTCAAAATCTTCAAAGCTCAAATCATCCATATAGATAATGAATTTATAATTTCTGTTTTTGATCTGAGCGATCACGTCGTGAAGATCCTGAAACTGATGCTTGTATATCTCAATGATGCGCAGCCCTCTGTCGTAATATTCGTTGGCGATCGCCTTGATGCTCGTGGACTTGCCGGTGCCGGCATCTCCGTACAGCAGACAGTTATTGGCCTTCCTGCCCGCCACAAAAGCCTCCGTATTGTCGATCAGCTTCTTCTTAGCCGTCTCATACCCAACCAGATCCGCCAGCTTCACATGGGGAATATTCAGGATGGGTTCGATCCGCGCGCCTCCTGCTCCCTGGCCGTCTTCGATATGGCTGACGCGGAACGCCTTATGCAGGCCAAACCTGCCCACGCCATATTCCTGATAAAACTGTGTTAGGGCCTCCTTCATCTGTTCCGCGGTCTGCGCTTCTTCCAGCTGCTTTGCCAACGTACAGATTCTTTGCCGAATGCGGGTATTGTAAACCCTGCCTGACCGGCCTCCTCCCCGATAGGAAAGCGCCATGGAAAAAGCGGGTGCAGAAAGCACCTCCATCATCTGTGTAAAATCATATGCAAAAAATTCCCGGAAGATCTGAATATCGTGAAGCACCGCTTCATGGATCGTTCCTTCCGCCTCTCCCTGGATCTCGCATGCACAGCTATAGCTGTTCTCCTGGTTGACCAGAAGGTTCGTAAGATAGCAATGCCAGAGGTTGCCCTCAAACCCGTATCTTCCAGCCTGCTCCAGGAGGGCATGCATGCATTCATAGAGCATTGAGCCGCATCTGCCCCCGTTCTCCGCTTCCGTGTAGTGGTCCATCAGCCAGGACATCTTTTCTAAAAGTTTTCCTTCTTCTCCAAAATCCCTGTACAGGATCAGTTCTTTTTCCCTCATCTTATATTCTGCCTCTCAATAATTACCCAGAACGCGCATATTCCTGGCTTCCTCACGCAGACCGCGCAACGCATTCTTCACCGCGCTGTCCTCCAGATTTCCGTCGAAATCGATGAAGAAGCGGTATTCCCAGTTTCTGCCTTCCAGAGGACGGCTTTCTATCTTAGTCATATTCAGATGATTGTAAATGAAGTGAGAAAGCATGTTGTAGAGGGAACCGCTCTCGTTGGGCACCTCAAAGCAGATGCTTACCTTTTTGGCATCCTTCCGGAATATTTTCTGATTGGTAATAATAATGAAACGGGTAGAATTCGTGTCGGACCAATTCACGGGCTTCTTTAATACCTCCAGGCCATAGACCTCTCCCGCGTACTCTCCTGCGATGGCTGCCTGGCTTCTGTCCCCTTCCTCAGCCACCTTCCTGGCCGCAAAAGCGTTATTGGGCAGGCTGACCTGCCTCCAGTTATGCTCGGAAAGGAAGCGTGCGCTCTGCATCAGGGATTGGGGATGGGAGTATACGGTCTCTATCTCGTCCATCTTTGTCCCCGGAAGCCCTAACAGGCAGTGTTCAATCCGGATGATCTGCTCTCCCACAATATAATTCTCGTATTCCACCAGAAGATCATAGATTTCATTCACGATCCCGGCCGTGGAATTCTCGATGGGCAGCACCGCAAAATCAGCGCTTCCCTCTTCGATGGCGACGAAGGCATCCCGAAAAGTATCCACATGGAAACTATTGATCCCCTTGCCGAAATACTGATGCATCGCTGCCTGTGAAAAAGCGCCTTCCGCCCCCTGAAAGACCACGCGCGCCTGATCCAGCGCCAGGCTGTCCACGCGGATAAACGGCAGCCTTCCCATGCTTCCCGCTTCTGTCAGAAGCTGGTACTGCAGCTTCCGGCTCATGGACATGATCTGTTCAAAAAGTTCTTCCACGCCCGTCTTGTTAAATTCATTTCCGGCCAGGCTTCTCACCTTTTCGAGCTTTTCCTTTTCCCGAACCCGGTCAAACACCTTTTTCCCCGTTCCGATCTTATATTCCGCAACCTGACGGCTGATATCCATCCTTTTCTCATACAGGGCGACGATTTTGGCATCCACTTCGTCGATCTGCTCTCTCAACTCTGATAATTCCATGCGCTCTCCCATCTGCGCGTTTTTGCGCGCGTATAAAACCGGGAAGGGTGAAAGCGCTTTTTAGCACCTTCCTCCTATTTGCGCGCCGCTTTGGCGGGATACCCCGTCAGTGCGGAACGCACATACCCTTAGTATACCTATTCCTCTTCCGATGGCAACAATTTCCCGGAATATTTTACATTGTTTTTAATATACTTCTCACCTTTTTCCGCAAGGCGCTCCGACATTTGGGCAACCGTCAGGCGGCACACCGGATGGACATAGCCCGGATTCAGCGCACACAAAGGTGTCAGGACAAAATCCCTGTTTCCCATATCCGGATGCGGTACAGTAAGCCTGTCAGTATGGATGATTTGATCATCATAAAAGATTAAATCCAGATCCAGAGTTCTTGGCCCCCAATGCAACTTTCGCTCTCTTCCCGCTTTCTGTTCCGTCTCCTGCATCCGATCCAGAAGCATTTCTGGGGAAAGCAAAGTCTCCACTTCCATCACCGTATTTATGAAATCCTCCTGGCAAACACCCCCGTAGGGGGTGGTCGTATAGAACGGGGCAACGCGTTTCACCCTGCAGAGCGGATGCTCTCCGAGCCCTTCCACCCCCATCCGGATATATGCTTCCCTGTCTCCCATATTGGAGCCAAGCGCCACATAGGCAGTATGCCAGCCACGGCAGATCCGCACCGCCACATCCTCAAAAGGAAGGCGAATCGGCGCCTGCGGTTTATGCAGCTCCAGCCTCACCGAACGGATCAGAGGGAAAGACAGAAGAATCGCTTCCACAGTTCTCTCCGCCGCCGCTTCCAGCAAATTGTATACATTCTGCGTGAGAATCTCCTGAATTTTCTCGCATACAGCCCCGTAATCCGTGGAGGCGGACAGTTCATCCGTCTTCCCTGCCGCCTCCAGATCCGTATAGAGCACCGCATCCACAAGAAAACGCTGTCCCAGCTTCTTTTCTTCTTCGTACACGCCATGCCTGGCGTATACCTGAAGCCCGCTGATCCTGATTTCATCCATCCCCGTCACTTTATCCTTCCCTTCTGCGCGCCAGGATCGCTTCTGCCATCCTGACTGCCCTTTTATTTTCCTTCACGTCATGCACGCGTACAAACATACAGCCGGCCAATGCCGCCAGCACCGTGGTGACCAGCGTTCCTTCCAGGCGTTCTCCTGCGGGCACGTCCAGGGTCAGGCCAATCACGGACTTCCTGGATGTGCCCAGTAGCAGCGGGCAGCCCAAACCGGTCATATGATCCAGATTGGCCAGGACCTCCAGGTTTTGTTCATAGCTTTTGCCGAAGCCAACGCCCGGATCCAGAAGGATTTGCTCTTTTCCGATCCCCGCCTTTTGGGCCAGTTCCAATATTTCCTTCAGTTCACCAAGCAGCGCGGGCAGGAAATCTCCCTCGATCTGCGCTTCCCGGTTATGCATCAGACAGCAGGGCAGGCCGCTGCGCGCGATCAGCGCTGCCATCTGTCCCTCATCATATCGAAGGCCCCAGATATCGTTGATCAGATCAGCGCCTGCACGGATGCCCTCCCGCGCCACCTCATATTTATAAGTATCCAGAGAAACGGGAATGTCAAAGCGGGCTTTCACAGCTTCCAGCACGGGCACCACCCGTTCCACCTCTTCCTGAACGGAGATCAGTGTATATCCCGGCCGCGTAGACTCTCCGCCGATGTCCAGCAGATCCATGCCGTCCCCAATCATTTCCTCCACATGATATAATGCCTGATCCATCCGGTTGAACCGTCCTCCGTCCGAAAAGGAGTCCGGCGTCACATTCAGGATCCCACAGATGTACGTTTTTCCCTGTGTCTGAAATTCTTTTCCGCCTATTTTCATTCTCGCTCCCATCTGCGCGCTTTCGCACGCCTGCAACACTATAGTTCCAATGTCAGATTCTTCTTTTCCTCCGGCCAGTCGCAGTCCGTGCGGGCCGGGCAGGCGAAGCAGCTCCTACTTCTCTTGTCCGCCGTATAGAGGATGCCCCGCAGGCTGTTCTCCTGCGCCACCGCTTTATCTCTGTGCGAACGGATGGCATCCAGGATGAGCTCAGCTTTCATCCCTTCAAAACCGCAGTCAGCCAGAATTCCTTCAGCGATCTGGGCGCTGGCCAGTTCATGCGGCGTTTTGTCCTCATACTGGCGGAATCTGCCGCAGTCATGCAGCAGGGCAGCCGCGTAGACCGTTTCCTGTTCCAGTCCCAGCCCCTTCTGCAGATTCAGAATCCAGGAAAGCCTTGCCACATCCAGAAGATGTGTCATATCATGGCCGCAGAATCGCCGGTCTATTTCCGCCCGCACCGTCTTTTCCAGACATTCCTGATATATCGGATGGCGCAGGATCCGGTTCACCCGTCCCATCCCTTCTTTCTTATCCATCCTTTCTTTCCTCTTCCTCTCTTCATGCGCGCAGCATGCGGTAGAAAGCTTCCTGCAGCGCAGGATCGCTCTCGAACGCCCCCCGCATTGCCACAGTGACCGTACGGCTCCCCGGCTTCTTCACCCCGCGCATGGTCATGCACATATGTTCCGCTTCCATCATCACCATCACGCCCTTCGGAGCCAGATTCTCCATCAGAGCATCCGCCACCTGCGCCGTCAGGCGCTCCTGGAGCTGCAGGCGCTTTGCAAAGATTTCCACCGTCCGGGCCAGCTTGCTTAAGCCCACCACCCTGCCCTCCGGCAGATAAGCCACATGGGCCTTTCCAAAAAAGGGCATCATATGATGCTCGCAGGTAGAATAGAAGGTGATATCCCTCTCCAGCACAATTCCGCCCTCCTGGACGCCAAATTGTTTCGATAACGGCAGAGCCGGATCCTCATCCATTCCGGAAAAGATCTCCTCATACATCCTGGCTATCCGTTCCGGTGTCTCCACAAGCCCTTCTCGTGAAGTATCTTCTCCGATTCCTTCCAGCAGCAGCCGTACTGCCTCTTCTATTTTCTCTTTATTTACCATGGGTATCACTCCTGACCGTGCCTTTCTCCACAATTTTAATCAAATCTCCCTGGAAGGACAGGGTGCCGAATGCGACGATAACATCATCCGCTCCGGCCAGCAGCTTTGCCATTTCCACCGCCTCTTCCAGACTGTCCGCTGCCGTCACATTCGGATGGAAGCGCCGGGCCAGCTGTGCCAGTTCCAGAGCGGGCATGGCCCTGGGATTTCCCGGAGTGGCCACCGCAATGATCGCCTCGGCGGCGGGGCAGGTAAGCCGCAGAATCGCTTCCGCATCCTTATCCTTCAGTATTCCTATTATATATAGGATCCTTTTGTTTGTAAAATGGAACGCAATGGATTCTGCCAGCCTTCTAGCTCCATCCTCATTATGCGCGCCGTCCACAAGAAACAGCGGCTTCTTTCCGATGACCTGAAACCGGCCCGGCCAGCGCGCGTTTTGCAGTCCGCTTCTCAGCTTTTCTTCCGGAATGTCCCATCCTGCCTCCATAAGCGCCCGAAGCGCTTCCACCGCCAAAACGCAGTTATCAATCTGATACCTTCCCGACAGCTGAATCGTAAGCCCCCTATAGCCTCCATAGGAAAGCTTCTGCCACTCCAACCCATACCTGATTCCGGCTGCCTTCTTTGGATCCGCAATCCGAAGCGGACAGCTGCAGGATGCACAGGCATCCTCAATCACCCGCATGGCCTCTTGCACCTGCTGTATGCTCACCACTCTGCTTCCAGGCTTAATGATTCCCGCTTTCTGAGCCGCTATTTCAGCAAGCGTTTCTCCCAGGACCGCCATATGATCCATTCCAATGGAAGTAAGCACACAGACCTGGGGCGCCGGGATCACATTGGTGGCATCCAGCAGCCCGCCGAGTCCCGTCTCCAGCACCACAATATCACAGCCTTTTTCCCAAAACCAAAGCAGGGAAAGCGCTGTCTCCATCTCAAAAGCGGTGGGGTGGGCCAGCCCCTCAGCGGCCATCTCTTCCGCAGCCGCAGCCACCCGGCTCATATACCTGCCGAGATCCGCTTTACAGATAGGCTTTCCATCTATCTGAAAGCTCTCACGATAGGTGAAGATCCAAGGAGACAGATATCTGCCCGTCTTATAACCAGCCTCCGTAAGCACACTGGAAACCATAGCAAGAACCGAGCCCTTTCCATTGGTCCCGGCGATATGCACGAACTTAAGCCCCTCCTGCGGGTTTCCAAGCCTTCTCAGCAGCTCCCTGGTATTCTCAAGTCCGGGGACGCTCCCGTACTTCCGACATTCCTGTATATAAGCCAACGCTTCCTGATAATTCATTCTCCCTCTCATCTGCTCCTGTTCTCTGCTGCGGCCATCCGGCCTGTTCTTAGCTGTCGATTTTTTATGCGCACTGCGCATCTGCGTTCCGATGCGGTTTCCGATTTCATGCCCCGCCAGCTTGCTGCAAAAAATTTGACTTTTCGTATAAACTGGACGAAAACAGGGTATGATAACCGCATGCGAAAACTATTTACCAATTTTCTTAAATGCGGCGTTCTTGGCTGGTGTCTTGAAATCCTTTTCACCGCCCTCCAGTCCCTGCGCCGGAGAGAGCTCACCTTGAAAGGCACCACCTCTCTGTGGATGTTTCCCATCTACGGAGCCGGCTGTCTTCTGACTCCCTTATTCCGGCTGATGCGGCTTCGCCCATGGCCCGTCCGGGGCCTCTTCTATGCCGGACTCATTTTCACAGGGGAATATCTGTCAGGCAAATATCTTCAAAGCCGCGATCTCTGCCCCTGGGATTACCAAAGAGCACGCTGGAACGTAGAACGCGTCATCCGGCTGGATTATATTCCCTGCTGGATCGCCACCGGCCTTTTAATGGAACGAGCGACAACGGACAGGAAGAGCGCGGATTGAGCCCTACGGGCTCTCCGGCCGCTTTTCCTGTCCGTTCTGCCGCATTTTTCTATCCCAGGGCGGCCATCCGTTCTTCTTCCATCCGTTTCTCCCGCTCCATCTTCTTCATGGTAAAGCGGTAAGCTATATACAAAAAGATTCCTCCCAGGCACCATGCGCTGGCATTGGCCAGACACACGCCTTCATAACTCCTTAAGCTGGCCGCTATTACCGCCAATATGGCGCGGCTTACCAGTTCCACCACACCGCCCATCATGGGCATCAATCCATATCCGCAGCTTTGCATCACATTCCTATATATATAGATCATTCCAAGGGGAATAAAGAAAGCCCCGTTAATCATGATGTAGATCCTCGCATACCCAAGGACCTCCGTCACGTTCTCAGAGACGAACAGCTGGATAATCCATGGAAGCGCCGCCTGTACAACGATATAAATGACCA
>ERZ826396.886-NODE-886-length-39130-cov-8.257582_pt1 | contig 39130 bp, 42 predicted proteins | sample MGYA00519926_ERZ826396 | MGnify/ENA primary metagenome ERZ826396 (study PRJEB31778, sample SAMEA3449230) | human gut metagenome | biome: human gut; feature: human-associated habitat; material: faeces | place: United Kingdom | collected 2010/2012 ... | reverse complement strand
GATTCAGTTGAGATGTGCCAGTCCTTTTCAGACTGGAACGTCTCGCACTTCCCTTCGGATCCGTGATGACCATGGAACAGTTCATCATCATAATAGAGACCTTTACGAAAAACCTTGTTTTTCCACTGCCGGAACCGCCGATGACGCAGATGTTTTTATTTCTGGCAAACTTTGGGTTCTTCGGACGGCTCTCCATGGTAATGGATTCCGTTGCCGTCAGCGGAATGTTCATCCAGAAATCATCTGCCATAAATGGTTTGATGTCTTCCGCTGTTCCCCACCTGGCAGAGCCATACTCCACGCCTTTGCGGAGCTTTTTTGCATCTGCCTGTTTCTGCCAGACCAGTATCTTCACAACTGCCGCAATCCCGGCACCCACCAGAACATCCATGTAGTAAAGACTTGGCAGGAACCCGGTCAAAATCCGGTCAGCATGTTCCATGGCATATAATAGTTTGTTTCCCATATCTGCCCCGGGACTTGCCCGGTACAGACAGGATGCCCTGTCTGCAAGCAAAAAGATGAACAGGTACGGAAGATTGGTGAGAATAAGCTTTTTCATATCCAAAGCGGACAGCGTAACTCTGGCTTTTGCTTTCAGCTTGTTAGTCATACCACCGGCAGTAAGCTTTCTCACCGGGATACCTCCTGATGCTTATTCCTGGCTTTGCCCTTCGTCTTCCCTGCAACAATACTCCTGTATGCTGCCAGACGTTTGTGGATGGAAGGGCGGTTCGCCTTTTGGATCTCTTTCTGGGAAAATTCACGGAAAGCTGCGGTGATCGCATCCTGGTCACGTCCCTTAAAGAACACCATATAAACCGGAGGATCTTTGGTCTTATCCTTTTTCAGGGCATAATTGATCCCGTATTTTCTGGCATACCGTTCAAAAGACTTGATGTTCTTGGGTGTGATCTCAATATTCGTCATCCCGGCATTCTGCTTTGCCAGCTCTTTCACCGTGATTTTCCCCTGTTTCGGCTGATTTTTCTGTGCTTTCTTCTCAGCACTTTTCTGTTTCTGATGCCGCAGGTATGCGGCAATCACTTTTTTCAGCACATCTGCCGTCATTTTTGTGGTACGCACACAAAAAGTCACCGTTTTCTGTGTTACTTCTTCCTGCATGAATTTCCCTCCTTTCAGCGTATTACTTGCTGTCCCAACCTAAGACCATTGGTATCACCCCTTTCATCAAAAAAAGAACCGATCAACCACTGATCAGACTCTGCATCCGACCGAGCTTTTCCGTTCCTTCTTCCCTTCTTTTGTCTGCCCCGCCACAATAGACAGGTACACACATCTCCAATATTCTGCTGTAAATCCGCTTATGGGCTACATCCAGCGCTTCATCTTTCATATCATTCAACCCGAGATTTGTTGTGATGATGAGAGGCTTCATTTTACAGTACCTGCTGTCAATCACGTTATAGATCTGCTCCAGGGCAAACTCTGAATTACGTTCTATCCCCAGATCATCAATAATCAGAAGCGGGTAATCCACCAGATTCTGCACAATCTGGTTTTTATCTGCCTGATAGTTTGTCATTTCATTCAGGATACGTGAGAAGTTCGTCATCATCACCCGCTCCCCCTGTTCCAGAAGGGCATTGGCAATACACCCGGCAAAAAAACTCTTCCCAGTCCCCACCGGACCCATCAGGAGAAGGCCTACATTTTCTTTTTTCATCTTCTCCCAGTTTTTTGCATACTGCCTGGCAATGAGCATCTTATCATTTGACCCATTATCATTTTCAAATCGCCATTCCCAGAACCTCCGGTCTCTAAGTCCTACCGATTTTCTCTGGTAAAGCTCCCTCTGGGCTTCTTCCCTGCGGAGCTGCTCTTCTTTTTCTTTTCTTGCCTGAGCCTCGCAGTCACACAGGCAGCCCACTACACGGTCCCTTCCCATAAAATTAATCCTCAGCTGTTTCCGTTTCCCGCATACACCACACCGGAGGCATCCGTCTTCCCCAAGAAAATCAGCCACATTCCTGCTATCTGTCATAGACTCTCTCCTTCCTCAAAGTCATATCTTCCAGAACCGGTTTTCAGTTCTTCCCTTCCTGCCCAGAGAAGAATCGTTGCGAAATGATCCTGATAGGTTTTTCCAGTGGATTTCATATAAGCTGAAAGCTGGTCAATCATCCTCTGGAAGTCATACGGATACAGTTTCCGCAACTCCCGGTTTTCTTCCACGGAAAGCCGGACATTTCCAAACCGTCCGTACAGACAGGTGCTTTCCTTTTCCGAAGAGCGGCTCTTACTCCTGTCAGTATCATTCTTATCAGTCTTATTTATATCAGTATTATTTGTGGCAAAATTTTTGCGTTCCGGACTTCCAATTTTTTGCGTTCCGGACTGCAATTTTTTTGCACTCCGGACTTCCAGATTCTTGCGCTCCGGACAGCAAATTTCTTGCGTTCCAGAAGGATAATAAACTGCCGGTTTTGCCCGGATGCGTTTTACGAAGTTCTTCACATATATCACCGATGGACGGTTGCAGCCCTGTCGGTACCGTTCGATCAGACCGATGCCATGTACACTGTCAAGCTCCCTGAGAAGCTTTGTGACCGTTGTGTGTGACATGTGCAGCACTTCCTGAAGTTCAGCTACCGTGTAGATGATATACACATAACCGTCAGCATCCACCCAGCCATTTTTCTTTGAAAGGTTGATCCTGTCCAGCAGGATGCCATACAGAAGCTTTGCATCCGTGGACAGCCCTTCAAATTCCTTTTCTGTAAACAGTGCCTTGGGAATACGGAAAAATGAAAACTGCTCGGATTCTTCTACCCGGAAGTATTCATAATCCATTTTTTCATCCTCATTATTCCATCTCTTTGTTCTTGAACATATTCAGGTACATGTTGAACACACTCACCAGTTCCTTCAGATAGATTCGTCTGGCACCTTTGTTGCAGGCGTGCATATCTTCGATCCATTCCGGGGAATTTCCGCAGATCACAGCCGTTGTCTCTACGACAGCCATAAATCTCTTCATGGATTCCATCTTGTAAACATGGTTGAAATACTGGCGGATTGCCTCAATTCTATCCGGATCATTTTCCAGTAATTCAATGACACCGAAAGCCAGGTCCATACCAAATTCACTGGCATCATCTTCGATTGCCTCATCATCCAGGTTACCGTTCTCATCACAGTAGCATCTGAATTCCATCGGACTTAAATCTTCCGGATTAAACTCGTCCTCTCCCAGATCAATTGGCGGTACACCATCCTCCAGAGGCCCTCCCTCCGGACAGCCTTCCCTTATAATCTCGATGTAGCCTTTTTTCATAAGGTCATCCACAATTTCCCTGGCAGCTGTCACCATCTTGTCCATGATTTCTTCTGCCTCCTCCGGGCCTACCATTGTCATTAAATCATTGATTGTCATCATAGTCTTTTCCTCCTCATTCATCTTTGAAATATCATTTATATAGAAACGGTTCGGTCTGCCATTGTCTTTAACAACCCGAACCATGTTTCCCATACTTTCCAGTTCCGAAACAGCATAATCCATCCGGTACCTGGTGCTATTCAGATCCCTGATCATTTCACTTTTGGGATAGATCACATACGGTCTCCCTTTCTGGTCAATCCATTTGTTTTGTGCTGCATATCTCAGCCGGTCAAGCATAAGGCTGTATAATACCTTTGCCGTAGTGGATAAAGAGCAATATCTCGCATCCTTAAACAATGCCTTTGGCACCAGCAGGCACTCTACCGGCATATAATCCTGATTACTCATCATGCTTCCCTCCATTCAGATCGACCATTGCCTCTGTTGAGAAAACAGTCAAATCCAGCATTCCCACAAAAATCTGATAATACAGGGAACAAAGCTCTGCATCATCCCTTACCAGATACAAACCTTCCAGTTCTTCTGACAGATGCCTCATGGCATACATGGTCTGGCAGAGTTCATGGACTTTTTCATAGTCCTGTCTTTCCACGTTCTTCTCCAGACGGTCAACAAAACGGCTCCAATCTGTAAAGTTGCTGTCCATTACAATCAGGCACTGGAACAGCTCGGTTGCTTCACAGGCAGCCGCCAATACTACATTTTTGATATTGATGGAACCATTTTCATTTCTCATGTGGTTGATCATGTACTCTTTATTTAACATTACCATTGGCTTATCCTCCTATCGAAATGGCATTTCTTCTTCCATAGATTCCGGGATGTTCAGAAAACCATCCCCTTCCATAGGCTCCGGCATTTTCTCCTGCACTTTTGCACCGGCAAACTCGATACGGTCTGCAAAAAGCTCTGTCGTATATACCTTTTTGCCGGTCTCTTTATTATCGTAACTGCCGGTTACGATTTCACCCTCTACCATTACCTTTGTCCCCTGCACCAGATAATCACGGACAAACTCCGCTTTTTTTGCAAAGGCTTTCACCGGAATGAAACTGACATCGTCTGAGTAATTCCTTCTGACTGCCAGTACAAACTTGGCAATCTTATGAAGACCTTTCTCATTCTGTGTCTCGTTATAGCCCGGATCACGAACCAGTCTTCCGGAAATAATTGCTGTATTCATTACCTCGCATCCTCCTATTCTTTCAATGTTTTATAGCACAGCCCGATACATGGACCACACTTGGCATAACAACAGTCGTAACATTCATCCTTTTCCAGTTCCTCCTGTGCCATTTCAGCCTCAAACATACTCATAAGCAGTTCATACGCAGTTTTTAATTCCAGATATTTCTCTTCTGCTTTTTCCATCTTCCTTTTAAATTCCGGAAGCATCTGGCGAAGAACTGGATGGAAATGTTCTTCTTCATCATCCCAGGCACAGGATGCCATCATGCATCTTGGAAATTTTTCATAACTTCCTGCATAATAAGGGCAATAAGAACAGCCCCTTTCCCGGAACATAGCCGGTGCAATAACCGGAAGCTGCCCTCTGATTTCTTTCGTAATCTGTTTGTTCTTGATTCGCTCTCTCATGTTCGTTCTCCTCCGTCTTTTTCTTTATGCAAAAGGGGATTCCCCCTGAATTGCCTGCTTTATCGCACATTTCGCAGCTTTGCTGCTCAATGACCGTTAGCTGTCAAATACAAATCCAAAACATTTTTGGCTTTGTACTTTCCAGCTTTATCGCACAAAAAAAGGCAGGCTTACGAATTTGTTTTTTCGCAAGCCTGCCTCAAATCTGCTACTCATTATCTTTTTACTATATACCGGATGGTCACATAGATTGCCCTCACAATATAATATGGGATCATAAGGCTTCCCAATAAACCACCCACAATAACACTCAATGCGATCATTCCAACAGTACCCCCAACATCATAGCCTCTGGGGATTAAAATGATACACATTTTATGTATTCCAAACGGAAGCCCTGCAAGGAATAGGAACATAAATAAATCTGTATTCCCGGTCACTCCCATAATCGTTTTTACCATCCAGAGCCAGAATGCCATAGCTGCCAGTGGTAACAATGCCTTCTTAATCACATCCATGATTGTCATTTTGAACACGCTCCTTATTGTCTGCCCATTCCTCTAACAATTTAAAAATCACATCTTCTATCTGCTCTTTTGTATAACTCTCCGGAAAAAACATCCGGAGCTTCTTTTCCGGCAGCTTCACCTGTAATTTCTCTGTTTTACCCTGGCAACAGATACAATCAATTTCCGAATATGTCAGTAAATGTTCCTTAGAACACTTCTTCATTTCCTGTGCCTGCTTCATGGACGGAACCATTTCATGGTTACCCATATACTGAAGCAATATATCCTGCTCCTCTTTTTTCAAATATGATAATTCGACAGCAGTATTAAACGGGAGCTGTTTATGGTCAGCCATATCCAGAAGAACCGGAAGTAATTCCGTCAGATGGATATACCTGAGAATCTGCCGTGTGCTATCCTCTGAATTTTGGCTGATATCCTCTGCCGCCAACTTCTTGCCAACTTGGCAAGAAGTTAAATCACTTCGTTTGCCCTGGCGTTTCAATGCATCATATTTCATTTTATAGGCAAATGCCTTTTCACTGATCAACAGTTCTTCACGCTGAATGTTTGAATCAACCATAATCACAGTCGATTCATCATCTGTCAAGTCTTTAATAATGACTGGCATGGTTTTCAAACCAGCAATCTCACACGCCCTCTTACGGCGGTGCCCTGCTATAATTTCATAACCGCCGGTGTCCTTTATTCTCACAATACCAGGCACCAAAACTCCATGCGTCCTCACGCTTTCAGACAACTCAATCATCTTGTCATCATCCAGAACCTTAAACGGATGATTAGAGAAGGAATGCAGATTATCCAGAGCAATCTGTTGGATGCCTGCCTGTTCCTCACTTGTTGTTCCGAATAGGGCATCTAATGACTGTAATGGAATTGGCGTTGATTTCTTTTTACCTGCCATGTTCAAGAACCTCCTCCGTAAAATTCATATATGCTTTCGCAACTTTACCTTTTGGTTCGTATTTAAAAATACTCTGTCCCTCTCTGACCGCTTCTTTCATCCTGACAGAAAATGGAATATAATTGTCAAACACATGAATTTGATTTCCATATGCATTATGAAGCAGCTCCATATTGTTTCTTGCATCATTTGTATGGGCATCCACCATACTGAAAAGGATACCGGCAATCTGTAGTTTCGGGTTAATCTGTCTTCTTACTTTGCCGATTGTCTTCAAGAGCTGCTGCAGTCCTTTGATTGGAAGATAAGATGCTTCTACCGGAATCAATACTTCATCCGATGCTGCCAGGGCATTGATGGTGATCATACCCAAAGATGGCATACAATCTATCAAAACTGTATCGTACCTGTCTTTTACCCTGTTTAATATCTGTTTCAGGACAAACTCACGGCTCATTGCATTCACAAGCTGTACTTCTGTTCCTGCCAATCCAATATTGGAACAGATAATATCAATACCTTCCTCTGTATGCTGGATAAAGCAGTCTTCCGGAATATCTTCATCATTCAACACCATTTCCATCAGCGTTGTTAATGTTTCATTACTATTATCGCAGTCACGGAATCCAAATCCAGCAGACACATCTGACTGAGGATCAGCATCCACGACTAACACCTTCTTATTCATAAGAGCCAACCCTACACCAAGATTTGCCGCACATGCGGATTTTCCAGTTCCGCCTTTCTGGTTTACTACTGATATAATTTTTGCCATATTCTTTATCACCTTTCTTTGATCTCAAATAAAAAAGAGGACTGAACCAGACGGCCAGAACTAATGTCCGTGCGAGCTAATTCAGTCCTAAAAATAAGTATATTCAGTTATCACCGCTTTCGTGGTATGCAAATCCATATCCAGTGTTCTGGACTTACAATAATTCGTATTCTGGAATGACAGCGCTGCCTCATTTATCCCCTTTTCAGGGAATTAAAAATAAGGACTAAATTAGTGCAACCCCCTGTATTTCCTAGGGTTTTCTAACTTGTCCTTATTATAACTCAATCATGCGGTGTAATATTCGGCAGCTGAGCTTTATAGATTTCATTGTACTTCATCACGATTCGATTACAGTAATGCTCCCAATGAAGTGCAAGCATCGGCTTTCCTTCCTGGTCATAATTAAAGAAACCTGATTTCCCATCAACTACCATATCTAATTCTCGATTTCTGCGATTCTTCCACATATTCTTGAAACACTGTGCAACTTCTGGTGTCATAGGAATATCTCGTATACCTTTTGCGGTTTTTGTTGGCTCATAGCGATAAACCATATCTGCATAACGAACCAGCTGACCTCTTACGTGAATACAGTTATTCTTAAAATCCACGTCTTTTTTCGTCAAACCACAAAACTCAGAAATACGAAGTCCTGTATTCAGCAATACATAAAAACCATCATAGTATCTGGAATAATGAGGATCATTTTGAATAAATCTTAAAAATTCTCTTTCCTGTTGTGGTGTCAAAGCTTCTCTTGTCTTACTGTCATTGACAATCACATCCATCAATGGAAACTGAAATGGATTCTTTCTAATCAAATCATCTTCTACAGCCATATTAAATGCCGGTCTTAAAACACCTCGAATAGTATGAATCGTACTATATCCTTTTCCATCTTTCTGCTGTAATTTAATGAACCACAGTTTAGCATCTGAAGTCTTGATCTTACTGATCTTATTCCTTGCAAAAGGTTCTTTCTCTAAGAAGTTCATAACCGTCTTGTACCCTTGCTTCGTACTCTGACGTACAGAATGCTTTGTTGCAAGATAACGTTCTACTAACTCGTAAACCGTCATATCCTCACTTCCAATAATGCCATCCAGTTTATCTTTTTGAATTTTTGCAATTTTTTCACGCAGGGATAAATCTGGCTTTTTACCAAGTGGATTTTTGTCCGTTGGCTTTAAACGATTGCTATATACATAGCACATCTTACCTGAATAATCTTTATATTTATATACATATCGTCCATTCTTCTGGCTCTCTCCCGTGTATAAGACACGACCTTTATCATCTTTTCTTGTCGTATTTTTACCCATGTTTGTCTCTCCTTTCATAAAAGAGAGCCCCGATTTGACGCTTCCATTATAGCAAATGGGGCTCCCGATTTCTACCACTCTTTAGCATTTCCACCGCTTGTCCATGGCATAATTTCTTTTAGTATCATAGCTTGCTAAATCCAGTTTCTCCTGTCCAAAAACTGTTCAAATCTTGTCCTTTTGATCATAATTCTTTTACCACTCATCAAGATAAAATCCGCCGTAGGATTCTCTTCGATGATTTCACGAAGCTTCTTTTCTCCAATGTGAAAATACGAACTTGCTTCCCCAACCGTTAATGTGTATTTCTCCCAAAACGGCATTGGTTTAATTCTTCTATCACAGTTAACTGCTGTATGATTCATAAACTAAATTCTCCTTTCTTCGCTGGTTTGGCAATTGGCAACTGGCAATGGCCCTATAAGCATTGCCAATCGCCAATGCCATTTTGCCAAACGATGTTTTTATGTTCTTAAATGTACTGTTTTCTTAGCTCCTTCATATCCGTACTCAAGCTCATCCTCCAGCATTTTTCTTGCCGTTCGCATGGTACGTTCTGAAATTTTATATTTTGTTCCGGAAGCATCCAAGTCAGAAACATACATCTTTTTTCTCTGATTTAATAACTCTCTTATCAGATCAACACCCTGATCCATCTTCGTTTCTTGCTGCTTTCCGGATTTACCTACCATAAGTTCTTCCACGGTAATCTCATATTCTCCAATCCATTCCACAAAACCATGTTCCAGTGTATAGGCTACCGGAGTTGGCTTTGGCGCCAGAGAACTTTTTGTCTGAATTACCACGCGAATATCTTTCTCTTCTTCCTGTTTTACTTTGCCAACATGCAGGATGCTTCGCACCGCTGCGGAGATATCTACAGAGCCTAATCCTCGATAGGTCGCCTGTGTTCCGGCATTCTTATTTAAATGGCCAATCAGAACAATGGCAGAGCCGGTTCTTTCTGCAATCCCATGCAGATATCGAAACAACGGTCGTATCTCATTCGCTCTGTTCATATCTACGTTTGCTCCTACATACGCCTGGATTGGATCCATGATGACAAGCTTTACATTATTCTGAATGATCGCCTGCTCTAGTCGCGGGTCTGTCATAGATAATGGCTGTTCTTCTTCATTAATGACTCTTACCCTTTCCAAATCCGCTCCACATGCTTTTAATCTAGGTTTAATCGTATCTCCGATTCCGTCCTCTGCAGACTGATAAAACACATTGAAAGGCTCTTTCGGAAATTCGTTAGGTAATGGCTTTCGATTAGTGCATGCGGCAGCAAGTGCCATAGCAAGCCATGTTTTCCCTTCTCCTGGATCACCTTGAATTAAAGTAACTTTCGAATATGGAATAAATGGATACCATAGCCACTCCACAACTGTCTCCTTGATTTCCGACATTTTCGTAACCGGAACAAGGGCCTCTTTCTCTTTACGCAACTCTATCGTATCTGCAAGATATTCCATATCTGGATTGTCTTCTCTTGCTACTAACACTTCATTCCAATCTTTCTTAATCGGAATCAACTGCGTAACCGCATACTTTTCCGGTATCTCATCAAAGATTCTGGCACAAGCATTGTGTCCTGCCTCATCATGATCCAGGCACAGATAAATGTGCTTCACATTTTTTCGTTCAGAAAGAAACATATGCAGTGCTGCACTGCTGACTCCGCCTAAAGAGAGATAATGATTTTCATGCCTGTATTTCGGATAAAGTGTAAGGAACGATAACAAATCAATCGGTGCTTCAAACACATACAAATTTCTGGAATTACGTTCTTTATTGGACGTACCTTCTGTCCAGGATGCGAGACTTTTAAATCCATACCATTTCGATGAACCAGCAATATCACCACGTTCCTGTTTTTCCGATGCACCTCTCCAGCTGGCATATCCAATTGTTCCATCCGGTGTTCTTCCTGTAAAAACTACTCGATGTGTTTTCGCTTCTTCGTAGATATCTCCTCGTCGGATAAATTCATCAATTATCGCTCTGTCAATTTTTCGAATTCCAGTCAGATACTGAATCACTTTTTCATTATCCGTATTTCTTTCCGGAAGAATCATCGCAGGTGTGGGGATGGGGCTGTCATTCAGACAGCCTTCATCCTTCACACCGATTGCTGCATTATCCATAGTTTCCATTCCACGTTCTTCCAGAAGTTCCGCTACCGCTTCCGTAAAGGTCTTATCGTAGAATTCCATCAAAAAATCGATTGGACCGCCACCTTTTCCTTGGCTGTGGCGAAACCACTGATTGTCTTTTACGGTCACACTGTCATGAGTGGTCCAACGATATTCTCTTCCGCTCTTCTTAAATCGTTCACCGCGAGCTGTTAAGAAACTCATCAAATCCACAGCATTGGCTCTTACAATCTGTTCCTCACTATACTTCATCCTTTCTCACCTACAATTCCATTCCATAACTTCGTTTCTTTGGTTTTCGCTGCGGAACTGCCGGTTCCTGCCTGATAACCTCTTTTTCTAATTCTTTCTCTCTTTGTTTTTGAAGCTTTAATCGATCCACTTCCGCTTCGTTATCTTCGATTTCTTCGATACAGCTTCGAATCTTCTTTAACATTTGAAGTTCTGTTGCCAACTCTTGCTTTTTCGGTTTCAGTGCCTCCGCTTTTTCTTTTGCAGAGTCTGCTTCTTTCTTCCAAAGAGTCGGATTCACCTTCCCATGTTCATCTTGATAATCTTTCAGATATCGATTCGCCCAGCGGTACGTATTAATCTCCTTTTGATGTTCTTTTCTAAACTTTTCTTTCAGAAAATACTTCTTCTGATATTCATCAAAAACTGGTTTTGTTTTTTGATAAAGTTCCCAGGCACGAAGTCTTTCTTTATAATCTCTGTTCAAAGAAAGCTGTGCTTCTATTTCATTTCGCACCTGTTCAAATCGGTCAGAAAGAGAACTGATACGTTCCTGCAGCTGCGCCGGTGTTCTAATCTGCTCCTGTTCCAAATATGATGTAATCTCTGCAAGCTGTTTGAGATTCGTGACTTTTGCTTTTCGCGTACCATACTGAAACTGCTCTGCTTTTTGATTTCGCTCGTCATAATAATCCATCAGGTAATTTATCAGATTTGGTTTTCTCACTTCATTTCTAACTGATTCGTATTTTTCATCCAGTTCTTGTTTTTTCACTTTAATCCAATCAAATAGATCTCGAACTTGTCCGATGCACCTATTCACATATCGAATCATCCGATTCAGATCACCAATCGTTGTACGGATTCCTTTCTTCTCCATTGCACGAACATCCGGACCTTCATGGATCGTAGGTAATCGGTCAATCCCTTGTTCCTTTAAGGTTCGATGATCCACACGAACGGATAATCCTTTCAGTTCAGCAAAATCATTTACTATATCTGCCCAGGCTTTTCGATATTCCTGCAATGTTTCCTTACTGTTCCATCCAGTTACGGAATATGCTCTTTCTTTGGGTTTTCCATTTGAACCGATTACCGGCTGTCCGTTTTCATCCAGAACAATTTCTTTTTTCTGCTTAATCCCCCAGCCGCCGTCTTCATTTAGAGGACGCATCGGGCACATCACATGAATATGAGGATTCGGTTCTTCGCCTAGTATTCTTGGCGGATCATGAATCGCAACATCAGCAATCATGCCTCTTGCTACAAACTGTTCCTGAACAAATAACTTCGTCAGCATAATATTCTCATCCATGGTAAATTCATTCATAAGCGCAATTTCAAAATTGTTTGCAAGCTGGGCTCGCTTATTTTTCTCAACCTGTTCCACTTCGTTCCATAAGGTTTCTCTGTCCTTCAAACGTTCCGAAGCATGAGGCGGAAGAAAGATTTCTTTATAAACAATTCCTACTTTCTTTGTGTAATCATGAACATTTCCATAATAGGAATCAGACAATCTTTCACCGGAATGATATGCTGCTTTCGCTACTACACTGGCACCGGTTCCTCGACTTACAGGTTTCAGGGTAAAATGATAACAAGCCATGTTTAACCCTTCTTCTGTTCTGCGTGTTCAAAAAGTCTTGCCGCTTCTTCCAATGCTTCACGACGTCCAGCAACCATTCTTGCAACTCGTTCTTTTACACATGAATTTCCAAAGATATCCTCTGCCAATTCATAAAACTCCGTTTCCATCAGAAGTTCTGTGTTCTTATCCACACATTCAATGGCAATGCCTTTATGAATAAGTCTATGGTTACGAGTCTTTTGATTGTTAAATCTCTTCTTACTCAGATACTCCATTTTGTTTTCCAAACGCTGCTTACGATGCTGTGCCTGCTGAAGTTTCTTTTCTGTATCTTCCTGTTTCATTCTTATTTCACCCAATCTGCTATACGCATCATAATTTTTCTTTAATTGTTCCTTTTCGTATTTGTCAAAATCTTTTCCAATCATCGTTTCATATCTCCTTTCGTCAATTTCTTGGGATAGGCACACCTGCCGGAAGGGATACCCCTTCCTCAGATGCACATCTGCTCTATTTTTCTCATCTAACGATCAGAAAAATAAGCTCCGCAGGACGCACATACTTGCAAAGTATATAAGTGCGCTCTTACGCTTTGCTCCAGAGTCTTACTTAAACGGTAACTCCTCTCCGTCTGGTACACTCATAAATCCTTCGGGATCAACATTAGCTTCTTTTGAACCTTCCGTTCTTCCACCAGCAAAATAATGTTCATCCACAACAACATTCATCGTATACACTTTCTTACCGTCTCCGTCAGTGTAACTGCCGGAAGTGATACGTCCACAAACCACAATCTGAGCACCTTTCTTCAGATACTTCATGGCAAATTCGGCACCTTTTCCAAATACAACACATGGAATAAAATCCGCATCTGCACCAGCAGCTCGGTATCTTCGATCCACTGCGAGTGTGTATCTTGCCATCGGTGTGTCACCGCTTCCTCCCACATTTTTCATCTCTGGATTTCTGGTCAAACGACCTAATAATTCAACTTTGTTCATAATCTAAATTCTCCTTTCTGCTAGCGAGGCAAATACTCTGCCTCATGTCCTAATACATCTAATAAAACTTTCAGGGCTTGTTCCCTGTTATATTTCCTTGCATCGTGCTGAGTCAGAATGTCATAAAACATATCTTCATAAACCGATGCGTATTCTTCTTTCTGCAACTTTCCATTGGATAATCCAAATGCTACTTTCTTAAAATCATTGTCCGTAGCCATCATTCCAACGTACTGCAGTCGTTTGATTGTGTTCTGTAAATCACCATCACCAAACCAATAAAGTAATCGTTCTTCTTCTAAAGATAAAAGTTCCATTGGCCCTCCTTTCGCATTTTGTAAAATCTTTATTTTCTGAAAGAGCAATTTTTTGAAAATCCTTCATAATCGGTAACCTGTCATGCACCGGCCGCATTGCAATTTCCATATGTTCCGATATAAGTCGAAATCTTCTTTTTTATCCCTTCACTTACATGGGAGCTGAGGGGTTCTTATACAACCGAACTGCAGAAATTTTTGTAAAATATTTTCTTTAAATATTTCAATATGCTCGTGAATAAAGCGATTTCTACTTATTTACCCTTTCACCTATCCAACTGTTCAAAGGGTCTTATACAACTGGATTTCTGAAAAATTTAAAAAAGGACAAAAAAACAAGCCGACCACCGAAGTGATCGACTTATCGCTTTTACATATTTTCAATTTTGATACTTAAACTATTTTATCTTCTTTTGCCACCGGTTTATTAGAACGAGCACTATAAACAAAGTCGCTTTTATCAATATCATACCGTTCAAGCAATGCACGAATAATGTACATGATGTGTGCCGCAGAAAATCCTGTGCTCATATAAATATCCGTTGTTTCTAATTTATAATCTCCATAAACTTCATTAACATCATAAGAAAACATAACATTTTGTGACCATGAAAGAATCTTTTCGTTTTTACGAGCCATATCTATGATAATTCTACTGTCCTGTTCATACAATCTACTTACAATGGAACGAAGCATTTCAGCAAAATTACTTGTGTTAACTCTCTCTCCTTGGAGAACATAATAGTTCGGTGCTTTATATGTTGCATTGTCAGGGTCTTCACAAGTATATTCTTGATAACGCGGGTCTGCAAAAGATATAACCTGTGTAGGCTGTTCAATCGAATACAACTTAACAATTATGTCTGACAAACGTTCCGCTCTCTTTTCGATTTCATCTGCATTCCAATTAATACACGTTTTAACATCAGAGTATAAAATAACAACCTTTGTCTTCACATCATCTAATTCCTGCTGTTTCACATTGAAAGGCTTGTCACCCAATTCACTATTATACGCAGTTAAAGTCAAATTGCCTAATGTATGCAAATATTTTTCTTGAATACTCTGCCAAACATCTTCTCCTAACATTTTTTGCCATGCAGTCGATAAATTTTTATTCTGAGGCATAATGTGTTCAATGGTTAAGTTATCTGTAAGTAATTGCTCCTTCCCTTGATTTTCAATCGAGGTCAACAAAAACTTACAAAGTGCGTTTTTACGATACAGATTATTATACTTTAACGCTTCTACAAAAATCATATCGTCTGGCAATGCGTCTCTTGAGGTTAGTTGTTGGAAAAAGCATACAATAGCATCATAATAATGCTGCTTATTTTCTGGCCTTGCAAATACTCTAGCATAAAGTGTCTTATACAATCCACGCAAAGAGTTTGAACCCACTTCGCAAATCAAACGACGAACACTATAATTCAGCAAGAACATTAAAACACGTTCCAATTCTTTTTCATCAATAACTTTATTTGCAAAGTCATTAAATACAGGGAATAAAAACAAAAATACTGTTGTCTGTTTTAATTTTTGAAGATTTCGAAGTAATTCATTTATCTTTTTATTATATTTGCTATCATTACCGTAAAGAAATGTATTATAGAAATCTGCATAATGCAAAATTTCTGCTAACATTGTTTCGTTTGTAAATCCACCATTCTTATAAACATTCTTAAATACATCATAAGCATCGCCTTCTTTAGCAAATCCATCTATTTTTATATTTAAATAATCTAAAAAGAATGCGGATAATTGTTCCTTCGGCAATAACTTTTCAATCTTCAACCAGTATTCTTCATACAAACGATCCTGATCTATGTCTGTCATTAAAACATGATTACGAATCTTATCCGCCAGGCTTAATGGGATTCCTGTAGAATTAATTCTTTCAAAAATTTCCTGGGCCTTATCATTTCCATCTAACTGAATAACAGCTACCGTCAACAGGCCAATCCCTCGATAAATATCGCTGACAGTTACTCCTGAATTCTGTTGTTCCTTAATCAGTTCACAGAAATATGTATAATTCCTGTATATCTCGCAATTTTTTTCTATCGCATCATGCTTATCATACAACAGATTCAATAACTGATCGTTATTATCTTTGGCAGGTTTTAATTTCACTTTAGTAGTATCATCTAAATTGAATTGATTGAACTGATCAATGTTGAACAGTGCAGCCATTGGCATTGCTTTTTCTGCATCAGTTAATGCCGAATCCACCAACGCTTTAATCAAAATATAAATCGTAGTTAAACGTTGCTGACCATCAATAACAATACTATTGTTTATACCCTTAATTGGTGCCATAGGTTGAAATACAATAGAACCAGTGAAATGTAACTGATTACGATTAGCCGCTTGGACAATATCTTCAAATAACTTCTTACACTGTTCTTTAGACCATTCATAATTTCTCTGGTACACCGGAATTTTATACTGCTGTCCGTTTTGGCTCAGAAAGTTCGTTATAATACTCCCTTGGTATATAAACATAAAGTGTACCCCCTTTACTCTTTTTTCTTTCCATATGGCACAGAATCTTCCGCAACCATGGATAAATGATTGCTCTGCACAAAGTCATTATAATTAACGATTCTATTTATGCCATCCAAATAATCAAGAATATGCGTCTTCATAATTTCACTGCCTGAATACATTTTATATTCAACTCCACTGGCCACTGCCATTTCTTGTGCAGCCGCAGCTTTCGCTTTAACAACCGTGTCATCAATCTTATTATCGCCTTTAACCTCAATAAGTTGATATGAGCCATCATCTAGCTTTGCTAAAAAGTCAGGATAATAATGTCGAATACGTCCTGATTCCGGATCATAATATTGAACAGAAAGATCTCCTTGCTTAGCTGTAAACATTCCGGTAAAGTATATTTCTTTAATCTTGTTATGAGTAATATACTGCATAAAGCATTCTTTTTCAGGAAGTGAATCAAAACAATAAGTATCTGCATGAAAACTCTTATCGATTTGTTCCTTTGTAAAACCACCATATCGATTTGTAAGAACTAAGTTGTCATTTGCCTGAAATTCATAATATCCAGCATCCTTAGGTTCTCGTAAAAGTACTACTTCTTTATCTTCTGTCTTCTGTTTTGATGTAACATCAAATAAAGCATGAAATACTTCTGGAATAATAACATCGTCAAGAATCTCATTATGTTTATTTACAGCCTCAACAATCGTATCAATTCCATCCGCGGATTCGCGTAAAATCTTATTAGCTAATATACAAGAAATATTCAAATACCTTGCCACTTCACCTGTCAGCGAAAAAGCACTGTACTTCTTCTGTTCTTTGATAAAATCGATATTCTTCTGTTTTAATGAAGTATCACGTGCAATACTGTCTTTTTCATACATTACACTCTCATATTTAGAATAGTCAATTTCTCCCACCTTAAAATCTAGTGGTATTGAATATTCTTTTTCATTTACTGAATATTCGTGCCATATCTTTTTCAATACGATTTTTCTTGGTGGCGGCAACACTCGAACTTTATAGGTGTTCTTCTTCTGTGGATTTCCAGCTTTAATATCCTTAATTTCCATATTAAAGTTCTTGTGTAATTCATCATCCAACGTGTCATAGTTTTCTTTTGATAAAAATACCGTAGCCGTTAATCTCTCGTCTGTAATATTTCTCAAACAACGCATGGTTGATTGAAGTACAAAAATCTTTGACTTTGGATTACGGAACATTGCAACCCCAAATAAAGATCTACAATTCCATCCCTCTTTTCCTTTTTCCACAAGAATGATAAATTGTTTTTCATTCCCCTGACTTCCTTGTATATCAAGATCATTAAAATTACGAATATCCTCATCTTTCGTATATTTTGAATCGCCAACATTTATCAAAATGGTATTTGTAGGAATTCCCAAGTCAGATAATATTGTTTCCAACATCGGTCTTACCTCATTAGCTGCTTCCTCTACACCAGAAGCATAAATAGCCAATTTAGGATTTAAACCTTCATATGTTTTTCCGCCATATCTTTTCCAGAATGTAGATACTGCCATTCGAAGGAATTCACTACTTTTTACATTTTCAAAAGCAATGGGATCTGCATCTTTTAAATATCCATTCCAAATAGATTCTTTTAATCCATAAGCATATACGACCTCTGGTAAAAGTTGCTTATTAACATAAGGTGTTCCTGTGTAATTGTAACAAGCGACAATAGAAGTTCTTTCTGCCAGCATATTTATAGTCGCACGTAAACTAGTTTTATCATTTGTTTTTGCACGAATCTGTTTTTCAAGATCAGAACCGAACAAATGATGAGCCTCGTCTACGTATACCCCGAGTTGTGGCAATCTGCATAGCTTTTTAAATCTCTGATTATCCATAAGAGAGGCATCATCCCATACATCATCTAATTCTTTATCATCCTCTCCATAAATAGATGATAACAGTAATCCCTGACCAAATAATACATCTCCTGGTTTTGGATCTTTTCTCTTTTTCTTCACAATAATCTTTTGTGTGTTTGAAATGATTATATTAAAATCAGAATCATCTATTGTATGCAGAGTTGTTCCTGTATCTTCCAAAAAATGAAATTTTATATTTGCGTCTAACACTCGTGCATATTCTGGTGGAACTACTTTATTCTTATCGAAAGTCATTATTTCACGTAATGACTGTAAAACCGTTTTATCCGGAGCAAACACTAATGCGTTATGGCAAAATCTTTTATCTCTTGGATACTTATTGGCAAGCAAGAATTCATAAAAAATACATGTTGCCATCAAAATCGTCTTACCGAGTCCCATTGTCAATGCATAAATATAATTAGGATAGGCTTCTTTATATTTTTTCATTTGTTTAAAAAGAATGTCTGTCGCCTTTTCAGATTCATACTGATACAAACGCATTTGCCCATCTTTACTCACGGAATAATAAGATGCATCTGAAAACTTTCCTTGACGTTTTCTCCAATCGTCAAACATTTCGTAAACTTGAGGATTACCCATAAATTCTTTGATAAATACATACATTTCTAATGCTTCAAATTGTGGCAAACGCAAAAATGCATCTGGATTTTCATTTTTGTCATTATAAGCAAGAAATTTTCTAGTGAGCGCATTATATCTTGAACGTATTTTCCCTCTATTTGTATCATAGTAATATTTCAACTGTTGATAAAATGCAAACTCTTCTGTATATTGCATTCCAGCCATCAGATTACACCTCCAATTCCAATGACTCTGAAAGAAGATCCGTTATCTTAATCTTAATAGTTCCTGCATCCTCAGGAATATCATATATACCATTTACCATAGACTTTTTATCTGGCACATCAGTCACAGTTGGCTGCATAACAACACCGTCATAATTCCAGTCGATCATAATCGATTCTACAAGCTGACGCCAATCTTCTACGTATTCTTTCTGAAGTGACAATTTCTGCATAAGATTCATAGGATAAAATGCTCTAATTACAAGTTTTCCGCCTTCACGTGCTACTTCGGCCTCTGCTTCTCTCTTAAGTTGCAAATCAGATTTATCACGAAGAATATCCACTATCTGAATATCTAATTTATATTCTGAGAGTTCTACTTCTAAGGATGCTTTCAAATCTGGTTCATGTCCCATACATACGATAGTAATTTTTTCAACAGGCTGAGTAGGATTTTCTTCTTTACGTTTTTCGTATGTTTTATATGGAAGATTTGCTTTTAATTCTTCAAGATCGGCCTTGGTAGCAATACGATTCACAGGCATAATTTTAACCATTCGTCCATCTAATTCTCCATCCCATATATCACTCTGGGAAAATGCCTGTATTTCTAACGCATCAATAAGTAGATCACGTGCTTCGCTAGGATTACGGAAAAAATCATAATTATTTACATTATAAACTTCAAATGCTACATATTTATCCTCTGTTCCAACTTCTCCTAATATTTCTTCAGTTATATCTAACAACCTCTTTGTTGTAGTTTGAATCGCCCCTAAATTAATATCTGCTCCTATAAATTTTCGTCCAAGCTTCATTGCAACAGCTTGTGTTGTACCAGATCCCATAAAACAATCAAATACTAAATCGCCCGGATTTGAAGACGCCAAAATAATTCTTTCTAAAAGTGCTTCTGGTTTCTGTGTGGGATAGTTAGTAGATTCAGCAAATCCATTTTTCAAAGCAGATATGTCTGTCCACCAATCTGAAAGTGGTGCCCCATTGTTAATATCTAGCCATGGTTGGGTCAAATCTTCAGGAATCCCCTTCAATTTAGCAAACACTCCCGGATTTGTATCCTTAAGTTTTTGATAAGATATCTTACCGTCTTCATCAAAATATGGTTGATATCTTTTAATTGTACTTTCAGAAAGTCTTTTCCTTAATATATTAAACACCCTATCTTCAGATGATGTCTTTCCATACATCAAAATAGTATCATGTTTGCGCTTAAAATATTTTACCGCTCTACTTCCAATATCTTCATATCCCCATACAATTTCATCTATAAAATTATTCGGACCAAACACCTCATCCATTAACATTCTTAAATGATGCGCTTTATGCCAATCACAATGCAAATAAATAGTACCAGAATCTGCTAATAATTCTCTGATTATAATTAATCGTTCATACATAAATTGAAGATACTCATCATTTGTCCAAATATCACCATACTGCTTTTCTTCGAATGATGTACTATCAGTTTCCGCTTTTCCAATACCTTTAATTTCAATTTTCTTTTTATAATCCGCCTTACTATCAAAAGGTGGATCAATATAAATAAGATCAATTTTCCCACGATATTCTTTCAACATATGGCTCATAACCTGTAAGTTATCGCCCCAGAATATCTTATTAATCCAATTATCCTTTTCTTCGCCATAGCGTTCACGTAACTGTGCAGGGTAATATTGTGTAGATTTATATGGTCTTTTTCCCGTCCATCTAAGTTCAGGAAACCCTTTAATTGTAGGCCTTTGTGTAAATTCAAAAGTCATTTGTCCTTCCATTATATATATCCTCCCAAATTATTAATTATTGATTTTGACAATAGAATCTAAAGTCACAGTTCTTACAAACTTTCATATCGTTTGAACATTTACGAAAATCTTTTTTCATTATCTTATGAACAGTTTCATCAAAAGCAGCTATTGTACCTTCTACAGCAGTCTTTGTATATGGGTAAGTAATGGTAGGTATACCATTTTCTTCCCCTGTATAATAGAGGTGCATCTTACTAACCTTTTGTCCTGTACGTTCTTCAATCAAATGTGCATAGATATGAAGTTGTCTACGATACTGCTCTAATCGATCCGCATGTTTTATCAAGTCCGGTTTTTTCTCAGACTTAAAATCAACTATTTCTACTGTTCCATTTTCACCCTTTACAAGGTCAACCTTACCTTCGATGATATAGTCCGACTTAACTAGACTCACATCTACTTCTGCCTGTTGGATCAATGACCAGTCTCCTTTCTGGCGTTCCACGTATCGCAACACTTGATTTAAGGCAGCTTCCCTTTGTGGTTCAGCAAGATATGTATGTTCTGTTCTTGAAATTGAAGCATAATTAACTTCAAACCATGTTTTCACATTTTCTTTTGTTATTGTGTTTTCTTCTTTTCTAAGTGCAGCTCGATGAATATCTTCAATAGTCTCATGCACTAACATACCAAATATCATGGCACCTGCACGAACCGGCATAAATTCCAATTCTTTATAAAACTTATACTGTAAAGCGCATGTTTCATACACTGTAATATGTGAAGTAAATGAAAATGTATCTTTAATGTTTACAGCCTTTACTTCCTTAAATGAAAATTCTTTTATATCGAATTTTTCTGATTCTATATTTTGTATTTCATCATAAATGTCCTTAAAATACATGCTTGGAGTTCTTTTATTTTCATTACATGTAAGTATCAGTAAATCTTGAGCTCTTGAAAAAGCGGTATAATAAAGTCTCCAAAAATCAAAGTATTTTATACGATCATATGGTTCATACGCTGGTCTCTTAAAATATTTATATTCAATCTCCAATATCAAATCTCTTTGATTTTTTCTTGGTACTCCAGCAAGTGAATCAACAAACACAATCGGAAATTCCATTCCTTTTGATTGATGAATTGTCAGGAACGATACACATCCACTTGGTGCATATTCTGCATCATCTTCATATTCGCTTATTCCACCGTCATATAGCAGTCTTAAATATAGATTAAAAAATCTTTCTGTATTGCTATCGATTGTTTTTCCATTCAAGACATCTATTCTATGTAAATATTCATATTTACCAATCACCTGCGACAATAAGGCAAGATTTCTTGCTGGCCTTACATCTACCACTCCTGCTGTCATATCTATTTCAAGAATGGTTTTAAATGGTTCAAATTCGAACATCTGGTATAACAATCCTGAATATGTATAGTCCGTTGTTCCTTTTAATGCAACGTGAATTTTCCCATGATGACGAATCCATTTCGCAAACTCTTTGTTTTCAGACTTCATCAAGAATTCATTAGCAGCCACAATGCAACCTCTAAAATATTTTTCATGTTCTGGTTGCAAAAACGTATATTCTTCTCTTTCTAATCCCATGACATATTTAGGAAACAGAAGCATCATACTTCCTAATGCAATCTTTATTTCATCTCGATCAAAAAACATATCGGAACGAGGTGAATATACATTTATATTATTACTCTCTAAAAACGTAGCCAACTGTGTTACTCGTTCATGTTTAACAGAATTAAACAAGAATGCAATCTGATTGTAATCAGACAATTTTCTGGAGTCTTTTAATTCTTTTATGAAAGATAATATTTTTTCATGCCATTCATCTTCGTCATCTTTACTTGATAACTTCACAACTGCCGGACTATTCAATTTACTCTTATCATGTGGTTCAATTCTTTTCTGGTAACGGTACTTATCCCACTGAAATTTGAATCGTGCACCGTCTGTCGTTTCCATCCATTCATTATAAAAATCTACAATGTCACTATTAGATCTATAGTTAATAACTAGCGGTATAATTTTACACTGTCCTTCCGGAAACTTATGTGGAAACTCTAAAATATTTCTAATTGTCGCTCCACGAAAACGATATAAACCCTGATCATCATCTCCAACAACACAAATATTTTTGTTTTTTTCGCCAAGTAAAAAAACTATTTGTTCCTGTATAAAGTTTGTATCTTGATATTCATCAATCATAATGTATTGAATCTTTTCTTGTAATTCATTTAAAACTTCTGAATTTTCTCTCATCAAACGATAAGCTTCTGTTTGAATTGATGAAAAATCCATCAAATTATTTACATCAAGTAGTTGCTTATATGTTTCTAACACACTACCTAATGCTCGTATGTGCTTATCTTCATCTTCTTTTAAAACTTCCGGTTCAACTAATTCTTCCATTAAGTTATTCACATATACACAAATCTCTTGAGCCATTTTCCATGAGCCCTTTGGAAAAATATCTTCCACACCCGGAATAGATTTAAATTTATTTATATTTTGAAAAACCAAATAGCTCTGATCAAACGCATCCAAAGTACGATAGTTTCTCATCAATCGTGTGTATTCCAAATGTTCCTTGATGATACGTAAACAAAGTGAATGAAAAGTTCCAATATACATATCATTGATATTTACTACAATGCCACGATTAGATAACTCATTCGTAATTCTTGTTACTAATTCCTTTGCGGCTTTTTCAGTAAACGTTGCCATTAATATCTGCTCAGGTTTTACACCGCATTCCTGTATTAAATAAATCGCACGTTGAACTAATGTAAATGTTTTTCCCGTTCCTGGTCCAGCAGTAATAAGTACTGGTCCAGCCGCAGTTGATATAGCTAATCTCTGCCCCTCATTAGCATTTCCAAAATCAAACATTCAGATCGCCTCCCAATAATAAATTTTCATTTATTTTTCAAACTTTTTAATAATCTTTCTTGCCATTTCCGTGACGATATATCTTCCACGATGTTTTGGAACCGCCTCTAAAAATCCCGCCGCTATAAGATTTTGAATTATTTCATTCACTTTCATAATATTAAAACCTAAAGTAGCTGATATTTCCTTTTGTGTAATAGAGGAATATGAGCCTCCAGTCGTATGGTTTTTCGTATTTTGATTGATTAATGATAATACTCTGTATGTATCTGTCACAAATATTCCCAATTCCTTTTCATTTAACAACGACTGCTCACCTCCATATAATAGTTATTTATTTTTCTATATTTAAATATCTATTTTCTATATATTTATTATAGTTTTTTCTATAATAAATACTACTCCTTTTCTCTGATAAAATCAATATTTTCCTGGTTTTTCTCATCAAAAAAGGTCGACTCACGCCGACCTTTTCAAACCATATTTTATGAAATTCTAATAATCTGTTCCCACAGAAGTATCTCCTCTGCATTTACATTCCTGTTATCATGATAATGCCCGAAAAACCATTTCTTGAATCGTACTGTCTGTCGTATTTCTTCCAGATAATCCGTCAACATATCCGGTTTATACATACCATGACTTAATAGTGCAGCCGTGCTGGAAGACGCACAATGAGTCACAATAAAATCCACCTCATTATTATGTTTCTGCAGATTGATACGTCCTTCTTCCATTTCTTCTTCTGTTGGCAGTTCTTCCTTCCACCAGCTCAAATGATTGATACGATATGGCTTCCAACCTTTATCCAATTCCTTCTTCTTTTTCTTAAAATCCGGATCATTCAGTTCCAGAATCCCGCCATCAATATCGTGGCTGCTTGCACCACCAAAAGTAAATATCTTCTTTCCTTCCAATTCATAGACCTGACCTCTCATAAGATGTATGACTGATGGTCGGATTTTCTGAACCTTACCTCCATACCATTCTTCTACTGGATAAACCACAAGTCGATCAAAGTTTTCATGATTTCCCGATACAAACAATGTTGTAAATGGTTTACAATCCAGCCAGTCCAAAATCATAGTTTCCATTTTACTTTCTTCGTCTTTATTCCATACTCCACCAAAATCACCACAGATAATAACATAATCATCTTTTGTCATTTCATTCTGTTCTGGAAAGATACTGGAATTAAACCGTTCAAAATTTCCATGACAGTCACCTGTAATATATATCATGATTACCGTTCTCTCCTTCAAACATTTTCCTATTCGTTTCATCATTATACTTATAGTATAATTCTATTTCTCCCTCTTGCGTTCATTAGAACGATTGAATATAATATACTTAACAAGCAGTCGGAAGGTGAGTGCACTTCACCCGACCCGGCGAAAATTTAATAAGTTACAAAAAGTAGCAGTTCGACTTTCTCAGGGTGCAGGACTGCTACTTTTTATTTTTCATATTTAGAATTGCTACAACCAAAGACGCTGTCGTCAATATTACCATGAATTCTTCATATGTACTCATAAGCATCATCCTCTCCGTCATACTCGGATCGGATGGAGCACGTCCCCCGACTACCTGGGTAAATATATTATATTTTCATTTAATTAAAGCCGCAGCTTTGTGCCACGGCCCATCTTCATAATTATGCCTACATTACAGCCATGAGGTTCACCCTCGGTCAATCAGTTTAACACCTTAACCTGTTCCATGGATTTCAGCACATTTCTATGCCTAAAATATAGTTTCCCATTTATCAAAAACTGTTTAAGAATAAAATAGTTAACCATTCATAATTAACAGTTCAAACAAAATCCAAAACAATTAACAACTGGAGATGTTCTTCACATCACGTAAACCCAATGTTGTCAAAGACAGGATTCGAACCCGTATCTACATGGATATAAACCATGCGCGTCATCCTATTGCGCCACTTCGATATTGAGCAACCCAATTTAATCAGAATTGGTATGTTTGCAGTAACATAACCCCGTTACTAGGGAAACTGAATTTAAGATTTTCGTAATGTAGACAAAATAATTATACTATTTCAACAAATGTAGTTGCGTTTGATACTTTAATCTGTGTATCTAGCTCCGTAAGCAGAATATTTCTCTTTTCTTCGAGTAATTCTAACTTTTTCTTTACATCTAATGGATCCACAAGTTCTGTCGTATTTTCTTTTACATATGCATCAACAACACCTAATGGCTTATCATCTTTTGCCTTCGAATCACGTCCCAAGATACTTAATCTCATACTTTCTGCCGTATTCTGAAGCTGACTGTTTTTCATGTCACAAAAACGTACGCGTTCATTATATTCACTATTCAACTTATCCTGGAGTCTTCCTTCAAAATCTGCTTCACCGTCATAAGAATCCATACCACGAAGTCTGCTTCTAAGTGAAATAGCTCCTGCCACTGTAAATGTTCCATAAGAAGTTTTTACTTCTGTCTTAGCATTGGAATCCACGATTGCTGCATCAATTTTCTGGAAACGCTCAATCAGGTCATTGATCTGCTGATATGATGCTTCTGCTTCTTTTGCATACTCTGCTTTATCAATTCTCTTTGCGTATACCTTATCTTCATTTGGCTTGATGGTATCTACAAAGCTTGCTTTCGCAATTTTATCACTTATCTTCTTTACTAACAGGTCTCTTTCATCCAGAGCCTGTGTTACCAACATCTTTTCACTCATAAAAAAATCCTCCCTAAAAATCATTTCCACAATACTTCCTAGAAATAATTTTAAAGGAGGAGGCTCCATTTGTCATTGAACTTATAGTATAATTCTACGCCGCTCGAATCTCATTTAATTTTTCATAATATGCATATAGACGCTTGATTTGTGTCTGATTTTCACCAGTAAATATTTTAGGTCGTGTTCCACACAACATATCATCTACTGGAACCTTGAACAGATAGCTAAGTGCATACAGATTGTCCACTGTTGGCAGACTGATACCATTCAGCCAATGATACACACTTTGCACGCTTCCCAGCTTAAGATAATGCTGAATATCTTTTACTGTAAGGCCACGTTCGTCCATCATTAGACGTAAATTAATTCCGGTTTTCTTCTTGTTGATTAATGGTAACATAATATTTACACCTCTTTCTTTAGAATAGGAATCCCCACACATGCATCATAAAAGAACATTTTTACCATTACTATTTTACTGTAGCCTCTATTCTTCGTTTTAATCTATTAATCAGTTCCTCCTCATCATTCCATACAATCATGGACTTTTGAGCAATATCAAAATGCGGTCTCTGATTCTTATCATCACTTTCAAAGCGCGAAGCATGACAACATACTATTACTTCTTTTCCAAGCGCCTGCGCATATCCAGCTTCATAATAAGCACCAAAATTAGGATATGTAATATCTACTACTACAAACTTACTTCTACTTATTTCGAATAATATTTCCGGAACAATTTGATTATTATGCTCTTTTTCATCAATAATTCTTACTATGTGCCCTGATGAACTAATAGCAGTTCGAAACGCTTCTCGAATTTTTCTTGTTTCTTCACTAAAACTCATGGCAATAAACCCCTGCCTAATCGTATATTCCTCATTAAGTAAAATATCTATTCTTTTCCATCCATCGGCTGTTATCACGTACGTTTCCTTTCCATCCACGTCTTTAACATATCCCAAATCACATAATAAATCTAATACACCAAAAGACCCATTATTATTGCTCTCATGCTCAAATAAATATCTCCTATCCTGATTCATTGGACATATAATATCTCCATAATGAGGATATTTAAATGATAGATTAAATAATGCTCGCTCTGCACATTCTATTGCACGACGAGGATATTCTTTCATTTTATCAGCAAGATTAACATGAATTGTATTATCTAAGGATTCTACAAGCTCCGTTTCACAATAATCATATTTCCACGCCACTTTTTCTTGATCATTCTTCGAACCTTTGCGAAGCAAATCTTCTGCTATTAAATTATAACACTGTTCTTTAATATTATCTTTCAAATTAATAATATTATCAGAAATGTAATAATATGAATTATACGCTTCGCAATAAAATTTTTGATAACCATTAGCATCTGTTATTTTTTTTTTACATTTTTCTGTTGCTCCGCAAATTGGACATTTAAACATATTATTCGTTTTCCTTTCTTATTCAATATCATCCAAACACCACTTCATAGAATCGTGTTTATCAACCAATTCCAAAATATTTGTTGTTAAATTCTTCACTCTTTGGAAATTTGCCGTTGACATTCTGCCATCAACCAACAATTTCATAGAACTTTCGTTTATTGACTCGGCTCCTACTTTTGCTTGTGAAATAAAACTATCAATCTGCTCTATTGCCGTTCCTATTTGAGCGTTCTCCTGGATTTCAGAAGTTCGAATTCCTTTACTCCTGCAATATCGCCTAAACGAACTTTTCATGAAATAAGCATCACTCAAGAAGTCCAATATAGAAGTTAGAAAATTTAACATTGCATTAACTTCCAATTCTCCTTTTTCCATTCCTTCAACTACAGTTTTAGAATATTCTGAACACTTCTGACTTAATATACTTGTGTGTTCTGACAAAAGGTTAAAATATTCCAGCTCTCGTTCCTCATCAAAGTTAAAATCTTCTGAATCCAGTTTTTGTCGTGTTAACGTATAATCTCCCGAATTTAGAGACAACTGATAACATTCAATTCCTTTTTCTTGACATATATCCAAAATCAAATGTTTACACATTTCGTCAAGATTCAATCCAAGTGTGATAGATTTTATAAATGGTGTATCAATAAATATCGGCGTATATGGCAACTCTCCCGTATTAATGATTCTCCATTCCTCTTCATATGCCCAACATTTATTTTTAGATAACATATAAGAAAAAATAGCACTCATGTCTACTTCTTTTGTTTTTAAATGACCATTTTCGTCTGTTATAAAATCTGTTATCCCTAAATCCTTAAGTGATAATGTTGGACGCTGAGCACAATATTCAACAGGATACATAAAGCCTATAAATTTATCCATTTTTTCAAAATCATATTCAACACAAATTCCTGAATATGAGTTTGCATAATGCGACCACATTAGCTGATTGTCCCAACCACTTCCACTGAAACACACAACCGTTAACTTAGACAGAAAATCTTGAAGAAACGGAATATATGTTTTATCACGAACTTCGACCGTCGCTTTTTCCAACGCACTTAGAGCGTCTTCCATATTCAATGCATCCACCAATGTTTTTTCTTGGATATCCACATTTTTATAATCTTTTATTAACATTGCAAAGATTATAAATGTAGGTTTATCAAAATACTTTTTAATATCACTCGGACTCTTTTTGTAAAGTTTTTCTGCATTTTTCAAAACAAACGCTGGCAGATTCACACTAGGAACATGATCTATCACACTCTGAATAAAAATGTACTTCTTAAGTTTGTTAAGAGCTTCGATAAACTCAAGTGTTTTACCGACAAGTCTATATTTTAATAAACTCTTTAAAACCAATCTAAGATTTTCATCCACAGAATCTGTAGCTTGATCAAGAGCCAAATCGATACATTCGTCATAAATTTTTTCAGCAGAAAAACCCACCATAGAATCAAATGGATCATTCATCTGTAAAGGAGTTCGTGCATATACAACCCCATGACGAATATTTTCTATATCATATATTGTAGCAGCATCTCTTCGACAAGCTCTGTACTGATAAAACAAATTACCTGCCTTATTGATTTTTTCTTTTATTTTGGAAAAATTTAAATCTTCTGATTTAATCATATTATAATCCACTCCTTATTTTAAAATTTTACAACCATTCGTAAAACCGCTTCACATTCCGCTTAAAATGTTTCGCTTTTCGATAACGCCTTCCTTCTTCACTTTCCTCGGTCTGTATCACAAATTCAGCGATTTTTCGTCGGAAATTCGATTTAATCAATTCCTTCTGCAGAATAATTTCAAACACAGTTTGAAGCTCAGTGAGTGTGAATCTTTCTGGCATCAGATCAAAAATAATTTTTTCATCATGTTCTGCATGCATCTGTAAATATTTGAAAGCGTCTAAAATGATTTTAGCGTGATCAAATGCAATACCCTGATTCTCTGTTATTTCATATTTTACTGTCTCATGGTAATTTTTGAACTGCTTACTTTCTACTATCTGTGAAGTTAATATAAGCTCCTCATGCTGAAAACACAAATCATATCTAGTCTCAATCGTAATTGATTCCTCTTCACATTCCTGGAAAATGATTTCTTTTTTTATATCAAAATCAAACCATTGTGCTTCCCATGCATCTGTATCCGCTCTCAAATGGCATTTAGTGCTGTCAACTAACGCAACAAATGCATTTGAGATAATCCAGCCTCTTGGATCACGACCAACATCTCCATAAATACCACACACATTTAAGTAAGCATCCTTAATATTCGTTTCTTCATATAATTCTCTTCTCGCAGTCTCATAGACATCTTCGTTCCTGCAGCAAAAACCACCTGCCAAAGCCCAATACCCTTTATATGGATATCCAGCTCGATTAATTAGCAGTACCTGTAATTTCTGATGAGGAAGCTGTCTAGTATCGTCAATTTTCTTTTTTGCGATACCAAATACAACAATATCTGTTGCAATAGATGGTCTATCATAATCTTCTATACTATAGTTTTTTAAAAAATCTTTTTCATCGGAAATCATTTTGTTCTGCATTATCATACCTCTTTTACTTCTTTGATTTTTCTATATTATCGAGTTACACACTTTAACCTTTGATATTATCAAATTGATAATATCTTTTTATTTATCATATTCTCATTTTGATAATATGTCAAGCAATAAAATTTCACCTTTAATATTGATTATATATTTTCTTCTCCATCAATTCTTTCTCTTGTTATTCCATACCAATACCTGTCTCATTTTAATATAAAAAAACGGACTGCTTCGTATCTTAAACGACTCAGTCCGTGTCATTTTAAATTATTCTAAATCGCACTCTGATTATCCAGCCATTTCTCAAACTGCTCTCTCTTGATCATAATCCTATTCCCATTACGTAGGATCCATTTCGCCCCTTCGTAATCCTTCACCATATTTCTCATCTTCTTATATCCAATATGGAAATAAACTGCAGCTTCTTCGACCGTCAGCAGATATCTCTCATAAAATGCAATGCCTAATTTCGTATTTTTTGCCATTTTGAGTCCTTTCTTTCTCCCTAAGATTATGCCCTGGTCAAAACCTGGCATAACTTAGTCATATCTTATCCTTTCGTCAAATCAGGACTCTCGAAAATCTTCGTTAGTGGTACGATTGTGGTACTCCCTGTGCAAATCTCAGCTTTTCCCGGCATATCCTATGCATATAACGGTCAATTTAGAATGTGCCGTGGCAGATGACAGCATCTGCTCCTGCACCAATGATTTTGATATCTGAGTAATCCGATGAAAGCACATGATTTGTATCACATAGTAACATACATGGAATCTCATATTCTTTTGCTATTCGTTCTACGATACCTACTACTGGACATGCATCCGCATCTACTAGAATTCTCATTTTCGTTTGTTCCATTCTATATCTATTTTAGATAAGTAGCCCATTTCCCATCATATTCTGTTTGATGCTTCTCCCAATACAGCAACTTTTCAACATACTCATATGCCCTGGTTTCAACAGCTACTCTGCAATTTTCAATTCCATATCTTCGGACAATAGCTGTAAGCTCATAAATCGGATATCCTAATGCATGTCCTACAGTATGAACCACACCACAAGCCTGTCCTATCGCATGGCAAAGAGCAATATCTTCTGGAATTGTTATTTCTTTTGCCATCGCATGACAATCAAGAATTGCTCTTTTAGCTTGAGTCATTTTAATTTCACCTGCCGCCCAAAATCTGGTCAGTTCCAATGCGGTTCTAGGGCGATGCTCATTAGGATACTTTTCTTCCAAGACACAAACAGATTCCTCTGCCAAATTCAACGCCCATAAAACCATCGTACGACGATTCTGGTGCTTAATTATATAAGAAAGATCCTGAAACAGTTCACATTCCTTAGAAAATAAGATTTGATTTTTTCTTTTATATTTTAAACTAACCTCTTCAAACCATTCCATATTACTAGGCCCCATTATTTTCTTAAGATCTTCTCCATCGCCTTACCTTTGGTCAGTTCATCTACCAGCTTATCCAAATAACGAATCTCTCTCATCATTGGATCCTCAACATTTTCCACACGTACACTACAAACAACACCTTTGATTAGTTCACGATTTGGATTCATCGCTGGTGCTTGTTCAAAAAACTCTGCATATGTAATTTCAGAATCAAGCATACTATCTAACTCTTCTGAAGAATATCCTGTCATCTAGGTTGTCACCATATGCACTTCCTCTTTGCTTCGGCCTTTTCTCTCAGCCTTTGCAATTAATAGCGGATATACACTTTTGAATACTTCATTGAAAATATTTTGTCGTTTGCCATATTATACCTACTTCCCACAGTATATTTTGATTGCCTCTGCTGAAAACACTGCTGTTCCTTCTCCACCAACAGCATTAATATTAGTAGTAAAATCTCCACCTGCGGCGTACATCTGTCCCAAACCAAATAAAATCTCATTAGTACAAATATAGCATGTATCGGTAATAAACTGTTGCAATTTAGCTACCTGTTTCTGCACTTCTTCTGACGCCGGATCTATCTCCTTCATTGCACCAAATTCTACAAACAACTGCATAATATCATTACCTAACTGTTTTTCATCTTCCTTGGTTCTGCCTTTGGACTTTTTTTCATATTCCTTCCACGCAGGCGTCTGACCCCACTGTTCTTTGGCCTGTTTACTATATTCATCAATTTTTCTTGTATCATATGCTTTAAAATCCATCTATTTCACTCCTAACATCTTTATTTCCCGTGCCATTAGAATCAGATTATCTAGATGCTCCCTTTTTAGAATCAGCAACTCAATCTGTTGTTCCAATGCCTCACTTTTATCAAAATCGGGACCAGTAATGATTTCCTTGATATCCTTTAACGGAAATTCCAATTCCCTGAAAAATGAGCAGTTCATGATCCAATAATATATCCATAATTGCATTTTCAGCAGAGCCTTCGCATATTATATATATTTTAACACTTTCTATTAAGATAAACAGAATACCTCTTTCATAATAAATAGATGCTGTGACATCATTCCCACATCAAATTTCCCTGACACCGTCTCTCCCGGCCAGTCTTTAATCCCACCAAACTCTACTATATTGCTGTACCCTATCTTTACAAGCTTCTCCGAAGCCTGTTTGCTTCGATTTCCGCTTCGACAATATACCATGATCAGCTGTTCCTTATCCGGTAATTCAGGAATCTCCTTTGTTCCTATTGTTTCATTTGGTACATTGATGGCATTCGGAATATGCTGTTCCTCAAATTTCTGTTCCGTACGCACATCCAAAATGATATAATCCTTTTCATTTTCCATCATTTCAACTGCCTCATTCATATCCAGCTGACGATACTCTTCTCCGCCAGATGAAGCACATCCTGACAAGCAAATCGCGCTTACCACTGCTGTCACCATTATTTTCCCTATCCTGTTTACAACTTTATTTTTCAACATGATAAATTTTCCTCTCTACCTACAAACCTTTCCTATATCTGTATCAATATAAATACGATCAAGCTTAACATAATTGTCACAATCCCTTCTGTCTGTTTGGTGCACAGCTTATTTGTTCTCCGAGCAACAATATGGACCATCATTCCGGATAAAGTCAATGTGACACCCAATCCACCAACCAATATGAATTCTAACCACGCTATCTGTACCTGTGACATCTTTTACTTCCCTCTCCAACTTCATTTTTTATTGACTGACTATACCTGTTCCTATTTCAGGAAATTTCAAAAATCACAACCCTTTCTCTTGAATCATTTCCCGGGAATAAATCCCTGCAGTCAATTTCATCGAAAAACATCATCTCATCAACCATCATTAAATAAGAAAGATATTCGTCTGATGGATAATAAAAAAATAATCGGAGCCTTCTCGGATTTTCATAATAAGAATCTAAAAGCCTGCGGATCACTTGTCGCAGAATCTCTAACGAAAATGGGTTAAAGAAGTAAACACAATCTACTTCTTCTGGTATCAAAAAATGTTCTGCATTGGCATGCTCTATTTTTACCCTTGCTCCCGAAACAGCGCAGGCTTTATTTTCAACCGCTTTCTTATATATTCTCTCATCATATTCAATTCCTATAGAACAACACCTCGTCTGGTAGGATAAAAAACAGTCTACACGTCCTTTTCCGCATCCATAGTCCAACAAAGTATTGCCTTTGCGAATCAGTCCTGTATTTGCCACACGCTCCAGCACTGAATATGGTGTAGGTTCATATGGATAATAATATTGATCCGCCTGCGAATCATCTCTTCCTGTCGTTTTGATTTTTAAAGCTTTATCCCAACGGTCTTCCTTTTCATCCATTCTTCTGCTCATTTTTCTTTTCCCTTTTGTCTTTGATTCGAATCACAATCGTTCGGATTCCTACTGTCACAAAGGATATGAGCCCACAAAACATACATAAAAATCCTGTTGGTATTAAAAAGAAATTCTCATGTAATATTCCCTCTGCGTCAATGTACTCTACCGACATTCCTTTGATTACAAGTAGCATTACTCCGATCAGGAGGAAACTTCCACCTATCAATGTAGTAATCATGTTGAATCTTGCTCTTCTTGTTTCGCTTCCATCTCTAATTACTTTTTCCGTCATGTTATTCATATGATCTTCTCCTTTGACTAATTGATCAAGAGATATCTGAAATACATCGGACATTAAAATCAACATTCCTATATCCGGCAGATTTTTATTATTCTCCCAATTTGAAACTGCCTGTCTGCTGACATTCAATTTGATTGCAAATTGTTCTTGTGTTAAATTTTCTTTTTTTCGAATATTTCTGATCTGATCTCCAAACTCCATGTATTTCTTACCTCCTCGCCAATAGTCTATACTGTGGCCGCACTTTTTCAAGAAAGTGCTTCTTGCCCCATCGGAAAGCCGGCGCAAGCAGCTCTTGCACACGCCCTAAACACAGGTATCCAGCTTCTTTCTTATTCTCCGGAAATCCTCCTGCATCAGCGGAAGCTTCGTCTCATCTCTAAGTGCTGCCGAAGGATGAAATACTCCCGTCAGCCACACTCCTTTCCGCTCCAGAAAAGTTCCGTGTTCTCTTGTAATGCGATAATCCGAACGTATAATTCGCTGCGCAGCAATTCTCCCAAGGCAAACGATCATCTTAGGGCGCAACAGCAGTGTTTCGTATTTTAAATAAGGGATACAAGATTCCTGCTCTTCCTGTCTGGGGTCCCGATTGTTCGGCGGATGACATTTCACAATATTTGTAAGATAAATTTCTTCTCGCCTCATACCGATCTCACTTAATAACCGGTCAAATAATTCACCGGATCTTCCCGTAAATGGTATCCCATCACGGTCTTCATTCTTTCCCGGCGCTTCTGCAATAAAGAGAATAGGCGAGTTCAGATTCCCCTTCCCCATAACCGGGTGATTTCTTGTTTTACATAATTCACATCTCGTACAATGATCGACAAACTCTTTTAATTCTTCATATGTATACATACAACTCTCCTCTTTCTCCGTTGCTTACGCTCTGACTCATTATTATGAATGATTGAATTATGCCAAAATTAAATCATGGAATTCCTTCTAAGGCTCCAATGCTTCGGCCTTAAATTTTTCCCGCATTTGTGGCGTGATTCCAAGCTGCCTCTCCAGATAAGCGTCCAGACTTCCAAACTTCTGCGTAATTTCATCCAGCGCAGCCTCAAGATAAGACTGATCTGCAATAAAAGCTGCTCTGGCCTTTTCTGCCAGCTTCCGGTCTCTCTTGAAGATTCGGATCATCCAATAGAAGCGTGATGCTTTCCTTGCAACCACCTGATTAGTAAACAAATAATCTTCATAAATTGTTTTCATATCTACATCCAATAAATATAAAAATAGCGCCGATGTCATTCCACAGCGGTCTTTTCCTTCGGTGCAGTGCCATAGAATCGACTGCTCCTCCGGTGCATTTAAAATATGAGAAAATACTTCTTTTAACTGAGCAATCGCAAAAGAATCTCCGACAATTTTTCGATATAAATCTCTCATATCCGGAATCAACTTATATGTTTCTTCGTCATCTTTTTCGTGACTGATGCCCGGTAATCTTATATTCAAAAGTGACAAATGATAGTTGGTAACACCTTCCATCTTCACATCCGGGCGTCCCTTGACTTCTTCGTCCGTCCGAAGATCAATAATCTCTCCCAACCGATAATCTTCTGTCAAGATCTGGCGGTCTTTTTTTGTCAAACCATCCAATGCGCTGGATCTGAGAAACCGTTTCTCCTTGATCCTACGTCCTTCTCGATTCACAATCCCGCCAAAATCCCGTATATTTTTTGCACCTTGAAGTTTTATATTTTTCATGCATTGTGCCTCCGTCTCTCTCGTTTCCATATATTATAGCTCGTTTTCCCATTTATTTCATCACATAGTTTCTAGTTTTCTGCGCATATCTGATGACTTTTCTCCGGTCTTGTTTTACAATAAAGCAAGAACATCTTCAACAAAGGAGGCTACTTATGAAACCAACATTGACCTTTGAAAAAATGGCAATTTTATGCGGGGAAGCCGGTTCTGCTTCTTCCCTTCCGGATCTTGGCGGAATGAAAATTCTTCAGAATCAGCTTACGTTCCATCTCGGCGAAGCGGAAGAGATCTACGAAGGATACGGCACTCTTCCTTCCGCTTATCCCTATCGGCAATACAATACCTATAGCCGTACATTAAAATCAACGGATGTCCATACTGCGGTTCTTGAAAATGATTATATAAAGGCTGTATTTTTACCGGATTTTGGTGGACGTCTCTGGTCTTTGACAGATAAAGCAACCGGGAAAAATCTCCTCTATACAAATGATGTGATTCGCTTTAGCAATCTGTCTACAAGAAATGCCTGGTTCAGCGGCGGTGTCGAATGGAATATGGGTATCATCGGGCATTCACCACTTTCCAATGATCCGCTTTTTACTGCTTCCGGTACTACCGATTCCGGTGTCCCGTTTCTTCGAATGTACGAATACGAACGAATCCGCGAAGCAGAATATCAAATGGATTTCTGGCTGGAAGAAAAGAGCCGGTCTTTGAACTGCCGGATGCGCATTGTCAACCATACCGATCAAGTGATCCCTATGTATTGGTGGAGCAACATGGCGGTTCCTGAATATCCATCCGGACAGATTATCGTGCCTGCTGCCACCGCCTACACTTGCAAAAACTGGGAGGTCTACAAGGTAAATGTACCTGAAGTCGATGGAAATAATATTTTCCATTATGAATCTATTCCCGATCAGATCGACTATTTCTTCGACATTCCATATGAATGTCCCAAATATATTGCAAATGTAAATAAAGACGGCTATGGACTTCTTCAGACTTCCACGCGAAGACTTCGTGCGAGAAAACTGTTTTCCTGGGGACACAATGAAGGTTCTGACCGATGGCAGCATTTTCTCACAGAAGATGCCGGTCCCTATATTGAAATACAGGCAGGGCTTGGCAAAACACAGTACGGATGTCTTCCAATGGCTCCTCACACTGCGTGGGAATGGCTGGAACAATACGGACCTGTCCAACTGCCTCAGACCACTTCTTCTCAGGATAACTGCCAATACATCGAACAGCATGTTTCAAGCGAAGAATTAGAACGTCTGCTTCAGACTTCCGCTTCTTTTGCACACCAGAAAGCAGCTGTTGTCTCTTCCGGTAGTCCACACGGCGCAATGCGTAATCTGGAAGCAACTGTTTCTCCCAAGAAAAAAGCACTGTCTGACCATCTGGATTTCGGAAGCTGTCCGGAAAATGAATGGACACACCTGTTAACAAAGGGAAGCTTTGTCACTGCAGATCCTGATCAGATTCCCGGTGATTTTCAATGTGCTGCGGTTTATTACGAGCAATTAAAAAAAGCCGTCAAAACGACGGACTCTGAAAATTGGTATGCGTACTATCACTTAGGTCTGATGCACTGGTTCCATGGCAAACACAAAAAAGCCAGAAAGATGCTTGAACGTTCCATTGCACTTCAGCCTTCGGCATGGGCATACCACGGATTAGCTGTACTTACATTTGCCGATAGAGACCAGCGTATTTCGTACATCCAAAAAGGACTTGCGCTTTGCAATTTTGATCTGTCTTATGTAAAAGAAGCCTTTCGAATTCTGCTTTTGGAAGAGGCATTTTCCGAACTTCTTGACTGCTACAATCACCTGCCGGAACAGATACAGACGGAACGTCGTATCCACTTCTGTTATCTGACTGCTCTTTCGAAAACCGGACAGTACAAAAAAGGATATGATCTTCTCATGCGCGAACCGGATTATGTGTTAGACGATATCCGCGAGGGAGAAGACAGTATCGGCTCCTTATACAGCGCTCTTTATGAAGGCGTTTTTGGAGAAGCGCCGAACGAGATTCCTGCCCATTGGAATTTTAATTCTTTTATTTAAAATCAAAAACAGGAAAAGAAAAAGTCTGAAACAAAATTGTTTCAGACTTTTTTTACCAGGGGATGAGGGAATCGAACCCCCGCCAAAGGTTTTGGAGACCCCTATCATACCACTTGACCAATCCCCTATATGCACTTGTCGCACTAGATATTTATACCACACATATAGGAGTTTTGTCAATGTATATTTTATGTTTTCTTATTTTTTATTTCATTTTTTCTATTTTTACATCTTTTTGAACACAGAAAGCAACACTTTTCCAAGTGCAAGGACTAAAACGGCCGCTGCAATTGCCTCCGGAATTCCAGACGCTGTGATCGTTCCCATAATCAGTCCCCAGACTGCGGTAATCCCGACTTCTCTTGCCTGCGCATATTCTTTTGCAAACAATACATAAATACTTCCCATCACTGCGATCGTATTTACCATTGAACCTACAAACCCTACAATTGGCAGTGCGATTACCTGATTCATCTTCAGCTTTTCAAATAGCATCCACAGCCATCCTGCCGCAACACCAATTAAAACTCTGCAGCCTACCGATACCCAAATTGCTTTGATCGCACCGGGAATACCTGTTGTACTCATAAATGGTGAAAATGCAAACGACAATAACGTAGGCGCCATTGTATTACTGATCAACGAACAGATGCCAAATACTGCTCCTAAGATCGCTCCGGCTGACGGACCAAGTAAGATTGCTCCGATAATGACGGGAATATGTACAGTTGTCGCCTTAATGATCGGAAGCTGAATCATACCAAGCGGTGTATTTGCCAATACGATGATAATCGCCCCCATAAGTGCAACACTGACCATCCAACGGGTGTCATGTTTCTT
>ERZ826396.879-NODE-879-length-39361-cov-2.878543_pt1 | contig 39361 bp, 37 predicted proteins | sample MGYA00519926_ERZ826396 | MGnify/ENA primary metagenome ERZ826396 (study PRJEB31778, sample SAMEA3449230) | human gut metagenome | biome: human gut; feature: human-associated habitat; material: faeces | place: United Kingdom | collected 2010/2012 ... | reverse complement strand
GCTTCCGAGTCTTTCAAATCCATCGTAATCAGCACGGAGGATTTCTCCCCCCCAGATGGTCCCATCCGTTCCATAGCCGGTTCCGTCAAAGGAAACGCCGATCACCGGATCTTCACAGTCATTTTCCGCCATGCAGGACAGGATATGTGCAAAATGATGCTGTACCTTCAGGACAGGAAGTCCAAGTTCTTCAGCAACGACTGTCGCATTGTATTTCGGATGCAGATCACACGCCACAACCTTTGGTTCTGCCTCCAGAAGCGTTTCCAGTCTGCCGATCGTTTCTGTCAAAGCCTGCACGGTACGCAGATCTTCCAGATCTCCAACGTAAGGGGACTGATAAAATCTGCTATCTACGCCAATACAGAACGTATTTTTCAGTTCTCCTCCAGTAGCAAGCACCTGGCCTTTCCACGGCATCTGAACCATGGTCGGAAGTGGTGGGTAACCCCTGGATCTGCGGATCATATATGGCTCATTTTTATAAAAATCCATCACCGAATCATCGGCACGGATCCGGATCTTCCGGTTATGGGAAAGCATACAGTCACACAGATGGGAAAGCTCCTGAATGGCTTCTTTATCCTCCCTGCAGATTGGTGCACCGGATGTGTTCCCACTGGTCATAACCAGAAGAGAAGGCATCTGGATTCCATCATCATAGGCGAAGATCAGAAGCTGCACCGGAGCATAAGGCAGCATCACACCAACCTTTGGATTGCCCGGTGCAATACTTTCGCAAAGCGTTTCTTTTCCGTCTTCTTTTTTGTCCAGAAGCAGGATCGGCTTTTGATGTCCGGTCAGGATCTTTTCCTGTTCTTCACTGACCAGGCATTCTCTTTTCACCGACTCCAGATCTTTCGCCATGACTGCAAATGGCTTCGCCGGACGCTTTTTGAGTTCCCGAAGCCGTCTCACCGTTTTTTCATTTGTTGCATCACAACACAGATGGAAGCCTCCGATTCCCTTGATCGCTACAATGCCTCCTTCTGCGATGATCCGTCTGGTATAAATGATCGCATCCCGCCCGCGTTCTTCTCTTCCGATCAGATAGACCTCCGGTCCGCACTCATTACAGCAGACCGGCTGTGCATCGTATCTCCGGGTCGCCGGATCATAATATTCTTTTGCGCAATCCGGACACATCGGAAATTCTTTCATGCTGGTGCGCTCCCGGTCATACGGAAGGGCATCCAGGATCGTAAGTCTGGGACCACAGCAGGTACAGTTGATAAATGGATGCAGATACCTGCGGTTCTTTGGATCAAACATTTCTTCTTTGCACTCATCACAAATTGCAATGTCCGGTGAGACAAAAATCTCTCCTTTCGTCTTTTCACTTTCAATGATCGCAAACTCCGGAAAGTCTTCTGCTTCTTCTACCGGCTCAATATTCATTTTCAAAATTGCTGCCCGCTTCGGCGGCTTATTCTCAATATCCGAGATAAATCCATCCACTGCCTCTTCCGGTCCCTGCGCAAAGATTTCCACATACGGACCTTTATTGGACACGCTGCCCCGGATCTGATACGTAGCCGCATGCCTGCTCACAGTCGGACGAAATCCTACACCCTGTACGATTCCATAGACGCGGATCTGTTTTGTCACTTCATTTTTCATCTATTCACACAGTCTCCCTGACACTGCAAAATGTCTTGTATTTACGAAGGTTCCCTGAAAATCCGGAACCATTTTTTCCATACATGCATCTGCGAAAATGATATCAAATCCACCATTTTTTACAAGATCAATGTAATCATCTTCCTCGCGGAAAGACACGTCCTGCGGACAGGCAAGCTCTTTCTTCATCATAAACCAGGTTGCTGTCTGCACTTTTGCAGAAGCATCTCTGCGCAGGATTTCCTGCCGGATTGCTTCCGCCATCACCTGCTGGTGTACCACAAGGATCTTCTTCCCCTCATAGTCCAGATCCGGAACCAGTTCTTTTACTGCGGGATAATCCGTCTCATATGGCGTCCCGAAAGTCTTTTCCAGATATTTTGCAGCTTCCAGTGCAGCTGCAGATACGACAATATTTTTACTTACCTGCGCTGCCTTTTCTACCGCCTCAAGTCCGTCGCCCATTCCATAACAGATGGCTTCTTTTCCCTCTTTTTTCAGTTCCTCTCTTACTTTATCTGCTGCTTTCAGATCGCTTACATCCTGTGGCGTCATTCCAAGGATGCCGACTTTTTCTTCACATACCTCGTATTTTTCCTTTGCAAATACGGTAAATAATTCAAGATATGCTTTTTCTTCACCTTTATCATAAAGCTCCATTCCATCCGTATCGATAGCAAGGATCGGAAGGTCTGTCTTCTTCTCACACATACGTCTGAGTGCCCGGTAATCCGTTCCGATTACTGCAGGAACCGGAGTCCCGACAATCGCCGCAAAACCGGCGTCGATCTTCTCTGCAGCATCCGTCAGCTTCGCGACCAGACGATCATCTCTTCCAAGGATTGCATCCATATCACGAAGTCCTGCGCTGAATACTGCACTTTTCCGTTCAAACCATCTCGGCTCATCAAATCCACAGACATTTCCCGTACATCCTCCCGCATCGCAGATGACGATGATTCCGCCAAGTTCATATAACACAGACACCGCTCCCGACTGATCCGGTGCGAATGGTGTCAGATATTTTCTAAGTCCTCTCATGTTACACCTCCAAAAGGTTTTCAAACAGCCGTGTCACGCCTGCATAACCATAAGGCTGTCTGTCCTGATTCCAGACCACGTTCGGCTGTTCCGGATGATAGTATCCTGCATCCTTTCCAATGGTCATATTCACGCCGCTCTTTTCCGGATCGTAGTACAGCATGGTCGGTTCCATGTTTGAAAAAACTTTTGTCTCCGGACTGAGCTTGGACAACTGGTTCAGGTAAATGAAGTTCTCCGCTGTCAGTGTTCCATAGATCTCCGGCACCCGGAATCCATATTTGATCATTGCAAGTGCCATTTCAAATGGATCCCCGTTCATGCATTCGCCAATCGCAAAGCTTGCATCCGGCCGTTTTTCTTTGAATTTTGCCACGGCATCTTCTGCTTTTTTGCGGTAAGCCCCATCGGAAAATTCCACCCCAAGCACTCTCCCAAATGCCTGATACTGGCTGGCAATCTTGTCCGTCTGATAGAGCCTTCTCAGTTCAATAAATGGAATCTGCAGACGGTTGTGGAAATCCTCTGCCGCAAATCTGGCTTCCGGATGAAGTACCAGATTAAAATTTGCCTCAGACATAGTCTGATACTCTTCATAATCCTTACATCTGGAAATCTCATGAACCGTCCTGACTCCTGCGCTGCCAAGCAGATCATACAGCTCACACTCATCGACCAGCGGTGAGAAAAATCCAAGAAGATTAACCACATTTCCTTTTTTCTTCTTTGGCTCCAGAAGGGAGTATAAGGACTGACGTACATGCACCATCGGCGGCTTTCTTCCTTCTCTTGTAAGTGCGTACATGTAGCACGGACGAACCGGAAGTCCCGCTCTTTCTTCTGCCTTTCTGCACACACGCTCCATATCCGTTCCCAGAAGGGCATCTACACAGGTGATACAGATCATCACAACGGATGGTCTTTTTTCACAGCATTTACAGATCTCTTCTACTGCCTTCGGGATTTTTTTCAAATGACGCCCCGTTACGATATCGGTCTCGTCCATCATCAGATAAAAAAAGCGGTTGTCATATTCCCGCATGGAGCTGATCAGGGACGTATTTCTTCCGCAGCAGCCCGGTGCCACGATCAGCATGATCGAATCCGGTACGGCAAGTCCGGCTCTTTTTACTCCAAAGCCCTCGGCTCCCGGTGAGTTAAATGCAAGCGTTGCCGGTGAGCTGTAGATCAGATGTGTATTCGACCGAAGCTGTGCCGGGATTGCATCTCTTCCCAGTTCATTTAGTTCTTTTACGGTACAATAATATGCTTCCTTTGCCATACCTTCTATTCCTCACTCTTTAGTAATAATTCTGCCAGATCAAAGAATCTTCTGCTGATCGCCGAAGCCTTGTCTCCTTCGATCACCGTCATTCCCTGATCCTCATAGCGGATGATCTCATCACTTCTCGGGATTTCCCCAACGATCGGAATCCCGCTTTTTTCCGAAAATGCCTGTACCTTCTCTGTTTCATTTTCCACGTTTCTGTGATTAAGCACGATTCCGAATACTCTGGCATAACTTCTGTCCTCAAAATTTCTTACCGCACTGGAAATGTTGTTCGCCGCATAAAGCGCCATCTTTTCTCCGGAAGTTACGATCAGAACCTTCTCTGCATACCCTTCCCGGATCGGCGCTGCAAATCCGCCACAAACTACATCTCCAAGGACATCATAAAGTACCACATCCGGTTTGTATGTTTCAAATAACCGCAGATCTTCTAAAAGCTGGAATGTGGCAATAATCCCACGTCCCGCGCATCCGAGCCCCGGTGTCGGTCCGCCTGTCTCAATACAGAGCACGCCGCCATAACCTTCTTTTGCAATATCTGAAAGCTTCTCTGGTTCCTCATCTTCTTCTCTCATATAATTCATCACCGGCCTCAGTGGCTCACCGCCAAGCAGATTGATCGTAGAATCTGCCTTCGGATCGCAACCGATCTGAATTACCTTTTTCCCCATCGCCGCAAATGCAGCCGCCAGATTGGACGTGATCGTCGACTTTCCGATACCGCCCTTTCCATAAATCGCTACCTTTAACATAACCTTTATTCCTTTCTACACAAAAGACCCGTCTGCCAAAACGGTAGACGAGTCCCACTATACACCTTCGTATATCACCAACTGTTTCCCGCTCGGATCCACCTTGCCGTCAAAGTCTATTGTATAAAATTATTCTCCATTCAGCATTCAGATAGGAATCTTCCACTCCGTCTGCATCATTATATTTAATTATATCTCCATGCACATAGGTCAGTCAATTCTAACTATATATTATCATGGTATTTTTCTATAATTTTTCAGGCTATTTCTATAAATAACTGTTTAAATTCTCTATAAATCTTGTAATACACTTGATTCCAGCGTATACTACACCTATAAAATGATGTGAGAGTCAAAAGTAAATTTTGAGGAGTCCATATGATAAGAAAACTTTCACCACACTGCATAGAAAAAATTTTATTCTTTATCGGCAGTTTTCTGTTCGCCGGCGAAATCCTGAAACAATTACTTCTGACTTTCGTCGTGGATGACGGGCACTACAACCTGTGGTATTTCCCATTCCAGCTTTGCAGTCTTCCGATGTATCTTCTTGTCCTCTATCCATTTTTCCACACCGAGTCTGCCCGAAATACCATTCTCGGTTTTCTCGCAACCTATAATCTCCTTGGTGGAATTGCTGTATTCTTCGACACAAGCGGTATGCACTATCCACTTCTGATTCTGACAGTCCACTCCTATCTCTGGCATATTTTACTAATTATCACAGGAATCCTGTCCGGTATACTTCTGGTGCAGAAATCTGTACCAATGACTCCTCTTTCTTGTGCAAAAAATATTAAAAGACAGCCGACTGACGCTTCTTCACATCATCTGCTGCCTTCTTTCTCGCGTATTACCTTGCTCTATATTTTGTTTGCCCTCATCGCCGAATATCTGAATCATATTCTGGATTCCTTTGGAGAGATCAATCTTTTCTACATCAATCCAGACTACCAGATGACACAGATTTTCTTCGTAAAAATTGGTGAACTCTGCGGAAATAATCTTGCAATTCTGGTATACATTCTCGCAACGATCTTCGGGGCTGGTATTTTATATGGGTTCTGGAATATCCTGATCCATATTTGTTCTTCACACTGAAATTACTTTTTAGAAATCTCTTCTTTATACATATCCGCTATATAGGAAGGGCCATTCCACCAAAGCTTTGTAGATTCATCGTAAAGTGCTTTTCCAATTTTTGACTGAAGGAAATCATATAATACCTTGTTCGGCTCCTCATGCAAATCTTCCGCAAGTTCTTCCACAACCATTGCAATCAATACATCAATTGTATAATCCATCTGCTCCTTTGAAATCATTTCTTCAGCCATATTTTCTCAGCCTCCATAAATTTCAGACACTCAAGTGCTTCTACCGTTTTAAAACAATACTGGTTTTGCAATTTTTCAGGCAGTCAACGTCCAATACAAAATTCATCTGCCTCTCTGTCTCCTATTTTACCAAATGCACCTGCAATATAAGCCGTCAGCGTTGCATTTGTCGCATCATCTGCTATTTTTCCTATAATCACATCGTATTGCGACATTTCTTTTTCAATCGCATTAAATGAGTTTCTCTTTCTATGTGCCGTAATACAATGTAACCAATCCACATCTGCGTTTTGAAAAATATAACTGTTAAGTTCTTTTTTTAAGTCAACTCTAAATTTTGACACATATCCCCATGTCTGATCTGTTCCTATTTTTCCACTCGCAGCTGCTTTTAAAATAGAAGTCTTCAGAAAACTAACCGCCTGTTCCTTTGAAGAAGTCAGATAAAATCCCCTGCCAAAGTCTTTTCTCTTTGCACACTTTTCAAGCTCTGGTTTTGCAACTTTACAATAGCTCCCATGATATAATATCATTCCATCAGCTAATTCCAGCATCAGACCTTCCCCCTTTACTTTCAAGAAATTCCTCAATATCTTCCAGCACTGCTTCATCACCCTCGCAATGAAAAATCCCATAACCTTTTTCGATGTAACCAAATACATCTGTTTCCTTAAATATTTCAAGAACTCTTTCTAATGGCATCTTCCATTCTTCTGACGCAAGCCTTATCAGCCTTGTCTGCATGAATGTAATTTCTGCTTTTTCACTCACATCCACAGCCCCCTTCTTCAAACTAAAACGCCCGGATCTTATCCTCCTCATCATCCGTCGTATCTTCAATCTTCCGGATCACAAGCTCATACGAATAATCATCGCTGACCTTCACCTTCACAGTCTCCCCTGCCTTATGTCCAAAGATTGCCTTCCCGATCGGAGATTCGGTACTGATATAATTGTGAATTGAATTTCCGCGGATAGAAGTCACCAGTTTATAAGTCTCTTCTTCATCATCCTCCGGGAAATATACGGTTACACGGTTATTGATCCCGGCAACACCTTCTTCAGAAGTATCGGATACGATCTCCGCATTTTTCAGCATTCTTTCCAGATACCGGATCCGGCTTTCATTCTGATTTTTATATTTTTTTGCTGCGTGATATTCAAAGTTCTCACTTAAGTCTCCCTGTGCACGCGCTTCCTTGACCGCTTCAATCGCTTCCTTACGGATGACATGCTTGCGGTGCTGGATCTCCTCTTCGATCTTCTTTACATCACTTTCTGTAAGCTGCTCTCGCATCTTTCCATCCTTCTTTCTGTAAACTTATTTTCATATCCATAACATGGTTAAATGCCTGTCCCTGCGGCTTTTTCCCTGTATGAAATAATGTCACTCTTGCCAGACATTTTCTATAGACTGTTTCTTTGCACTTAACACAAAGCACCTCAATTGAACCCAACCGAGATGCTTTTCATCTTTTATTTACTCTAATCTGCTGTACCAACCTGAAGCTAAAAGAAAATCCTCCGGATATCATTATACATCACAAATACCATCAGACAAAGCAGAAGTGCCATTCCTGCCAGATGCACATACCCTTCTTTTTCCGGCGTCACCCGCTTTCCACGGATCACTTCCACGATCAGAAATACCAGCCGGCCTCCATCCAGTGCGGGAAGCGGAAGTAAATTCATCACTCCAAGGTTGACTGAAAGCAGGATCGTCATCTGCAACAAGTTCAGGAATATCAGAAGCGCTCCTCCCGACTTGCTTTCTTTATAGGTTGTATCAACTGCACTCACAACGCCCACCGGTCCGGATAACTGATCCACTCCGATCCGTCCTGTCACAAGCTGTTTCAGGCTGTCAACCGTCAGATCGATCCAGTATTTCACATTATACGCACTGTACGCAGCAGTTTCAAACACATTGGTCTTCACATAATTACTGCTTGTAATTCCAATCAGATAGTATCCATTTTCATTCTTCTCCGGAGTTACGGAAACCGTATTCTTTTCTCCATCCCTTTTGTACACGATCTCCATCGTCTCTCCCTGATGGAACTGGTTGTACGTGGAAATATCCTTGAAAATGTGAATGCTTTTGTCATTGATCTTCACAATCTCATCGCCTGCCTGAAGTCCTGCTTCTGCTGCCGGTGTTCCTGCATTCACGGCTCCAATAACCGGCTTATCCACACCCACAAAACAGATGATGATAAATGCTCCGATAAAGGCAAGAATAAAGTTAAATACCGGACCTGCGGCAATGACCGAGATCCTGCGCCACGGCGATTTGCTGTTGAAGCTTCCCTCTGACAGATCGTCTTTTTCATCTTCCCCCATCACACACGCACCGCCGATCGGCAGTATTTTCAGACAGTAGTCTGTCTCTCCGATCTTTTTATGTGCCAGTGTCGGTCCCATTCCGATCCAGAATTCATACACATTGATTCCATTAATCCGCGCCAGAAGAAAATGTCCCAGTTCATGGAAAAACACGATGAATCCAAAAAGTAAAATCGCCAGTACGATTCCCATTTGCTACCTCCTGCTTCTGATTCTGTCATACGTTTCCTGCTCTGTGTCCAGAATCTGTTCCACAGTCGGATTCGCGATTGTCTTATGTGCTTTCATGCAGTCTTCGATAATCTCTGTAATTTCCAGATATTTGATCTCCCGGTTCAGGAACTGGCTGACTGCAAGTTCATTTGCTGCGTTAAATACCGTCGGAAGTGTTCCACCGCACCGCCCTGCCTCGTAAGCAAGTGCAAGTCCGTAGAAGGTATCCATATCCGGCTTTTCAAAATCAAGATGTCCAATACTCCAGAAATCCACACGTTCTCCCGGAAGAAATCTTCTTTCCGGATAATAGAGTGCATACTGGATTGGCAGCTTCATATCCGGCGTCCCAAGTTCCGCCATAATTGCGCCATCCACATATTCCACCATAGAATGAATGATACTCTGTGGCTGCACAACCACCTGCACATCATCAATATCCACATCAAAAAGCCATCTGGCTTCCATAACTTCCAGACCTTTATTGACCATGGTCGAAGAATCAATGGTAATCTTACGTCCCATCGCCCAGTTCGGATGCTTTAAAGCATCTTCCACACGGATGTTCAGAAGATCCTCCTGCTTCTTTCCACGGAACGGACCACCGGATGCCGTAAGCAGGATCTTCTTCAGTTCTTTCTTTCCATGGCTTCCCTGCAGAGACTGGAAAATGGCACTGTGCTCACTGTCCACCGGAAGGATCTTCACACCACATTCTTTTGCAAGTGGCATAATGATATGTCCTGCTGTTACCAGTGTCTCTTTATTTGCAAGGGCAATGTCCTTCCCTGCTTTGATCGCAGCGATCGTCGGACGGATCCCGATCATTCCGACAATTGCAGTAACAAGGATTTCGCTTTCTTCCATCGTTGCGATCTCCAGAAGTCCATCCATCCCTGCAACTACTTTTACATCCAGATCCCGGATCCGGTCTCTCAGTTCTTTCGCCTTTTCCTCTGTCCACATTGCAACCAGCTTCGGCTGAAATTCACGGATCTGCTTTTCTAAAAGCTCCACATTTGTTCCTGCCGCAAGCCCTGTCACTTCGATATCTTTGTTCTCACGGACAACCTCCAGAGTCTGGGTTCCGATCGAACCTGTTGAACCTAATATTGCTATTTTTTTCATTTGAAACCTCCTGTCAGCAAAATTTTCACTGACGCATTTTCAATCTGTCTTACAACCAAAGTGCATCCCTGTAAAACACACTCCTGCTGGTTTGTAAATTAAATCAGTGCAACTGCCAGATAATAGATCACCGGTGCGGTAAAGATCACACTGTCAAAACGGTCCAGGATCCCACCGTGTCCCGGAATCAGTTTTCCGTAATCCTTGATCTCATGATTTCTCTTGATCGCAGATGCCGCAAGATCCCCGATCATGGAAATGATACCACCGACAAAGCAGATCAGCGCATATTCGCCGACTCCTGCCGAAGCACCGCCCCATTTGTTGATCGCAAGGGCATAAAGCGCGCCAAGAAGTGCTGCTCCAGCCAGTCCGCCAACTCCGCCTTCCACGGATTTCTTCGGGCTGAGCTTCGATGCCATCTTGTGCTTTCCGTTCAGCACACCCACACAGTACGCACAGGTATCACATCCCCAGGAACATAAAAATACCAGTCCCACAAGGAAAAGTCCATCTTTTAGCAGACGTGTCTGATAAATATAGGATAACATAATTGCCACATAAAATACGCCAAAATATGCGGTCATGACCTGTTCGGACACATATTTCGGGAAGGCAAATACATAAACTGCCATCATAAGAACCAGTAAAATGATCGCAAACATCATCAAATCTTCTTTTTTCTGTGCACGTATCAGAAAATAATACGCGATCACGCCTGCATACCCTACGATTCCAAGTGGTGCTTTCTCAATCTTTACAACCTTGTAAAGCTCGGAAACTCCGATCAGGCTGATGATCAGAAGTGTTGCAAACAGGACATCCCCGCCAAGGAAGATCGTTGCAAATGCAATGATAACCAGTACAATTCCGCTGAGTAATCTCGTCTTAAACATTTTCTTCGTCCTCCTTGATTCCGCCATATCTTCTGTCTCTGCTATTATATTGCCCAATTGCCTTTTCTAATTCTTCTTTTGAAAAATCCGGCCACGGAACATCTGTAAAATAAAATTCTGTATAAGCAAGCTGCCATAACAAATAATTGGAAAGCCTGAGTTCCCCGCTGGTACGGATCAGAAGATCCGGATCCGGAATCCCATGTGTATCCAGATATCCTTCAAACAGTTCTTCTGTAATCTCTTCCGGTGCAAATTTACCATCTGCACAGTCTTTTGTCATCTTGCGCATGGCACGGACCATCTCATCTCTGCTTCCATAATTGATCGCAATCTGGAAATTCAGTCCGTCATTATTTTTTGATGCCTCTTCCAGTTCCTTAATTCTGGTACGGATATCTTCATCCAGACCTGTCTTGTCTCCGATCACGCGGACACGCATCCGGTTCTTTTCCGCCGTCTTCAGACAGGTTTTCATATAGTTACGAAGAAGCTTCATCAGTGCATCCACTTCACTCTGCGGACGGCTCCAGTTCTCTGTGGAAAACGCATAGACCGTCAGATATTTGACACCCATCTTATAAGCAGCCTCACAGATCTTTTCCACATTCTTGCTGCCCTGCGCATGCCCGTAGTTTCTCGGCATCCCCTTTGCTTTCGCCCATCGTCCGTTACCGTCAAGGATGATGGCTATATGCTGCGGTACATTCATCTTTTAACCCTCTCTTGCATTGATACTAAATTTGCTGATATAAAAAAGGAAAAGAGGCGCCAAACATCTCGCCGCCCCTTATCTTTCCTTCTTATACTGTCATAACTTCTTTTGACTTTGCATCGACTGCTGCATCAACTTCTTTGATGTATTTGTCAGTCATCTTCTGGATCTGATCTTCAAGGTCCTGAATTTCATCCTCCGAAACGTCTGTTCCTTTCAGCTTCTTGAATGCATCATTTCCATCACGGCGGATGTTACGGATTGCAACCTTGGATGCTTCTCCTTTTTTCTTAACATCTTTCACCAGTTCTTTTCTTCGTTCCTCAGTCAGTTCCGGGAATACCAGACGGATTACTGTACCATCGTTGGTTGGATTGATTCCGATATCAGACATCAGGATTGCTTTCTCAATATCTTTGATGATCTTCTTTTCCCATGGCTGGATCTGGATCATACGTGCTTCCGGAACAGAAATGTTTGCCACCTGCTGGATCGGTGTCGGTGTTCCATAATATTCTACAGTTAATTTGTTCAGAATATTCGGGTTTGCACGTCCTGCACGGATAGAAGCAAGCTCTGTATCCAGTGCATGGATGGTTTTCTGCATCTTTTCATCGTATATTTTTAATTTTTCGTTCATATGTTATCCTCCCTTAATGGGTGCTGCTTATACAGTCACCTTTGTTCCGTTGAAATTACCGCTCATTGTCTCTACGATACTGTTCTCTTCGTTCAGTCCGAATACCAGCATCGGCATCTTATTCTCAAGGCACATGATCGATGCGGTCAGATCTACTGCCATAAGCTTCTTATCGATGATTTCCTGAATAGAAATCTCATCATACTTCTTCGCTTCCGGATTCACCTTCGGATCGCTGTCATAGATTCCGTCAATCGCTTTTGCAAGAAGCATTGCATCTGCTTCAATCTCAATTGCACGGAGAACAGCTCCTGTATCCGTTGAGAAATACGGGTGTCCTGTGCCACCTGCGAAAAAGATTACTTTTCCTTCGTTCAGTGCTTCCACTGCTGCATCTTTTGAAAACAGGGAAGTGAATGCTCCGCAGACAAATGGAGTGAAAACCTCTGTCTTCATACCTACATGTCTGAAAATATCGGATACATAGATGCAGTTCATCACTGTTGCAAGCATTCCGATCTGGTCCGCTTTGGTACGGTCGATCGTCTCGCTGGTTCTTCCTCTCCAGAAATTACCGCCTCCGGTTACGATTGCAACCTGGATTCCCTGATCTACGATCTGCTTTACCTGCTTTGCAACGCCAATACATGTTGCCTCATCAAAACCTGTCTTTTTGTCTCCTGCAAGTGCTTCTCCGCTTAATTTTAAAAGAACTCTTTTCATCTGTCTTTGCTCCTGTCTCTTGGTTTTTAAGATACTTTCGCATACCTGGGTTTAGTATAGCATACCTGGGTTTAAAATGGAAGTTCTAAGTTTGTTACATTGAGGGTGGGTAGCGCAAAATTTTGTAGAATTGGAGGAATTGACGCAGAATGTACAAATGATTTTGTTTCACTTCCGTTGTGCAAACCATTCCGAGAAGCCGCTGAATGCGGGGATTGTGTCAGCAATGGCTTCCACAATTCCCTGCGTCTTCTCTCCATTGCACAACAATTGGAATTGAAACAAAATCATTTGTACATTCTGCTGGTTTTCCCTGATTTATATGTTTTGGTGTGTGTTCAATGTAATGAACGGAAAGCGGTAGCTTTGGCTCACTGAGTGGTTTGGTTTTGACACCACAATTTCAACCAATTGAGGAGCTATGCTTCTTTATTTTCCGGCTTTCCGGGCAGTTGGGCGAGGATGATGGCGCTGAACATCAGAATGCATCCTGCTATTTCTCGGATACTTAGTTTCTGACCGAGAATCATCCAGCCTCCGAGGACGGAGAAGACGGATTCCAGGCTGAGGATGAGAGATGCCACGGTTGGGTCGGCATCTTTCTGGGCTACGATCTGGAGGGTGTAGGCTACACCGCTTGAGAGGACTCCGGCATAAAGTACCGGTACTGCTGCTGCGAAAATATCTGACAGACGTGGTGTTTCAAATAAAAACATTGGGATTGCCGACAGAATTCCGGTTATGAAGAACTGGATGCAGGCGATCCGCACACCGTCTGCTTTTGGTGAAAAATAATCGATCACCAGAATGTGGATCGTAAATACGACCGCACACAGAAGAACCAGTGTGTCCCCTTTTCCAAGCACCAGCTTGTCGGTGATACAGAGCAGATATAAGCCCACAACAGAAATCATGACACTTACCCAGATTCTTGCTTCTACTTTCTTTTTCAGAAAAATTCCAAAGATCGGCACAAGCACAATGTAAAGAGCTGTGATGAATCCGGCTTTTCCTACCGTTGTGTACTGCATTCCGATCTGCTGCAGATTGGTTGCCACGCATAGTGCAAGACCACAACAGATTCCACCGAGCAGTTCCATCTTTTTTTCTTCTTTGGAAACTGCCTTTTTTCCTCCCTCTGTCCCGTCATTTTTGGCGCGCCATTGATCCAGGAACCAGATACACGGGATCAGAAAGATTCCTCCGATAAAGGAACGCACACAACTGAATGTAAATGGTCCTACATAGTCCATCCCTACGCTCTGTGCTACAAATGCAGATCCCCAGATGAATGCCGTCAAAAAGAGCATCAGTGTATTTTTTCCTGTCATTTTCTTCATCGAGCCGGTCTCCTATTTGCCAAGCTCATGAAGATATAATTTTGCTTCTGTTTCAATGAAGATCGTTCCTGCTCCGTTTACACTGAAGAATTCGATCAGAAGAACGTGACGGATTCTTCCGTCCAAAATATGCACACGGTTGACACCATTTTTCGATGCCTGAAGGCCATAACCGATGATCTCGTCAAATTCTTTCGGGAAATTACGTTCTTTGCGCAGTTTTTCTACTTCCGGGACGGTAATCTTATAATAAATATCTTTTCTCTCTTCATCTTTGTAGATTCCAGGATATTTTGACAGATAAACCAGCTTGTCCGCCTGCATTTTCTCTGCAATCTCAAGTGCAGTCTCTTTCGGATCGATATATTCGCTTTCGTTGTCGATATCATTTGGCACGATGACCGGAATATAATCATTATCCAGCATCAGACCAATAGTCTCTGTATCTACACCACAGATACCGATCGCCTTAACTCCACAGAGTTCAAGGAGCTTGGCGATCCGCTTATTCTCACGGAATTTGTCCAGTCCCATACGGGTATCATGTACTACGATCGGGCGCATACCAACACTCTTTAAGAGGACGATATCCTGCATCAGTCTCTGCTCTTCCACTCCGCTGAGCCACTCGGCACATCCGTACTCAATGACCACCGTTTTCTGGTTAAAGTCTCTGATATATGGTAACGCATCTATCAGGATCGAAGCTTTATGCTCCACAAGTTCTAATTCTTTATCCATGATTTCACCTCATTTTCAATCTTATCCAAAACAGTATAGCATAGAATGGCTTCTATTTGAAGAACCCATTTTTCAGAAAACAGCCGGAAATGCCAAATATTCTGCAAAATCATCCCTCTGTGCTGTCGTTACCATTTTTCGCTCCCGTTATACCCGGAAGAACCGGTCCTCTGCATTAGCAAAGTACCGGTTCTTCTGTCTCATTTATTTTATTCGATATATATGCTTCCATTCCGCTTTCCGGAATTCCAAGTGCTATGGAAAGCTCCGAATACAGGTTGCCTTCTGCCATCCGGAGATAACGTTCATCGGTCGCCGTGATCTTCTTTCCCTGCTTCAGGCGGGATACTTTCCGTTCATACAGTGTCTTGATGATCCGCACCCACTCTGCGCATTTACAGCTTTTCATGCATTCTCTGTACTTTTCTTCCCTTTGCTTCTCGTTTCCGATCCAGAGTCACTCGATCTGCGGGATCTCACGGATCAGTTTTTCTGCTTCTTCTTTTGAAATGACTCTTCGCATGACAATTTTTTCATTGTCTACCGGTGTAAATACTTTTCCGTGTTTCTCATGTACCGGTCTCAAAATGTAATACAGTTTGTCCTTCGGTACTCCATCCATTTTCAGCGTCGTAATTTCGGTCACTTCACAAATCCCTGTCCGGCCATAAACAATTAAATCTCCTACTTCGTACATTTTCTTCCTTCTTTCTTAGACTTGCCGAATCCCTACCTCTTTATTTTATCAGATAATTGTAGAAGTTTCTAATGTTTTTCAGATTTTTGTGAATCTTAGTCAAAGCTAACGCCTGGATTTTTATGCAATTTTACTAGAAAATAGGGGATTTTGTCGCAAGATGCGTCCCAAAAAGAATCCTGTCCCATTCCATTGTGCAAACCATTCCGAGAAGCCTCTGAAAGCGAAAATCATTTTCAGCAGAGGCTTCAATGATTTTTGAGTCTTCTCTCCATTGCACAATCATCGGAATGGGACAGGTTTCTTCTTTAGTATTTTGGCTGTTTCATCAAACTGCATTTTTATTATTGTAAATACGTACAGTTTCTGTATAAACCTTCTACCGCCATCCGGTATTCCCGGATGGTCTGGCTTTTGCGGATTTGTGTCAGATATTCTTCGCTGTTTTGAAAATTTTTGCCGAGATACCACCAGAGTTCTTTCATTTTGACTACTGCATTTTTTTCTTCTGGAGATTTTTCGATATAGGCATCAAGAAGATGATCGCAGAATGTAGCAATCTTCTTGGTGTCAAATGTAGATTCCCCTTTTATAACTGCCGGAAGAAATGGGTTCATCAGAATTCCTCTTCCGAGCATGATGCATTCTGTTTCGGGGAATTTCTGGTGGAAGGTTTGGTAATCTTCCACACAAAAAATGTCTCCATTATAGACCAGAGGATTTTTGCTGTTCCGGAAGGCGTAGGCGAAGGTCGTCCAGTCGGGTCTGTTTTTGTAATAATCCTGTTGGACTCTTGAGTGAAGGATCAGTTCTTCCAGGGGATAATGATTGTAAATATCCAGAAGTTCTTCGAACTCATCCTGTTCATATTTGCCACTTCTTGTTTTGATAGAAATCTTCATATCGAGTTTATCAAAGATTTCATCAAGGAAGTGGTTCAGTTCATCAGGATAAAACAAAAAGCCGGATCCCCTTTTCCGGTTTACAACTGTTTTAGAAGGGCAGCCGAGATTCAGATTGACTTCTTCATAGCCGAATCCTTTCAGCTGCCGGGCCAGGCGGATGAAATCTTCGGCGCGGTTGGTCAGGATCTGCGGTACGGTATACATGCCCTCATTATTTTCCGGAAGGATCTCATTCCATTCCTGTCTGCTGAATTTTCCTTTAGGATTCGGGTTCAGGAAAGGGGTGAAATATTTATCCATGGGTTCAAAAAAGGTGTGGTACGCCCTGCGGTATACCTCACCTGTAATGCCTTCCATCGGTGCAAGATAGATTTTCATAATCTTTCTACCTCCGTCACAATAAGTGTTCCTTCTTCTACCCGGAAATGGATTCCCATCCCTGCATAGTCCATACCGTAAATCCGGGATGGATCCTTCTGGTAAGAAGGTCTTGGATCCTGTTCCAGGATCTGGATCAGCGCCGTCCTTTTTTCTGCCGGGATCAGTTCCAGACACTGCTCCGGGAAACTCACTTCCAGTCTGTAATCCTTTTTTTCTTCTGCAAAACCGCCCCTTGCCTCCGGATGACTGTCCACATACGGAAGGTAAGGCTTGATATCGTAAATCGGGGTTCCGTCCAGAAGGTCCGCTCCCTCTACGATCAGCACCGGTCCTTCTTTTTCCCGAAATTCCACACCCGTAAGTTTAACCGATGAAAGTCCGATCGGATTCGGACGAAATGGAGAACGGGTGGCAAAGACTCCCACCCGTCTGTTACCACCAAGCCGCGGTGGACGTACCGTCGGGCTCCAGGTATCCCGGATCGACTCCGAAAATTCCCAGATCAGCCACAGATAATCATACGTCTCTATTTCCCGCAGCGCATCCGCATTCTGATATTCCGGCAGAAAATGGATTTCTGCCCGGGTATCCACAAGATTACTCTGTCGCGGAATCCCGAATTTTTCCACAAAATCGGATCTTATATACGCGATCTGCTTTATTTGCATTGTTCTTTTTCTCCATCAACAAACATCATCACAAAAGCAATTGCCAGAATTGCAGAAGCAATCAGAAGTGCCTTTTCAGCAAACATTTCCACACAGGCATTTCCGATAACTGCACCGATCACAAAGAAGAAGATGATTCCATAGTACAAAAGTCCTTTCTTGATATACTCTTTATCCTTCGTGTTCGCATAACTGCACATATGCTGGGTCGCACTTCGTAAGTTTCCGATACACATGGTGGTTGCAATTCCGTTTCCATGGATTTTGCGGAAGCTTTCCACCTGAATCCCACACGCAAGGGATGTGAGTGCATTCGCCGCCAGATTAAAATTCTGTGGGATAAAGCTGACACTCAGTAAGATCACTGCCTCACAGAATACCGAAATCTGTCTCCAGTGCAGAAGTGTCAGATTTTTCGTCCGTATTTTCACCAGATCTGCAAGGGCGATTCCAATGGCAAATGCCAGCACCGGTACCAGATAATGAAGTGCCATCTGCCAGTTTCTCTCTGAAATATTGATTCCAAGAAGCAGAATATTTCCAGTCTGCGCATTGGCAAATACTTTTCCTCTGCACATATAAGAATAGGCGTCCATAAATCCGCCTGCGATTGCAAGGATCACACCGAGTTTGATCGATTCAGACATCTGTTTTGAAAATTTCAAGTTACTCATCCTCTCTGTCGTATGCTTACAAAGTTCTCATTGTTCCGTTCTGTATGATAATCCAAATTCAGTGCCGCGTCAAGGAAATCCTTTCCACCGGACTCCACGGCTTTTAACTTCATGCCAAGTGCCGCTTCCACATCCTGTACGGTCATATCATCCAGAAAGACCTCTTCTCCGCTTCGCAGCATATTGATCGGGATCTGAAGCGTGTCTCCCAGATCCTCTCCTGCTTCCTGCCGCTCTTTGATCTGCGCCACCAGATCCTGTCCTGTGATCAGCCCGGATACGGTGATCGTCTCGCCGAAGAAATCATTGCGGATACAGACAACGGTGATCTTTACCTTCGGAAATGCTTCCATGATCCGGTCTGCGAATTCCTGAATGGTCGGATAAGCAAGCTTTGCGGTCGCAATGGTAAATGTCCGTGCGGTCTCTTCTTTTAACTTTGGATACTCTTCACTTGCCAGAAACTCCTCCAATGCATGATAAAATTCATCCCGCAGAAGCCGCATCATGCCAACACCATTTTCCAGCTGGATATACCCGTCATAGCGTCCTTCCTCCGGGAAATCCCTCTCTGCAAGGATATACCACTCATCACTTGCATGGATAAAATGAAGCCCGTATTCATCATATGCTTTCTTCTGATAACTCTCGATCAGGTCAATAGTCTCTTCTGCTTCTTCTTTCGTGAAAAGTTCCAACGGATAAAGTCCCTCTCTGTATTTGGAAAGTCCTGCCGGAACCACCGACACACTCCGCATAAATGGCAGATATTTCATCAGGTCTTCGATAGACCTGCGCAGCTCGTCCTTGTCATTGACTCCTTTACAGAGTACGATCTGCCCGTTCATCTCCACATGTCCGGCGTACAGATCATCCACAAATTTCAGCTTTTCCCCGGCGAAACGGTTGTGCAGCATCTTGCAGCGAAGCTCCGGATTAGTGGTCTGAATGGAAATATTGATCGGTGCAAGCTGCATCTCAATGATACGGTCCACGTCCTTCTGTTTCATATTCGTCAAGGTAATATAATTGCCCTGCAGGAAAGACAGACGTGAATCATCATCTTTAAAATACAAGGTCTCACGCATTCCCGGCGGCATCTGATCGATAAAACAGAAAATGCACTTGTTACTGCAGGAACGGTAATCACTCATCAGACCATTTTCAAATTCAACCCCCAGATCATCGTCATATTCTTTCTCGATCTCCAGAAGCCATTCTTCCCCATCCGGCTTGCGGATCAGTACTTCTACATACTCATCCTTGATCATATAACGATAATCAAAAACGTCCTCTATTTTCTGGTTATTTATTCGCAGAAGGACATCTCCCGGCTCGATCTCCATCGCCTCGGCAATGGAATCCGGGTAAACCTCACGGATCAGATGTCCCTGATACTCATTTTTCTTACTCAAATTATATTCCTCCCAAAATTCGGAATCGGAAACAAGACCTTTTCCAGGCTGGCTTCCTCTTTCGTGTAATCCTCATATTTTTATCATAAACGACTTTTTCTGCGATGATTACATACTTTTTCATCATACCATAAAACTGTAAGTTTCGGTAGGGATAAAATGCAGAAGCCTGAAACATAAATTCAAACGATACCTTTCATTCTCCAACCAAACACAGGGGAACGAAACTTTTTACGGTCCCATTCCCCTGTGTCCGGCTTGTATATATGGTTCTCTATATACAATTTCAATTTGCTTTAAAATAAAATATTTTATTTATGATACCGCATTGTACAAGAAAGGTCTGCGGGTTCTCATTAGAAAACAGCTAAATCAAGTTCCTCCTGTTCTTACGCGTATAAGTATTGTCGACTTCTATATAGTAGCATATCCTGCGTATATTTTCCTAGTGGTAAAAAGGGAGATTCTTTTACCGCTGAAAATGCCGGTTCGATAGCTTGTGAAATCCATCGAAATGTATCGAAAAGTGTTTTCTTTCTACAGATTCTTTTGATTCTTGCAAAAATAATTTTTCTTCTTTGTGATATCTGTTTAAAATCAAAAGCATAATTTTAGCAAGTTTTTACAGAAAATCTGTTCGATTCCATCCATCATACTTTTTTTACACTGCATCTCCACGCTCTGTCACCAGTTCGTATCCGACACTTGCCACTCGTCTTCCCATGCATCCACGGCATTCTGCCGCTTCTTCTCCGGTACAGATCTTGTTATCATACAGCTCATACTGCTTCCGGTTCTTTATCGGTGAAAGATTCGGCATCACAACATTGGCTCCTGCCTGCAGCCCTTTCTCTCTGCCAAGCGGATCCATCGTCCCAAGTGCTGTCGTTGCCGGAAGAAGTACCTTCGGCAGCAGGATCCGGATCACAGCGAGCAGAAACAGTGTCATCTCCACACTTCCTGCCGGTTCTTTTGCAAACTGCGTGTCGTGGTGTGGGATGAACGGTCCAATCCCCACCATCTCCGGCTGCAATTTTTTCAGAAATACCAGATCCTCTGCAAGATCCTCTGTCGTCTGATAAGGTGAACCAACCATCATGCCAGCCCCCACCTGATAACCAAGCTTCTTCAGATCATACAGACAGTTTTTCCGGACTTCGAGACTCATTTTCTCCGGATGCAGCTTCCGGTAATGCTCTTCATTCGCCGTCTCATGACGAAGCAGGTAACGATCCGCTCCGGCTTCCCGGAACCTTTTATAACTTTCATAAGACTTCTCACCAATCGACAGCGTCAGCGCACATTCCGGATATGCTTCCTTGATTTTTTTAATAATCTCTACCATCCGGTCATCTGTATAATAAGCATCTTCCCCGCCCTGAAGGACAAACGTCCGGAATCCAAGCTCATAGCCATTCTCACAACATGCCATGATCTCTTCTTCTGTCAGACGGTAGCGCTTTGCATTCGCATTACTTTTGCGGATTCCACAGTAATAACAGTCATTCTTACAATAGTTGGTATATTCGATCAGTCCTCTGGTAAATACCTTTTTCCCGTAATAAATCTCCCGAATACGGACTGCTTCTTCTTTCAGTCTCCGGACTGCCTCCGGATCTTCTGCACATTTTATCAATTCGACAAATTCCGGTTTCGTAAAATCCGGATTCTCGATAAATCTTTCGTAAACTGGTTTCATTCTTTCCATTCTCCCTGCCTGGTTTTCTGTGCCTTTTCTGAATTTTTCTAACTTTATGCAATCTGTTTATCTCTGTGCTCAATTATCCATACACAACTTGCATAAAGTTAAAATCAGACATTTCGTCATACAAGTATCAGCGATACTATGCTCAGTCTATAACATCATAAAATTTATTCTATCACACTTCATCAGCCGCGGCAATCACTCCATCAATGTCTACGATTTGGTACTACATTTTCCTGCAAATCGCAACAAATACTTTTTCAGAAATCAGTAAATTTTTATCTTTTTACAAACTGGATATCCAAATCCACATTTCCGTCAATCCCAGGCACGCTTCCTGTACTGGAATACTGCCACATACTGAACCTATACGGCGTCTGCGGAAGTTCTTCGTAATCTGCATACCAGACCGGATAATCTGACAGCTTCTCCAGATCCAGTTCATACGCTTCCCACAGCATATTGCTGTAAATCATGGCATCATATCCTGCTTCTTCTATTGCTTTACAAAATACCTTCGCATTTTGGGTAAATTGTTCTCCCGTTACACCATCCGTCCGTGCTTCGTCCTCCAGAATATGCTCCGGATCATACACAACCGGCATCTGAAGCTCCTGCCCTTTCAAATGTTCCAGAACAAAATCAGCCTCTTCCTTTGCCTCTTCTTCATTTACCGCCTGCGAGAAAAAATAAACACCAACATCCATTCCAGCTTTTCGGGCATTTTTCAGATTCTGTTCAAACTTCTCGTCTGCATTTAACGTACCTTCTTCGCCATAGCCACGATATCCGATTCGTAGAATTGCAAATTCATAGCCTGCTGCTTTCACCTGCTCCCAGTCAATATCTCCCTGAAAAACAGATACATCCACACCCAGCCTCGAAGTGTATTTGTCATCTTCATAGCTAATTTTATTTTCAGTTTTTGCAAAAAGTGCATTATCATACGGATTTTTGGCAACTGCTTCATTGATTTCCACCGTATAACACTCGCCGTGTGCATCTACAAAATCAAGCGTATTTTTCACATTTTTTGCATCCGCAGAAGTTTCTGCAGCTTTTTTTCCAGAACATCCTGTAAGCAAAGCTACTAACATTCCGAAAATAATCCATCTTACTTTTTTCATCTATTTTCCATTTTTCTTCGTTATATTTTCCACAGATTCTAAAATGTAAACTGTGTATTGCTCCACAAAAATATCGCCTGGTAAAACTACATCCTTTTATTTCACATACTGTTCAATCAAGCATTGATGTTCCTTACTTTCCTTATCGTAATTAATTCCCACCAGCAAAATATTCCCCGTATAATTCAATACAGATTCCGGATACTTTTTATCTTTAATTTGTCCTAACGCAGTTTGCGCATTCTTATTCCACTTCAATTCAACCACAAGTGCCGGGTAATCATCCCTGTATTCTGGTTTAGGAATATAAATGAAATCAGCAAATCCCCGTCCCGTTGGCAATTCCCGAATCGGTTTAAAATAATACTGCATCGAATTCAAATATGCAATTGCCAGAACACTGCTCAGAGAATTTTCGTCGTTATACTGTAGCATAGAACAATAATCACTGTGGATTTTTTCAATCTGCGCTGCTACCGCATCCCCATCCATATCTAATGTAGCATCTAATAATGTTTCGGATGTCTGTTGAAAATCAAGGAATTCATTCCACTTTTTCCTACGTGTGGCGCGAATCAGCTCTTGTCTTATCTCTTCATTCGGCACAAATGCCGCTTCCGTTTTACTAAGATATGCCAGATACCCTAAATGGATCAAATAAGTCAGAACATCATCTTTGTTCACAATACTGACAATATCATTTTGAAAAGATCCAACATCCACTTTTACAGCTGCTCCTGACACCATTTCAATAATCGCAGTCTTTAAACCGTCAAAATTCATATTGATCAACGGAACGATTCCATCATATGAAGCTGTTCCAGACCAGTAACTCTGAAATTCCCCTTCCATCATCAGATTTACAACCGCATTCGGATTATAGACATGATATTGACCAAGCTGATATCCATCATACCATCTTTTTACTTCTTCAAAATCTCGATCATAATTCTCGCACAAAGCTTTCACTTCATCTTCAGTAAATCCAATATAAGAAGAAAGTGGTCCTGCACTAAGCATAGAATATAATTTAAAATTATTTAATGCAGATTGTGATATCTCTTTTTTAACAGGCAAAATACCCGTCAGGAATGCAAGTTGAATGTACTTTGTTGGTTCCGTTCCTTTAAATAACCCTCTTAAAAAGTTAATATACTCTTCCTGAACCTTTTTATCCGCAGCCGCATCGCGGATCAGTACATCCCATTCGTCTATAATAATAATGAATTTATTTCCCGTTTTATTGTTAATTACAGCCAGCGCTTCTGACAAAGAATTTATCTTTTCCGGCAATTCATTTGAATAATATGTCCGTAATTCCGCAAGCGTTTTTCCCGTAATATACGAAACAATTTTTTCCGCGCCGCCTGCCGGCTCCATACACCATTGAATGTCCAAATGAATTACATCGTATTGATTCAAATGTGTTCTAAAATCCAAGTACTTACTAATTTCAAATCCGGAAAACATTTTTTCCGAATCACATCCCCTGCTGTAATAGGCTGTAAGCATATTTGCCGTGACAGATTTTCCAAATCGGCGTGGACGGCTATTGCAAATATATCCCTGCAATGTATTCATTACTTTGTTGGTATATTCCAACAAACCTGTTTTATCAACATATATTTCTGAATTCAACGCAACCTGAAACGCCGAATTATCTGGATTTACGAAAATCCCCATCTGTATCCACTTCCTTTCTGCCTCTATACAGATTATATTATCATCTGCCATCTAAAATGGCAAACCTCCATCATTGCCCGTATCCTGTCATATTCTAATTACAATATATGATACTTCTGCTTTCACTTGCAGATTTTACAAAACTTTTTCCTTATAATCCCTATAGTTGTTCTTCAAACTCTTCACAGCGCATAATCTCCTTCACCGCATCCGTCAATGCATAAAACAAATACGCATCTTTCACTCTTGCTTCCGGATGCGAAAATGAGATGACAACAGATTTGCCATCTCTGAAATACCAGATTCCCCTTGAAGTCATTTTCCATTCAACCTCTCTGTCCTTATAACATGCATCCATAAAAACATACTCCGTGCCACAGCAAATAATAAAGTCTGCTTTATACAAATCAATCTGCTTCTTGATAATGTCATGATGATCAACTGCTGCCCTGTAAATTTCACCATTATTTGAAGTACGTCCACCAGAAGTTTTCTTCAAATTGACCGCTGCTATTTTCTTCAACTCCCGCAAGCGTCTTTGTTCATTGTCTGTCTCCATCTCAGACCACAAAAATTCTTTTTCCCAGGACAGAATTCCTTCCGTCCAGCGTGCAATATTATCCCAAGTCTGTGATCTTCCACCCTCATAAACAAAATCTCGCAGATCCCAGCTTTTTCCACCATTTACTTCTTTCAGGATATATACGATCTTATATCTGGCATTTAAAAATTCCTGCTCGCAAATCACTCCATCGGCTACAATACTGGTATCTTTTTCTCTTAATTTTTGAAATAAAAGCTCCTCTCGTTCTTTAATCGACATAGCTTTTTCCTTCTCTTTGTGAACTAATTATATCTGTATTTATCTAACAAATTTCATCCGGTTCAAACTGCTCCGGATACACACTGCTTCCTTCATATCCGCAGACTCCCATCCTTGGAGAATTCGTAACCGGAAGTAGCCACACCTCTTCACTGTCAATTTCTTCATCAAATTCGCCCTCTTCAAGCTTGTCTGCGCACTCGTCACACCAAAATGGTTCTTCACCATAAATATCCACGGCATTTATCCAGGATGCTCTGTGTTCCCCGCAAATCGAACACTGAAATTCCGGTGGATTGTTTCTGGATAATATCACCACTTTTTTACTCTGCTTTGGTGCATTATAATAATTCAATACTTTGATCGCAAGTTCCGTAGTAGATCCAAAATCATACTCATATCCAAACAACATATCCGATTCAAGTATTTCTTTTAATTTGTGTTCCGTGCTTTCTGCCGGCTCATCCCAGCAAAAATCATCATCTGGTTCCTTTTCATAGCTTACGCCATTAATCTCAAACGCGCTTAAATGTCCACAGCATTCTACCCAGATATCACGGATAAACTGATCCAGATCATCCAATGTTGCATTCTCTTTGATCTGTATAATAAGCCAGTAATCTTTATTGTACGCTCCATATAACAGCAGTTCAAAATATTTTTCGGTTTCTGTTGTCTTTTCATATAAATCAATTCTTCTCTTACACGTTTGCAAATGTTTTACCATGCCTGTTCTGGTGTATTCTTTACTGCAATATTTACAATAGCCTCTCGTACTTTTTCTCATTTGACGTTCTCCTTCACAACTTTATAATCTGATCCATCCAATCTTCCTTCTTGGTCGGCATCTACGGCGTTTTATACGGTAGAAAAGCAAGTATCATCGCCGTCCGGCAGGCATACTTTTTCATTTAGTGCCTCCAAGCCTTCCACCATAGTTATACTTAGATTGTACCAAGACGCTAGCGCGTCGGCTAGCCCTAAATACGTAAAACCACTACTTTTTTCTTAAAATTTTCTTTTTTACTAATCCCATTTTCTCATTTTCCAAGCAGAATATCCATCCCAACAATATTTAAGTAGTTGACACACCGAAGATTATAGCCGAAAATTATGTATATCAGATACTTAAAAATAACTGATAAGCAGAAAGGACTACTCTATGAGGGAATACGTATATTTATTTGAACTCGATTCAGTAAGAAAAACAGATGAAGAAATAATAGCCGGACAAAAAGCTTTATATAATGAAATTGTCAACAACGGAAATATTGTCGTGCTAACCTATAATCAATTAGTGGATTCCAGAGGATTTTTTAGTTTATTAAAAGATTCCGAATACCAGAAATATTTTATCAGACTTTTTGAAAATGGCGCAATCCGCATATCCCAGTATGGTGATATACGAAGTTTATCCCAGTATTTAATCAACTCTGTTGAATCAGAAAAACAATTTATCTATTCTGCACTGCCTGTAAAATCTTCTCAAAGAAGACTTTTGTCCTTAATCAAACGAAGTTTATTATATTCAGATCTTTCTGAAATATTTGAGTATTCTACAGGTACAAATCGCTCCGAACATGAGCTGATCAAACTATTTGAAGAGCTTGTATACGATGAAACCATAAGCCCGGAAAACTCAGAAGAAACTCAGAAAAAAAAGAAAATTTTAAAACAAAGTTCTTTATTCGATGAAAAAACTGTCAACCATTCAAAAGAGTCTGTCGTACAGGAAATGCGTAATATATTGCAAAAATTATATTGGCTGCTCTCAACCGTACTACGTTTGAGCGCATTACACGATATTTATATTCCTCCGAAAGCTCCCGAAGAATATAAAAAACTAAAAATGCAAAATATTATTACATTTGTAACTGAATTTGAAAATCCGCAAGATCCATTATGGGATAAAGCAATCCATATTATAAAGAATCTCTCATGTTATCAAAATGGTAATAATGACCGATCTGTTTATTTACATAAAATAAAGCAAAAATTCAAAGAAGATGCATCCAAATGCAAAACTCCATATCAATATGCAGAGGCAATTATCAATATCTGCTATAATTACGCCTGCGAGCTAAGTATATGTAATGTTACAAAGCATTATGATGTAAATGAATTGTCCGAGAATTTCAGCGGTGAAAAAATAACTTTTCGTTCTGACTTTTTTAATCGTTTAAACCAGGACTGGCATGATGGAAATCTTGCTGATGAAAAATATTTATTAGATGAAACAATGTATTTTAAAGAATTTGAACAGCTGAAAGCTTTACCCAGGTTCAAAATAGCGGCTCGCTACACAGGATACGTGTCATATAAAACAACAGCGGAAAATGAAAGCATTATTTATCGATATGAATACAATTTCAACAAGAAAGTTCAACACCATAAAAAAGAAATTCATGCCTCAATAAGAAAACACCTGTTACTTGCAATCATATGTCTGTTTCTGGCTTTTGCCATTGATCGTTGCTTAGATCTGTTTCAGGATCAGCTTCAGATATATATGACAGCATTTTCTACCACAAAGAAACTGGCTCTACTGCCATGCATAAAATGGATCCATATTCCTGCCGGTCTAAAATCAGTCGCCGGTCAGGCACTGGAATGGTTGTTTCTTTTGATCGTCAGTGAAGCGGTCACCTCTGGGCTTGCCCATGTGTTTCCAGTACTATCTTCTCTGTCAGATGCACTTGGAGATATAGGCAAACTAATCAAAGATGCTATCGATATTTCTTTTGCAAACCAGCTATTTACAACAATAACTGCATGGCAGACATTGCGGCCGGTGAAAAAAGAAATAAATCGGTTCCTATTTCATTAGTCCTTTCACCTGAACTAAAAAAATACATCAAATACCAAAAGAATGGGGCTCATGAAGATTTATTTAAAAATTCTTCGATATATCCGATTGCAGATGTGAATGATGAATCAATAACAAAATATCTGATGCAGTTAGAAGAATTATATGGCTATAAATTCGGAGTCGTATATCAGAGTAATTTCAATACACTGATTGTAGATCCTATAAAAAACAGTAATTCTGAGACTCCGAAAAAGTTCTTCCCTTACGAACGAATTGTTTCACCAAACGGAAAAAACGGGGTTGTTATGATACCGAAATACAAAAATAACTTCTTATTGCTAAATCAGTATCGACACGCACCAAGAAAAATGCAGTATAGTTTTCCAAGAGGATTTTCAGAAGATAATTTAACTTCATCTGAAAATGCGGCAAGAGAGCTAAAAGAAGAAATAGGCGCAACCATCGTCAATGAGCCAATTCTGCTCGGAAACGTAATTTCTGACAGCGGACTTACAGGCAACAGGGTTGATGTATATTTGGTAGAAATCGAATCTTTTCAACAGAACCAGCAAATTCACGAAGGAATTAAACAGATTATAGAAATTCCTGTCAATAAAATGGATGATTGGATTCGTCAGGGGAAAATTGATGATGGATTTTCTTTGAGCGCATATGCATTATATCAATCACATATAAACTAAAGTATTTAACTCTAAATATCATCTATAAAAAATTGCCTCAATTCATGTTGGGTACATTGTAGCAGACGAACTGCTATTTTGCACTCTGCCATGTTTTGAGGCACTTACATACTATCTTCCATATCAGCCATCCAACAAACATTCCAACTGTATTTGTTACCACATTTTCAATACGTAGTTTTTGTCGCTTTTGACTATGTACACAGCATTGATTAAATGTTATACTTATATTATATAACAAAATCAAAACGGTTGCAGCAATAGCCGGCGAATCAGCTAACGGCTATATTAAAGAAGCTATTAAGCAAAGAATTCTTCGCGAATCTGAGTAGCCATATTCTTTACATTTTATACGTTCAAGAAAGGAGTATTCTTCTATGCCATTACCAAAAGAGCAGATTTATACAACCGACGATATTTACAAGCTTCCAGAAGGAACCAGAGCCGAACTGATTGACGGTCATATTTATTACATGGCACCGCCGAGCAGACTACATCAGGAAATTACCGGAACGTTATACCGTAAGATTGCAGACTATATTGATTCAAAGAAGGGATCCTGTAAAATTTATATTGCTCCATTTGCTGTTTTTCTAAATGAGAATGATAAAAACTATGTTGAGCCGGATATCAGCATAATTTGTGATAAAAACAAACTTACAGATAATGGGTGCACAGGTGCACCGGATTGGATTATGGAGATTGTATCCCCTGGCAGCAGACGCATGGACTATTCTATAAAACTATTCAAATATCGATCTGCTGGTGTCCGAGAATACTGGATTGTGGATCCAATAAAGAACCGGATCACTGTCTGGAACTTTGAAACAGATGATAACAACGAATTTACTTTTTCCGATCAGGTAAAAGCTGGTCTTTATTCTGATTTAGTTATTGACTTCTCTCAAATTCAACTTTAATCCTTAAATAGCACCTGGAAATCAACAATACTTTGTGACTGATTTCCGAGTGCTATTTTTTTCTTTGTGGTTCAATGATAATATCCGTGAATCCCTCGCTGGCTTCCATGTTTGACTTAACCACCCAATCTGTATTTCCCGTCAACAGTCCTGCAAGAAAATCTTCTCTTCACTTCATCCGGTACATCAATCAGACCAAACCGGTAGAACATTCCGTATATGTAAGTCACGCCTCGGATATCGCCCAGAGCTTTAGGACGATCAACCACTTTCCCCACCTTTTTAATATTCCGTAGTGCCAATAACACCGAACTCCATGCCAGACTTTTACTCTTCTCCCGCCTGTCAATCCACAGTTCTTTCGTGTATTGTCCATTTCTGCCTTTTCTAATTTCATAAGAAAATGGCAATCCTGAGTAGGTTTTAAATTTTACCCCGGCATAAGCCAGAACCACTCCCCAGAAGTTTTCTTCTGTCGGATCAGCCCTCCACCGCTTCATTGCTCTGTATCTCCGCTGCCGCTCAGCTCCAACACTGATCTGCTCTTTGGCTGCTGTACTTGAGAAGTACACACCTTTCTGATATGGTAAGTACGAGGTAACGGAGGCTTTGGAAAGCTGAAGAGTATTTGCGGTTGAGAGGATTGCTTCTTTATAGCACTCTGTTTCTCGGTACTCCTCAAAGGTATCCCGTACCTTCTCCGCCATTTCTGATTCATACACACCAGCCGTGATGAGGAGCTTCCTCACCTTGATAGGATTCAAGTTCAAAGCGTCGGCGATGACCTGCAGGGAGTCATTTGAATTATAGAGAACCATAGCAGCATCCATCTGCTCTTTCAAATTCTTTCCTGCATCGTATTCTGGCTTCAGCTTCTTCCGGCCTCCACCGGGCTTCCGAGATTTATGTGTTCTTTTCTCTCCCATGATTATTCGTGCAGTTCCAGCGGCAATCCGTCTGGGTCATAAAAAAAAGTCATCTTCTTGCCGGTAAAATCGTCAACTCGGATCGGCTCACATTCAATGCCTATCTCCGCCAGCTCATTCACTATCTGCTTCACGCTGTCTACGCAAAATGCAAGATGACGCAGTCCACAGGCCTCTGGACAGTTCACACGCTTCGGAGAATTTTTCTCAGCGAAAATCTCCAGCTCTGTATATTCATTAACACGAAGATCCAGCTTCCAGTCCTTTCGTTCTGAGCATGGTGATAATATTTTTCCTTTTATAGTTGTTTAAGTATATCACAAGTCTGCAAATAAATCAGTCTTGTACACACCATTCTCCAGCATCTTCTTAAAGCTATGTCATGGCAACTGGATTGAAATTGAACGTCAATACAAATATATTCAAACACTGCAAAAAATCTTATTCGAAAACGATATCCCATATCCTAACGAATATGATTTTTGAATAATTATTCAAGAGGGCCTGGAATTATTCCAGACCCTCAAACTCGCCCCTCAAGTTTGTCCCTCAAACCAGCCCCTCAAACTAAACCCTCAAAAACTGGCATTCTAAAAGGGCCAACCCCTCACGACTGACCCTCAATTAGTTCGGCAAACCCTCAAGAACTTTGATTATCCCTAAAAAACCGGGAGAGATGACTTTTCCAACAAGTCATCTCTCCCAGTTTCTTTTTTAATAAATATATTCCTTCATTTCCTGATAAACTCTCGCAAGAGGAAGACCCACGATCGTATTATAATCGCCTTCAATCCCACGGATATACATGCCAAATGCACCCTGGATCCCGTAGGCTCCTGCCTTGTCCATCGGCTCTCCTGTTGCAATATATTCCCGGATTTCTTCCTTGCACATCGGATATACATGCACATCACTGCATTCATGAAATGTCTTCCGGATCTTTTTCCCATCCTTCTTTATCAGAAGTGTAACACCGGTGTAAACCTGATGCGCTTTTCCCTGAAGCATGGAAATCATCTGATATGCCTCTTCTTTATCCTTTGGCTTTCCGAGAATCTTTCCATCTGCTGCAACCACCGTATCCGAACCGATCACCAGAAAATCCCCTGCATTTTTCTTTTCATACTGCTGGTAGACATCTTCTGCTTTCTGCGCAGAAAGTTCTTCCACAACCTGGCTTGGAACCTGGGATGTAATTACTTCCTCACTGTGTGACGGCATGACTACATGCTTTATATTTCCCTGTTCCAGCAGTTCTGTCCTGCGCGGTGATGCAGAGGCCAGAACTACAGTCAGCTTCTGTATTCTACTACACATAGCTTAATCCTCTTTCACAAGAATCTTCTTAATTTCTCCCATATACATGTTATGCATATCTTTGTCAGCATACCATTTGTCAAGATTTGCTTTCTCAACAAAATTTTCTTCTCCCATGCGCTGTACATAAACCTTCTTGCATACAAAGATCATTTTTGCTTCTTCAAACGCAACTGTTCCATCTACATAATATGGTGTCAGACCTGCTTCTTTGATCTTATCTTCGTCCCTTCCGGAAACTCTTCCACAGAGATTTAACGCTTCTCTATGCTCTTCTCCAAAGAATGCCAGTGTAAAATAATCTTCTCTGTCCACAAATTCTTTGGTATAACGGGAATCACGGATATAAGCTGTCGCAGTCGGCTTGCCCCACATAATTCCAACACCACCCCAGCTTGCTGTCATGGTGTTACATTTTTCTTCATTTCCTGCTGTGATCAGCATCCACTGTTTTCCGATCAGGTCAAATGGATTATCCTTTAATTCTTCTGCTTTTATTTCTGTAAAACTCATTTTTTGTCCTCTTATTTTGCGATTACTTTACGGAAATTCTTCTTTCCTTTTCTTACAACTTTTCCTTCACCTTCAAAGTCTGCTTTTGCAAATGTTGTCGCAATATCAGAAACCTTTTCTCCGTCAACGGCAACTCCACCCTGCTGTACGGCACGGCGTGCTTCTGACTTGGAAGCAACCAGTCCACTCTTGTGAAGCAGTGTCAGGATATCGACAGACCCGTCTGCAAAATCTTCATCAGAAAGCTCTGCTGTCGGCATATCTGCTGCATTTCCTGAGCTGAACAGTGCACGTGCGCCTTCCTGTGCCTTTGTAGCTTCTTCTTCGCCGTGAACCAGTTTTGTCAGTTCGAATGCAAGGATTTCTTTTGCTGTGTTAAGCTGTGCACCTTCCCATTTGTCCATCTCATCAATCTGCTCAAGCGGAAGGAATGTGAGCATACGCAGACATTTCAGAACGTCTGCATCTGCCACATTTCTCCAGTACTGGTAAAATTCAAACGGAGAAGTCTTTTCCGGATCAAGCCATACCGCACCGGACTGTGTCTTACCCATCTTCTTACCTTCTGAATTCAGAAGCAGTGTGATTGTCATCGCACTTGCATCCTTACCAAGCTTACGACGGATCAGCTCTGTACCACCAAGCATGTTACTCCACTGGTCATCTCCACCAAACTGAAGGTTACAGCCGTATTTCTGGTATAACATATAGAAGTCATAGCTCTGCATGATCATGTAGTTAAACTCAAGGAAGCTAAGTCCTTTTTCCATACGCTGCTTGTAACACTCTGCTGTCAGCATACGGTTTACAGAGAAATGTGCTCCTACTTCACGAAGTACTTCCACATAATTCAGATCCATCAGCCAGTCTGCATTGTTTACCATCAGTGCTTTTCCATCTGAAAAATCAATAAAGCGGCTCATCTGCTTCTTAAAGCAATCACAGTTGTGCTGAATTGTCTCAGGAGTCATCATCTGACGCATATCCGTTCTGCCAGACGGATCCCCGATCATAGCAGTACCGCCCCCGATCAGAGCGATCGGCTTATTTCCAGCCTCCTGCAGTCTCTTCATCAGACAAAGTGCCATAAAATGTCCAACATGCAGACTGTCCGCCGTCGGGTCAAACCCAATATAAAACGTAGCCTTCCCATTATTCACCAGATCCCGGATAAGCGGCTCATCCGTAACCTGTGCAATCAGCCCTCTTGCCTTAAGTTCTTCATAAATACCCATTTTTCTACTTTCCTTTCTTTTTCAAAACCTATATCTTACTCACAGCCAATCTTCTCCGCCAGGAGAAGGAGGCGTCCCTGTCTGGAACTCTTTGAAGTTTTTAAGGATGTCAGCCATCCGGAATCCATTTCTATTTGACTGCATGTGCAGGCGGATGCTCATACTTCTTAGGTTTTGGAAATTTGTGTTATGATTGAAAATCCATCTGTCTGAGCGCAGCGAGTTATGGATTTTCAATCATGCTCTTAACAAATTTACAAAACCTTAGAAGTATCAGCCGCCGAACCCGCAGACAAATAGAAATGGATTCCGGATGGCGTCCCCTTAAACCACCATTCAAAAATTCCCAACAAAAAAACCTCGTCCTCCGGCCAATCAGCCTTTAAGGACGAGGTATATTCTCTCGTGGTACCACCTTAATTCACACCCGGCTCGCACCGAATGCCTCAGTCAGTAACTAACATTACCGCAGCAGGTATAACGTCCGCCACTCCGTCACAGCTTACTTGCGCTTCCGCGCGTTCGGTGTGAAGCTCCAAGATGTATTCGCATCTGACTCTTCGTGCACCTCTCATCAACCGGTTACTTTCTGTCTGAGCCTTGTCATCTGCTACTTGTTCTCTTCATAGCCTGTAATTTTCTCTTCTTTTGTCATACTACCGTATCCTTCAAAATTTGTCAAGCCGGATTTCATACCAAATTATCACAAAACAACTTTTGTCAAATCCAATTCGCAGCCTTCCATCATTTTCCGAACCACTCTCGCAGATTCCCTAATTCCAGAAATCCGTCTTCTGCTCCAGCTCAATATCTGCACTTTTAAACACCGGATTAACTCCCCGCTTCAACTGATCCTCATAATCCCGGATTGCCTTAAATGCCGTCCCGGACAAAATCAGGATCACCGGAATATTGATCAGAGCCATCACGCCCATCAGCACATCCGAAAGATCCCACAAAAGCGACATTTCCATACCTGCCCCCAGAAATACAACAAATGCCGATACCAGACGGAACCCTCGCATAAAATTTCTGTCTGGTTCCTTTTTATGGATATAGGTCAGAAGGTTGTCGCAATAGAAGCAATTTCCAAGCAACGTTGTAAACGCAAAAAATACCATAGCCACCGTGATAAATACCGGTCCAACTGTTCCCAGTGACTCCTGAAGGGAAGCCTGAACCCATGGCGCGCCCTGCATTTCTTTTGTCGGATCAATGCCGGATGACATACACATCATCGCTGTTGCTGTACACAGCAACAGCGTGTCGATAAAGACAGACAGCATCTGAACCAGTCCCTGCTTGACCGGATGGCTGACGTTTGCAGAAGCGGATGCATTCGGCGCCGAACCGATTCCGGCTTCGTTGGAATACAGCCCCCGGCGGATTCCCTGCATCATTGCGGAGCCTGCAAATGCTCCGAAAATTGCTTTGAAATCAAACGCTTCCTCAAAAATACGGAGGAACATTTCCGGTACATTGCGGATATTGATGATAACCACAATCAGCGCAATCCCGATATATGCAAGTCCCATCACCGGCACAAGCGTCGATGTCACCTTTACAATACGGCTTCCGCCGCCAAGCAGACACCATCCGGTCATAACTGCCAGAATCCCGCCAATGATCCATGGGCTTATCTTCGGATCATAAAAAGAAAATCCGGAAAATGTAGACTGCAGATTGTAGGATGCCAGCATATTGAATCCAAACGCATAAGTCATGATCATGGCAATACAGAACACGATCGCCAGTGGTCTGCAATGCAGCGCCGCCTCGATATAATAAGCCGGACCACCATAGCATTTCCCATCCTCTCCCTTTTTCTTGTAAATCTGTGCCAGCGTACTTTCAATCAGTGCAGACGCACTTCCGATAATCGCAATCACCCACATCCAGAATACAGAACCAAATCCCCCAATACAGATTGCCGATGACACCCCGACAATATTTCCCGTTCCTACTCTCGATGCCGTTGAAACCATAAGCGCCTGGAATGATGAGATTGCCTCTTTGTCGTCCGGCTTCTCCATCACGGACTCACAAGCTCTCTTAAATAAACGCGCCTGTGGAAATCTTGTCCGGATTGTAAAATATAAACCTGCTCCGATCAGCATAATCACCAGAAGTTTGCTGTACATAAATGAACTGACCGCCCCAATAATTTTCTGAAACATACCTTCTTTCCTTTCTCAATGTTTTCTACCATTTTCGCAATATCTTAACGGAAACTCTCAAAATTTGCAAGCTTTTTCTATTTATTCCCTGTCATTTCGTCCCCAATCACTTTGTAAAAATATTAATTTTTTCAAACAAAATGTCAATATAAAAAAAGCGGACAAGCAACCTGTCCGCCAAATTTATACTATATTTTTCTATCCCTTTACAGCTCCGGCAGCAACACCCTTGATGATGTATTTCTGTCCTGCCAGATATACAATGATGATCGGGATTACTGTAAGCATAATGCTTGCCATCATCGGTCCCATTTCAACTCTTCCGTAACTTCCGCGGAAATACTGGATCAGCATTGGAATCGTTTTATATTTCTTAATATCAAGTACAAGAGTTGGAAGCAGGTAGTCATTCCATACCCACATTGCTTCCAGAATACCTACGGATATCATGGTAGGCTTCAGGATATGGATATCGATCAAAAAGAAAGTCTGCAGCGGATTACATCCATCGATCATCGCAGCTTCCTCGATCTCTACCGGAATGGATTTTACAAATCCGCAGAACATAAATACCGCAAGACCTGCACCAAATCCGAGATAGATCACCCAGATATTCCATGGCATATTCAGATGTAAGGTATCTGCTGTCTGTGACAAGGTGAACATAACCATCTGGAAAGGAACAACCATGGAAAATACAAACAGATAATATAAAATCTTTGAAATCGGACTATTTACACGGGTTATATACCATGCACACATTGAACAGCATACAAGAATAGCAACCACAGAAGTAATCGTAATAAATGTACTGTATCCAAGACTGCTTAAAAATCCTTTTGAAGCAATGGCATCTACATAGTTTGTGATTCCTGCAAATGCATCTGCAGTTGGAAGTTTAAATGCAGTTCCTGTACTGATCGCTGATTCTTTTTTCAAAGAGTTCATCAGGATCATGATGATCGGATAAACCCAGGCGAGTGCCGCAATTGTTAAAATAACTGTCCATATTGTATTTGCAATACTTTTCTTCTTTTTCATTACTGCTGCACCTCCTTAGATCTTGTTGCTTTCAGCTGTATCAGTGAAATAATGATAACCAGAGCACAGAAGATCACTGCTTTTGCCTGCCCATAACCTTTCCACTGCATTCCGGCACGTGCGTAGAATGTCTGGTAAATATTCAGTGCCAGCATTTCTGTCGCATGGTTTGGATCTCCACCTGTAAGAGCCAGGTTCTGGTCAAACAATTTAAATGAATTGGTAAGTGTCAGGAAGACACAGATCGTGATGGAAGACATTACCATCGGAACTCTGATCTTCCAGAGGATATCCCACTTTGCTGCCCCGTCAATCTCTGCTGCTTCGATCAGATCATCCGGTACATTCTGAAGACCTGCGATGTAAATAATCATCATATATCCGATCTGCTGCCAGCACATCAAAATGATAAGTCCCCAGTAACCGGCTGAAGAATTCAGTGCCAGAAGCGGCTGGCCGATGATCGTAAGAAGACAGTTGATCAGGATCTGCCAGATATATCCAAGTACGATACCACCGATCAGGTTCGGCATAAAGAAAATAGTTCTGAAAATATTGGTTCCCTTTAACTTCTGTGTCAGAAGCAGTGCCAGACCAAATGCCAGTACGTTGATCAGTAAGATCGATACAATCGCAAATAATACTGTAAATTTAAATGAACTTGTGAATGATGTATCCTTGATCGCTGCTGTATAATTTGATATTCCAACAAATGTTGCATTTCCTACTGTTGTAAATTTACAGAAAGAAAGATAAAATCCCTGTGCAAACGGAATGATAAATCCGATCACAAATGCAAGAAATGTTGGGAGAACAAATATTGGTGCATGTTTTTTCAGTGCCTTTTCCATAGAAATCCTCCTCTTTTCCTTTTGCCCGGAAGGATCTCCCTACCAGGTGGCTCTCATTTCACTTTTTATTTTTATATGGGAAAACGTAGTTTCCCATATCCAGAAAACCCGCTTCGTACAGGCTCTCCTCTCACTTAAAAGGGGCAGGCAGACCGCCTGCCCCTAGGTCAGTTCTTTTTATGCAACTTATTTATTCATTTGCAAGCTTGTATTCTGATGCCCATCCATCTACGAATGCGCTTACTACTGCATCCCAGTTAGCATCTGTCTGATCTGCTGCATAAGCTGTCAGTGCAGATCCAACACCATTTTTCCACTCTTCTGAAGGCATTGTTGAGAAGTTCCATGCTACCGGAGTCTTTCCGTCTTCTGTCATCTGTTTGTCTTCTTTGATAAAGAGATTCTGAGATTCCTGAGCTTTCTTAAACGGAATATTGAATCCCATATCGTCTGCCATACATTTTGTTCCTTCATCTGAAGTTACACACCAGTCCATAAAATCTAATGTAGCCTGAATATCAGCTTCGTCTGCGTCTTTATTTACGCACCAGTAATTTTCTGTACCTGTGCAGAGTCCCTGGTTTGCTTCATCGCCTACACCAAAGTAAATCGGAAGCATGGTCAGATCATCATCTGTAAGACCGCCATCGATCAGCTGTGTATATTCCCATGTACCATTCTGATAGAATACAGCTTTTTTATTCAGGAATTCATTTCTTGCATCGTCACCTGTCTTTGCAGCAAGATCTTTTGGAGCACATGTGCTGTTGTTGATGTACAGATCCCACATATCACGGTAATTGTCAAGATATGTACCTTTGATTGCATCTGTTGTGTTAATTCCTTCATCCTGATATTCAAAGTAGATTGGAAGGTTTGCAAGGTGTGTCTTGAATCTCCAGTCTGAAGATCCGTCCATACCTGCTGAAGTAAATGCAGAGAATCCAAGTTCAGAAGATCTCTTTGTAATGTCTTCTGCTACTTTCTTCAGATCTGCAAAGGATTTGATGTCATCCGGTGTATATCCTGCTTCTTTTAATAATGTCTTATTTGTGATAATTCCGTATGTTTCAATAACATATCCGATACCCGCTACAGAATCTCCATCTTTCAGTGCATAATCATCACTTGTGAGTTCTTTGTAAATATCAGAATCTGATAAGTCGTAGCAGTAATCTTTCCAGTTTGCAAGTCCTACAGGTCCGTTTACCTGGAATAATGTTGGTGCTCCGCTCTTTCCCATTTCACTCATCAGAGTGGTTTCATAGTTTCCGGAAGCTGCTGTAACAACAGTTACATCTACACCTGTCTCTTTTGTGTAATCCTTTGCCAGCTGCTGCCACTGTTCATCCTGCTCCGGTTTGAAGTTCAGATAATATACAGAACCCTTGCTGCTGTCCCCTTTACTGTCTGCACTCTTGTCATCGCCCTTGCTTCCACATCCTGCAAAGCATCCAAGTGTCATGATTCCTACCAGCCCCAGTGCCAGCCATCTTTTTTTGTTTTTCATAATTTCCGTTCCTCCTCGTCTGGATTTCTTTTCTATGCTTAGATAATAGCAAGAATCCAGGCAAAGGATGTAGCAAATAGAAAACCTCATATACCAAAAAATATACTTTGGGGTATGTAAAAAATTTGTTATTGATAAAGGGACGCCAACAGCCATATTCTCCGTCTGACCTCCGTTGCACAAACCATTCCGGCGAGCCGCTTAAACCATCCATCATGCGCGGCAATGGCCTTCATGATGGATTGCGTCTCTCCTCCATTGTGCAAAGTCGGTCTGCCAGAGAATATGGCTGTTGGCTGACTATTGATAACATAACAATTTTTCTATTTTCTACCTCAACGTAAAACTCTTGAACACACACCAAGACTTCAGGGATGCGCCAGCGACCGCCCGAACTTTGACAGGGATCAGGCGCCTTGAGCACGATGGGAAGGAGACTCAGCAAATTGTTGAAGCCATTGCTGAAACAATTTGCGCCCTAAGAGGCTCCTTCCCATGGTTCG
>ERZ826396.874-NODE-874-length-39759-cov-9.824854_pt1 | contig 39759 bp, 36 predicted proteins | sample MGYA00519926_ERZ826396 | MGnify/ENA primary metagenome ERZ826396 (study PRJEB31778, sample SAMEA3449230) | human gut metagenome | biome: human gut; feature: human-associated habitat; material: faeces | place: United Kingdom | collected 2010/2012 ... | reverse complement strand
AAATGATGCACGGCCTTAAAGTTGCAAACATCGACATCAACAGAAAGATGCTTGCTGAGATGGCTGTAAATGATGCTCAGGGATTTGCAGCACTTGCTGAGATCGCTAAGAAAGCAATTGCTTAATTGAAATAAATAGGATATTTGAACGGGAGATGGGTGACCATCTCCTTTTTTTTATCCTAAAAGCTGCAAAAAAATCATTCCTGCTATCTGAACGCCTCACTTTGCGGCAAGCTTTGTCCGAATTGATTTTTCAAACACATTCCAATATGACTATAATATAAAATATGAAATGAGTATAAAAGTATGCCCAGCAACGTACGTTTGTACGTCGCAGAAATAACAAAAACAGAAAAAATTGGTCATTGTAACGGAAATTTCTTTTGCAATTCTAAAAAAACTATAAAATTTTCTATTGCAATCAAAAAAACAGAATGCTATAATCATAACATTAAAGTAGTAAAGAGAAGAAGTTATGGAAGCCAAAGCCGGCTGGGAAACCACCAGTGGGCTTTTATACTATCTCAGTGTTGCAGAACATGTTCCCAAAATCATTCCTGCAATCTGCATGCCATGTTTTTCGGATATGCCTTGGGCACCATGAGAGGCGAGATGACAGACGCTCTTACATAAATTAAGGAGGAGATTTATTATGAGAAATCTGAAAAAAGTACTCAGCATTACTGCAGCCGCAGCAATGGCAGTATCCACAGTAACACCTGTATCTGTATTTGCAGAGAGCGAGGAAACCTTCAAGATTGGTGTCATCGGACCTATGACAGGAGATTATGCACAGTATGGTAATGGTGTATATAATGCAGCTAAGATCGCAGCAGATGAGATCAATGCAAACGGCGGATTCAATGGATATCAGGTAGAAATCCTTGACGCTGGCGACGATCAGGGAGATCCGGAGAAAGCAGTTAACGCTTACAATGACCTTCTTGACAAAGGAATGCAGATGCTTTGCGGTACCGTTACCTCCGGTGCTTGTATCGCAGTAGGTGCAGAGGCAGCTGATAGTACATTCCTCTTCACACCGTCTGCAACAGCAGTAGACAGCATTACCGCTGGTGACAATGAGTTTCGTATGTGCTTTACAGACCCAATGCAGGGAACGAAATCTGCTGAGTATATTTCTGAGAAAGGTCTTGCTACGAAGGTAGCTACTCTCTACGATTCCATGGCTGATTACAACTCAGGTGTACATGATGCATTCGTTGCAGCCTGCGCTGATTACGGCCTTGAGGTTGTAGCTGATGAAGCATACACAACAGATAACAACACAGACTTTTCCGTACAGCTTGGAAAGATCAAAGACAGTGGCGCTGAGCTCCTGTTCCTTCCGAACTACTATTCTGACAACGCTCTGATTCTTCAGCAGGCTCATGACCTTGGTCTTGACATGAAGATTTTTGGTGTTGATGGTATGGATGGAATCCTGAATGTTGAGAACTTTGATAAATCTCTTGCAGAAGGCGTTATGCTTCTGACACCATTCTCTGCTACAGGCGATGATGAGGCAACTGTAAAATTTGTTAAAGCATATGGCGATGCAAACAATGGTGAGACACCAAATCAGTTTGCTGCAGATACATATGATGTACTTTACGCTATGCAGGCAGCAGCAAATGATGCTGGCATCACACCAGATATGTCAAATGAAGACATCAGTGCAGCAATGTCTGCTTCCATGCTGAATATTACTCTTGATGGTCTTACAGGAGAAGCTAAATGGACAGAAGACGGTGAGTGCGATAAAGCACCTAAGGCTTATGTGATCAAAGATGGCGTTTACGCTTCTATGGAGTAATTATAAGAATAGAGCCATTGTGCCGGTCATACGGCAGAGGCTTTAACCATTTCCCTGATTGCGCAGGGGATGGCCGTTAGCAAGGGGGAGACGGTTACCTGTGGGTCCGTCTCCTTCTTTGCAATTACAGAAATGATTGTTGTTTCAGTCTGAGACAACAAACGGACAGGTGGCCTGTCGGCGACATCGTGATATAGGAAAGTCAGCTGCCGTCCGGGACATTCATAGTAAATAACTGGAGCGTGTCTGAAAATTTACTTCCGCTTTTTTGTGTCAGAAAGTGACAGGAAGCTTTACAGTGGGAAAAGCCGGGAATGAATTTTCAAACACGCTCGTGAAAAAGAAAAATCAGTTACTATCTACAGTAATAAATCCAGTTAAGAGGTGCATTATGAGTTTTATATCCTATTTAAAAGATGGTATCAGCCTGGGCAGTATTTATGCGATCATCGCTCTCGGCTATACAATGGTATATGGTATTGCAAAAATGCTGAACTTTGCACATGGTGATGTTATCATGGTTGGAGCATTTGTAATTCTTACCGCAGTTACCAAAGCCAGTATGTCACCAATCCTGGCAATCATTCTTTCTGTTGTGATCTGTACTGTTGCCGGTGTTGTCATTGAGGCAGTTGCATACAGACCTCTTCGTAAGGCTTCATCGAATCTGGCAGTTCTGATCACTGCAATCGGTGTCAGCTATCTGCTTCAGAACCTGGCGCTTTTAATTTTTGGCGCAGATGCAAAGAGCTTTGTTCCGGTTATCAATGTTCCGTCTCTGGAGCTGTTTGGCGGACAGCTTACGATTAAAGGTGTTACGATCGTAACAATCCTTGCCTGTATTGTGATTATGGTTGGTCTTCAGCTTTTTGTAAAGAAAACAAAACCGGGGCGTGCCATGCAGGCTGTTTCCGAGGACCGTGACGCCGCACAGCTGATGGGTGTCAACGTAAATGCAACCATTTCCCTTACCTTTGCAATCGGTTCCGGACTTGCTGCAATTGCAGGACTTCTTCTTTGCTCCGCATATCCTACACTGACTCCTTATACAGGCGCAATGCCTGGTATCAAGGCTTTCGTAGCGGCAGTATTCGGTGGAATAGGTTCTATCCCAGGAGCAATGGTTGGAGGAATTCTCCTTGGTGTTATTGAGATTTTCAGTAAGGCCTATATTTCCTCTCAGGTTGCAGATGCAATTGTATTTGCAGTTTTGATCATCGTGCTGCTTGTAAAACCATCTGGTCTGTTCGGCAAGAACATCCAGGAGAAAGTATGAGGTGGCCGATATGAAAAAAAATATGAACAAAACAACAAAAAACAATTTTATTACATATGGTATGGTAATCGCAATCTTCGTTGTGGTACAGATCCTTTCCTCTACAGGAAACCTGTCCAGACTGCTTACCGGCCTTCTGGTACCCATCTGTGTGTACATTATCGCATCTCTTTCCCTGAATCTGGTAGTCGGTTATTCCGGAGAGCTGAGTCTTGGACACGCAGGATTTATGTGCGTTGGAGCCTATTCCAGTGCTCTGTTTTCCCATGTTACCAGTGATGTGCTTCCGTCTGTTCCAAGATTGATTCTTGCATTGCTGGTAGGTGCTGCCGTGGCTGCTGTCTTCGGTGTGCTGATCGGTATCCCGGTACTGAGACTTCGGGGAGACTATCTGGCAATCGTAACCCTGGCATTTGGTGAGATTATTAAGAACCTGATCAATATTCTGTATGTTGGTGTGGATGATAAAGGGCTTCACGTTGCAACAAGCGCAGCCAACCTGAAGCTGGATCCAGGCGGAAAACAGATCATCAAGGGTGCTCTCGGTGTTTCCGGTACTGCAACCTTATATAAAGATATTAAGGATTATTTCTTCCTGATCGGTGTGATTCTGGTTCTGGTCGTTCTGTTTATTATCCAGAATCTGGTAAACTCCAGAAGCGGACGTGCCATTACATCTACCCGTGATAACCGTATTGCAGCTGAGTCCATCGGTATCAACGTAACAAAGAATAAGCTGCTTGCATTTACTATTTCCGCTGCAATTGCCGGTGTAGCAGGTGTACTTTATGCCCACAACCTTTCCATGCTGAAGGTTTCTATTTTTGACTACAACATGTCCATCACCATTCTGGTATATGTAATTCTTGGTGGTATGGGAAATCTTCGCGGAAGTATTCTGGCAACGATTGTGCTTTATGCACTTCCCGAGCTGCTTCGTGGATTCTCCACCTACCGTATGCTGATTTATGCAATCGTAATGATCACAATGATGCTTTTCAACTGGGCTCCTGCAGCTAGAGATTTCAGAAGCCGTATTATTGAAAAAATCAAAGGTCACGTGAAAGAAAAGGAGGCAGCTTAATTATGGCAATGTTAGAGGTAAATAATCTTTCCATACAGTTTGGCGGCCTTCATGCTGTAGATAATTTTCAACTGAAAATCGAAAAAGGCGAGCTTTATGGTCTGATCGGACCAAACGGTGCCGGAAAAACAACCGTATTTAATCTTCTTACAGGTGTTTATAAGCCAACAGAGGGAATTATCAAGCTGGATGGTCAGGATATCACCGGAAAAAGTATTATCGATATTAATAAAGCAGGAATCGCACGAACATTCCAGAATATTCGACTCTTTAAAGATATGACCGTACTGGACAATGTAAAGGCTGGTCTGCATAATCATTATAAATATTCTACTTTAACCGGAATCTTAAGACTTCCCAAGTATTTTAAAGTAGAAAAAGAGATGAACGCGCGTGCTATGGAGATCCTGAAGGTGTTTAATCTGGATCAGGAGGCTGGTCTTCTTGCGGGAAACCTTCCTTATGGTAAACAGCGTAAGCTGGAAATTGCCAGAGCGCTTGCCACAGATCCCAAGCTTCTTCTTCTGGATGAGCCGGCCGCCGGTATGAACCCAAATGAGACACAGGAGCTGATGGATACCATTCGGTTTGTAAGAGATCATTTTAATATGACGATCCTTCTGATTGAGCACGATATGAAGCTGGTTGGCGGTATCTGTGAGGAACTGACTGTATTAAACTTCGGACAGGTTCTTTGTCAGGGTGAGACAGCAAAGGTTCTGAAAGATCCTGCTGTTGTTACTGCATATCTGGGCGAATAAGGAGGAAAAAGAAATGGCAATGTTGGAAGTAAAAGATTTACACGTATATTATGGTGTAATCCAGGCATTAAAAGGAATCTCCTTTGAGGTAAACCAGGGCGAGGTTATTGCTTTGATCGGTGCCAATGGTGCAGGAAAAACCACTACACTGCAGACACTTACAGGTCTTCTTTCAGCAAAAGAAGGTTCCGTTGTTTTTGAAGGAAAAGATATTACCAGGGTTCCGGCCCATAAGATTGTTGAAATGGGAATTGCACATGTTCCGGAGGGACGTCGTGTTTTTTCAGATTTAAGTGTATATGAGAACCTGATCATGGGTGCTTATACGAGAAAAGATAAAGCTGAGATCCAGGAAAGCCTTGCAGGAGTCTATAAAAGGTTTCCGCGTCTGGAAGAGCGTAAAGGACAGCGTGCCGGTACACTTTCTGGTGGTGAGCAGCAGATGCTTGCCATGGGTCGTGCCCTTATGAGTAAACCCAGACTGATCGTAATGGATGAGCCATCCATGGGACTTTCCCCAATCTTTGTAAATGAGATCTTCGATATTATCCGTGTGGTAAGTGAAAGCGGTACCACGGTACTTCTTGTAGAGCAGAATGCGAAGAAAGCCCTCTCTATCGCAGATCGTGCATACGTTCTTGAGACTGGTAAGATCACAATGAGTGGAAATGCAAGCGACCTGCTGAACGATGAAGCGGTACAGAAGGCTTATCTGGGTGAATAAAATTTGTAGATCTGACAGCTGATAGGCGACATGTCCGTTTTGTGAACAAAGTTCACAGAACTTTCGGGAATCTGGTGCATCACGAAGCGGTTACTGGACAGGTCGTGAACAGTAAGGTCTTTGGGAAAATAATCTGGTCAGGTGATTTTTGTTGTTGTCGGAAAGAATGGAAAAAACAACGCTTTAGAAAGCTGGCCAGTGTAATAAGGAGGAGAGAAATGGACAATTTCGTAATTACAATTGCAAGACAGTACGGAAGCGGTGGACGTACCGTTGGTGAAATGCTTGCGAAGAAATTAGGGATTGGATATTACGACAAGGATATTATCCGCATGGCATCTGAGGACAGCGGAATTCACGAAACTCTTTTTGGAAGAGTAGATGAGTATTCCAGCGCAAAAAAACCGCTTTTCGGAAAGAATGGAATTTACAGCGGTGAGCTGATCTCGCCTGAGAGCAAGGACTTCACCTCTGATGAGAACCTGTTTAATTATCAGGCAAAGATCATCCGTGAACTGGCAGGGAAGGAATCCTGCGTGATCATCGGAAGATGCTCCAACTATATTTTGAAGGATTATCCAAATGTGCTTCGTGTATTTATCCACGCTGATTGGGATTTCCGAATGGAAAAGGCTGCTGAGAAGCTGAGTATGAGCCGGAAGGAGATCGAAAAATTCCTTCAGAAGGATGACAAGCGTAAGGATGAGTACTACCGCAGATTTACAGGTGAGGAATGGAAGGATGCCACTCAGTATGACCTGTGTCTGGATAGCAGCAAGCTTGGATATGAGAAATGCATCGAAGAAATTGAAAATCAGCTGAAACTGCTGAAAAAATAACAGGCTGTGACACATAGCAGCATATGATGTGAAAACAAAAGGAAGAGCACTGGTGATTTTGAAAGAGATTGCCAGTGCTTTTTTACATTTCATAAACATATATTATCAGGAAGGACAGATGTCAGGCGGCGGGATATGAAAGAAAAAAGACATCTGGTGATGTGGGTAGAATTTATCGTGTTGGCGGTGCTGCTGGCAAGGCTGGAAATTGTGAGAATCCGGGAGAATGCAAAAGAAGTGCAGGAATATACCTGTGTCGGAAGAAAACAGGAAGGTGCACAGAATGGTTACGGAAAAAGAGAGGAGAAAGCTGTCAGTGACAAGGTGATCGAGGCTGGAAATAGCAGGTTGGAAAAGAAGCTGGAAGAGAATGTGACGGAAAAGAAAAAAGCAGCTCTGACTTTTGATGATGGTCCCAACAGCCAATATACGCCGTTGCTTCTGAAAGGGCTGAAGGAGAGAGGGGTTCATGCTACTTTTTTTCTCATGGGGAAGAATATTGAGGGAAAAGAGGCCTTGGTGAAGCAAATGCAGGAGGAGGGTCATCTGATCGGGAATCATACATACAATCATGTACAGCTGGATAAGATTTCAAAGGAGGCAGCAAAAGAAGAAATTGAGGCAACCAACCAGAAAATCTTTGAAATCACAGGTGTGTACCCGGCATGGTTAAGACCGCCCTATGGGGAGTGGCGAAAAAATCTGGATTTTTATGTGGAGATGTTTCCTGTACTCTGGGATGTGGATACATTGGACTGGAAGAGTAAAAATGTGGATTCGATTATGAAAATTGTGCGATCAGAAGTGTCAGACGGGGCAGTGATCCTGATGCATGATGCTTACCAAAGCTCAGTAGATGCAGCGCTTCAGATTGTGGATCTTCTGATGGCAGAAGAATATGAATTTGTGACTGTAGAGGAGCTGATATTGCCGTAAAAAATCGTTAAAGATGTTTACTGGTAACGTAACGTTCCGCGAACAGTTAAAAAATAGCTTTATAAACTTGCCTAAATGAGAAATATAGATTATAATTAGAACAAATGTACGGAAAATTACTTTTGAATTGGAGAGAAATACATGGATTTATTTGAATATGCGAAATCCAGGACAATGGAGAATGAATCCCCACTTGCCTCCCGTCTTCGCCCTACGAAACTGGAGGAAGTAGTGGGACAGCAGCACATTGTGGGAAAAGATAAATTACTTTACAGAGCCATCAAGGCAGATAAGCTGACTTCCGTTATTTTTTACGGCCCTCCAGGAACCGGAAAGACCACTCTGGCTAAAGTCATTGCCAATACTACTAGCGCAGACTTTACCCAGATCAATGCCACCGTAGCTGGCAAGAAAGATATGGAAGAAGTGGTAAAACAGGCTCAGAATGCCCTTGGAATGTATGGGCGAAAGACGATTTTGTTTATTGACGAGATTCATCGCTTTAATAAAGGACAGCAGGATTATCTTTTGCCTTTTGTGGAGGACGGAACCATCATCCTTATTGGAGCCACCACAGAGAATCCCTATTTTGAGGTAAACGGTGCTCTCCTTTCCCGCTCTATTGTATTTGAGTTGAAGGCTCTGGAGATTCCTGAGATTAAAGAACTGCTCCTGCGGGCAGTGAACGATAAGGAAAAGGGCATGGGAAGCTATAATGCGGTTCTGGATGAAGATGCCCTGGAGTTTTTGGCAGACATGGCAGGAGGAGATGCCAGAAGCGCTCTGAATGCCATAGAGCTTGGCATTCTTACCACGCCAAGAGATTCAGACGGCAAGATCCATATTACTCTGGATGTGGCTTCTGAGTGTATCCAGAAGCGTGTGGTGCGCTATGATAAGGATGGAGATAACCATTATGACATTATTTCTGCATTTATCAAGAGTATGCGCGGCTCCGATCCGGATGCTGCAGTTTATTATCTGGCGAAGATGCTGTATGCAGGTGAAGATGTGAAATTTATTGCAAGACGTATGATGATCCTTGCTTCTGAAGATATTGGAAATGCAGATCCCCAGGCCCTGGTAGTGGCAACAGCAGCAGCCCAGGCAGTTGAGCGGGTAGGAATGCCGGAATCCCAGATCATTCTTTCCCAGGCTGCCGCATATATGGCATGTGCACCTAAGAGTAATGCAGCGGTGAATGCTATTTTTGCAGCAATGGACAGTGTGAAGCGTACCAGGACGACTGTTCCGGCCCATCTTCAGGATGCCCATTATGGAGGGCATGAGAAGCTGGGACATGGAATCGGCTACAAGTATGCCCACGATTATCCAAATCATTATGTAAAGCAGCAGTATCTGCCAGATGAGATCCAGGGAGAGAAATTCTATGAGCTTTCAGATATGGGATATGAGAAGAAATTGAAGGAACACATGAAATTTATAAAAGAGCATGCAGATTGAAGAAATGATTTTTCGAACACGCTTTGGAATAAATATTGAGTAATTATCAGCAGGTGCTATTTTGCGAAGCGTGCAGCTGTGAAGGTACTGAACAATTACAATATCTGAAATAAAAAGTGGAGGAGCTTTATAAAAGCCCCTCCATTATTTTGGCATAAATTTCTTCATATTTCTTGGGCCACTGCCTGCACATGGCCTTGGCAGCGGAAAGAGATGGCGCTGCAAGAGAAAGATCGATCACAGAAGCACCCTTCTGTAAAAGCTGAAGGTGAACCACATATTCTCCCTGATTATTAATGTAATAATCGGCTGGAGCTTTCACCTGATTCTTTGTGGAGGCACCTCTGGCTGCCAGGTACTGGAGCACTTCAGTACGGATGTCCTGGGAAATATCATTCTCGAAATAGGTGAGCGTGTTTTTTCCATCTTCAGTAAGATAATAGTAGGAAGTATTGGAAATGGTACGTTTCTCAATCAGTTCTGTTTCCTCAAGCTCGGAAAGGGCCTGTTGCAAATGGAAATAATTCGTGTACTCACGGTCCAGAATAAATTCTGAAATTTCTGAATTAGTGATGGGGGACGAAGAATTCCGAAGCATGTATAGGATGATCAGTTTGTAAACAGTAAATGGTGTAGCCATTTTCCAGCCTCCCTTCTGGTGAAATATTGCGTAAGTTCTAAATTCGAGTGTGTTTGAAAAAGGCTTTGCCCTGAAAACTTTGACGCTCTTTCAAACGGTGATGGAGCAGATTCAGCACTTCTCTTTTTCTGCTGGCCCATAGAGGGGCAATCAGCAGATCTTTCGGCCCATCGCCGGTAACCCGGTGGATTACAATGGATGGATCCAGATGTTCCAGGCAGTCAGCTACAAGGTCAATATATTCGGCGCGTTCCAGCACTTTAAATTTCCCGGCAAGATAATCATATGCAAGGTCTGTGCCCTTCAGAACGTGGAGCAGCTGAAGCTTGATTCCCTGAATATCCCGGGTATTTAAATAATCCATAGTAGCCAGCATATCTTCCCTGGATTCGCCGGGAAGCCCGAGAATGGTATGAACTACTACTTCCAGACCAGCTGCGCGGAGTCTCTTAAGGGAGTCTTCAAAGCAGGATAGCGGGTAACCTCGCCGGATATAAGTTGCGGTAGATTCATGAATGGTTTGAAGTCCCAGTTCTACCCAGACTGGTTTAACCATGTTTAGCCGGGAAAGAAGTTCTACTACATCGTCCTCCAGGCAATCCGGCCTTGTACCAATAGAAAGTGCCACAATCCCCGGATGGAAAATAGCTTCCTGAAAAATTTTTTCCAGATAGGGCACAGGAGCGTAAGTATTGGTGTAAGCCTGAAAATAGGCGATGTATTTGTGAATAGGCCTTTTGGCGGAAAGCATGGCAATCTGACTGTCTATCTGTTCATGGATAGAGAGGGCTGCACTGGCGGCAAAATCACCGCTGCCGCCTTCGCTGCAGAAGATGCAGCCGCCGTGTCCTATTGTGCCGTCGCGGTTGGGACAGCTCATGCCACCGTTTAAGGTGACTTTATAAACCTTTTCCCCGAAGCGCTCCTTTAGCATATAGTCAAGGGAGTGATAGGGCTTTCCATTCCAGCTGGTGATCATAAATTCTTATTGTCGGAATCGAGACTGTGGTCTACTACACTGTCTGGATTCGGCTCAGAGGTTTCTTCCGGAATATATTTGTCAAAAATTTTCACAAAGAAATGGGAATTAATGTATGCAATTCCGGAAAATCCAATGAGCACCAGCAGCAGGATGACCATGGACTGTACCCGGGCACTTGGAATAAAGAATACAAGAACCGGGGCAGCAGTGACAAGGATCATAAGTGCTGTATATGGAAGATGGCGGATGGACATCAAAAATGCGTTGGTAAAAGTATTCTTGATGGTATTGTAAAATTTCGCAAGAACCGGGTAGATGTACAGGAAGATCATCAGGTAAACGACCAGGATCATCATAAATAATACCATAAGAACCTTACCGATGGTGCCAGGTGTGCTGCGGCAGATGCTAATGTCAAAGTACAGCAAAAGGGCAGCCGCAAGCATGATCAGATTGATCACAATACCCTGTTTCAGATTCTGTTTAAAGGATTTAAAAAATCCGCGGACGATATAAGACTCTTCATTACGAACCATTTTCAAAGTGACGTAGAACATGGCGGCAATGGAAGGTCCAATGGTCACCACCGGAATGCAGCAGACAATGCAAAGCAGATTCAGAATGATAAGATCTGCCACCCTGCTCATGAAGGTGAAAAATTTGTTATCCATGTTGAAAAAACGATCCATTCAAAAATTCCTCTTTTCTATTTTGTATATAGCATTAATGAGCTTATCACATAGTATAACGAATCTGTGAAAAAAAAGCAATTTGAAAATAAAAAAGAACATAAAAACTATATAATCTTCACAAAAATATTTATAGAAAGTCCTTGCTTATCACACGTCAGAGTGTTAAAATAGTAATCATTGAAAAGAGAATAATAAACATTAAATATAGAAAAAGGAGTAGCGAAATGAGTAAAAATATCAGAACTGAGGCAGTTGACCATCTTTTTGAGGCCATACTTTGTCTGAAGGATAAGGAAGAGTGCTACACTTTCTTTGAGGATGTGTGTACCATTAACGAACTTCTTTCTTTATCTCAGAGATTTGAAGTGGCCAAGATGTTGATGGATAAGAGAACTTACCTTGACATTTCTGAGAAGACAGGTGCTTCCACAGCCACGATCAGCCGTGTAAACCGTTCTCTGAATTATGGCAATGACGGTTATGATATGGTATTTAAGAGAATGGAAGAGAAAAAAGAGCAGAACCGTTCTCTGGATCAGAAGGACGAATAAGCGTCAGAGGATCTGAATCCGAAATAGAATAAAATATACGAAAGAAAACCCGCGAAATTGTGCTATGAGATAATTTCGCGGGTTTTGTACTGTTATTTGTCTTTATTCTTCTTATGTTTGTCCCTGGGCTCAGATGGGGAAATGTCATCGATCATTTTCTCAATGATCATCTTCTTAATGTAGACATCAAAGCTCATGAGACAGATAAAACTGAATCGCTTCAGAAATTCCTGATCTTCCTCATCTGCATCCTGGAAAGTGGCGCTGGAGAAACGGTAATCCTTCAGAAGATTCTTGATCAACTGGTCAATCTTGCGGTTCTCCATTCCAAAAACTTCATTATATACATAGGTCATGTCCTTGCCTGGCTCACCTTTAAAGTATTTCGCTGTGATGGGACCGAGAAGCTTCTGGATGTCTGTGATGGACAGAATATTCTTAAAATAATAAATGAAGATCAGCATGAGCAGATGATCTTTGGAATAGCGCTTCTTCTCAGGGGAAGGGAGCAGGTTATTCTTGGCGTAGTTATTGATCATGGTCTTTGTCAGGATCTTGTCATCATCGTGACGCTTTGTGGACGCAAGCTGATCCTCCATAAACGTGGTGACCTGATCCATGTACAGGTCGATGTTTGGAAGATCTTCTGGTTTTATATAATCCATTCCGGAAATGTGCTCCAGAATGCTCTTTAATATGGATTTATCATCAGCTGTCATTTTTATCACCTCTGCTCCTTATTATATAGTTTTTAAAACTACTTGTAAACTGTTTTTTTCAGATCTTGTGAAAAACAGAAAAAAAACGAACTTTGTTTACCAAAAACCCGAGAATTAAGTTTGCGCAGCAAACGCTACTTCTTGTGCTTGTCACAAGAAGGTTCGTCTTTCTGTGCATCGCGAAGCGCGTTACTGGTCACGGAGTGAACAGTAACCAACCCGAATCTATGTTTGGATTTTCTGCACGTTCGGGGTTGTGGGAGATAAGGATTTCATGTATAATGAAATTTAACTATTTGAAAAATCATTCCCGCAATCTGCAAGCCCCATTTGACGGTATATTTCGTCCGAATTCAGTTGTCGCAGTCCGCTGTGACGCCCACATCCGGGCGGAATCTCCTACAAATCGTGGCGCACATCGTGCAGAAAGCTTTTTTTAAACACGCTTTAGCGAAAAAGGAGAACATAAATGAGCATATATGATACATTAAATCCCCCTCAGCGTGAGGCGGTAGCACAGACAGAGGGACCAGTCCTGATCCTGGCGGGAGCCGGTTCCGGCAAGACAAGAGTGCTGACACACAGGATTGCCTATCTGATGGATGAGAAGGGAGTAAATCCGTGGAATATTCTGGCTATTACTTTTACCAATAAGGCTGCTCAGGAGATGAGAGAGCGTGTGGATAAGCTGGTGGGCTTTGGTTCTGAGAGTATCTGGGTGTCTACTTTCCACTCTGCCTGCGTAAGAATCCTTCGGAGACATATTGATAATCTGGGATATGACACGAATTTTACAATCTATGATACAGATGACCAGAAGTCTCTTATGAAAGATGTGTGCAGGAAGATGAACATTGACACCAAGATTTACAAAGAGCGTTCCCTTCTTGCCCAGATTTCCCATGCCAAGGATGAGCTGCTTACACCAGATGATATGGAGATGAAGGCTGCCGGAGATTACAATATGAAGAAAGTGGCTTCTGTTTACCGTGAGTACCAGGCTGCTCTTCGCAAGAATAATGCACTGGACTTTGATGATCTGATCGTAAAGACGGTGGAGCTTTTTGAAAAATGCGGTGCAGTGCTGGAGTACTATCAGGAGCGGTTTAAATACATTATGGTGGATGAGTATCAGGATACCAATACGGCACAGTTTAAGTTTATCAGTCTTCTGGCTCAGCGGTATCAGAATCTTTGTGTGGTAGGTGATGATGACCAGTCCATTTATAAATTCCGTGGGGCTAATATTGGAAATATTCTTGGATTTGAGCATGTTTTTCCAGATGCCAGGGTAATCCGTCTGGAGCAGAACTACCGCTCTACCAGGAATATCCTGAATGCAGCGAACCAGGTGATCGCGAATAATACAGAGCGTAAGGCAAAAACCCTGTGGACAGAGAACGAAGAAGGCAGCAAGGTGCATTTTCGCCAGTTTTTGAATGCCTATGAGGAAGCAGAGTATGTGGCAGGGGAAATCGGCAAGTTAAAAAGAAACGGTCTTGGAAACTACCGTGATTGCGCCATTCTTTACCGTACCAATGCCCAGTCCCGTATTTTTGAGGAGAAATTTATTGCAGCCAATATTCCGTATAAACTGGTAGGGGGCGTTAATTTCTATGCGCGTAAGGAAATCAAGGATCTTCTCTGTTATCTGAAAACGATTGATAATGCCAGAGATGATCTTGCTGTGCAGAGAATCATCAATGTTCCGAAGCGTGGAATCGGTGCAACGACACTTGGACGTGTCCAGGATTATGCGGACAACATGGGAATCAGTCTGTATGAGGCATTGCGCGTGGCTGAAGAGGTTCCTTCTATCGGAAGAAGCTTGTCAAAGATTGATGGCTTTGTTACTTTTATACAGATACTGAAGAGCAAGGCAGATGTGATGACTGTGGAGGAAATCCTGCAGGAGGTAATTGATTCCACAGGTTATGTGGCAGAGCTGGAAGCTGAGGATACAGAAGAATCAAGAGCAAGAATTGAGAATATTGATGAGTTGATCTCCAAGACTGTGGCTTATCAGGAAGCTATGGAGGAGCAGAATCAGCCTGCTACGCTTTCTGGTTTTCTGGAGGAGGTAGCACTGGTAGCAGATATTGATACTGTAGATCCAGATCAGGATTATGTGCTCCTTATGACTTTACATAGTGCCAAGGGTCTGGAATTTCCGAAGGTGTTTATGGTAGGAATGGAAGACGGCATTTTCCCCAGTCATATGACCATCAGCTATGGCGATGACGGGGAGCTGGAAGAAGAGAGAAGACTTTGTTACGTGGGAATCACCCGTGCAATGAAAGACCTTACTCTGACTTGCGCCCAGCAGAGGATGATCCGTGGAGAGACTCAGTACAACAGGGTTTCCAGGTTTGTGAGAGAGATTCCAAGAGAACTGGTAGATCTGGGACATACTATTCAGGAGAAGAAGCCGAAAGTGGAAGATATGATACCAACACCGGCGAAATATTCCAAGATGAAAGAGATTCTCCAGGGCAGAAATTACAAGCCAAGAGAATTTAAAGTAACAAAAGCCAATTCGCTGGATTATGAGGTGGGAGATACGGTTCGCCATATTAAATTTGGCGTTGGAATTGTGAAAGAAATTGTGGAAGGCGGCCGTGATTATGAGGTTACCGTGGAGTTTGATAAGGTCGGTGTGAAGAAAATGTTCGCAAGCTTTGCCAAGCTGAAGAAAATCTGATTGGAAATTTGGGTTGGAAAATAGTTTGGAAAAATTTAAAATTAATATATTAACTATGGTAAAATAATTGCAAAAGTGGTATAATAAATAAACCTAATGAGTACTTTGAAAGAGAGGATGGTATCACATGAACATTAAAATGGATAAGCTCGAGGAATTATTATCATTACTTAAGAAAAAAGAAGATGAGAAGCAGAAGAATACAGTCCTCTGGGTACTGGCTATCATTGGCGCTGTAGCTGCTGTTGCAGGAATTGCATTTGCAGTATATCGCTTCTTCGCACCGGATTATCTTGAAGACTTCGAGGAAGACTTTGATGATGATTATGACGATTATTTCGAGGATGAGGAGAAATAAGTAAGGCATTTGGCGGATATCCACGGTCGTCCACAATTTTTGGATACAAATCTGGTTTGGATGTGGATAATTTCGGGGATTTTTAATAAGTGAGTGAATATTAAATGAAAAGGTATACGGGCATATAGCAGTTATGCTCCCCCGTATACCTTATTTTTGATTTAAGGTAACTGTTCAGTATCTTCACAGTAACACGCTTTGCGATGCACAGAAAGACGAACCTTCTTGTGACAAGCACAAGAAGTAGCGTTTGCTGCGCAAACTTAATTCTCGGGTTTTCTGTGAACTTTGTTCACAAAAAACACCTCGCGGAACGTTACCAGTGAACAGTAAGCTATTGGCGGCAGCATTATATATAAAAGACAGCTGCGGAATAGTTACGATCTATATATAATTATTTTATGGAGGATTTATGAAAAAAGGAGAGATTTACGAAGGAATTATCGAGAAAGTTAATTTCCCCAACAAGGGATATGTGAACATAGATGGAGAAAAAGTAATTGTAAAAAATGGAATTCCAGGTCAGAAGGTTCGCTTTATGATCAATAAGAAGCGCTCGGGTAGGGCAGAAGGCAGGCTTCTGGAGGTTCTGGAGAAATCTCCCCTTGAGGTAAGAGAGCCTGTATGTAAGATTTTTCCAGCATGTGGTGGCTGCATGTACCAGACAATGTCCTACGAAGAACAGTTGAAAATGAAGGAAACTCAGGTGAAAGGACTTCTCCAGGAGGCAGTAGGTATTGATACAGACCTTCACTGGGAAGGAATCCACGGAAGTCCTATTGAATTTGGTTACCGTAATAAGATGGAATTTTCCTTTGGAGATGAATATAAAGATGGTCCTCTTTCTCTTGGTTTGCACAAGAAAGGCAGCACTTACGACGTACTGACAGCTTCTGACTGCAAGCTGGTGCATCCGGATATGACGGCGATCCTTTCCTGTGTGCTGGACTTTTTTACAGAGCTCGGGGCTGTGCATTATAAGAAAATGCAGCATACTGGTTATCTGCGCCACTTGCTTTTGCGCCGCGGTGTGACCTCTGGTGAAATTCTGGTACATGTGATCACCACAAGCCAGGCAGAGTACGACTATGCGCCGCTGGTATCAAGGCTTCTGGCTCTTCCGCTGGAGGGAAAAATCGTGGGAATTATGCACATTATCAATGATTCTCTGTCTGATGTGGTGCAGAGCGATGAAACCAGATTACTTTATGGACAGGATTACTTCTATGAAAAGCTGCTGGGTCTGCGGTTTAAGATTAGTACATTTTCCTTCTTCCAGCCAAACTCACTGGCAGCCGAAGTATTGTACTCCATTGTGCGTGATTACATTGGTGACACCAAGGACAAAGAAGTATTTGACCTCTACACCGGTACTGGAACTATTGCCCAGCTTCTTGCTTCTGTTGCGAAAGAGGTTATCGGCGTGGAAATTGTTGAGGAAGCTGTGGAAGCTGCAAAAGTAAATGCCGCCTTAAATGGTCTCACCAATTGCCGTTTCATCGCAGGTGACGTCCTGAAAGTCCTGGACGATCTTACCGAAAAACCAGATATGATCATCCTGGATCCCCCTCGCGATGGAATCCACCCCAAAGCCCTGCCGAAGATTCTGGCATATGGAGTAGAAAACATCGTCTATATCTCCTGCAAACCAACAAGTCTTGCAAGAGATCTACCAGCATTTCTGGCAGCTGGTTATGAGGTTCAGCGCAGCTGCAGCGTGGATCAGTTTTGTGAGACTGTGCACGTCGAGACGGTGGTCTTGATGTCAAGGAAAGATAAATAAGTGCCAGAAAGCGGCGTATTTCCGGGCTTTTTCGGAGGTTTGGATTAGTGGCCAGACTTCTGAAAAAGCTCGGTTTTCTTATATGGAAACATATCTACTGCAAAATGTGTGTCAGGTTGTAACCTCGGATTAGATGTCACGATTTGAGACAGTAGATTAGATGTCAGATATTTGGGGATGATTTTTTGAAAACGAAAACAGATGACAACCAATCCGGAAACTCGACCATTTTGGGTGGTTGTAGGTAGTGGAATAGATGTTTTATAAAAACGAAGGGAGATTATGTACTATGGAGTATAATGCGCTTGAGAAACAAACACTAGATATACTTGGGAGAACCGATTTCAAAGCCATTAAAAAAGATGAGACTGTAAGTATCACATCTATGCTCAGCAACATGCGTCCGGAGGTTGCCAAAGAGGCTATTAAGCAGTTCCCAGAACTTGCAAATCTTTTAAAAAGCTCCTTGTCAGAATGTAAGGAGATGCTTTCAAAGATTGTAGAAAGCGATGATGACAGTGTGCAGCATGTTTATGGCTCGGCAGACAAGGCCATGGATGATGCAACTCTTGGTAGAACTGAATTTATGGCATTTGCTGAAAAGGTTAGAGACGATTATAGCAAATGCCTTGATAATGAGAATTTAACACTCGAGGAAAAAAGTGAAATTCTCAAGGGTGAAATGGAAATCCTTAAAATGATGGATAGCAAAGAAAAAGAAGTACGCGCACAACAAGAGAGAATTCTTAGTACCGTTGACAATAAGGATTCAGAAAAAAGGCAGTTCAACTGGAAACTTGTCGGAGCTGCAAGTATGGCACTTGTAACTGTTATAGGAGTTGGAGCAGCGGCATTAGGCGGCAAAGTCGATTTGAAGCTTCCTAAGAAAAGTTGATATAAATAATGCTTGAGTAAGCTGACTTTGCGTATTCTTGATTTCTGAATTGACACCCTTTAAGGCTGTCTGAAGCTTTGTGGTATCGCCACCAATCTCGACAGTAATACCCTTTTCTACTTCCAGCCATAGGCTCCTCCTTTCCTGAATTTGGGCATAAGAAAAGCACCTGCCATTTCTGATAGATGCTTTAATCTCTTTTTATATCTTTATCTGTATGCTTTTATAAAATCATCTGGTGTGATCGCCGGAACCTCAGAATTTTCAAAATCTCTCACATTGCAGGTGATAATATAATCAGCACCGACATCCTTTGCACATTTATCCTGCAGACAATCCTCGAAATCCTCGAAGGAATCTTTTTCAATTGCGTCAATTATCTCTGCCTGGGATGCAGTTGCGACAGTGAATATTTCGCATATATCTTTCAGATTCTGTCTGCGAACACTGTCACTTCGTTTTCTCAGCACATACCAGAGAGTGGAAAGCGTATGGAATGCAATGTAGCCGGTACATTCGCCAACTGCACATTTTTTTACAATTTCCACAGACTCCTCAAGATATGGATCCTCACGATTCGTGATGTAATTCAGAAGGATGTTTGTATCAATCAATATTACCGAATTTCTCATTCATCGCTTCCTCCCTTTCAACATCATAATCAATTGCTTCTGTAGCAGCCTTTCTGGATGCCTCAAGCCTTGCGAAAGCTTCCAGCCTGTTATTGTTATTTGTGTGCGTATCTGAAAGCGGTGCCTTGATAATGAACGGAATGCTTCTTTCTCTTAATGCAGTTCTGGTAAAGGTTTCATAAAAAGTCTGCTTTGTCTGACCCATTGCATCAAGCATCGCACCCAGTTCTTCGTAAATTGAATCTTCTAATCTGATACTGATGGTTTTCATTTTGAGCATCTCCTTTCTTTACTTGAAATAATTATACACTAATTTGACTCACATAGCAAGCAATAGCTTTCTTTTTACTAAAACAAATTAAAATCTTCCTGGGTAGCGATCTGCGCATAGCCTTTGTACTCATCATTGCTGCTTTCTGCGTACATATCGTTCACCATCCCGATTGTGAGTAAATCCAGGTCTCGGATGGAGATGCCGAGCTGTACGTAGCGAAGTAGAAACAATGGCGTGGTCATCGGCCGGTCAGTTGCGTGAAGTTTTTTTAGATTCTACATCCGTCTGGACATTTAAGCCTCAGAGCTCGATGATTTTCGGAAGCACCTGGTAGATGGAGAAGGTGCTGAACGCATCAAGCCATTCCTCCGGACTGTCCGGGATAGTGGGATCTGCATGCTTTGCCATGATGTAGGCGATGTTCTCGAACATCTCAAGGGAGAACATATCGAGGTGAGAGGAATCCTCATCACCGTTTCCGACTGCCTTTCCGAGCGCATCAAGATCCTTATAGATATCTCGGTGGAACTTGATGCGATAAATACGCGGAATGGCGGCAGATGCCTTGAAGGGCACCTGCTTTCCGTCAATCTCAATCCTCTGAATCATACTTATAATCCAATCACTCCTTTACTGCCTTCGCAGGCTTCGATGCAGATTGCGTTGCTCCATCGCTCTCTGCCGCAGGCACATATACCGCCTTGTACCAATCAGCATAGGTGGTGGCATCCGTGGTATTTCCGGTCTTTGCTTTCACCATACCATTAGCAAGCGGTACCGCCTTCAGAGACAGCTTCTCCGTCTGTACTTCCTTGGAATCCTCATTCGTCTTTCCTTCGATGCCGGGACGGGAAGCGGAGCAGTTATACAGCACATGACGAATGTGCTTCTGGTCGCCATCAAATTTAAAAAGGAGCGCAAATGCCGCAAGCTCCACCTCCGAGTTAGGAATGATCAGAGATACGCTGTACTTCGGTGTACCTCCATTGATGGATTTCGGTTCCCAGACGTTGGCATAAGACCAACGAGTGTCAGGACCAGTGATTACCTTCATAGGATTGTTGATTTTTTCATTCTTGTTCATTTAAATTTCCTCCATAAAATCAGTTTTTGCATTGTTCATTGCCGGACGTTTATCGCTCTCCGGTACGAGCGTCGGTTTACCTTGCGGCTTTTCAATATAGGCTGTAAGCAGCTCATCGAATCTGGATTTGCCAAGACGCTTCTGCATGGCAGTGATACCAAGGAGCTTCTTTTCATATGGATCAAACCCGGCATCTGTAACTGCCTGGATGACCGCTTCTTCATTGGAATACTTGCGGTTGGATCTACCTTCGACTAGCTTCCAGCCAGCCCATTCCTTACCGCTGATGGCCTGCTGTAGAGCATATTCCTTGATATCGGATGCCCAGGCGACTAATTCATCTGCACGGGAAAGGATGTATTCAATCTCCGAATCCTCTAAAAGAGGTGGAAGCTTGAAATCGTACTGAGCCAGTGTGAGATTGGCCTCGGCTCTGGCACGGCATTCGTGCTTGGCCTTGCAGAAACCACACCATTCGCCACAGAGGAAGTTCCCATCTCCTGCAAAGGCAAGATCTGCAGTCGGCTTCAACACTTCATTCGCCCACTTGTACAGATCAGCTTTGGAAATTTCAAAGGTGGAAATATTCTGACGCCTTGGCTGGTAGATGGTCATACTGACATTATCAATGTTGTAGATGTCATCAAAGAGCTCCAGGGCTCCAAGCGCGTAGCACTTCATTTGCGGATTATCGGTCGCATCTACGAGGACTCCAAGACCGTGCTTGTAATCGCATATTCTCAAGGTGCCATCTGCAATGATGATGCAGTCAGCGGTTCCGAAGCCCTGCTCCACCCAGCGAGAAAAATCTACACGCTGTTCAATCAGAACCTTCGGGTCAGCGCAGCTTTTCTTGGCGGTCTCTACCATTTCAAGGATGTAGGCGGCATAGCCATTGGCACAGTCCTCCATTTCCTCGTTGTACCAGGTGAGATTCTCCGTCGGATCACTGGCATCCATCCCCAGGGCCCTCTTTAGCTTGTACTCACAAAGCTCGTGAGCATCGGTGCCTTCTGCAGCATAATCGCTACCTTTATCTTCGTAGGTCTCGCAGAGCCTTGCGGAAGGCGGACAGTGGAGCCAGCGGTCCGAAGAGGAAGCAGATAAGATAGCATGTCCTTTAGGTGGCATCGTCAAGTACCTCCGCATCCTTTAACAAGGCTTCATAGTGCTTCGGATCAATAGCAGATAGCTTGGAGGCACCATACTTCTGAAGTAATGTACGGATAGCAGCGGTATGCCCGGCACGGGACTTTTCTGCTAAGACAGCTCGTACATTCTCAAGCTTCAGCTCTGGTTTCTGTTCTTCCTTGGTAGCAGGCTCTTTGGCAGGTGCTTCATCAGCAGTGCCACTAAACTGTTCTGCTAACCAGTTGGCTGCTTCGTTAATAGCAGCGGCTGCACTGCGCAGCTCTTCGATGGTCATAGCCATATCGCTCATTTTGCTCATAGCGACGTTCTCCTTTCTCAGATTGTCTTTGCTGTGCGAGAATTGTCATGTTTCTCGCCATTCTTGCGGATACGTGGGAGATTGCATTTAGTACTGCAATCAGCTCCGTGTCGTTTCCGCCTGAATCGAAGTAGGACTTCTTCATGTGCGTCACCTCCGTTTCTGTGATGGTTAAGGCTTGTTGTTTTGTGCCTTACACCTTCCACTGGAGATGAATGGTGGATTTGAGCGGAGAAATTTTGAAAAAATATAAAATCCCTCTGGGCATTGGTTGGTGGATGCCAAGAGGGATGAATTGCTACATATGATATGTAGGATTAATAGCCACGAATTTTACGGAGCTCCGTGCGGATCTTCTTCATCTGATCAGCGAAGGTGCGCTGCTTGCGGCCGAGTTTCTCGGCGATTGCACGATCTGAGATCTTGCAATCATCAAGCCAGCACTGAATGATGGTATCAGCCTCAGGGTCGAGCTCACGCAGTCTAGCAAAAAGCTGTTTCAACAATATACGGTCGGCGATGACTTCTTCCATAGGCTTATTGTGGTCAGGAATATATTCACCGAGGGTGCCGTTGCCATCTGAGAGAGACTGATCCAGAGAAGTGATGTCGCCTGCAGCATGGTATTCGCAGTCAAGGCACTCGCCATCGCATTTCCAAATGAAGCGATAAGGACACATGCATCTGCCGTGGTCTTGCTCCTTGTGGCGGATGCGGTCGGCTTCCTTATAGAAGGAGTCGTGCTGTTCCTTAGTGACAGAGATCTTCTCTCCTGTAGAGCGAAGATAGATGAATGGTGTACTAAGATTTTCATGATTTGCCATAAATTTTCCTCCTGTGATTGGCTTTGCTGAGCAATCGCAGGGGCATTTGGCTATCACGAAATTCTCATCTTCCTATCATCACAAGACGTTGCGTGCAATTGAAAAGGAGTGTGGATTGTGATATACTTTATTAAGGTTTATTGGTGTTTAATCTGATTTGTGTACCAGAGAAAATCCTGCATCAAAATAAAAAAGTCCCTGTGATTTGCTCACAAGGACATCCAATAGTTGCTTGAGTTAACGTGTCATAGTTGGCAGAGTTAGTAGAGTTGGTGTTTTGAAAAAGAGGGACAATCAATGATGAATAGAGAGAATATAAGACTCTGTGGCGGCACGTTCTTCACCTTATTGCTTGAGGATAGAAAGCCACGGGCCGGAGTAAGAGAACATTACGCGGGAGAGAAGGATGGGCTGTCTGAACCAGAAGTATTAATAGGATTATCTAAGGTTTTGGTGCCTGATTTTCAGGAGCCGATAGAAAGTATGATGACAACCATTAAAGGGAATACGTCGGAATACAAGAGCTGCAAAAACAAAGGAGGCACTTATTTCCCTTTTGGCAATAAAGTTGCTTTGACGGCATTTGATAAATGCATAAAAGAAAATTATCAGGTTGCGTTAAATCGAATGATTGAATTTTGCGATGAGTTTCTTCATGTAAAAGACAGTACAAAAAAAGACGAGAGGCTGGTCAAGGCCCTCATCGATACGATAGATAAAGATGATTCAATAGAATCAAACCAGATATTCTACGCTTTACAGGATGGCACAGGCATGTCGAAAGCAGATATTGTCAAAAGCCAGAGCTTTTGCTTTCAGACATTTTTGCTGGGAATTCTGCACTTTTGTGTTATGCGTACCGATCCTGCAACAATTGGAAAAGAAACTTTTGATGCCTGGTGTCCGCCAAAAAACAGAGCACCCAGAACATACGAGGAAACTATGGGTGAGGGATGGAAAAGAGATGTGAAACTGACTTATACAGAAGAAATTGGAGCAGAACTCAAAGATCCGGAAATTATTGAAATAGTAGAGCCGGATCAGGAACAGACATATGAAGAACAGCAGTCGGATGTAGAGGGACAAGGTAAAAAAGAATCTCCGCAAATGAATTTCACTTTTAATGTTACCGGCAATAACAATAGCTTCTACAACCATGTTGACACGGTAAATAATTACTATGGAGGAAAGAAGGATGGAAAATAAGCCTCAGTTAAATAAGCCTACCGTGCTTCAACAAAATAACACTCCGACGGAAATTAACCTTCCGGGCGATCATAATACGCTTATTGCTCATGCGGATAATGTGAAAAACGAATATAGGTCTACAATTCTGATCACGAATCCCATGCCGGGGATGCAGCAAGGTTACGCGATATCAGTAACACTACACCTCGATTTCTATAATTTGATAGTCGTCGCTGGAGATGTCCTTGATGGAACAAATCATGTGATGGTTGATAAAGAGAGAGCTATTACAGAGAGTACATCAGATGAATTGAAAAAGCAGTATGCTGCGCTGACACCGGAGGCTATAGCTGAAATAAAAACGTTTCCGACAATCATAGCCACTGAAAACCATAGTTATGGGAAAACCGATGAAGCGCATTATGCTCACTATGGAATTATCACCGATATAAAAGTTCAAGATAACGGAATAAAGATATACTATCAGTTTTTGAATTCGATTCCACAGCAGAAACTAAATGAGCTTTTATTTGAATTAGGCCTGCAGGGGAACTCAAATTTTAATGAGCTTAATCGAATGCATTGGGCAATCAAAAGAATCAATATGGTAGAAGTTTTAAGAGAAAATGGAATTCAAGTTTTCTCTATGTGATACAGCTCGCAGACAGCAGTGAATGGAGGTAGAAAATGAGCAAGGAATACGAAGAAATGAACGTAGAAAAATGGGTAAACCTTGAGGATGTAGCAGTACATCTGAGTCTCAGCCAGGATACCGTCAGGACATGGATAAAAGAAGGTAAGCTGCCTTTTTACAAAGCAGGTAAGAGATATAAGTTTAAAATTTCCGAAGTTGATGAGTGGGTTAGAACAGGGAAAATTAAGGAATAAAAGAAAAGAGGTGCGGTATATTCTATGAAGCCAAAGATGCAATCAGCAATTGAAAGAATAACCTTAAACGATGCGACTTTTACTGGAGAAGTAATTGAGCCGACTTTCGTAAACTTTTTCTACGGAAAGAATGGTGCGGGAAAATCCACAATAGCCAGATCTCTTCGCGATAATATAGGAATAGAATGGAAAAATGGCAAGTCAGCATCAGACTATGATGTGCTTACATACAATACAGAATTTATTGATGCCAATTTTGCCAACTATGGCAATCTGGCCGGTGTATTTACCGTTTGCGAAACAAATATAGAAGTGCAAAAAAAGATAGAGGCCCTTCAAGCTGACAAGAGTGCGGTTGCGGAAGAGTATAAAAAGAAGTCCGAAGTAGCTGAATCAAAGAGAAGGGAAAAAGAAGGTGCCTTAGGAGTATTTCAGGAAGCCTGCTGGAATCAAAGTAAAACACTTAGACCAACATTTGATGCAGCTATAAAGGGTAAGAAGACGAAAGCTCTGTTTGCAGGTGAAATTCTAAAGATTACTCCGGTTCATCATGATGGAAGTGCACTTGAAGAAAGAGTAAAGACTCTCTGGGGCGGTGACGATAAGCAGTATGGCAAATTCACTAAGGCTGGAAAAGTTTCGTATGCTTCGCTGCCAGGATTTGATTTAATGGGAAAAGTTGTTGCTAGCAGCAGTGAAACACCGTTTGCAAACTTTATCAAGAAATTAAATGCAACCGACTGGGTAAGACAAGGTCATACTCATTTTGCCGGACAGACGGATGGCAAATGCCCATACTGCCAGCAAAAATTACCGGTATCATTTGAGGATGATCTGCTCAAATGTTTCGATGCCCAGTATCAGGAGGATATTGCAGCAATCAGTAATTTTCAGTCAGTTTATGTATCTGAAATGAGCAGTTTAGTGCGAACCTTTGAAAGCAATCTTGATGATGTTCTGCCGGGAATGAACATAGATGAATATCAGGCAAAGGTGAAGAACTTCAAGGATGCGATTACCATCAATACACAGAGGATTGGGGCTAAGGTCAAAGAACCGACTACGGTAGCATCGCTTGAGGATACAGATTCTTTGCTACTGGAAATCGGTAGCATCATTGATCAGATGAATGTCCAGATAGAGGCTCACAATACCCTGGTAGGTGATAAGAAGAACCAGCAATCAAAATGCAGCAAAGAAGTGTGGGAATATTTGGCTTTTGTGCTTCAAGATGCTGTAAAAGAATATAACGATACGCTTGCTAATGCGGATAAGGAATTAAATGCACTTAAAACAGAGCTGAATAACCTGAGAACAAAGGATGGAAATATCACAACTGAAATTAGCAACTTGAATAAGCAGGTTGTTAATACCGAGGCCACGATTGAGGGCATCAACAGAATATTAAAGACTTCTGGATTCCAGGGGTTTAATCTTCGTGCAAAGAAAGATGTGCAGAATACATACGAGGTTATTCGACCGGACGGCTCAATCGCGGAGAAACTGTCTGAGGGTGAGCGTAATTTTATAGCTTTCTTATATTTTTACCACCTTGTAAGAGGTAGTTTCAGTGACAAGGAAGTGAAGGATAAGATTGTAGTGATTGATGATCCGGTTTCCAGCATGGACAGCAGTGCTCTTCTCATCGTAAGTGCACTGGTGCGCGAAATGGTTGAAATCTGTCTGAATAACACGGATTATTTGAATCAAAAAATTGAAGGTGACTTTATCAAACAGATCTTTATTCTGACTCACAATGTCTATTTCCATAATGAGATAACGCCACGTCAGGTAAATAAATACAGAAGTACATCTTTCTATCTCATACGCAAAACAGATAATATTTCGCATATTAAGCTGTGTGTAAGACAAAGCCATACAATACCGACAGATAAAGAAAATTATAACCCGATTCAGAATTCCTATGCGGCACTGTGGGATGAATACAAAGAACTGAAAACAGTGAATACTCTTACGAATGTGGTACATCACATTCTGGAATACTACTTCATCCAGATTTGTGGATATGCCGGAGCCGATTTACAGAAGATTGTCCTTGACGACAATAAAGACAAATTCGTAGATAACAGTGGTAGTAAGCCGGATTATACGAAACATGAACTGGCGTCAGCGCTTCTCTCTTACATTGACAGTAGCCCGGCACTGATTGCGGATGGCTTCAATATCATAGAGACGGGATTTGATGCAGAGCAGATAAAAGAAGTGTTCAAGATGATTTTTGAGGCAATGCAGCAGGAACAGCATTATAAAATGATGATGAACACGGAGTCCTGATTATGGGACACGATAAGAATTAAAATAGATGTAGACAGGGATATCAGATCCCGATGGATGGAGGATACAGCAATGGCTGAAAAACAGACAATTGACGCAATGTGGGATGACTCCCCTGTTGACGTTTCCACAGAGGTAAATTTTATCTGGTCTATCGCAAACAAACTGCGCGGTACTTACCAGAGTGACAAATACAAGGATGTTATCATTCCGATGGTTATCATCCGCAGATTTGAGTGCGCATTGGCACCAACAAAACAGAAAGTGGTAGAGCAGTTCAAGGCGAATCCGGCATATCCGGCAAAGGCGATGTATCGCGTATCCGGATATCAGTTCTACAACACCAGTGAGTTTGATCTTGCAGAGCTGGTAAATGATGCGGACCATCTTGCAGCGAACTTCAAATCCTATATTCAGGGTTTTTCTGCAAACATTCAGGATATTATTAAGAGCCTGGATTTTGATAAGCAGATCGACAAGATGGACAAGAACAATCGTCTGCTCAGTGTGGTGAAGGCCTTCTCGGAATTGGATTTGAATCCGGTGACAATCGATAACGTAAAGATGGGATACATCTTTGAAGACTTGATCAGAAGATTCTCAGAAAATGCTGAGGCCGGTGATCACTATACCGGAAGAGATATCATCAAGTTGATGGTCAATATTCTTCTGGCAGAAGGCTGTGACGATATTTTTGACGACGGAAAGGTCATCACCGTATTGGATCAGGCGTGTGGAACCGGCGGTATGCTTTCCACCAGCTACAACTTTATCAAACGCTATAATCCGTCTGCTGATGTGCGCCTGTTTGGTCAGGAAATCAATCCAGAATCATATGCGATCTGCTTGGCTGAGATGATGATTAAAGGTCAGAATGCAGAAAACATTTGCTATCAGGACACGATGAAAGCTGACCGATTCAAGGGAACCAAGATGCGTTTCGTTATTGAAAATCCGCCATTCGGTACACCGTGGGGCGGTAAAGACGCTGCAGAAGGTGTAGAGCAGGCAGTTAATGATGAATATACAAAGGGCTTCGACGGTCGCTGGGGTGCGGGCCTTCCTGGCTCTGGCGATATGCAGATGTTGTTCTTGCAGTCTGCCGTAGATAAGATGGACGACAATTTTGGTCGTGCTGCCATTATCGAAAATGGCAGTCCGCTGTTCTCTGGCGGCACCTCATCTGGTGAGAGCCAGATTCGCCGTTGGATGTTGGAGAACGATTTAATTGAAGCAATTATTGCACTGCCTACGGATCTTTTCTACAACACAGGTATCGCTACATACATCTGGGTACTTTCTAAGAATAAGAGACGCGAAAGAAAAGGTAAGATTCAGCTGATCGATGCGTCAGGATTTTATAACAAGTTACGTAAAGCTCTCGGTGATAAGAAAAATGAAATCTCACCGGAGAATCGTTCTGAGATTACGAAACTGTATGCGGATTTTGCTGAAAATGAGTATTGCAAAATTTATAAGAATGAAGAGTTTATCTATCGTGAGTACACCGTGATGCAGCCACTCCAGAGAAGCTATGCCATCACAGGAGATAGAATTGAAGCAATGCTGTCAAAGGGTTCGCTTTCTTCTCTTTACGATCAGGCTAAGGTGGATGAACTGGAGAATATGGAAGAACTATCCGGTAAGGACTTGAAAAAGCTGGAAAATTACCAGAACAACCAGCCACTCTACGAATCAATCATTGCTGCGCTCCAGACGGCAGTATCAGAACAAGTTTATGATTCGCCGAAAGCATTTATGCCGGTTCTGACAAAGACCCTTGCCAATGCAACGGCAGATAAGAAGTTACTTGATAAGATTGCGGATGGTTTGTCTGTCATGGATAAGGATGCTGAAATTCAGAAAGATAAAAAAGGCAATATTCTCTATGATAAGGAAACCAAAGATACAGAACTGGTGAAATGGGAAGAAAGTATTGATGATTATATGGCAAGAGAAGTATTGCCACATGTTCCGGATGCTAAGGCGTTTTTTGAAGAGGATTTTGGTAAAAAGAAACCAGTCGTAAAGACCGGGGCAGAAATTCCGTTTACGCGTTATTTCTATAAGTATCAGCAGCCAACACCAAGTGAAGAACTGGAAGTGAAATTTATGGATTTGGAGCTTTCGGTTTCTGAGCATGTGTCAAAGTTGTTTGAGTAAGGCGGTGATGGTATGCGACAGATGAAAGATAGCGGGATTGAATGGATTGGAGAAATCCCAGACACATGGAAATTATGTAAAGGTAGATATTTATTCAAGCAACGTAATTTGCGTGGGAACAATATAGAAATGCAATTGTTGTCTCCAACTCAAAAATTCGGAGTTATTCCACAGGGAAAATATGAAGAACTTAGTGGAATGAACGCTGTAAAGATTAATGAAAAAACTGATTTGGCAACATTGAAAACAATTCACCAGGGTGATTTTTGTATAAGTTTAAGAAGCTTTCAGGGGGGATTTGAATATTCGGAGTATGAGGGGGTTGTTTCTCCAGCATATCAGGTGTTTTATCCGACTGTAAATGTGTCAAGAGGGTATTATAAGTATCTGTTTAAGGATCAAGCTTTTATTGAGAAGATGAATTCTTATACGATGACACTTCGTGACGGGAAAAATATAGCATTTGATGATTTCGGGAATACATATATCCCTTATCCACCAGTTGAAGAACAGGAGCATATAGCAGATTTCCTAGACGCCAAGTGCGTCGAGATAGATTCCCTTACTGCCGATATTCAAACGCAGATTGCCAACTTGGAGCAGTATAAGCGCTCGGTTATTACAGAGGTTGTTACTAAGGGACTGAATCCTGATGCGGAAATGAAGGATAGCGGATTGAAATGGATTGGTGAAATACCATCTTCATGGAATGTGATGCCTAACAAGTATCTCATGAAAAAGAAAAAGATTATATGTCCAATATATAACGGGGAAAATATTCTCTCTTTGACAATGAAAGGCGTTATAGTCAGGGATTTGGATGCAGGTGGAAAGATGCCGACATCGTTTGATGGCTATCAGCGATTAGAACCAGGTAATTTGTTGATGTGCTTGTTTGATATTGATGTAACACCGCGTTGCATAGGTTTGATTAAGCAGGCAGGATTATCAAGCCCCGCATATAGTCAATTCGTACTTAATGATATAGGCAATGCAGAATATTATTGCTATTATTATACGATGCTTGATAATGATAAGACTTTATTGCATTTAGCAAAAAATTTGAGACATTCATTGACTGAAGATCAACTTGGAGCAATTTCAGTGATTGTTCCACCAATCGATGAACAAGCGGCTATTGCTAATTTCCTCAATACTAAGTGTGAGAAAATTGATAAAGTAATTGCTGATAAAATCAAACAGTTGGAAATTCTTGCTGAATACAAGAAGTCTTTGATTTATGAATACGTCACAGGAAAGAAGGAGGTACCAGCTATATGATCAGACAAGGCGGATGGTACTGGTATCTTTCCGGTGAAGAGAGCAAGCTCGAAAAGCATAAATGCGGTAAATGGATGTACTTTTTTGAAGATCAGTCCTTCGCGCAGCAGATATGCGAGAAGGCCATTGCGGAGCACGTATGCTATGAGTGCAAATGCACTGACATGGAAGTGCAGCTTGCTCCGACGGGGGTGATTTGCTTTTACTTGAATGGTGATGACATTGAGAATCATAAGCGTGTGATTCAGTTTATGATGGACAATGACCTGGTTCGGAAAACTAAGACGGGTAGATACTATAACAACAGCTTCAAGTTTGATGACCAGACTCGTGCTGGTGAATACGGGGCGGATTTTGAAGGAAAAATTAAGTTGGATGAGTTTATCGATTTGAAAACTGGCAGATGGATCAGAGAGGAGGCTTAAAGCGAATGGATGATAAAAATATACTTGAGCTTCATGTGGAACAGCAGTATACCGACGGTACTGCAAAAAGAGCCGCAGAATACCATAAGCGCCTGATTCATCAGACCTCTATTGTTTCAGAGAAGGAATACCAGAAGTTCCTTTTGGAGCGTTTGGAGAAGGACAATGGTTTTGTAGTCCGTAAGGCTACAAATTTTGACCGCTATTATGCCGTGGATCGTGAGATGCTCTTTAAGTTCCTGAATGATACTCAACCGGACACCATGGAGTATTTACGTAAGATCTACAAAGACGATCTGGAAGAGACGATTGTCAGCTTCATCAATGCGGAGACTACGAAGACACGAGGCAGTCTGATTGAGGTTCTGAAGCATGGTATCGAGCTCTCGAATCAGAAGATTGAGCTCATGTATACGAAACCAGCGACTACCTTTAATCCGGAATTGACGAAGAAATATAGCCAGAATATTTTCTCCGTAATGGAGGAGGTCTGGGCCAGTGACAAGGAAAGAATCGATGTAGTTATTTTCCTGAATGGTCTGGCAATTATGTCTTTTGAGCTGAAATGTAATGCAGCAGGTCAGTCTTATCAGGATGCCATCTATCAGTTCCGTACTGACCGTAATCCGAAGACGAGACTCTTCCGCTTCAAAGCCGGAACACTTGTAAACTTTGCTATGGATTTAGAAGAAGTGTATATGACCACTAAACTTGATGGTCAGGCTACATTCTTTTTGCCTTTTAACATGGGAAATGGTCATGGTGTTACTGCAGGAGCTGGGAATCCGGCATTTAAAGATAAATACAGTGTGTCCTATATGTGGGAAGATATTCTTACAAAGGATACGATTCTCGATCTGATCAGCAAGTTTATCTTTGTGGAAGTAAAAGAAAAGGTCGATGAAGAAACCGGAAAAGTGAAGCGTTCGGAAAATCTGATTTTTCCACGTTATCACCAGCTGGATGTTATACGTAAGATACTGGCAGATGTGCGCGAAAATGGAACAGCACAGAATTATCTGATTCAGCATAGTGCAGGATCCGGAAAGACTAACTCTATTGCATGGCTGGCACACCGGTTAACTTCATTGCATGATGCCAACAACAAGATTATCTTTGACAATGTTGTTATTGTTACAGACCGAGTTGTTGTAGATAGGCAGCTTCAAAAAGCCATCATGGGTATGGAACACAAGGCGGGACTCATCCGTGTGATGGATGATAAGTGTGTGTCTGCGGACCTGGCGATTGCGCTGAATGGCAATACAAAGATCATTGCAACAACGATTCAGAAATTTCCATATATCGTTGATAGCGTTGCTAATTTGAAGAACAAGCGATTTGCCGTCATCATTGACGAGGCGCATTCTTCGACAGCCGGTAAGGATATGGCTGCTATCACGATGACGCTCGGATCCGGAGAAGATACGGAAGCGGATGTGGAAGATATGATTTCCAGTGAAATCAAGCGAAATGGTAAGCAGGCCAATGTATCAATGTTTGCTTTTACAGCGACACCGAAGCCTACCACCATACAGCTTTTCGGGCATCAGAACACAAAGGGCCAGAAGGAAGCGTTTCATGTATATTCCATGAAGCAGGCGATTGAAGAGGGATTTATCCTGGATGTACTGCAGAATTATACGGAGTATTCAACGTTCTATCAGATTAACAAAGAAATTGAGGATGATCCGCGCTGTAAAACCAATGATGCAAAACGCCAGATCGCACGTTTCATAGAATTGCATGATACCAATATTGCGCAGCGTGTAGAAGTGATTGTAGAACATTTCCGCACCACGGTCATGCAGGAATTAGGCGGTCAGGCTAAGGCAATGGTAATTACAGCTTCTCGTCAGAGTGCAGTGAAGTATCGTCAGGCATTTGAAGATTACATTGCGAAGAAAGAATACGAGGGCATTCATGCATTGGTGGCTTTCTCTGGAAAAGTAATGCTTCCGGATGATGAGCGGGAGTATACGGAAAGCTCTTTGAATGGATTTCCAGAGGATCGTCTTACAAAGGAATTTGATACGGATAAATATCAGGTGCTTCTGGTAGCAAATAAATATCAGACCGGATTTGACCAGCCGAAGCTTTGTGCCATGTATGTTCTGAAAAAGCTGAAAGGTGTCAATGCAGTACAGACTTTGTCCCGGCTAAACCGTATCTGTGCACCTTATGATAAAAAGACGTTCGTGCTGGATTTTGTAAATAGCTATGAAGATATCAAATCTGCTTTCGCACCATTTTATACAACGACATTACTGGCCAATTCTGTAACACCGAGTGCGGTATATGATCTGGAAGCTAAGATTGATGCTTACGGCATATTAGATCCGGCGGATATCGAAGCGGCTAACGATATCTTGTATGCCGACAAAGTGAATGGTAAGCAGAAACAGAGATTGACCTTTTTCCTTCAGAAGAGCAAGAAGCTGATTGAACATTATGAATACAATACGCAGCGCCAGTGCGTAGCTGATATGAGAAGCTTTGTCCGCTTCTATGAATTTCTGCTGCAGGTGTCCAGCTTTGAAGATACAGATTTACATAAGAAATATAACTTTGTATCTTATCTGCTGGCTTATATCAATATCAAACATCCAGGCGGTGGTTTTAATCTGGATGGAAAGATTAAGGCTACTAATTTCGTACAGAAGAAGGGCGAAGAGCATAAGTCGGCTGATCTCGTTGCCGATCCGGTTATGAAGCTCCCAACAGCAGAGCATTTTGGGTTGACAGAAGACAAGGAAAAGAGACTATCTGAGATCATAGATGAAATTAACAGCCGCACCGGTAAGAATTATGACAATGATTTAGTGGTTAGAGCGATGCTGCAAATTCGTGATATCTTGATGAAGTCAGAAAAGTTGAAGACAAGTGCACGCAACAATACGCAGCAGGATTTTGAGTTTTCCTATTTTGATGATATTGATGACGCTTTGATTGAGGGATTGTCACAGAATCAGGACTTTTTCTCCATGCTTCTCTCCAATGATGAGATGAAACGGCAGGTTCTTGGTATTTTCTCAGATGAGATATACAAGAGTCTTCGTAATGCAAAATGATAAGGTGGTGATTTGCAATGTTCAATAAAATGCGACTAAAGTCAGCGCTTGTTGAATACAAGAAACGATTTATACAGACACAGTGGCCGGACGAAAAATATAAGTGGGAAGCTGTGAAATGCTTTCAGGTGAACTGGGATGTTAATGCGGATGATTTTGCGGCAATGCTTACAAAGGCATTGTCGCAGACAGGCAATCTGCTGACTTCAGTAAATAACTTTCCGGCCAAAATGATTATCAAGTTTGCTGAGATAGCACAGGAAGAAGTTAGAGCAATGTTCATCGAGCTCTTTGATGAAGGCAAAGATGTGTATGAACGTATCGATTCCTTCAAGCAGAAATCGAATAGCCTTCTTGAAAGATATGGCAATGGCGCGGCACAGCATTATCAGTATGAGAATGCGATATGCACCTATTTATGGTTGCGTTATCCGGATAAGTATTACATTTATAAACTTACAGAGATCAAGGCAGTTTCCAATGAGCTGGAAAGCGATTATACGTTCAAAAAGGGTGCGTATGCAGATAACATTCGTAATTTTTTTGCTTTCTATAACGAAATCTGTGATGAATTGAAGCAAGATGAAGAACTCAAAAATATGCTTGCATCACAAATAACGGGGACTTGTTATCCGGATCCAGAATTAAAAACACTAACAATTGATGTTGGATTCTTTATAAGTAGATACCTAAATAAAGATGAATCAGTACCGACATCAGAAGAATGGTGGCCGACAGATTATACTCCTGCATTATCAGTCGATGATTGGGAAGTATTGCTTAATGATGCGGATATATTTACAGACAGTAGCCTTGAAATAATGAAGCGCATTCTTGATTATGGAGGGAAGGCTACCTGCACTCAGCTTGCGATAAAATACGGTGAAAGCAAGAATTTCTATAATTCAGGATCATCAGCGTTGGCCAGAAGGATTGTAAATAAAACAAACTGCCCAATCATGTCGCGGGACAACGATGAAAGTAAATGGTGGCCGGTTCTTTATGTTGGCAAGGCTGCCAAGAAGGATGAAGAAGGATCTTATGTTTGGAAGCTTAGAGATGAGCTTGCAGAAGCTCTTGGACGAGTTGATTTGTCTAAGGTGAATTTGTATGCAAATTTAGAGCCTAATTTCTGGAAGATAAGCCATGGTAATGACTGTATTTCTGATGTAGAGGCAGCAGCATTTGAAAAAAGACAAGTAATTGTGGTACATAAGGATACAGCTGCAAAGGGTAAATCAAAAGTCTCTCAGGGCGAAGATTTTATGGCTACAATGAAGAAAGGCGATTTCTTCTATTTGTGCCGTGGAAACAGCATACGGCTTTTAGGACGTATTGATTCAGATGAAGTAAATGAAAATCCAGAAAAGCAGGATGGCTGGTATGAGAGAAGTTATACGGTTATTACGGAGTCTCGTGATACAAGTGCATATTCTGGAAATAAAAAGTGGTGGACGCCAAACGAAAACTCGACTTGCATTGTTGTTCCCCAAAGTGAAACGCAGCTCTTTGAAGACTATATCTTAAAGCCTTATTTTGACATTACAAAAGAAGAACTTCTGAAGAATGACGCATCAGGGTTGCACTACTGGTTTTTAAATGCAAATCCTAAAATATGGAGTATGTCCAGTATGCCAATTGGTGAGGTTCAGGACTATACCCTTTATAACGATAATGGAAATAAACGCAGGATTTTTCAGAACTTCTTGGATGCTAAGGCTGGCGATATGGTGATTGGTTATGAATCAACACCGGTCAAACAGATTGTTGCAATTCTGCGCGTTAGTGCGGAGCAAGATGGGCAAAAAATCTATTTTGAGAAAGTAGAAGGCCTTTCCTCTCCTATTGATTTTTCGACGTTGAAAGAATGCTCAGAGCTTGAGAAAATGGAATATTTCTCTATGACACAGGGCAGTTTGTTTAAGCTTACACGTGGAGAATATGATTTTATCATCGACATGATCCGAGAGGAAAATCCGGCTCCGTCAGGAAAAGGCAATACCGAATATACGAAAACAGATTTTTTAAGAGAAGTCTATATGACAGAAGCCAAATACGATAGGCTTGCAGCGGTTCTGAAAAAGAAAAAGAACATTATTCTGCAAGGAGCGCCAGGAGTTGGAAAGACATTTGCAGCAAAAAGATTAGCCTATTCTGTGATGGGCGAAGTAGATGACGATCGTATCGAATTTGTTCAGTTCCATCAGAATTACTCTTATGAAGATTTTATGATGGGTTATAAGCCTGTTGAAAATGGATTTGAGCTAAAATATGGTATTTTCTATCGCTTTTGCCAGAAGGCTGCAAACCATCCAGATAAAGACTATTTCTTCATCATAGATGAAATCAACCGTGGAAACATGAGCAAGATTTTCGGAGAACTGCTGATGCTGATAGAGGCGGACTATCGAGATAAAAAAGCAACGCTTGCATATAATGGCCTGAGCTTTTCGGTACCTAAGAGATTACACATTATCGGAATGATGAATACTGCAGACCGAAGTTTGGCAATGATTGATTATGCATTAAGACGTAGATTCAGCTTTTTCGATATGGAACCAGGCTTTGATTCGGAAGGATTTATCAATTATCAGAATAGCTTTGCAAATGAAACATTCAACACTCTCATTGAGCGTATTAAGGAACTCAACAAGGAAATAGCTCAGGATAAGTCTCTGGGGAAAGGCTTCTGCATAGGGCATAGCTATTTTTGTAATGCGGATGACTGCACAGAAGAATGGATGAAGGACGTTGTTGATTTTGATATTTTACCGATGCTCAGTGAATACTGGTTTGATGAAAGTTCAAAGTTACAGCGGTGGGAGAACATCTTGCACGGTGTATTTCAATGACAAAAGATAAGAGCATATTCATCAAAAATATATATTATATGCTGTCCTATGCTTTTCAAACGTTGAATCAGGAAAACTATGATGATGTAGCAGTTGAATCGTTTGATGAGATGTATGATCTATTGGCTGCGATTCTCGCGAAGGGAATTGGAATTCAGCTGAAACAAGGTCTCTACCGGGAGTACATAAACCGTCAGGAGGAGCTCCCGGTAATGCGCGGGAAGATTAACCTGCCAGGAACAATTAAGAATCGACTGGCACGTAAGCAGCTACTGACATGTGATTATGATGAGTTGTCTGAGAATAATCTTCTTAATCAAATAATCAAGACGGCGGTTATGCTGTTACTGCGAAATGCAAAGGTTAAGGCGGAGTACAAGGATGATTTGAAAAAGAAGATGTTATTCTTTTCTGACGTTGATACGCTTGAGCCAACCTCCATACGATGGTCATCCATTAGATTTCAGCGAAATAATCAGACTTACAGGATGCTTATAAGTATTTGTCAGCTGATAATTGAGGGTATGCTTATCACAACAGATGCTGGAGAATATAGGCTTGCATCCTTTGTGGATGAGCAACGTATGTGTAGGCTGTACGAGAAATTTATTCTTGAATATTACAGTAAGCATTTTCCTAAGCTGTCAGTCAGTGCTTCTCAGATACCTTGGTATGTGGACGACGGAATCAGAACGATGCTACCGGTAATGCAGAGTGATATTCATCTGCAAAAAGGGAATACTGTACTGATTATTGATGCGAAATATTATAGTCACACAACTCAAACGCAGTATGACAAACACACGCTCCATTCGAATAATATGTACCAGATATTCACGTATGTGAAGAATCGCGATTATGAATTTGGAAATGAAGATCACAAGGTTTCCGGAATGTTGCTGTATGCAAAAACGGATGAGGAAATTCAACCAGACAACGTGTATAAAATGCATGGTAACCAGATCACCGTCAGGACATTAGATTTGAATAAGCCTTTTTCGGATATTGCCAAACAATTGAATACCATTGCAGAGACGCACTTTGATTTACCGGAGAGGAGCAAGGGATGACAAACGAAGAAAAGATAATGAAGTTTAGGCAGTTGCTCTCAAATATAGATGCTAGCAATAGCTACGAAGTTCTTGAAGAGACTGGTGACTTAAAAACAAACTACTGGGATTATATGACCACAGAGCCTATTAATTGTAACGAGGAGTTAAAACGCTTGGAAAGTGCTGATTATGATTTATGTTCAGCTTTGTTGACGATGCTATTGCGAGAAGATCATTTTTGTAATGGTGCTTTTGATCAGAGAGTGGAATCCGGGCAGGTTGAACGTATTGTTCAGCGAATGATAAAATTGCTTGAAAAATAAGGAAAGGTTTATTTATAGCATTTATCTGCAACAGGATTCAGTCATTCGAAAAATTCTAAGAACTCATAATTACAAGAGTGATCAGTTATCCGATAAGTTTAAATGAACTATCCGGAATTTCCGGACAGTTCAAACTGAATAGTGGCTAGGACATATGTGATGCCAATAAAATGAGGACCTGATTCCAGGTCGAGACGGTGAAATCCGGCAACTCGACTCCCGGCGAGTGTATGGCAAATCCGTGATTTGAACGGATGGATCTGTGGAACTGGACCAATCTTCACTGTCTCAACCGTCGAGACAGTGGCGAGCTGCGGTTATGTGAAAAGCCATTGCATTATATAGGTAGCAAAGGTCTTATCCCGACTTGTTCCCGTAGACTTCAACGGTCAAGACCTTGATATGAATGTCAATTTTGCCACAGATTGCATCTGTTTGCAGCTGTGAATGTGCGGTTTCAGAAGGTGTGGACATGTTTCCGTTTTGACCGGATATGTTTCCGCGAACGGGCACAATACCTGACATCAATCAGAAGGTATCGTCCCATGTCGAGACGGTAGTATTGATGTTACGATTTGAAGCAGTGGATTAGATATGTGGAGAATTGTTTAAATCGGAGGTCGACGGAAGGGCCTGGCAGAAATGTTTTCAGTGATGGGGGACATATCTGACCGAGGCGAAATAATCCCTGCGGTGAAAAAGAGGAAGATAGGGATGCATCCGGCCGGCTGAAATAATCCCTGTGGTGCAAAAGAGCAAGATAGAGATGAATCCGGGCGGTTAAAATAATCTCTGTGGCGCAGAAAAACAAGACAGAGATGCTGATGAATTCCAGTTTATTACAAAAAGGAGAATTAGTCGTGATAAGGCGAGCAATAGATAGAGATGCATCGAGAATTGCTGAGATATCAGTATTCTCCAAGCGAATGAACTATAGAGAAATTTTTCGCGACGATATGGTTTCATTTGGTGAAATACAAGTTTATCCGTTGGCCAAAGAATACATCGAGCATCCAGAGATGCTTAAGGAATTTTATGTATATGAAGATGATTTTGTTAAGGGGTTCATTCATATTCAGGGAACGCAAGTCTTGGAATTGTATGTAGATACTTTTTTCGTGAATCAGGGAATCGGAGGTAAATTATTGGATTTTGCCGTAAGTAGTAATTGTAATTCACTTTGGGTCCTTGAGAAGAATACAAAAGCGCAGCGCTTTTATTTACGACACGGTTTTACTCCAAGTGGAGGAAGGCAATTGGAAGTGGGAACGGAACAATTTATCATCGAAATGATACATTGAAGTAAGTAGGTTATTCCAGAAGTCAACTGTACTAAAAACATACAATGGAGAAGCCAGACTTCTGTAAAAGCTCGGTTTTCTTATATGGAAACATATCTACGGCAAAATGTGTGTCAGGTTGTAACCTCGGATTAGATGTCACGATTTGAGGCAGTGGATTAGATGTCAGGCATTTTGGAGTGATTTTGGGAAAATGAAAAGGGCTGACAACCAATCCGGCAACTCGATCATTTTTGGTGTTTGTAGGTAGTGGAATAGATGTTAAGTAAGAAGCAATTAAATCGGAATTTATTAAGGAGGATATGGATGAAACTATTTTTATGTTCGCACTTTTCAAGTGTAGGAAGTTTGATAAAAGAAGAAATTGATAACAAGAAAGTAGCATTTATTCCCACAGCTTCGCTGCGTGAAGGCTATACCGGTTATGTCGGCTCGG
>ERZ826396.873-NODE-873-length-39761-cov-3.776180_pt1 | contig 39761 bp, 37 predicted proteins | sample MGYA00519926_ERZ826396 | MGnify/ENA primary metagenome ERZ826396 (study PRJEB31778, sample SAMEA3449230) | human gut metagenome | biome: human gut; feature: human-associated habitat; material: faeces | place: United Kingdom | collected 2010/2012 ... | reverse complement strand
TGGCCTTGATGCGGTCGCCCTCGAAGAACATGTGCTCCGTGCGGCAGAGTCCGATGCCTTCGGCGCCGAAGGCGAATGCCTGTGCGGCGTCTTTCGGGGTGTCGGCGTTGGCGCGGACCTTCAGCACCGAATATTTTCCGGCGAGGTCCATCAGCTGTCCGAAGTCGCCGCTCAGGTCGGCGGCCTTGGTGGCTACCTGACCGAGGTATACTTCGCCCGTCGAGCCGTTGAGCGAGATCCAGTCGCCCTCCTTCACGGTGAATCCGTTCACCTGGATCGTGCGGGCTTTATAGTCGATCTGCAATTCGCCGGCGCCCGATACGCAGCATTTGCCCATGCCGCGGGCCACGACGGCCGCGTGCGAGGTCATGCCGCCGCGTGCGGTCAGGATACCTGCCGCGTCGAGCATGCCCTTGAGGTCTTCGGGCGAAGTCTCGATGCGCACCAGAATGGCGCGCTGGCCGGTTTTCTCCAGCACCTTCTCGGCGTCCTCGGCGAAGAACACCACGGGACCCGTGGCGGCTCCCGGCGATGCGGGCAGGCCCTTGGTGATGACCTGCGCATTGGCGATGGCCTTCTTGTCGAAGACGGGGTGGAGCAGTTCGTCGAGCTTCGCAGGCTCGCAGCGCAGTACGGCGGTCTTCTCGTCGATCAGACCCTCGCGCAGCATGTCCATGGCGATCTTGACCATCGCCGCGCCCGTGCGCTTGCCGTTGCGGCACTGGAGCATCCAGAGTTTGCCGTCCTGAATCGTGAATTCGATGTCCTGCATGTCCTTGAAGTACTGCTCCAGGTGGTGCTGGATTTCGTCCAGCTCCTTGTAAACCTCGGGCATCACCTCTTCGAGCGAGGGGAACTTCGCCTTGCGCTCCTCCTCCGAAACCTTCTGGGCCACGGCCCAGCGCTTCGAACCCTCGATGGTGATCTGCTGCGGGGTGCGGATGCCGGCTACGACGTCCTCGCCCTGGGCGTTGATCAGGTATTCGCCGTTGAAGAGGTTCTCACCCGTTGCGGCGTCGCGCGAGAAGGCTACGCCCGTCGCGGAATTCTCTCCCATGTTGCCGAATACCATGGCCTGTACCGATACGGCCGTGCCCCACTCGGCGGGGATGTTGTTGAGTTTGCGGTAGAGGATGGCGCGTTCGTTCATCCACGAGCCGAACACGGCGCAGATGGCTCCCCACAGCTGGTCCCACGGACAGGTCGGGAAATCCTCGCCGGTCTGCTTCTTCACGGCGGCCTTGAAGTTCTTCACCAGCTCCTTGAGGTCGTCGGTCGTCAGGTCGGTGTCGTTCTTCACGCCCTTCTTGGCCTTCTGCTCCTCGATGATCACCTCGAACGGGTCGTGGTCTTCCTTCGAAACGGGTTTCATGCCCAGCACCACGTCGCCGTACATCTGTACGAAGCGGCGGTACGAATCCCAGGCGAACCGCGGGTTGCCCGTGCGCTTGGCCACGGCCTCCACGGCCTGGTCGTTCATGCCCAGATTGAGGATGGTGTCCATCATGCCGGGCATCGAGGCGCGTGCGCCCGAACGTACGGATACGAGCAGCGGCATCTCCTTGTCGCCGAATTTCATGCCGGTCAGTTTCTCGATGTTCTTCATCGCCTTTTCGACCTCGGGGCGGAGCATCTCGATGACGGCCTCTTTGCCGTGCTTGTAGAATTCCGCACACACTTCCGTGGTGATGGTGAATCCCGGGGGCACGGGGATGCCGATAAGGTTCATCTCCGCAAGGTTCGCACCCTTGCCGCCGAGCAGTTCACGCATTTTGCCGTTTCCTTCGGCCTCTTTGTTGCCGAAGGTATAGACCCGTTTTACGTCTGCCATAACTTTTTTGGTTTTGAATTATAGTATAAATATAAAAATTTTTTCTTTTACCTCTCCCTTAAAGCCGAAAAATTGCGGTGACGTTTCCGTTACCGCATCCGTAAAATGCATTTCCGTCGAAGGGATTGCGAAAATACGAAAACTTTTCGAAATATCCAAAAAATTCTACCGGATGTAAATGAATACCGGAAGCGAATAACCGTAGCCGCCGCGATAAACCCCGCGGGAGTAGGTCGTGAGGGGGTTACCGCTCTTTTGGTCAACCAGATAGCGGCGTGCGAAAACGTCGCCCTCCGAGGTGGTCAGCGCCGTGTCCGCGAGGATACGGTCGCGCATCTGCCACCGTCCGCCGCGCCGTACCGTGCCCCGTCCGGCCTGTTCGGCGCGCCGGGTCGCGTCGCGCAGTCCCCAGCGTCCGGGGTCGGGGAGATCCGAGCGTCCCAGCACGATCAGTTTCACGTGCGGACGCTCCGCACGCAGGTCGCGCACGACCCATTGGGCCATGCGTGCGTCGCCGCACAGCGCCAGCCCCACGGTATCGCGTCCGAGTTCGCCCTCGACGTAGAGGTAGCGGCGTCCCGGCTCGTCGCGGGTCGGGTAGAAGAGGTCCCCGTAGTAGAGCAGCGCAAAATCCATTCCGTCGAGCGAATTGAGCGTGCGCTGGAGGTAGGAGTAGTCGCCCCGGCAGGCGGCGGCGATGTCGCGCACGACCTGTTCGTTTTCGACGCCCCACAGGGCGACCAGGGGCAGGGCCATCGAGTCGATCACGGCAGCCGTGTTGCGGATTTTACGCGCGTAACGCTCTGCGGTCCAATGCAGACGGCCTTCGGGCGTGTAGTCTGCGTCGTCGTAGAAAAGCGCCGGGACGGTGTCGTAAATCCGGTCCACGTCGTAGAAAGCGATTCCTATGGGGCGTTGCCCGTAAGAGTGGCAATTAAAAATTAAGAATGAAAAATTGAGAATTATCAGCAGACGCAGCCACATGGTTCCGCCGGTTTAGAGTGGTTGTTCGGGCAGGAAATCGCGGGGCGAGCAGCCGAGGAATTTGGCGATTTCGTTGATGTGGTTGAGGTTGTATTTCGAAGGACTTTTGGGGCTTTCCACTTGGCTGATAAATCCGTCGCTCACCCCGATTCCGTAGGCTAAAGTCGCTTGTGAAACACGTTGAGCCATCCGCTCTTTGCGGACAGCTGCACTGACGTATTTATCGAACGCGCTTTTCGGTTTCACAAACATCTGTTTAGATGTTGTAAAACTAAAAAAGATGCCAGAGTGAAAGTTTAGTTATAACTTAAATTCTCTTACGTATAGGTAGATGTTTTGTCTCTTTTATCGGATTTATGGACATTTTGTGTTTCGTTCGCCCCAGCCCCCCCCCTGGGGGCGAACGACGGGCGCGGTGCGCCCGGAAGATTATCCGCACCGGGAGGGATGCGTCCGGGACAAGTGGGAAGCACAGAAGCCTATGACCGCCCTTGCGAGCGGTTTAAACCTCCGCATTCTCGCTTGGAGCGGAAAAAGAACGTTGTGCAGGCGGAGTGTTAAAAAACAGGGCCGGTTTGCTTGCAAACCCGCGAAGGCGCCCGTTTTAGCGATGCCAAACAACGTTCCCGCGAAAGCGACATGCGGATGGTTTTGGGTACCTTTTGCCACCAAAAGGTACAAAGCCCCCGCGGCATACGCCGCGGTTAAGGCTGCTTTGCCGACCAAAAAGCGGCAAACAACACCAGTCGAAGAGTGCAAATATCTTTTGCAGCCGGGAGATACGCAAAAAATCCCCGCGTTGAAAACGCAGGGATTCAGTCGCCGGACTGCGAAACCCGGCGCAATGCGCCCGGACTACCGGATTCCGTATTTGCGCAGGATCTTCCGGATACGGGGCAGCCGCTCCGAGATCATGCGGTCGTAGCCCAGGTCGGAACCGTGGTCGCAGTCGATGGTTCCCTCGGCGTCCCGGCCGAAGAACCATTCGCCGTCGAGGAAGTAGACGTTGTCATATTGCTTCGCCAGCCGCCGCATCATCCCGTCCGCGGTGTCGATCCGCTCGCGGTGGAATTTCGCGGCCTCCTGATCGAGGTTGCCTGCGGTGTGCCAGTGGGTCTGCATGAAGATCAGCGGTTTGTCGGGATGGGCCTTGACGAGCGTCGCCACGAACGCGTCGAGGCGCTCGCGGATCATCTTCGGGGAGGGGTTCGAAAAGGCGTCGAACAGGAAGGCGTCGGCGTCGGTCTCGGCGAGCAGCCGCGCGAATTCGGGTTGGAGCATGCAGTTGCCGCTATACCCCAGATTGACGAACTCGATGCCCGCCATGCGGCTCATGCGCGCAGGATAGGTCATGCCCGGGCGGCTGGTCGAAGCTCCGTGGGTGACGCTCGATCCGAAGACGATCACGCGGTGCTTGTAAGGCGATTCGAGCGGCGTAACGGATGCTCCTTCGTCCACGCCGATCTCCAGCGTCAGCAGTTCGCTCCACGCCGGCAGGTAGAGCATGCACTCCTTGGGCTGTCCGTCCATGTGCTCGACGATGGTGCTGGCGTGCCGGTCCTGTAATCCGGGACGTGCCGCACCGGCCATCGTCCATACGCCGTTCTCGCGGACGTAGAGATCCATGCCGCGTTGCAGGACCGGGGTCATGTTCCAGCCGTAGCTGCGCGGTGCGGTGGTCCAGCGGGCCTCGATCCGGCGGCTGTCGGTGGTGAAAAGCACGGCCACGCCGGCCGGGTAGCCGCAGTAGTGGCGGATGGTGGCGTTGTCGAAACGGTAGCGCGTCGTGTCGACCCGGTAATAGGGGTGCCCCTCCATCGGGCAGGTGCGGCCGATGATGGTCAGCGTCGAGGCGTCGACATACTTTTGCGCCGATGCGGCGTGAAACATCAACAGCCCGGCTGCAATGAATAATAGGTGTTTTATCATGGTTGGTTTGGGTTGGTCAGCCTTCGATCACGCCCGATCCGACCAGCTGGTCGCCGTCGTACCACGCCGCGAACTGTCCGGGGGTGATGCCCCGCTGGGGCCGGTCGAAAACGAGGTAAGCCCCTTCGTCGCGGACGAACAGCCGCGCGCCCTGCAAGGGCTGGCGGTAGCGGATGCGGACAGAGAACCGGGCGCTCTGTCCGGCGGTCAGCTCCCGCGCGGGGTTCACCCAGTGGATTTCGCCGGGCGCGATGTGCAGCGCGGGGCGCCACAGCCCGGGGTGGGCGTCGCCCTCGCCGACCCAGATCACGTTCTGCACCGTGTCCGTGGCGAGGATGAACAGCGACTCCCTGCGGCCTCCGATGCCGAGTCCCTTGCGCTGTCCGATGGTGTAGTAATGGGCGCCGTTGTGTTCGCCGATCTTCTTGCCGTCGCGCACGGTGTAACGCCACGGTTCGGCCAGCGCCGCGAGTTGTCCGGTCGTCGGCTCTCCCTCCGCCGGGACCTCCTCGCGCACGTATTTCGGCCATGCGGGGAGTATTTCGTGGATGTTGCCCTTTTTCGGGGCGAGCTTTTGCTGGAGGAAGGTCGGCAGGTCGACCTTGCCCACGAAGCAGATGCCTTGCGAATCCTTGCGTTTGGCCGTGGCGAGACCCTGCTCCTCGGCGATGCGCCGCACCTCGGGTTTGAGCAGCCCGCCGACGGGAAATAACGCCCGGCTGAGCTGCTCCTGCGAGAGCTGGCAGAGGAAATAGCTCTGATCCTTGTTGGGATCGCTGCCTGCGAGTAGCTTATGGATCGTCCTCCCGTCGGGCAGCGTCTCTTCCGCCTTGCGGCAGTAGTGGCCCGTGGCCACGTAGTCGGCGCCCAGCTTCAGCGCCTCGCGCAGGAATACGTCGAATTTGATTTCGCGGTTGCACAGCACGTCGGGATTGGGCGTGCGGCCCCGTTCGTATTCGGCGAACATGTAATCCACGACACGCGTGCGGTAGTCTGCCGAGAGGTCGACCACGTGCAGCTCGATGTCGAGTTTCCTGGCCACGAGTTCGGCGAAAACCCGGTCGTCGTGCCACGGACAGTCGCCTTCGAGCGTTCCCGTCGTGTCGTGCCAGTTGATCATAAAGAGCCCTACGACCTCATGCCCCTGCTCCTTGAGGAGCCAGGCCGCCACCGACGAATCGACGCCGCCCGAAAGTCCGATTACCACCCGTGCCATCCTTATTCCAATGTCAAGAGTCCTTCGGGCAGCACCAGGTGCATCGTGCGCCCCTCGAAGTCGATGCGGGTGATGAACTCCTCGACGGCGGGGACCAGCACCTGCCGTCCGCCGATCTCCAGTTCGAACAGCGGATTGGCGTCGCTGTCGTAGTAGTCGGTGACCGTCCCGCAGAGTTTCCCGGAGGCGCATGACCCGGTTTCGCCGGCGGCGGTCGCCGCCCTTCCGGACGAGGCTCCGGCCTCTTCGGCCACGACCGCGAAGCCGATCAGGTCTTCGAGGTAAAATTCGTCGTCGTCCTCTTCGCCGTTCATCTCGATCCGGAATTCCAGCCCGACAAGCTCCTGCGCCCTGCGCTCGGTGTCGAAATCGGCGAATGTCGCCGTGGCTCCCGACTGGCCGCGGCGTTCGAAACGCTCGCACCAGAGCGGAACCTCCAGCGCGTCAATGGTGACGCGCAGCGGGGTGTCGGTCGTGAAATCCTCGGGGAAAGCGGGGTAGAGCGAGAGCATCACTCCGCCCTCCGTGCCGAAAAGTTTGTTGATTCTGCCTGCGGGAATGATCATGTCGGTTGAATTATGGCGTAAAAATACAAAAAAAACGGTAATCTTCCCGTGGGAAGTTTACCGTTTTTATTCGGATCGGGAAACGTCTTGCCGCGTCCCTTCCCTGTGTCGCCTTATTATTCGGCGGCGGGAGCTTCCGGAGCGGCCTCTTCGGAAGCAGTCTCCGCAGCGGCAGCCTCGGCGGCCTCACGGGCGGCAGCCTCGGCAGCGGCCTTCTTCTCGGCGATTGCGGCAGCGCGCTCCTCCTTGATCTTGGCCTCGGCAGCCAGACGGGCCTTCTCGGCCGACTTGGCGTCGGTGGCCAGCTTGTTGGCCTTGGCTTCGATCTTGCCGGCTTTGGCTTCCATCCACTTGTTGAAGCGGGCTTCTGCCTCGGTTTCGGTGAACGCACCCTTGGCGACGCCGCCCAGCAGGTGTTTCTTGTACATTACGCCCTTGTACGAGAGGATAGCCCGACAGGTGTCCGTAGGTTGTGCGCCTTTCTGTAACCAATCCAGGGCTTTCCCGAAGTCCAGGTCGATCGTAGCAGGATTCGTGTTGGGGTTGTAGATTCCCAGCTTCTCGATGAATTTACCATCACGTGGCGCTCTGCTATCTGCGGCAACGATGTGATAGAAGGCATAACCCTTCTTACCGTGACGTGCCAGACGAATTTTAACAGCCATTTGCTATAAAATTTTGTTGTAATTAATAAAAAACGCTCACCCCTTCGGGCTTTTAAGCCTGCAAATGTAGGGAAAATATTCCGCCCGGCAAAATAAATGCCCTAAAAAACTGCATTTCACGGCTGTGACGGGGTTGTCCGGAAGAATGGGACGGGCCGCTTCGGGTTGTTGCGGGGCGGGTCGGAAATGAAAGACGGATTGAATTCAATTGCCTGAAAACCAATCCGTCCGTTGTGATCCCGGCGGGATTCGAACCCACGACCGACAGCTTAGAAGGCTGTTGCTCTATCCAACTGAGCTACGAGACCATCGTTGAAACAACGCTGCAAAAGTAAGAAATTTCGGGCCAACTGCAAACTTATCGTCCGATTTCTTGCTCCGGACCCGGACGGTCCGCCATACTCCGGAAAAACGGTCCCGGCTCTATTTCGTGAGGTATTTGTCGAGATACATTTTCAGTTCGCGCGGCATGACGGGCTTGGTGATGAATCCGTTGCATCCCGCCTCCTCGGCGACGCGCCGGTCGGTGTCGAAAGCATAGGCCGTCTGCATGATGACGGGCAGACTGTCCGTATGGAGCCGAATCTCCTTCAGCGCCTCGATACCGTCCATCACAGGCATTTTAATATCCATCAATACGGCGTCGGGATTGTGCGATAGCGCATACGCCACTGCCTCCTTGCCGTTCTTCGCCCAGAGCAGGTCATACTCTTTCTTGAGGATTATTTCCAGCAGCTTGTAATTGCTTTCCACGTCTTCTGCAATCAGGATCAACGGCTTACGTTCGGATGTATTGTTGTCTGTCATTGTGTATTACGTTGCAGTTCCCGCAAATATAGGAAATTTTTTCCAAAACCGTCGTTCGTCAACGGTAAAATGTTCCTTCGAAATGCGTTGCGTTTCCGCATCCGTCGGTGACCGAAAGACGCACGGCGTGGGTGCGCCGCTGCGCCGGCGCGTCGAAGAAATGAACCAGCGTTCCTTTCATCGGAAAACGGTCGCAGGGAACCCATTTGCCGTCGATGTGCAGCCTCCACGAGGCGATGCCCGAGAAGTTGTCCGCGGCGCGGAACCGCACCCCTTCGGCCCGGGTGAGGTCGGCGCCTTCGGCGAAGAGCGGACGGATCGCGGGCGGCAGCGTGTCGGCTACGATCGCCAGGTCTCCGGCCGTCCGCACCGAAGCCGTCACCGCGCCGTCGGCATATGCGCCTCCGACGCAGGCCAGCGAGCCTCTGCGCGTGCGTACGGCCAGTTGGGCGCGTAGTTGCAGCGGGCGCGGCACGCTGCCGCGGAGCGTGACCTCCACGGCGCGGAAAAGGGGCGTCGCGGGGTCGAAGAAACGGTAGGCGGGCGAGAGCACGACGACGCCCGAATCCGCCTGCGGGGCCTCTCCGAGTCCGGGACGGACGAAGATCGGCTCGTAAATCGTCCCTTCGGGAATGCGGACCTCCGCCTCGCGTCCGACGCGCAGGACCGAAGTCCGGTCGGGCCGCAGCGTCACGGCCGTGGTGTCGGCCTCGGCGCGGAACTCCCCGGCGCGTCCGCGGACGGCGAATTCCAGCGTCGAGACATTGCCGCAGTCGTCCTCGGCCTCGATGCGGATGCGGCGCACCTGCCCTTCCGCCGTGCGTATCAGCCCGCGTTCCGCCATCGTCGGGTAGAAACTGTCGGGCGCGCCCTCCAGCTGGGCCAGGCGGATCGCCTCGTTGCGCGAATTGATTTGTATCGGGTAACAGCTCACGGCATCGCTGCAACGCGATATGTCGTAGGTGAAGCTGTCCATGCGGAATTCGAAGCAGGGGATGCCGTCCGCGAAGGCTGTGACGCGCCATACCCCGAAGGAGTTCCAGACATCGTTGCGGCGGTCGGTGACTTCGGCCACGAAATAGCCCCTGCGGCCCACGCCGACGGGCCCGTCGTGGGTCAGGGCGTAACGGCCTGCGGCCGTGCGGACCACGGCGTAGCTCTCCGGGACGCTGCGCACGGGCACGCCCTGCACGGTGTCGACCTCGACGTAGTGCAGGCGCACGATGCGCGGCGGATATTCATCCCTGGGGCGGATGATTCCTTCGCGGACGGGGTTGTAGAGCCGCTGGGTCTCCGTGTCGCGGATTTCGTAATGGAGGTGCGGGCCGCCCGACGAACCGCTGTCGCCCGAGTAAGCCACCACGTCGCCCTGCTTCACGGGCCAGGTTCCGGGACCGAACCAGAGGTTCACGCCGTTCGAACGGCGTTCGTAACGCTCCCTGCGCACGTGCCGCTCGATGTCGTCGCGGAAACGCCGGAGGTGGCCGTAGACGACCGTCGTGCCGTTGCGGAGCGTGAGGTAGACGGCGCGCCCGTAGCCGCCCGCCTGCAATACCACGCGCGAAACGTAGCCGTTGGCCGCGGCCACGACCGGTTTGCCCTCCTCGGCGTCGGTCTTGATGTCCACGCCCGCATGGAAATGCCCGGGACGGATTTCGCCGAAATTGGCCGAGTAGAGCCGTTGTTTGAGCTCCCGCAGGGGGTAGATGTAGTCGTTGGGGGCGAGTTGCTGGCCTTGTGCCCCGAGGCAGGCCGTCGTAAGCAAAAAAAGTATTAGAAATCGTTGCATGTGTCCGTCTCCCTGACCATTGCCGAGGCTGCGTCCATGACGGCCTCGTAGTCGTATCCGAGCGAAAGCCCGTAGCGTATCAGTTTGGTTTTCAGTTCGTATTGCGAGGTGTATTTCACCGTCCGGGCCTTGCGTTCGAGCTGCTGCGCGAGCCGCTCGCCCATTGCCGGACGGTCGGCCTGCGACAACGCCGCGTCGATCCGTTCCTTCGAAACCCCCTTGCGTTGGAGCGCCGTGCGGATTTTGTACTCGCCCCAGCCGCTGAGCCGCAGTTTTTCGCGCACGAAGGCCTCGGCGTAGCGGCTGTCGTCGATAAAGCGGTCGCGCACCAGCCGGCCGAGCACCTGCTCGGCATCCTTTTCCGCCACTCCCCAGCCGCGCATCAGCCGCCGGGCGTCGCCCTCCGACTTTTCGGCGCGGGCGCAGAGGCGCATCAGCGCCGCGAGCGCCTCGTCGGGCGTTTTGTCGCGTTTTTTCCTTATTTCAGCCGGGTGCATACCATGCGCGGTTTTCCGAAGAGGTCCTCGCGGACCTCGGTGTCGGTGTATCCTTCGGCGCCGAGCATGCGGACGATCTCCGCCGCGGCGCGTTCGTAAATCTCGAACCAAAGACGTCCGCCGGGCGTCAGCATCTGCCGTCCCGCCCGGGCGATGGCGCGGTAGAAACGGATGGCGTCGTCGTCGGGGACGAACAGCGCCAGGCCGGGTTCGTGGTCGCGGACGTTGGGGTGCATCGCCGCGCGGTCGCTCTCGGGAACGTAGGGCGGATTCGATACGATCGCGTCGAACCGCTCCGGAAAAGCCTCCTCCAGCCCGTTCAGGGCATCGGCTTTGCGGAGCGTGACCGCCGCGCCGAGTTGTTGGAAATTCTCCGCCGCCACGGTCAGCGCGTCGTCCGAGATGTCGGCGGCGAAGACCTCCGTCCCGGGCATCCCCAGAGCCAGCGAAGCCGCGATGCAGCCGCTGCCCGTCCCTACGTCCAGCAGCCTCCGGGCTTCGCGCTCTCCGTGCAGGATTGCGTCGACCAGCTCTTCGGTTTCGGGCCGCGGGATCAGAACCCCTTCGCGTACGGCGAAGCGGCGGCCGTAAAATTCCGTGTGTCCGACGACGTATTGCAACGGCTCGCCCGCAGCCAGACGGGCTGCGGCCTCTTCCAGCCCTTCGACGGCGAGTTCCGCTTCCGGGTCGGTCAGCAGGGCCGACGGCGAAAGCCCCGAAAGCTCCGCCACGGCGGCCAGCGCGATGCTGCGGGCTTCGCGTGCGTCGTAAAGTCCCGTGAGCCGTGCGGCCAGCGCGTCGATGCTCCCGCGGCGCGTCATTGGCGGATGAAGTTGGCCAGGGCGATGGCCACGGCGGCTTCGACGACCACCGCGCCGCGCAGGGCGACGCAGACGTCGTGGCGGCCGTGGATTTCCAGCGGTTCGACCCTGTTGGTCGCCAGGTTGTAGGTGATCTGTTCGCGGCCGATGCTCGGCGTGGGTTTCAGCGCCGCGCGCACCACGATCTCGTTGCCGTTGGTGATGCCTCCGTTGATGCCCCCGGCGTTGTTGGTCGCCGTCGTGCCGTCGCAGTCGGTGAAGCTGTCGTTGTTCTCCGAGCCGCGCAGACGCGCTCCGGCGAATCCGCTGCCGAATTCGACCCCCTTGACCGCCGGGACGGCGAACAGCAGGTGGGCGATCATGCTTTCGGCCGAGTCGAAGAAGGGCTGTCCCAGGCCGAGGGGCACGCCCTGCACGCGGCATTCGACGATGCCGCCCACCGAGTCGCGGTCGGCCGCCGCGGCATGCAGCACCTCGTTGAAACGTTCGGGGTCGGTGCAGCCGCCGATCTCGGTCAGCCGGGTCGCGAAGCGGATGCTTGCGGGCAGCATCTTTTTGGCCACGACGCCCGCGGCCACCAGCGCCACCGTGAGGCGCGCCGAGAAGTGTCCGCCGCCGCGCGGATCGTTGAATCCGGCGAATTTGTGGTAGGCCACCAGGTCGGCGTGCGAGGGGCGGTAGTGGCGCATGACGGTCGAGTAGTCCTGCGAGTGGGTGTTGGTGTTGGCGAATTCGATGGTCAGCGGCGCGCCCGTCGTGTAGCCGTCGTAGACTCCCGACACGATCTGTGGTACGTCGGGTTCGCGCCTCGGCGTCGTGCCGGGCGCTCCGCTGCGGCGTCGCGCGAGGTCTTCGGCGAAGTCCTCCTCCGAGAGCGGGATGCCCGCCGGGACGCCGTCCAGCGAAATGCCTATCTGGTGTCCGTGCGACTCGCCCCAGATGGCGAGCCGGAAATTGTGTCCGAATTGGTTCATGGGCGGTTTGGTGTTTTAGACCCGAATATGTTCCAGGTCCTCGAAGAACCCGGGATAGCTTTTGGCGACGCTCTCGGCCCCCTCGATCTCCACGGCTTCGTCCGAGCGCAGGGCGGCGACGGCCAGCGACATGGCCATGCGGTGGTCGCCGTGGCTCTGCGTGCGTGCCGCGCGGACCTTTCCGCCGCGTATTTTCATCAGATCCTCCTCCGAGGTGTCGACCTCGATGCCCAGTTTGGCATACTCCTCGCGGATGGCCTCCGAGCGGTTGCATTCCTTGTATTCGAGGCGCGAGGTTCCCCGGATGACGCTCACTCCGTCGGCCGCGGCGGCCAGCGCGGCCAGCGCCGGGAACAGGTCGGGACAGTTCGTGGCGTCGAATTCGAAGGCCCGGAGCGGCCTGTGCAGGGCCGTCACCGAGTCCTCCTCGTTGATCACGGCGGCTCCTGCGCGCACCAGCGCGGTGCAGATGGCCGTGTCGGCCTGCTTCGAGAGCATCGAGACGTTGCGCACGGTGACCTCTCCGGCCGTGGCGCCCGCCACCAGCAGCATCGCCGCGGCGCTCCAGTCGCCCTCGATGCTGAAATAGGTCGAACGGTAGCGCTGCCGTCCGGGGATGTAGAACTCCTCGTAGTCGCGCTGGCTGATTTCGATGCCGAAGCGCGCGGCCGTGTCGAGAGTCATATCTAAATAAGGTGTCGAGACCGCTCCGCGTACGTGCAGCGAGGTGTCGCGCCTGGCCAGCGGCAGCGCGAGCAGCAGCCCCGTGATGAACTGCGACGAGACCGACCCGTCGACTTCGGCCTCTCCGCCCTGGATCGGGCCGCAGACCTCGATGGGGAGGAATCCCCCGTTGTCGCGGACCCGCACGCCCAGCCGGCGGAGCGGTTCGAACATCATCTGCATCGGGCGGCGCAGCAGCGAGCCGCGCCCCTCGATGGTGACGGGTGTGGGGCAGAGCGATGCCACGGGCGTGAAAAGACGTGTCGAGAGGCCCGATTCGCCGACGTTGAGCACGCAGCCCTTCGGGGACAGTCCGCCTTCGATCGAGAGCGATGTGGGGTCGACCCGGCGCACCCGCGCGCCGAGCGTCTCGATACATTGCAGGGCGGAACGCGTGTCGTCGCAGAATTCGATGTTGCGCAGCACCGAAACCTCCTCCGAGAGCAGTGCCGCTGCGAGGGCACGCTGTGCATAGCTTTTCGAACAGGGCGGCGTCAGCGTGCCTTTGACGCGGCCCGGCGGAACCGTTTTATCCATATTTACTCATTAACCTCCTGTCCCTTGCGGTTTTTCATCTCCTGCGTCAGCTGATGGCTCTTCTTCAGCTCGAAATGCTGCCCGAGGTAGACCTTGCGGACCATCGGGTCGGCGGCCAGCTCTTCGGCCGTACCCGTTTTCAGGATCTTGCCCTCGTAGAGCAGGTAGGTGCGGTCGGTGATGGCCAGCGTCTCGTCGACGTTGTGGTCGGTGATGATCACGCCGATGTTCTTGTGCTTGAGCGTCGCCACGATCGACTGGATGTCCTCCACGGCGATCGGGTCCACGCCGGCGAACGGTTCATCCAGCAGGATGAACGCCGGATTGATGGCCACGGCGCGCGCGATCTCCGTACGGCGGCGTTCGCCGCCCGAGAGCTGTATGCCGAGGCTTTTGCGCACCTTTTGCAGTCGGAACTCCTCGATCAGCGCCTCGACGCGTTCGTTCTGGTACTCCTTCGAGAAGGAGGTCATCTCCAGCACGGCCCGTATGTTGTCCTCCACCGACAGGCGGCGGAATACCGACGCCTCCTGCGCCAGATAGCCTACGCCGAGCTGGGCGCGGCGGTATACGGGCAGGTCCGTCAGTTCGGAGGCCTGGCCTTCGTCGCTTTCGAGGAAAATGCGCCCTTCGTTGGGCTTGATCAGTCCCACGATCATGTAGAAGGTCGTGGTCTTGCCGGCTCCGTTGGGACCCAGAAGGCCTACGATCTCTCCCTGGTTGACGTCGATCGACACGTGGTCGACGACGGTCCGGGCCTTGTATTTCTTGACGAGCTCGCTGGTGTAAAGACGCATTGCGTTTCGATAATTTTTTTACAAAGTTATGCTTTTTTCCGAAAAGTTTTTTATCTTTACATTGAATTTTATGATTTTTAAAGCATACTATCGGCGAAATGAAACAATTTGATTCTTCCCTGCTGCATGACAAGCTGAAGGAGTACTTCGGCTTTTCGTCGTTCAAGGGAAACCAGGAAGCGGTGATCCGCAATGTGCTGGAAGGCAAGGATACTTTCGTGCTGATGCCCACGGGCGGCGGCAAGTCTTTGTGCTACCAGTTGCCGGCCATGCTGATGGACGGCGTTGCGATCGTCATATCGCCGCTGATCGCCCTGATGAAGAATCAGGTCGACGCCATGCGCACCTTCTCGGCCGAGTCGGGGATCGCGCATTTCCTGAATTCGTCGCTCAACAAGACAGCCGTGGCGCAGGTTCGGCAGGACGTGCTCGACGGCAAGACCAAATTGCTCTATTTCGCACCCGAGTCGCTCACCAAGGAGGACAACGTGGCGTTCCTGCGCAAGATAAAGGTTTCGTTCTACGCCATCGACGAGGCGCACTGCATTTCGGAGTGGGGACACGACTTCCGCCCGGAGTACCGCCGCATCCGGCCGATCATCAACGAGATCGGCTCGGCGCCGCTGATCGCCCTGACGGCTACGGCCACGCCCAAAGTGCAGCTCGACATCCAGAAGAATCTGGGCATGTCCGACGCCTCGGTCTTCAAATCGTCGTTCAACCGCCCGAACCTCTACTACGAAATCCGGCCCAAGCACAACGTCGACCACGACATCATCCGTTTCATCAAGCAGAACGAGGGCAAGAGCGGCATCATCTACTGCCTGAGCCGCAAGAAGGTCGAGGAGCTGACCGAGTTGCTCGTGGCCAACGGCATCCGGGCGCTGGCCTACCACGCCGGGATGGATGCGTCGACGCGCGCCGCCAATCAGGACGACTTCCTGATGGAGCGCGTGGAGGTCATCGTCGCCACGATCGCCTTCGGCATGGGCATCGACAAACCCGACGTGCGCTATGTCATCCACTACGACATTCCCAAGTCGCTCGAAGGCTATTACCAGGAGACGGGCCGCGCCGGCCGCGACGGCGGCGAGGGCTACTGCCTGACCTTTTACAGTTACAAGGACATCCAGAAACTCGAGAAGTTCATGCAGGGCAAGCCCATCGCCGAACAGGAGATCGGCAAGCTGCTGCTGCTGGAGACGGTTTCCTACGCCGAGAGTTCGATGTGCCGCCGCAAGACGCTGCTGCACTATTTCGGCGAGGACTATACCGAGGACAACTGCGGCAACTGCGACAACTGCCGCAATCCCAAACCGAAGGTCGATGCCCGGGCTGCGCTCAAGATGGCGCTCGAAGCCCTGCGCGACATCGGAGACAAGTTCAAGGCCGACTATCTGGTCAACGTTCTGGTGGGCAAGACCACGGCCCTGATCAAGAGCTACGGGCACAACAAGTCGAAATGGTTCGGTGCGGGCGCCGAGCACGACGCCCGTTTCTGGGGCGCGGTGCTGCGTCAGGCTTTGATACTGGGCCTCATCGACAAGAATATCGAAAACTACGGGCTGATTTCGGTCAACAAGAAGGGCGAGGGCTATATCGCCCTGCCGTTCCCGGTGACCGTGACCCTCGACCACGACTACGACGAGGAGGAGAAGGAGTCCGAGTCCGTGGCTCCGATGGGCAAGGGCGGCGCGGCCGACGAGGAGCTGTTCTCGATGCTGAAGGACCTGCGCAAGAAGGTCGCCAAGCAGCACGGGCTGCCGCCGTTCGTCATTTTCCAGGACCCGTCGCTGGAGGACATGGCCGTGCAGTACCCGATCACGTTCGAAGAGATGCAGAACATCACGGGCGTCGGCGTGGGCAAGGCGCGCAAGTTCGGCGAGGAGTTCATCCGCCTGATCAAGGCCTATGTCGATGAGAAGGAGATCATCCGTCCGCAGGACATGATCGTCAAGGGCGTGGCCAGCAAGTCGGGCAACAAGATCTTCATCATCCAGTCGATCGACCGCAAGATGGATTTCGAGGACATCGCCCGCGCCAAGGACCTCGACTTCGACGAACTGCTGACCGAGATCGAAGGCATCGTCAACGCCGGAACGAAACTCGATATTTCCTACTATCTGAAGGAGTTCATGGACGAGGACAAGATCGAGGACATTTACCTCTACTTCAAGGAGGACGCCGAGAGCGACTCGCTCGACGCGGCCATCGAGGAGCTGGGGGCCGATTATACCGAGGAGGAGATACGCCTGGTGCGCATTAAGTTTATGTGCGAGCAGGGCAACTGATTTTCGGTTTTACAGGGTGTTTTCCGCACTTCGTCTGCGGCCCGGGACCGTCCTGCTTTTGCAGCTCCTGCTCGGGTCCGAAGCCCGGAAACCGTTCCTCCGGAATCAAAAAGCAGATGAAACGGGGTTGGCCTTCGGGTGCCGCTGGCAAGGATGTAACTAACCGATATAACCTAATTTTGACGCCTATGAACAAGAAGACTTTTACTTTAGCCGTGATTTTTCTGATCTGCGCGCTGGGGTGGCTCGGGGCCAATGTCTATTGGCGGGTGACGCGCTCCAACTGCGTGAATGCGTTCGATCTGGTCGTGGGCGTGCTGTTCGTCGCGGCCGGAGTCGGAATGGTGTATAACGAGTTCAACAAAAAGAAATGCAGACACCTCGATGAGGTGAACAAGCACAAAATTCCTTGACCGATGCGTGCGATAGACCGTTTTCAGGCCGTCATGGCCGTCGTATTTTTCATAGGGACCCTGGTTTCGGCCTGGCGGGTCGCCGTCGCCGACGGAGGGGACATCTGGTACGTTCCCGTGATCATGGCCCTGGCATCCGCCGCGATGACCGTCGGCGCGTTGCAGCACCGGAAAAGGAAAGTTACCCAAAATAAGGATTGACATGAAAACCAATCTTATGCAGCTCCTGCGCCTCGTACTGATGGTGCTGGCTGTCGCGGGCGTCATCTATGCCATCGAATTCATGGAGCGCGGCATCGCCGTGTGGTTCTGGGTTGCGCTGCTCGGTATCGGGTTCGTGGGCCTGCTCTATACGTTCCGCCTGACGCAGCGCCGCGTGGCCCGGGAAAATCGCGAGCGGCAGCGGCTCGAAAAGAAGCGCAGCCGCCGTTCGAAATGCTGACCGGGGCTGTAACCGGAGGATGTCGGTCGTTTTGCCGGTTCCGGGTGCGTGACCCGGCCGGAATCGTTTTCCGGGGTCCGCAGGTTCCGTGCGGCTCTTTCGTCCGGGATCGCTCGTCCGGTCGTTTGGACGTTGACCCCGGCTCGGAGCGTCGCTCCGAATCTTCGGTCCTGTCCGATCAGCCCCCCCCCTGCATGCGCCGGCCGCCGGACAAGATTGTCCGGCGGCCGGCGCATGTTCAGTTCTGAATCGAGGCGAGCGTTCCGTTTTCGAAATAAAGGTAGCTGTTTGTTCCGTAGACCCATTGTTCGTGTACGCCCCAACTGCCCGACATGGTGTTGATGTCTTCGGGCGACCCCCATGCCTCACGGCACATTTCCCGGGTCATACCGATCCGGACTTTGCCCTCCAGGATCAGCTCGGCAGTAGCCTTGCCGTATTTCCGGTAGAGCGCAGCCTTACGTTCCTTCTGCTCTTTTTCCTGTTGCAGGCGGGCCTCTTCACGCTTCCGGGCCTCCTCGGCGCGCTGGGCGTATACCTCTTCGGACGGGGTGAAGATCAGCTCTTCCATGAAGGCGCGGTCGCTGCCGAGGGTGTATCCTTCGACGCCGAAAGGTGTCGGGTAGCGGCAAAGCGGGATGTAAATCCGCACGCTGTCCTCTTTCCGTTCGAATACGAACGCGGGCACGGCGTAACCCGTTCCGTCGCCGATCAGCCGGAGGTCGAGGCACTTCAGTTCCGTGCCGAAATTCAGCCGGTTCTCTTCGCCCTGCATGGTCTTGGCCTGCAATCCGAAGTATCCGGAAACATATCCCGGAGCTTCGGGTTTGCGCTTCGTGAGGAAGAACTCCCTGCCGACGTACGCCGCACGGTACTTCTCGATCAGCCCTTCGACGACGACCGGATAATATTCATCCCGCAGGTTCGTTTTGTCTTTTCCCGTATGTGCATACCAATAGAGTGTTTCTCCCTCTTCGGATCGGAGCCGGAAAACCCGGAACGCCTCTCCCTGGATTCTGTGTGTCTTGAGACCGATTATTTCGAAGGTTTTTCCTTCGATGGTTTCCGCCGGGGTGAACCAGCCCGTTTCGGGAGCCGTCGGAAAGAGGTTCCGTCCGAGAACGTGCGACTCCATTGTCGTGCATCCGCAGGCGGCTGTCGTTTCGTCTTTGTAGAACCGGGGACGGTAGGTATCGCTGTAAAGGGTGTCGATCCGGAAATCCTCGGGCCGGACCTTTCTGCGGGGTTTGCGCAGCCACACCGTGTCGACGCGCACGACGGCGGGCGTTTCCGCGAGGAAGTTGAAGTAGGCGGCCGGGCGGAGATCGGCGTGAATGTCCCGGGGATAGAACAGGATGCGTTGCCCGACGAGGCTTTCGTAATAGGCGGCGTCGCCGCCCGTGCGGATGTTTGCCGTCGAATCGTATACCGCCGGCGCGGTTTTCTCCGGCGCGGCGCCGTGCGGCAGGACGGATTGGACTTTGAGTTGTGCCGAAGCGTCTGCGATGCAGCAGAGACCGAGCAGGGTGGGGAGGAGGCGTTTCATCTTTTTGTCGTATGGACCCAAAGGTAGCGATAATTCCTGTCTTTGGCGCCGCTGCGGCGCTTTTGTTTGCCGGAGTGCTTTGCAATTCGCCGGCGATTCGGTTTTGAGCCGGCTTTTTCTTATCTTTGCTGCCTACAATGTAAAGTTTATGGGAGAAGTAAGGGCAAAAAAGGCGCTGGGACAGCATTTTCTGGTCGACCTGAATATCGCGCGCAAAATCTGCGATTCGCTTTCGGGCGGCAGTGCGGCCGGCGGACCGTGTACGGTGCTCGAAGTGGGGTGCGGCATGGGCGTGCTGACGCAGTTCCTGCTGCGGCGCAGCGACATCGTGACCTGGGGCGCCGAGATCGACCCGGAGAGCGTCGCATACCTTCACGCGCACTACCCGGAGTTCGCGCCGCGGCTCGTCGCGGGCGACTTCCTCGGGATGAACCTGCGCGAACGCTTTCCCGAAGGACTGAAAATCATCGGCAACTTCCCCTATAACATCTCGTCCCAGATTTTTTTCAAGGTGCTGGAAAACCGCGATCTCGTTCCCGAGTGCGTGGGCATGATCCAGAAGGAGGTCGCCGTGCGGCTGGCCGAACCTCCCGGCTCGAAGGAGTACGGCATCCTGTCGGTGCTCCTGCAGGCGTGGTATGACATCGAATATCTGTTTACCGTGAACGAGACGGTGTTCAATCCGCCTCCGAAGGTCAAGAGCGCCGTGATCCGCCTGCGCCGCAATGCCACGGAGCGTCTCGGCTGCGACGAAACCCTGTTCGTGAAGGTGGTGAAAGCCTCCTTCGGCCAGCGGCGCAAGATGATCCGCAACTCGCTGAAGTCCGTGTTCGGCGATTTCGGCGGGGCCGAGCACCCCTTCTTCACCCGGCGCGCCGAGCAGCTGGGCGTCGCCGAGTTCGTGGAGCTAACGAATTGGGTTTCGCGATTTTCGATTTTATAGGGCATCTTTGCACTTGCATTCGTGCGGCACGAATGGGACGTATTTCGATACTACCCATCCGTGCCGCTCTTCGTTTAAGCACAAATCTGTTCCTCTAAAATCGAAAACGCATTTTGCTCCGGCCTGCCGTTACATGCCGGCCGGTTTTTCCGCCCCGGCGACCACCGTCACCAGGTCTTCGCGGCGGAGGTATTTCCGGGCCAGCTGCTGCACCCCGGCGGACGTCATCTCCCGGATACGGCGTATGTTGCTGCCGATCACCGTGTTGTCGCAGCCGCAGAGGATGTTTTCGATCGTCACGTCGGCGATGCCGAACGGCCCGTCGAGAATGCGCATCATCTCGCCCGTCATCATGTTTTTCACCAGCTCCAGTTCCGCTTCCGGCATCGGCTCCGCGCCGAGGCATTCGATCTCGGCGTAAATCTCCCGCAGAGCCTCCTGCGTCACGTCCGCGCCGACCTGGGCCGCTATGGCGAAATAGCCTTCGCGTTCGAAGTTGACCATCGCCGAGACCACGCCGTAGGTGTAGCCGTGCTCTTCGCGGAGGTTCTGCATCAGGCGCGAGCCGAAATAGCCGCCCAGGGCCGTCGCCACGACCTGCATGCCCAAAAAATCGGGATGCGTGCGCGGGAACAGCAGGCGGCCGATGCGCAGCGACGACTGCACGGCCCCCGGGTACTCGACGAACGCCGTATGCGTGGTCTCGGGCGCGGGGAAGGCGGGCGGCGCTTCGGCCGCGCCGCGGGGAATCCGTCCGGCAAGCTCCGCCACGGCCTTCAGCTCGTGGTCGCCGATGCGCCCGCTGCACACGACGAAGCAGTTTTCGGCGGTGTAGAACCGGCGGTAGAATCCCGCCACGTCGTCGCGCGTGAGGCTGTCGTAGGCCTCTTCGTGCGACGAGACGCCGTAAGGATGCCGCTCCCCGAACAGCGCCCGTGCGAAGGCCTCGCGGGCCTTCACGTCGATCTTCGCCCGCTCGACCGCCAGCCGCTGTCTGCGTTTGGCGGCGTAGGTGCGCAGCTCCTCCTCGGGGAATGCGGGGCAGAGCAGGATCTGCTCCGCTACGGCGAGCGTCGGGTCGAAGAATTTCGAGAGGGTGGCGAAATTGATGTAGGCGTAGTCGCGGTCGACGTTCACGTCGTACCACGAGCCGTAGTAGTCGAGTTGTTCGGCGATCTGGTGCGCCGTCATGTCGCGTGAGCCTTCGGAGAGGAGGTTGGCGGCGGCCGACGCCGAGAAGGGCGCCTGCTGGAGGGCCGATCCGGCGCGGAAGACGAACGAGATGCGCAGCACCTCGAAATCGTCGGAGGCGAGCGTGTAGAGTCCGATGCCGTTGGGCAGCGTCGTGCGGCGGGCTTCGGCGACCTCGACCTGCGAGGGAGTTATGCGGGGTTGTGTCATTTCCTGGCGTTGTAAATGAGTGTGGAACTGTTTTCGGGCCGAAGCGTGCGGCGGCTGAACGAGCGGATGTCCTCGTCGGTGACGGCGCGGTAGCGGTCCACCTCGCGGTTGATCAGGGAGAGGTCGCCCAGCATCTCGTAGAACCCGAGGTTCATCGCCTTGTTCATCACGTTCAGTTCGCCGAAGAGCGTGTTGGCTTCGAATTTGTTCTTGACCTTTTCGATTTCGTATGCGGTCGCGACGGTCGTTTGCAGGGCTTCGATCTCTTCGCGGAAAGCCGCTTCGGCCGCTTCGGGCGTCACGCCCGGGAGCAGCTGGCCCGTGAAGACGAACAGTCCCGGATCGACGTCGCCCGTGATGTAGGCGTTGACGCTCGACAGCAGGTTGCGTTCTTTGACGAGGTGCGTGTAGAGGCGTCCCGAGTCGCCGCCCGAGAGCAGGTCCGAAACCAGGTCGGCGGTGTAGAAATCGAGCTTGGTGCGTGCGCACATGTGATAGGCTACGGTGACGGTCGAGGCCGGCACGTCGCGTTCGACCTCCTGGCGGCGGGCCTGTGTCTGCATGGGTTCCTGCGGGATGGCGGCCGTCGCGGACGGGTGGTCGGCGAGCGGCGCGAACCACTTTTCGGCCAGCTCCAGCATCCGCTCCTCCTCCATGTCGGCCGAGATCGACAGAATGGCGTTCGACGGGCGGTAGTGGGCGCGGTAGAAGGACTCGACGTCCGCGAGCGTGGCTCCGGCGATATGGTCGGTCGCCAGGCCGATGGCCGCCCAGCGGTAGGGGTGGACCTTGTAGGCGAGCGCCCGCAGTAGCATCGTCTGGTCGCCGTAGGGCTGGTTGAGGTATCGCTGGCGGAACTCCTCGATCACCACCTTCTTCTCGGCTTCGAGCTTGGCGGGGGTGATGTCGAGTCCCTCCATGCGGTCGCTTTCGAGCCAGAGGGCCGTTTCGAGGTTGTCCTTCGGGAGCGTGATGTAGAAATCCGTGTAGTCGTTGTTGGTGAAGGCGTTGTTGTCGCCCGAAGCCATCTGCACCGGAAGGTCGAAATTCTCCACGGCGCGCGTTCCGCGGAACATCAGGTGTTCGAACAGGTGGGCGAATCCCGTGCGTGCGGGGTTTTCGTTGCGCGCGCCGACCCGGTAGAGGATATTCACGGCGGCGAGTTTCGACGCCCGGTCGCGGTTGACCACGACGGTCAGCCCGTTGGGGAGTGTTTTTCTGGTGTATGGAATCATAGTTGCGCAAAGGTACGAAAAAGTCCGGTGGCTGCAAACCGGGATTGCGTGGGGTTGTCCCGTAGAACCTTCCGGCAGATAAAAGGGCGGTCGCGCCCCCGGGGACCGTAAAAAAGCAGCGGCGGGAAATACAAGTGACGCCTCATTGTTCGGAAAATGGATTCGGTGACTATGAAGAAGTTTGGGATAGGAATCCATCGCTCCCGCCGCTGCATGACCGGTACATCGGCAGAAACGAGAAGAGTGCTGCCGAGATCCTGGCTCCTGCGGCTCTGGTAAAGCCTGTAAACCCCTCACATCAGCGCGCACCCTTCGGGTACGATCCATTGTGGGTTTACAAAAAATTTACCAGATTTCAGGAGCCCCAATATAACCGTTTCAATAACGATATTTAAAGAACGAATGCAAACGTGTTTCCGAGGGCAAAGTTAATAAAAAATCCCGGTTTGCGGCCAATGTGTCCGAAAGTCCTATTCATAAACCTTATTTTTGCGGCTCCGTCCGTCCGGCCTGCGGTCCGCGCGCCGCGCGCCGTGTCCGGACGCGGCGTTTCCGCCCTCGGGATGCGTGCGCCTGCGGGTAATTCACTATTGGTTAGCCAGTTCTGCAACTTGGTGATTTCCCGGCAGTTTGTTGTTAATTGAATAACAACCCGGCTGTTATTCGATTCACATTTGAAATGTCGAAAAATAACGCTTTTTTGAACAAAAGTAAGTGCGGATTCTCGGCTGAAATTGCTATCTTTGCATCGCCCGTGTTTCCGGGCTGTGTCTGGATTGTTAGGAAAAACACACAAATATCATCTAAATTTCAACTAAAATGGCAGAAAAGAAATTTATCACTTGTGATGGTAACTACGCTGCGGCCCATGTGGCTTACATGTTCTCGGAAGTCGCGGCCATCTATCCCATCACGCCGTCGTCGACGATGGCCGAGCTCGTGGACGAGTGGGCCGCCCAGGGCCGTAAAAATATCTTCGGAGAGACCGTTAAAGTCGTTGAAATGCAGTCCGAGGCCGGAGCCGCAGGCGCCGTGCACGGATCGTTGCAGAGCGGCGCCCTGACCTCGACGTTCACCGCTTCGCAGGGTCTGCTGCTGATGATCCCCAACATGTACAAGATCTCCGGCGAGCTGCTTCCGGGCGTGTTCCACGTTTCGGCGCGTGCGCTGGCCGCACAGTCGCTGTCGATTTTCGGCGATCATCAGGATGTGATGGCGGCCCGCCAGACGGGTTTTGCCATGCTGGCCACCTCGTCGGTGCAGGAGGTCATGGACCTCGCCGGCATCGCGCACCTCGTGTCGCTGAAGGCCCGCGTTCCGTTCCTGCACTTCTTCGACGGTTTCCGCACCTCGCACGAGATCCAGAAGATCGAACTGATCGACGAAGCCGCGCTGACGGCGCTGCTCGACCGCGACGCCCTGAAGGAGTTCCGCGCCCGCGCTTTGAACCCCGAACACCCCGTTACGCGCGGTACGGCCCAGAATCCCGACATCTATTTCCAGACGCGCGAGGCTTCGAACAAGTTCTACGACGCCATTCCCGACATGGTGGCCGACACCATGAAGGAGATTTCGAAGATCACGGGACGCGACTACAAGCCGTTCGTCTACTACGGCGCGAAGGACGCCGAGAACGTGATCGTCGCCATGGGTTCGGTGACCGAGACCATCAAGGAGACGGTCGACTACCTGATGGCCAAGGGCGAAAAGGTGGGTGTCGTCACCGTGCACCTCTACCGCCCGTTCTCGGTGAAATACCTGATGGCCGTGCTTCCCGAGAGCGTGAAGCGCGTCTGCGTGCTCGACCGCACGAAGGAGCCGGGAGCCAACGGCGACCCGCTGTATATGGATGTCGTGGAGGCGTTCGCCGCCTGCCCGTGCGACCGCAAGCCGCTCGTCATCGGCGGGCGTTACGGCCTTTCGTCGAAGGACACCACTCCGGCGCAGATGCTGGCCGTGTTCGAGAACCTGAAGATGAACGAGCCGAAGAACCAGTTCACGGTGGGTATCGTCGACGACGTGACGTTCCGTTCGCTGCCCGTCGGCGAGGAGATTTCGCTCGCGAAGCCCGGCACGTTCGAGGGCCTCTTCTTCGGTCTGGGCGCCGACGGCACGGTGGGCGCCAACAAGAACTCGATCAAGATCATCGGAGGCACGACCGACAAGTACTGCCAGGCCTATTTCTCCTATGACTCGAAGAAATCGGGCGGCTACACCTCGTCGCACCTGCGTTTCGGCGACCTGCCGATCACGTCGCCCTACCTGGTGACCACCCCCGACTTCGTGGCCTGCCACGTGCCTTCGTACGTCGACAAGTACGACGTGCTGAAGGGGCTGAAGACCGGCGGTTCGTTCCTGCTGAACTCGGTGCACGACGCCGAGACGACCTGCGCGACGCTGCCCGACCACATGAAGGTCTACCTGGCCAAGAACAAGATCAACTTCTATATCATCAACGCCACGAAGATCGCCGCCGAACTGGGTCTGGGTTCGCGTACGAACACCATCATGCAGTCGGCCTTCTTCAAGATCGCCAATGTCATTCCGTTCGACAAGGCCGTCGAGGAGATGAAGAAAGCCATTCTGAAATCCTACGGCAAGAAGGGCGAGGACATCGTCAACATGAACTACGCGGCCGTCGACGCCGGCGGCAACGCCGTGGTGAAGGTCGAGGTTCCGGCCGAGTGGGCGAATATCGTCGTGAAGGAGGAGGAGCACACGGCCGATGCCGCGCGTCCCGACTTCGTGAAGAAGATCGTCGACCCGATCAACGCCCTGAAAGGCGACCTGCTGCCCGTTTCGGCCTTCAACGGCCGCGAAGACGGCACGTGGGACAACGGCACGGCCGCTTATGAGAAGCGCGGCATCGCCGTCAACGTTCCCGAGTGGAAGATCGGGAACTGTATCCAGTGCAACCAGTGCGCCTATGTCTGCCCCCACGCCGTGATCCGTCCGTTCCTCGCCACCGAGGAGGAGGCCGCCGCTTCGGGCGTGGAGTGGAAGCAGGGCCTCGGCGAGACCAAGGAGTACAAGTTCCGCATCCAGATTTCGCCGATGGACTGTACGGGCTGTTCGAACTGCGTCGACGTCTGCCCCGCCAAGGATAAGGCGCTCGTGATGCGCCCGCTGGAGGAGCAGATGCCCCAGCAGAAGAATTGGGATTACATCACCAAAAATATCGGTTACAAGCAGGTCGTCGACAAGACCAAGTCGGTCAAGAACCTTCAGTTCGCACAGCCGTTGTTCGAGTTCTCGGGCGCTTGCGCAGGCTGCGGCGAGACCCCCTATATCAAGGCCATTTCGCAGTTGTTCGGCGACAAGATGATGGTTGCCAACGCCACGGGCTGCACCTCGATCTACTCGGGTTCGGCTCCCTCGACGCCCTACTGCACCAACGCCGCCGGCCAGGGTCCCGCATGGGCCAACTCGCTCTTCGAGGACAACGCCGAGTTCGGTCTGGGTATGCACGTCGGCGTGGAGAAACTCCGCGACCGCGTCCAGGAGACGATGGAGAAGGCCATCGCCAACTGCACCAAGTGCTCCGAGGAGTTGAAAGCCGTGATGAAGGAGTGGATCGAAAACCGCGGCTCGTCGGCCAAATCGGCCGAGGTTACGGCGCGCCTGATCCCGCTGCTGGAGGCCTGCGGCTGCGACTACTGCAAGGAGATTCTCGAGCACAAGGACTGGCTCGTGAAGAAGTCGCAGTGGATCATCGGCGGCGACGGCTGGGGTTACGACATCGGTTACGGCGGCGTGGACCACGTGCTGGCCACGGGTCAGGATGTGAACATCCTCGTCGTGGACACCGAGGTTTACTCGAACACCGGCGGTCAGTCGTCGAAATCGACTCCCGTGGGCGCCGTCGCCAAGTTCGCATCGAGCGGCAAGCGCATCCGCAAGAAAGACCTCGGCGCTATGGCCATGACCTACGGTTATGTCTATGTGGCGCAGGTTTCGATCGGCGCTTCGCAGCAGCAGCTCTTCAACGTGCTCAAAGAGGCCGAGGCTTATCCCGGACCTTCGCTCGTGATCGCCTACGCTCCGTGTATCAACCACGGCATCAAGGGCGGCATGACCCGCACGCAGACCGTCGGCAAGGAGGCCGTAGCCTGCGGCTACTGGCACCTGTGGCACTACAATCCGCTGCTTGAGGAGCAGGGCAAGAACCCGTTCGTGCTCGATTCGAAAGAGCCGGATTGGTCGAAGTTCCGCGAATTCCTGCTGAAGGAGGTGCGCTACACCTCGCTCCAGAAGTCGTTCCCTGCCGAGGCCGACGAACTGTTCGCCGCTGCGGAGGAGAACGCCAAGTGGCGTTACAACGGCTACAAGCGTCTCGCGCAGATGGAGTACTAACCGTCTGTTCCCGCTGTAAGGGTCGCATCCCACACGGGGTGCGGCCTTTTTTGGGCGGTATTCCGCGAACGCCCGAAGCGTCGCCGGCGTTGGAAGGCCGTGCTTTCATCCTTTTCGGCAGCCGGTTGTTGCGCAACCCGAATATATTGCCTATATTTGTCTGACGGAAACAGGCCCGAGGCGAAGAAACGCTTTTCTCTGCTCGCCGCCGTTTGATCGTCTGCTGTGCCTTGCGGATTGGATGAACGCCGTGCGCCCTTGCCGCCGGCACGCCCCGCCGACGGGCCGACGGGAACACCCGCGGCTGCCGAGCCGTCCATGACTGGATCAAACCCGGCGATGCGTTCGACAAAGCCCGGGCGGACGCCTGTCTGATGGCCGTACAGCCTCCTGCCGAGGGGCAGGTGCCGGCAGCCGGTTATCGTCTGGCGCGTGTTTTGAATGAATTGTTCGGTTAACAAACGTATTTTGAAATTATGAAAAAGATTTTTGCAGCCGCAGCGCTGCTTTTAGCCATGACCGCCTGTGGCGGATCGCAGAAAGAGGCCCTTCCGCTGGAGGGCACGACGTGGAAACTTGCCAAAATGGAGGCGATTCCCGCCAAGGCCATCGACGCCGAGGCCGATTTCTTCACCCTGCAGTTCAGCGCCGCCGATACGCTCGTGTCGGGCCGTACCAACTGCAACCGTTTCTTCGGCAAGTACGAGCTGAAAGGGCAGAAGCTTGAGTTCGAGAATCTCGGCATGACCCGGATGGCCTGTCCCGAGATGCAGTACGAGGACGCTTTCGTGAAGATGCTCGACGAGGTGGACGGCTACGAGATCAAGGGCGAGGAGTTGAAATTCTACGACGACAAGAAGCTGCTTGCCGAGTTCCGCGCCGTGCAGGACGCTGCGGCTCAAAAGAAATAAGTCGTATCCCGGCCTGAATGAAAAATCCCGCTTCCGACACTCGGAAGCGGGATTTTCGTCTTTTTGCCGCGACCCGCGGCCGCCCTCCTATGCGGGGTGTCATTCTCCGGAAGCGATTCCTGCTTCGAGCCGTTCGAAAAATTCCCGGAGCGGGATTCCGTAGTAGGCGCACAGGTCGGCAAGCGTCGAGACCGAGATGTTCCCGCGTCCGGATTCGATCCGGCCGATGTTGATGTCGGTGTCGGAGAAGACCTGCTTTTGGGAGAGGTTGCGCGCATGGCGCAGTTCGCGCAGCTGCGCGACCACGCCCCGGACCACAGGCTCGTTGTATCGTTCGTTTTTCCGCCGCATGGTACAAAGATACGTTAAATTCGGCAATTTCCGAAGCCCGGTCGCCGCATCCTTCGCGGCCCTGCAAAAAGTCCGCAGCGCACCGCCGGTCACCGGCCTTCTCTTGTCAGCTGTTCGCCGTCTGCTGTTCGCCGTCTGCTATCCGCCGTCTGCCGCTCGCCGTCTGCCGCTCGCTCTTTGCTGTTCGCTGCCCGCCGCCCGCTGTTCGCCGTCCGCTGTTCGCCGTTCGCTGTTCGCCGCTTGCTGCCCGTGTTTGTCGCTTGTTGCCTGTGTCTACTGTTCGCCCTCCGCTGCCCGCTACTCTCTGCCCGCTACTCTCTGCCCGCCACCACAGCCCGCCGCCGCGCGGGTCGATTCCTCTCCGGCAAACCCGTTTTTGTCCGGATATGCGCTGAATCGGTCGCATATGTGTGCCGAAAGGAGATCAATGTTATTCTGTTTGGCTTCAGACGTTGTCGAAACGGAATTTTTGTTTATATTTGTACAAATAAACAAAGGTAAACAACTCTTTATCCCTCTGGCTGATCGGGGAACTTCATCAGGAGACTGTTTGAACCGGGTATGGGTGTTGTCAGTACCGTGTTATGCCTTGATTTGAGGATTGGGGCCGGCACGGGCACGGGACGATTTTCCTGTTCCGGCTCCTTGAAGCCTGCATTGAGAGGGACCGACTTGCGCTTTTTTGCTGGAAACAAAGCCGCGCGGTCATTATTCCGGGGCGGCGTCCGCCGTTGCATCACGGTCGGGATTTCTGACGAAATCCCCGTGCTGCCGTCTCGGTTGGATTTTAGGGGCGGCGGCTGTGATTTAGGCGTCACAGATAACATTCTTCCCGGGGGATTCCTGTTTTTGCCGTTCGTTTCCGAACGACGGGTGTATAGAGGCGTCACACTGGAGAGATCTCCGACAGGAGTCCCATCCGCCGCCCCTTTTTTTCGGGGACGGGCCGACGGCCAATACGTCACTACATACTAAAGTTTCACCCGGCGGAAGGTTTCCGTTCCCGATTTTTCATTGATAACAGGCACACGAAAAAAGCGGCCCCTCACGGAGACCGCTTTTTATCGTTTTAGTTGTTTTGTTTACTCGCTGAGCGGGGAAACGCTTACGTACGATTTTCCTTCGCCCTTCTTGCAGAATTCTACCGTTCCGTCGACGAGAGCGAAGAGCGTGTGGTCCTTGCCCATGCCTACGTTTTCACCGGCGTTGTGCACCGTGCCGCGCTGGCGAACGATGATGTTGCCCGCCTTTGCGAACTGACCGCCGAACAGTTTGATGCCGAGTCGCTTGCTTTCCGACTCACGGCCGTTCTTCGAACTACCTACACCTTTCTTGTGTGCCATGTTGATTCAGTTTTTAAAGGTTATGCAACGATTTCCTCGACGAGAATCTGCGTCAGGTACTGGCGGTGTCCGTTGCACTTCTGGTAGCCCGTGCGACGTTTCTTTTTGAACACCAGAACCTTGTCATCCTTCAGATGCTTCAGGATCTTGCACTTCACTGCGGCGCCTTTCACTACAGGTGCGCCGACTTTAACCTGACCGTCGTTGTCTGTGAGCAGGACTTTGTCGAAACTTACGGACGAATTTTCTTCGCCCTGAAGACGGTGGACATAAAGTTTCCGACCTTTTTCAGCTTTAAATTGCTGACCTGCAATCTCTACTATAACGTACATTTAAGTCGATTATGTATTTGAACATAAATTCGGAGTGCAAATATACGCATATTTATCTTATAAACAACACATCCTGCAATTTTTTTTGCCCCGGTGCGCCTCTGGCACGGTTTTGGGCGCGGCAGACGCTGCCGGCAAAGCCGGCGGAAGGACATGCACCGAATATTGATTGTTTCCGACGAGGAGTTCCTGCGCGACGTGATCCGGCTTTCGCTCGCCGACATGCAGGCCGACGTGCGCTGTGCATCGGATGTTCCCGACATGCAGCGCATGGTCCGGCGCATGCTGTTCGACCTGGTCGTCGTCGTGGGGACTTCGGCTTTCTTCACGGGCTGCGACGTGGTGCGCACGCTGCGCCCCGCCGGTCTCGGACGGCCGCTGGTCTACGTCGTGGCGTGGCAGCAGGCCGAACAGACGGTGTTGAGCCTCTTGGAGTGCGGCGTCGACCAGTACATGACCTTTCCCGTGAGCCTTCAGCGATTGCGGACGAAGATCGCCAACGCCTTGAACCGACAGTTATGACCGAAACGCTTCTGATGCTCTATACGATGTTTGCGGCGGCCGGGACGTTCGCCCTGCTGTCGCTGCTCGGCGCGGCCGAACTCCGCGCCCGGAGGCGGCGCAGCCGCGACGCCGCTCTGCGCGCGAAATACCTGCGTATCGTGATGCTTTACCTGCTTGCGGGCGAAGGCCCCGCGCCGCGGTTTCCGATGATCCGCCGTGCCGGTGCCCGGCTGCTGCTCGTCGAGACCGTCGCCGGACTTGCCGGCGTCACCTACGGACTGGACGCCGCGCCCCTGCGGCGCATCGTCGCGGAGTACGGACTCGACGCCTGGCTGCTCCGCCGCACGGCCCGCTCCCGGGGCTACCGCCGGGCGCGCTGCCTGCTGCTGCTCTCTCGCCTGCCCGTCGGCGCAGCCGCGGCGGACTGCGCCGCGCGTTATGCCGCGAGCCGCAACCGCTACGTGCGTTTCCAGTCGCTGATGGTGCGGCTTGCGGCCGATCCCTCGACGGCCCTGCGGCTGATGGCCGAATACCCCGAACCCTTTTCGGCCTGCGAAGTGGGGGAGATCATGGCCGTCCTGCGGCGCGGGATGCTGCCGATCGCCTACGAACCCCTCATCGGGTCTCCGAGCCGCAACCTGCGGATCGTGGGGCTGAACATCGTGCGGCAGTTCGGCATCGAGGAGGCCGAGCGGCTCCTGCTGCGCATCGTGTCCGGGGACGAAGACCCGGAACTGGTGCGCGAAGCGCTCTATACGCTCTGCGCGCTGCGCCGTCCGCTGACGCGGCGGGCCGTTTCCGGGCGGCTGTCGGCCATGCCTCCCGCCGAGCGCAAGGCCCTGCTGCGCTATGTCGTCGCCGAGGGCTATTCCGCGGGACCGCTCCGGCGGCTGCTCGACGAGCGCGAGCGTCCCTATTACGAATCGCTCGTGCAAACCTATAAACGCAGCCTGGCATGAAGCCGATCCTTCTCCTGCTGTTCGCTGCGACGGCGGCATGCGTGGGCGCGCTGCTGCCGCTGATCTCCCGCGCCCGCAGCAAACGACTGCTGCTGAACGCCGTGCGCAGGGCTTCCAGCGACGCCCCCGACGGCATCGGCATCTCGGTCCTGTGCAGCGGCGTGACGGATGCGGCGCAGATTGAAAATCTCCTCTCCCCCGAATACTCGCGTTACGAGGTGATCGTGGTGCTCGACGCCCGCCGCCACGCCGCGGAATTCGCCGCGCTGACGGCGCGCTACCGCATGATCCGCGTCGAGTGGGTCTGTTCGGGCGAACTCGAAGTCTCGGGCGTCCGTGCGCTGGGGCGTTCGCGCAGGCGGTGTTTCCGGCGGCTGGTGCTCGTCGACCGGGCGCGGGATTCGGAGGCGGGCGATTTCGACGCCGCGGCGTCGGTGGCCACCTACGATTACCTGCTGCCCGTTCGCGCAGGATGTTTCCTGCTGCCCGGAAGCGTCGAGCGGCTCGTCGCCGAACTGGGCGAAGGCCGGCCGGGAAGCCTCGACCTCATACGCTCGCCCCTGGGCGAACCCGCCGCCTTGTTGAGCCGCGAGGCGGTGGTCGCGGCGGGCGGTTTCGGGATGCGCCCGCTGCGGGGGATTCCCCGCTGCCGGCGGAGGATGTTGTGGGAACCCCTGCTTGCCGCGCCGCGCTCCGGGGTCCGAATGCCGGGACGGCTGCGCGGACTGGCGGCGGCGTCGCTTGCCGCGGCTTTCGCCGCAGCGACCGCTGCGGGGTGGTGGACCTCCGCCGCCGCGCTCGCGACCCTCGCGCTGGTATGGGCCGGCGGGGAGTGCGCCGCGCGGCTTGCGGGCGGAACGGCCTTTTCGGCCCCGGGAGGCCTCACGGCATGGAGACGCCTTTTCGGACACTATTAAGGCACTGAAAATTTTTCGTTATCATAAATTCTTGTTACCTTTACCATGGCAATAAAAATTACCGATCCCAAAATACGAGTTACGATGATTAACGACAAGGTGAGAATGTATCTGCTGCCGCCGCTTTTCAATGCGGCAGTCAGAGCCGGAGCCTCGATCATGCGCGTTTACAAGAATCTCGACGATTACGATATAAGTCTCAAAGACGACAAAACCCCGATCACGCTGGCCGACCGCGTCGCGCACAAGACCATCCGCGAGTACCTCGGTCCCACACGTATCCCGATCCTTTCGGAAGAGGGTCGGAAGATGCGCTACGAAGAGCGCCGCAACTGGGAGCTTTACTGGCTGGTCGATCCGCTGGACGGCACGGTCGAATTTATCAAAGGCAACAACGAATTTACGGTCAACATCGCCCTGATGGAGAATAACGTCTGCATGGGGGCGGTTATTTATGTTCCCTATTTCGAAAAGATGTACATTGCGGGCCGCGATTCGGGTTCGTACCTCAAGGAGCATATCGCGCCGGACGCCGCCGCGGAGTATACCTACGACGAGATCGTCCGCAATTGGACGCCGCTGCCGCTGGCCGGGGAGGGGCCTCACGACCATCCGCGCGTGGCCCTTTCGCGTTCGCACCAGACGCCCGAGACCCGTGAGCATGTCGCCCGCCTTCGCGAGCGGCACCCCGATCTGGAGATCGTCGAGCAGGGCAGTTCCTACAAATTCTGCCTGCTGGCCGAAGGCCGCGTCGACTACTACGTCCGCACGACGCACACCTACGAGTGGGACACGGCGGCGGGGGAGCTGATTCTCGCCGAGGCCGGCGGCAGCACCCGCACGCTTCCCGGCGGCCGGGAGCTGCTCTACAACGAGGAGGACCTCCGCAATCCGTGGTTCGTCTGCCGGTCGAAGTTCTCGAAGATATAGGTGTTTTGCGAGCCGGTTTTCGTTCTGCGCCGGTTGCGTTCGATCGTCGCCTCTGCCGCCTGCGGCGGTATTTGCAACAGCGGTTGGCCGGAATCGGACCGGCGAATGCCTGTCTGCTTTTCGGGTCTCTCCTATGAATTCTTGCTGATATGCTCGATGTCGCAGGCGCCGCAGTTGCCCGAGCAGCCCGCGACGCCCTGTCCGTCGGAGCAGTCGGCCCCGCCGTCCGCTTCGCGCGTCTCGTGCACGGCGCATTTGATGCCGAGTTTCTGCATGTTTTTATTGGTCGATATTTCCGAGTCGATGTTGTGCCCCTTGATCATCAGCGTGAGGGACATGCCCAGTACGAACAGCCCGACGGCGAGTATGGCGCAAAGCAGGAGGATTAACCACGTTGGCATAGGATTCCGTTTTTTTACTACCCGAAATTTGGGGTTTCGGGGACAAATGTATACATTTGTAAGATAAATTGCAAAAATGTTGCCCGGACCTTCCGGGCGACGTATTGTGCTGACTAAACAGACGCAACTATGAAAATCGTGATAGCGGGTGCCGGCGAGATGGGCAGTCACCTGGCCCGTATGCTCAGCGGCAACGGCCACGACATCACCATCATCGACAGCGACCAGAAGCTGCTCTCCGAGGTGGGCAGTCTGGCCGACGTGATCACCGTCGAGGGCGACTCGACGACCTTCGCCGTGCTGCGCGAGGCTTCGGTGCGCAAATGCGACCTGTTCATCGCCGTCAACCACGAGGAGAACGACAACGTCGTGGCGGCGATGCTGGCCAAGAAGCTCGGTGCGCGGAAATCCATCGCCCGCATCGACAACAACGAATACCTCGAACCCAACAACAAGGAGATGTTCATCGACATGGGCATCGACTACCTGTTCTACCCCGAGAAGGTCGCGGCCCGCGAGGTGATCAACCTGCTGGGACACACTTCGACCACGGAGTACGTCGATTTTTCGAGCGGCAAACTCTCGCTCGTGGTTTTCCGCCTCGAACCGGCCTCGCCGCTGGTGGGGGAGGTGCTCACGGGCTTCGACGACGACCAGGCCCCGTTGAGCTACCGCACGGTGGCCATCACGCGCGGCGGGCAGACGATCATTCCGCGCGAGGGCGAACAGTTCATGGAGGGCGACGTGATCTATGTCATCGCGCGTCAGGACGCCGTGCGGGAGGTGATGGAGTTTTCGGGCCAGTCGAACATCGAGATCAAGAACATGATGATCCTCGGCGGTTCGCGCATCGGCATCCGCATCGCCACCGAGTTGCAGGACGAGGTGAACATCAAACTGATCGACTACAACGCCGAGAAGGCCTACCGGCTGGCCGAGACGCTCGACAAGACGCTGATCATCAACGAGGACGGCCGCAACACCGAGGCGATGATGGAGGAGGGGCTTTCGAACATGGACGCCTTCGTTGCCGTGACGGGGCGCAGCGAGACCAACATCCTGGCGGCGATGCTCGCCAAGCGCATGGGGGTCAAGAAGGTGATCGCCGAGGTCGAGAATCTCAATTACATAAACCTCGCCGAGTCGATCGGCATCGACACGATCATCAACAAGAAGCTGGTTACCGCGTCGAACATTTTCCGCTTCACGATGTCGACCGACGTGCAGGCCATCAAATGCCTGACGGGGAGCGACGCCGAGGTGCTGGAGTTCATCGTGAAACCCAACTCCCCGGCCACGAAGGTGCGGATCAAGGACCTCGGGCTGCCGGAGGATACGATCATCGGCGGCATCGTCCGCGGCGACAAGGTTTTCATCGCCGTCGACAACATGGAAATAATCCCCTACGACCGCGTGGTGGTCTTCGCCATGCCCGGTTCGGTGGGGAAGGTCGGGTATTATTTTAATTAAGAATTCACAATTCAGAATTCACAATTCTGAATTGCAGCGCATCATGTCTTTTCGAAACATAATTCTCAAAGCCTGGTTCTCGCAGCGCGAGCGGGCCATCGACCGTTTTCGCCGCCGTCCTGTCGAGACGCAGGCGCGGATGTTCCGGCAGCTGCTGCGCCGGGGACGCTTCACGGAGTTCGGCGACCGCTACGACCTGCGGCATATCCGTTCGGTGGAGCGGTTCCAGTCGCAGGTGGAGACTTTCGACTACGAGACCTTCAAGCCCTATATCGAACGGATGATGGAGGGCGTGCGGAGCGTCACGGCTCCGGGTCGGGTGTCGCTGTTCGCCCGTTCGTCGGGCACGACCTCCGACAGGAGCAAATACATTCCCGTGACGATGGAGTCGCTGTGGTGGAACCATACGCTGGGCATGCGCGACGTGGCGACGGTCTTTTCGGCCAACAATCCGAAGACCCGCGTTTTCGAGGGCAAGACCCTGACGCTCGGCGGGTCGTGCAGCCGCGAGGGCCGCAACCTGGTCGGCGACCTCTCGGCGCTGCTGATCCACGAGACGACCTTCTGGAGCGGCTGGTTCCGGGCGCCGCGGACCGAGACGGCGATCATTCCCGATTTCGACGAGAAGTGCGCCGCCATCTGCCGCCAGTGCGTCGGCGAACCGATCACGGCCTTTGCGGGCGTCCCGTCATGGAACCTCGCGCTGATGCGCCGCGTGCTGGAGTATACGGGCCGGAAAAATCTGCTGGAGGTGTGGCCCGGGCTGGAGATGTTCGCCCACGGAGGCGTGGAGTTCGCGCCCTACCGGACGTCGTTCGAGGAGCTGATCCCTTCGGAGAAGATGAAATACATGGAGACCTACAACGCTTCGGAGGGATTCTTCGCCATGGCCGACGACCCGTCGCGCAGCGACATGCTGCTGATGCTGGATTACGGAACCTTCTTCGAGTTCCGCAGCGGGACGCAGATCGTGCCGCTCGAAGGCGTGGAGTGCGGCAAGGTCTACGCCGTGCTGATCACCTCGAACAACGGCCTGTGGCGTTACGAGATCGGCGACACGGTGGAATTCACCTCGACGAATCCCTACCGCATCCGCTTCGCGGGCCGCACGCGGCAGTATATCAACGTTTTCGGCGAGGAGCTGATCGTCGACAACGCCGAGCATGCGCTGCTGGCCGCCTGCCGGAAGACGGGGGCCGTCGTGAGCGAATACAGCGTCGCGCCGTGCTACATGTCGCTCCGCGAACGGGGCGCGCACGAGTGGATCGTGGAGTTCGAACGCGAGCCGGACAGCCTCGAACGTTTCGCCGAGGCGCTCGACGGGGAGTTGCGGGCCGTCAATTCGGACTACGACGCCAAGCGGCGGACCACGCTCGAACGCCAGCGTCTGACGGTTGTGGAGCGGGGGCGGTTCCTCGCGTGGATGCGCGCGCGGGGTAAAAACAAGGTTCCGCGGCTGGTGAACGACCGCCGCGTGGCCGACGAGATACTGGCTTTTCAGACCGAACAGACCCTTTGAGGCTGTCTGTCCGCATTTTGGCCGCGCTGCGAGAAGCCCCACCCGAGGGCCGTTTAAGAAACGGCTTTTGGGAATGGAAGCGTGGAATTGAGTCCGGATGCAGTGACTTTGCATCGCCCCTGAATCCCGGCTTTTAGCCGGGTGGAGTCAGGCTTGTAAAACGAGGCCGAAGGCGGCGGGATATGCGCTTCGGAGACCGGAAAACGAATGAGAAACGTAAAATAACACCTATACTGCCATGTACATAGCCATAGCCGGAAACATCGGGAGCGGCAAGACGACGCTTACCCAGATCCTTACGAAGCGCTACGACGCCAAGTGCTACCTCGAGGAGTGCGACAATCCCTATATCGGCGACTTCTACGAGGATATGAACCGCTGGGCGTTCAATCTTCAGATTTCGTTCCTTGGGAGCCGCATCCAGCAGACGATGGACATGATCTCCGACTGCAAGTCGGGGGTGATCTTCCAGGACCGCACGATCTACGAGGATGCGCACATCTTCGCCGACAACCTGCATGAAATGGGGCTGATGGCCACGCGCGACATCGAGACCTACATGAAGATTTTCCGGCTGGTGACGACGCTCATTCCCAAACCCGACCTGCTGATCTACCTCAAGGCGAGCGTCCCGACGCTCATTTCGCAGATCCGCAAGCGCGGCCGCGAGTACGAAATGAACATCGACGAACTGTACCTCAAGCGGCTGAACAACAAATACAACCACTGGATCGACACCATTTACGAGGGCGAGGTGCTCGTCGTGGACAAGGACCACGAGGATTTCGTCTCGAACCCTGCGGTGCTGGAACGGATCTGCGCGCGCCTCGACGCGCTCAAAGCGAAGAAATAGCGCATGACGCTGCCTGCGAAATTCGTGGAGCGGGTCCTGCGCGACCTCGGCGGGACGGAGGGCGCGGCCCTCTGCGCGGCGCTCGACGCGGAGCCGCCGGTATCGGTGCGGCTGAACCCTGCCAAGACCGGGGCGGGCACGCTTCCCGCCGGACCTGACGCCGGGCTTCCCGTTCCGGAGGCTGCGGGGCTTCCCGCCCTGGCGATCGCCGGGCGCGTGCCGTGGAGCCGCGACGGGCGTTACCTCGCCGTGCGTCCCTCCTTCACGCTCGATCCCGACTTCCATGCCGGGGCCTACTATGTCCAGGAGGCTTCGTCGCAGTTCGTGGGACACCTGCTCGCTGCGGTCCGCACCGAAGGGGCGCGCATCCTCGACCTGTGTGCGGCTCCGGGCGGCAAGACGACGCTCTACGCCTCGCTGGCCGGACCCGACGGGCTGGTCGTCGCCAACGAGATCGACCGCCGCCGCGCCTCGGTGCTGGCGGACAACGTGCGCAAGTGGGGTACGGGCAACGTGGCCGTCACGACCTGCGAGCCGCGTGCGCTGGGCGATTTCGAGGCGTGGTTCGACGTGGTGGCCGTCGATGCCCCCTGCTCGGGCGAGGGGATGTTCCGCAAGGACTCCGATGCCCGCGGCGAATGGAGCGAAGGCAACGTGAAACAGTGCGCCGCGCGGCAGGATGAAATCCTGCGCGAGGCGTGGCGGGCCTTGAAACCGGGCGGCACGCTCGTTTACAGCACCTGCACGTTCAACCGCGACGAGGACGAAGGCGCGCTGGAGCGGATGGCGGCGTGGGCCGGCGACGAGATCGCCGAGTCGGAAGAAACGGCTGTGGAAGATGCGTGGGGCATCGTTTGCGGGCGTGTCGGAGCGTTCCGCACGTTCCGGTTCTATCCCCACCGGACCTGCGGCGAAGGGTTCTTCGCCGCCGTGGCCCGCAAATCGTTCGACGCCGGGGGGCGCGTGCGCGCGCCGAAGGCGCGTCGCACGGTATTTGCGGCCGTGGACCGGAAGACCGTCGGCGAACTGGCCCGCTGGGTGCGGAATCCCGGCGGTATGCGCTTCGCAGCGGTGGCCGACACCTGCTATGCATGGTACGCCGCGCAGGCCGACGCCGTGCGGACGCTCTCCGAGGCGTTGCCCGTGATCTATTCGGGCGTGGCGCTGGGGCAGGTGTTCAAGGGAGTGCTGAAACCCGATCCCGCGCTGGCTTTTTTCGACGGGCTGAACCGCGGGGCGCTGCCTGCGGCGGAACTGGACGACGAAGAGACGCTGCGCTTCCTGCGCCGGCAGGACATCGCTGCCGGAGGGCTGGCCGAGGGGATGAACCTCGTCTGCTCGCGGGGGCGTGCGCTGGGATTCGCCAAACGGATCGGTGCACGGGTGAATAACCTGTATCCCAATTCATTGCGAATTATAAAACAATAGATATGGCCGATAAACTTTTTTATTCGATGGGCGAGGTGGCCGAGATGTTCGACGTCAACACGTCGTTGATCCGCCACTGGGAGTCGCAGTTCAGCATTCTCCGCCCCAAGCGCAACAAGAAAGGCAACCGCCTCTTCTCGCCGGAGGACGTCGAGAACCTCAAGATGATCTACCACCTGGTCAAGGAGCGCGGCATGACGCTCGAAGGGGCCAAGAAGGCGCTCCGGAAGGCGCCCTCCGAGAGCGGCGTGGACCGTGATGCCGAACTGATGGAGCGGTTGCAGCGTATCCGCGCCCTGCTGGTCGAGGTTCGCGAGGACCTGAAAGCCGGGGAGGGTGAGATCGTGACTGCTTCGGATGCCGATATGACCGATGCCGATGCTGCCGCCGCCGATGCCTCCGCCGAAACGCCCGTGCGCCGCCGCCGGGCCAAGGCCGTGGTGAAGATCGACGAACCGTCGGACGATGCCGCCGGGAAAGCCGCCGGGGATTCCTCGGCGCAGCCTGCCGTCAAACGCAACGTCCGCAGGCCCCGCCGCAAGAAGGAGGAGGCCGAAACCAAAGAGCTGTTCGCGTTTTACGAACAATCCTTATTTTGAGCATTGTCCGTAAAGACGCTCTCGATCCGCGCGGGGTATTGTTCAAGGATTCGCGGCTTTACCGGGCGTATTCACGGCGTGCCGCCGTCTTCGCAAGCCCCCGCCCCGGCGGGGCGTAATGCCGCGAAGCGACAGACCGGCTAAAAGCGCAGGTGCAGGCGGCGGAGAACTCCTGAATGCTGTGTAATATAATTAACTCATATGATTATCAAACAAATAACCGACGTCATCGAACGCTTTGCCCCACTTGAGTGGCAGGAATCGTATGACAATGCGGGACTTATCGTCGGCCGCCCCGACGACGAGGTGCACAAGGCCCTGCTGGCCGTGGATGTTACCGAAGAGGTGCTGGACGAGGCCGAAGCCGAAGGGTGCGATCTGGTGATCACGCATCATCCGATCGTCTTCCGCGCGCTCAAGCGGTTCAATTCGGCCGATCCCGTCGAGCGGTGCGTCGAGCGGGCCATCCGCAGCCGGATTGCGC
>ERZ826396.870-NODE-870-length-39892-cov-7.068153_pt1 | contig 39892 bp, 62 predicted proteins | sample MGYA00519926_ERZ826396 | MGnify/ENA primary metagenome ERZ826396 (study PRJEB31778, sample SAMEA3449230) | human gut metagenome | biome: human gut; feature: human-associated habitat; material: faeces | place: United Kingdom | collected 2010/2012 ... | reverse complement strand
CACGGAATCGAACCGGAACCCAGGGCGCGACCCTGTCCATCTGCCATTGATGGTATGCTCCACATATACCGGATTGTCTCCGGTATTGCCCTTATTGATTTTGTAAGGTCTATTAAGGAAGAACTTTTAGACCTTGCCGTAAAAGCGTGTCAGGGTTGTGTTTTATTGATACACTTTTCTCATTTTAAATTATAACACAGGTACCCCGGACGCGAACGGACACTTTTATTTTTTTTCCAATTCCCTATTAATTTTCTTTCGGCAAGCCTCCCCGGTATATCCTTCTCCCATGGCGTCAGCCACTTCATTCCATGTTTTTTCTTCGATAAAGAAGAATCTCATCATGCGCCGTGTCTCACTGTCTGGAATCTCGTTTATGTACTCCTCTACATCAAGGATCATATTTTCGATCCGGGCAAGACGTAATTCCTGCTTTGCTTTCCTTTCCCGCAGCCGGGCTCTCTTGCGATTAATCTGCGTATTGTCCTCATTTCCGTGTATCGTACAGATTCCGAGGGGTTTCTTCCCTCTTTTTCCCTTTGTTACCACGTCAGTGACTTCTTTGCAGATGGGAGCCATGGCCTGTATCTCTGTATCCATCTCCTGTATTCTTTTTTCCTCGTCTGCAAATTCCCGTTTAAGGCTTGCGCACTGCCGTAATATGCTCTTATCCATCATTACCTCCTATGCCGCGAATAACTCATGTACCTGTTTCATTGATTCGTCGTCGTCGATGATATAACACTCTGACGTCGTATTGATATTGCTATGGCCGAGAATCCGCTGGATATCCTTAATTGACGCGCCATGCCTAGACATATATGTCGCAAGGTATGCCCGGAACATATGTGGGTGGAGATTAAGCCCGATCAGGCGTTTGTCAGACTCCACAATCGCATTAAGCATGTGCCGGATACTATCATCACTCAGCCGTGTGTATATCCCACCCTTGCGGCGGAAGTTAAGGAACAACGCCGGATCGCAATCTGTGATCTGCCTGCGCTCCGCCAGATACTCCTCCAGGTGTACCAGCGCCCGCGGTGTGAAGAATGCCGGCCGCTCCTTGCGCCCCTTACCGTATATGATGCATTTCCCGGCCCTGATATCAATATCATTAAGGTCAAGCCCTACAAGCTCACTCACACGCATTCCAGTCGCGATAAGGACCTCAACGACCGCCCTATCTCGTATAGTCTGGCAATCACACCGGATTATCTCGGCCTGCTCATCCGTCAGTACTGTACGCAACTTTTTCTCCGTCTTAACCTTGTTGATCTTGTCCATGGGATTCTTTTTCGGTTTCCTCATCAGACTGCCGCCGTCCTCGATCAAATCCTCCGACATGATCCACCGGTAAAAAGACTGTAAGGCGTGATACTTATTATTGATTGTCGTATCGCTGTTATGCTTAACGATCTGTCTCCAGGACAGGTATGCCCTTACGTCGTTGGTCGTTATATCTGCATAATGCTTTCTGCACCACTCGAAAAAGTTTCTGAGTTCCCCGCGATAGTTCTCAATTGTCCCGGCAGTCCGTTTCTCTAGCTGCATACACCGGAGCCACATTTCCACCACGCGCGGGGTATCGTCTATATACTCCGTCGGAAGCTGCCGGCCGGCGTAATCGTCTGCTAAGATCGTCTTGTCCATCAGATTCATGTAGAGGGCTGCCTTCACCTGATTAAGCCGTTCCTGCTCCGCCCACATGTCCATACTTGCCATCAATGTTTCCATCACCGTCATAACAAAATTGTCTGTATTAATCGCTGTCTGCATATTATAATCCTCCTCATGGTATGATTTTCCAGTTGATTTATCACGCCTGAGTCGGTTATAATATACTCAGGCAATAGCTAAGCGGTGGCGCATATCTTCCCGGATATCCACCGCTTTTTCATTTTCTCGCACATATGTTCTTTCTTTCGGTTTTTTATTTCCGGGGATTGCTCCCCGGATTCTTTCGCTGCCGCATCTGTAAAACCAGGTCCGGCAATAGCACACTATCCAACACGCCACTCAGCAGCCTCACCAGCGCAAAGTACTTATACTTTGCCACGATTTTCCCTCGGTGCGCCTCTCCGGTGTGTCCCATAGCATCTATACCTTGAGCCTTGTAGGTATGTACCATTACGTTGCGGCCGATCCGGTAGTACCGCTGGGCGGCCCGTATCTCCTTCTGACTTATGTACCCTGGCGGAATCTCTTGTCGTTTCACTCAACATACCTCCTAACCTCTTCTACTGCATCATGCCAGCCGCGTGTATACAGTATATGATATTCGTGAGGCAACTCCATGCCGTTTATACGATCTCGTATCTCGGCGAGGCGCATCCGTAATGCCTCATTCTCACTTCTTAGCATATCTAACTCGTCCATGTCTTCCTCCTTTAAATTACGATTTAGGCACCGAAATGCCTTTCGATAAAAGCATCATTCTCGGCTTTCTTTTTTTGATAATAAGCCCGGTACGTTAACATTGTTCCCGTGTCTACTCCGTCCGGATTATTATCGCCACCTTTATACTTCACCGCGCCCGTTAATCTGTAGCCGTGATACGGCGGCGGTACTTCATTCTCCCAGGGAGGCATGAAGACGGCTCTTTCTGCTACTCCGATTCTCACAAGGTAATCCATGTACTTTTTTACTTGATACCGGCTCGTCCCCAGTATAGAAGCTATATTTACAAGGTTTATAATCCCGCATAATGGACACATGATATCAAGATCACATGATACGAGAACAGAAAACACCTTCCATGAATCTACTTTTTTATATTTCATTTTGCTCACCTTAATAATTTATTCATCTCTCAAGCGTACCGGTAAAACGATTTTCAAGTTCTCGCGTTCTCCCTTTCTTCCCGTTCTGATAATAACAGGGGATATAGGGTCGTATATGTCTATCTTAGCCATTTTCTTATCAGAGTCATAAGCACTTATGGAATCTAACGCATCTCTCAAATACTTTGCGTTAATTCCTACCGTAATCAATTTCTCTTTTCCCTGGTATTCCTTCAGCATCTTGTCAACGGGATAGTACTGTCCTTCCGGCTGCACATATCCCATTATTGACTCGCCTACCTGGACGTACAACCGGTTATTACTCACTTCCAATTCCGCATAGTTGTCGTATTTTGTGATCTTCGGAATTGACGGCCTTATGTAACAAGTAAATGATTCGTCTGCTTCTACCAGATTTGCATATTCAATTGAAATTCTATGTCCTTCCAATGCAGTAGCGCGAATTACCTTTTCTTTCGCGTCGATCTCCAGATATATCCACTGCATTAAAGTGGCGGTCATTCCGTTTCCCACAAAACGCTTTGTGTTGTCAATGATTCTCTTAAATTCTCCAGCGTCTAATTTTGCTTTCACTTTTTCTTTCCTCCTTAGTGCTTCACTTAATTAAGTGACCAATCCGGTGTTACTTCCGGCGTTACCTCATCACACTCGAATTCTGTGTCAACTATAATTTCAACATTAGCCCTATTTAATTTGAGAATCAGGAGCTCAAAATCGCTAATGTGCGCCAGTGCATTAAAATCAACCATTCCCCGGCCAAATAATGGGCGCCATTTTCCGTTCGGATCATATTTCGATAGTGTGAGATCAAATGCTAATCTAACTTAGCACCACAGTAAGGACAATAACCGATACCATGACCCTGATTACCTTTTTTATCGCTCCAGAATACCCATGTCCAGTACCCATTGATTTTCTCAATGCTTATGTTCTTAGCCTTATTTATAGTTTCACATTCATGATATTTACTTTCCTGCATATTGTTTTTCTCCTTCCAAAAATTCTCCTGAATAATTTTCTCTGTTTCTCTGGCTTTTTCTTCCAGTTTATTTCCTTGATGATACTCTAATTGATTTCCGTTTTTAAGCGAGGTCGCCAATGAATCCATCAATAACACTTGATCCTCTAAAATTTTTTTCAGTAGTAAGTTCAATTATGTCCTCCTGTTCTGATGTTCTGAATTTTCTGGTAAATGATCGTTTTACGAATTAACCTTACGGTAATACTTCCGGAAAGTCTGTTATACTCATCTGCCCCTGTGCCTCCCATGTGGTCCATGGTATCCCTACATAATCCAACACTTCAGCCATACCCAAACCGCCCTTACATACTGGTTTCATGCAGAAATCATATTGATGCGGGTAAGAGGTTGCCATACGTTGGAATCTGTTAGGCTCTGGCTCCAGGTGTGCACCGAATGCGCAAAACATGCAGCCGGTCCGCTGCTCTCCAGTGAGGTAATACTCGCCGCATGGAGTCTGTTTGATATCGCCGTACACAGAACAAATTTCAAGATCGTTTTCCACAACGTACCGTAGCACATCCTGTTTTGTCCAGAATCCCATAGGCTGGCTCTTGATTGTCTTGCCATCGTAGACGTTGCAGCCGGTATGTGCATATTGATGCGCCCTTTTAAAGCCTTCGTCCTGGGTGATCCCAATGTATGGATAACGTCCAGTTTCCCTTACAAACTTATCAAATGGCTTCTTTTTCATCATTTCACAACACTTGTCCGTGGTCTCAAACGGTGCATTAATCAGAAATTGCCACTTGTCCGCCAACTTTCCAAAACTTCCTCTTTCATCTCCATTCAAGAGATAATTTCTGTGCCTGTCCGACAAATTACCATGTCGTAGCTTATACACCTTTCTGGCTGTTTCCTTGCTTATGAGCGGATATCCATATGTAGTAATAACCTTACGGAATGTGATCCGCTTACCGTCTTTATCGACCGGATAAATTTCCCGAAATTCCCCACTGGCCTGCCGCGCAAACTTTACAATTTCAGGGAATTCTAATCCTGTGTTGGAAAATACCGCCGGCACATCGTTTCCGACGGTCTCCCGAATCAGATGTAACAGGACCCGGCTATCCAGTCCTCCAGAATAACTCAGGTATACCATTCCTCCCCAGTTATCATACCATTCACGGATTCGTGTTTTGGTAAGCTGAAGCTTTATTTCCCATGGTAGGTATTTCCTCTGGCCGAACTGCCAGTCATTAAGTTTTAAATCGTCCTCTTTAATAAACATTTTCTGCGAAAGGAACCCGGCGCGCCTGTTTTCCGGAAAGGTTCCGGCTCCTTTCTCTTAATCAGTTTTTAGTGTATAAGTTTTTTCCGGTCGGGACCTCTGCGGATCAAAGTATATTTCATCAACAAGCCCGCGCTGCCGCTTTCCGTCATAATACACTAACCTACGGCGTCCACTATCCCCCTCTACAATCTTTTCTACCTGAACAACTTTGTACCAATTGTGACTTTCTGTGCTCATATCCATCACAATCAATTTTCCCACCATATCCGTAATCTCGTTGAATGTTAATTCTCTTCCAAGGCAACATTCCTCGATCCAGTCCCCCGGCTGGAATTCCTTTGCCATGAAATCAAACAGGCTTATTTGTCCTTCCATATTTCCCACCCCCTTGTCCCTTCATACGGAAAATATCAGTTTTGTGGATTAAGTAAATCCGGATTGTCATAGATATTTCCAATTACCCGACAATCTTTTAATGCGTTCCAAAAGTCTTCATGACAATTATTCATTAACTCCACCACTTCGCTGTTATCACTTAAAAATTTGCCTAACTCAAACCTTCCATTATTCCACACAACAACAGCTCTATTTGTAAAATCAAATCCCTCTTTATATTCGTATCCTTCCTCTCCAGTGTCCTCAAAAGAAATAATATCGCCCTCAAAAATCTTCTTTGCATAATGGTCTAAGAGACTAGTATATTGACATACCGTGATAACATCTACCTCCATCCAATCCGTATAGCGTTCGTCAAAAACTGGCAGAATGTAGTGATGCCCTCTGCACCTCACGTAATACCCCTCTATCCACTTAGCCCCATCAATTTGTTTTCCACGAAATCTAATGTTTCTCATGTTTTCCTCCAAAATGCTAATTTTTTAACTCAATCAGGGCATCGAATATATTTTTCGATAACTCATAATGTTTACAGCGCTTTGATTCATTTTTTATAACCAGATCACCGGTTATTCCAAACATCTCCGAAACATCGGTTCGCTCCTGCTTATTTGTGCAATTTCCGTTCACATTCCATGCACAGTTAGCGCACTGTTTCTTTATCTGGATTTTTTCGGCAGCATGGCTTAGCTTGCCTAACATACAATCGCAGCCCTCGTCAACTGTACTTGACGGTATATACCGGCTGCGTCCGGTACCGTAATCCACTTCATCGTATCCATCACGGTAGGTATATGTTCGGGTTTTCCCGCAATACGGACATAATTTTTCAAGTGTCTTTCGCTGTGGTGTAGTACTATACATTTTCCTGATCCCCTTTCCATTCGATCACCAGCTCCGGTACCGTTATACATCTCGGCTGCCCTGGCACCATCTTGATAATCCCGGCGTCTGCCATCTGCTTGAGATGCAGGTGTACACTGCTCTTGCTCTCCAGTCCTACGCCTTCCCCGATCTCTCTCACCGAGGGCGGCCAGCCGTGGGCTATAGTGTACTGGACTATGTAGTCCCTGATCTGCTTATGACGCTCTTTCATGGTCTGCCTTTCCGGCCTCGTGAAGCATCTCAGCTACGGTCTCCGCAAATTTCTTTTTCAGGCCTATATCATTGTCAACAAGTTCTTTACTTTTGATGCTCCGTTTGCTTCTGGTTTTCTCTCTGTACCTTGCCTCTGCCGCCTCGAAGTCAGCACCATTTTTTCGCATCTCCCGCCATACTGCCGCATAGGTTGAGCAGCCGTTTGTACTCCTGTCTGCTCTCGCCTCAATAAGTGGTTGAATGATCTCCTGTCTTGTCAACGCAAGTTTTGCAGCTTCCGCCGCCTGAGCTTTCTCTTCTCGTAATCTGCATTCCTCCTCAAAATTGAAAAGGATTGATTCGAAAAGATTCCTTAACTTCTCGCTCTGTGAAATGGCCTCAAGTGTTGATGGTTTTTTATCCGATCTGCCTTTACAGTCTTTTACTTCCTGCGCCAGGCAGACCCCATACTTCCGATCCATCTTAAGATATATTTTCCGCAGCACGGTATTTAACGAATCATTCTGCTTCGGATATCTCTTCGCCAGTTCAGTACCTCTTTTATTCATGTTCATTTTCCAGATCATGCACGGGTCCGGCTCCCCTTCCTGTTTTCTGACCGGCCCTGCTGTCTTCTTTTTTTCCGCCGGAGGCTCCGACTCTGTATTTATCATTTCCTGCAGCTCCCGTAATCTGCCGTCAAAGTATGTAATCAATTCCGTTCTGAGTTCCGCAAATTTGGAATCCATGTATACCCTGTCAACAAAGTTTTCGGGATTATATCTCTTTCCCATGTTCACCATCTCCCATATTCTGTAGTCCCTGCATTACCAGAGCGTCATAATCAACCTCACGCTGTGGGAACTGCTGGAACTGGTTTGTTTTCTGTTTTCCTGTCCTTCCTTTGTCCTTCTGCTCAGCTTCTTTCACCGCATTTATCACCCATTTGCGGATTGCCAAATAATGACTCTTTGCTTTATAGCCTTTCATCTCGATATACTCATCAAGAAACGTGACTGCTTTTTCCGCCATCCCCTCGCTGTACTCAGCCTGTAGTTTTCCCTTTTCATCATCTGTTAACATAACATGTTTATATTCGCCATATTTGTGTTTTACTTTAACGTCAGGTGAGGGTGGAGCGTCAGCGGAAGCCGGTATATTATTATTAATCTTATCTATACTAATCTTATCTAATCTAATCTGAGAAGCCGAAATGGATACAGGCTGTACACATTCTGTATCCAAAGTGTATACGCCGGTCTCTGTCTGGGTCAAAAGTGCCTTTTCTTCGAGGTGGATTGTCTCCTTGTAGCGGTCCCTCTGGATGTAGTTATGGACCCACCAATGTGTGATTACACAAATCCCTTTTTCCATCTGGATTATGTAATTTTTTGCCACCAGAATCTTATAATCATCCTCACTGGCTCCAATGCTACGCATGATCTTTTTTGCATTGTCAAGGAATCCATCGTCATCCGCCCTCATACCAAGATGGAAGTAAAGCGCCTGGGCTGATTTCGGCATATCCAGGAACATATCGCTGTCAATAATTGCCTTTGAGAACATTCTCTTGTTTGCCATGTCTACACCTCAATTCCTGTTTTTCTGGCGTTCTGTGCCGGGGTAACGATCCGCAGGTTGTCTTTCCGGTTGTCCGCCCGATTATGGTTGATATGGTCAATCACAAGCCCATCACCGCGATACTGGCCGACTAACAGCTCATGCATTCGCATCATTTTTCCGTTTACCCTGGCCTGTGGGTATCCATCTATTCCGATCGACCATGAATGTTTTGACAGCCGGTCTACATCTTCGGCATCTACGTTAATTTCATCACCCTTGTGGGTACGTATAACATAGCTATTTGTATCCCTCTTTCCGCGTGTCTCCTGCTCTTCCTTCAAGCAGCCACAGGACTTTACATTCCCCAGTCTAAGATGCTCTCCTTTGACCAATTTGTCTTTTCCGCAGTTAAGACATTGACACTTCCAGTATCCCTTTCCTGCATATTCCCGAGCCACCAGAAACCCAAAATGCATACCGCTTAAATCTATATAACTCAATTGTAATTCCTCCTTTGTTCCCCCGCCGCTAGACGAAAGACGGCGGAGGCAGTACCATGGCAATTATTATGTTCGTGACACATTAATTCTTGCCCCCTATCTAAAGGCTCGTTTCAGAGCCGACAAGGCTTATTCTTTATATTTGATACCGTATACCTTATATTTCTCTGCAAAGCTGTTAAAACCGGTTGTATGAGCCTCTGTATGATGCACACGGCACAGACATATCTTTCGATGATCCGAATCATCAAGCGTCCTGCGATCATTTCCCATCCCGATTGCATCAACATGGTGGACTTCTCCCGGCCTTCCGCAGATAGCGCACTTTTTAAGCTTCAGACATGCATACAGGTAATGTCCAATATCATCAGTGCGGTTAAGCGCGAAATCTAATAGCGGTACTCCAGCTTCCAGCGCATAATCCAGTATCGTGTTGATATATTCCCGGGCCGTATCCATAGAGCAAGATGAGAGCGAAAAGTACTCGCAGCCTGTACGGTAAATATGCAGATACTTAAGCCACTCTTTCATGACTTCCGGCATCTCTCCTGTGAAAGCTGCAATGTCGTTAATCGTTGCGTATGCTTTCTTCCGCTGCTCTGCGCTTATGTGCCGTCCATCGTCAAGCCAGACGTTACATGTCCGCATGTGCTTTTCCTCCAGCGGACCCATAAGGTTTTTACCTGGAATGAACACCTGCAAATACGTCCCTTCCTCTACTGGCTTGTAAGCCGTTATATGTGCAAATTCATACATGCCATCACCCCACTAATTAAACGGTAATCCATTATCATCTGGCGGCGATAATTGTTTCATTTCATCGTCTGAGACTGGAGGTGGTATCTTCTCTTTATCCGGCTTCGATTTAAGCACCTTTACAGCTTCGCTATACTGGTCAGCCTCCATCTCCTCCAGAGTCTTAAGACCATAGTTCTTTAAAAGCCCCTTTATTCCAACGCCTGTTCTTTTCAGCTCCTCTATAATTTCGTTTCGCTGGTCCTCATTGATTTTCCCGTTGGAGTCAGCATCTTTGTTATCATCGATACAGAACAGGCCATTAAGCGCATATTTTCGGGCGTAACTGCTTGTACTTCCAGTTATTTGAGAAGCGTCCATGCCCTTCTTTTCTTCCTCTTCCCGTGCATATGCCTTATTGGTAATTTCGGCCCCGGTCTCGCAATCAACAAATTTTGCAATGCCCTTAACATAATACCGGTCCCCTATCTGCTCTATCTCATCGTTGAGGAAAAGCACAGCATTCACAGATTTTAAAAGCGGTTTTACGGCCTCCTGTATGTCCTCGCAGTTACGATAATAATATTTCCCAAAGAGATTATACTGGCTTTTCGGTACTTTGAGTTCCTGCTGTACTTTCAGCAACTTCTCATACACATTCATTACACGGCTATCGCCCATTACACATCTTTCCTCTCAAAATACAGTCCCAGACTGTTGAGCGCAGTTTCCAGTTCTTCCAGTTCCGATTCAGTACCGAGAACCGTATATATAACTTTTTTTGCTTCCGGTGCAACCGGCCAGACTCCGGCAAGTGATTCATCAACAGATTTCAACTCATCTACCGTCTCCCGGCGCGTCTCTTCTCTGATCTGCTGTTCCTGAGCTACCCGCTCACGTTCCTCACGGCGGATTCTCTCGATTTCAAGATCACGTTTTTTCTCTTCCTCTCTGCGGAGGATTTCGAGACGCTGGGATTCGTAATTGTTGATATATCTAACAGCGTTCGCAAGACTCAGGTCACGCTTGTACATTTCAAGCGCCTTCGGAACCACTTCGGAATCCATATTTTTAATGGTTGTAACCTCTTCGTATGACTTGCCGATCACCTCGATCATAGCCTTTTTAACCGCTGGTAATTTGACAGATGCATTTTCCCATTTTGGATCATAAATCTTTTCCAGGGGAAGGTATTCCAGCATCTCCCCGATCACGCTGTCATATAACGCCTGGATATCTGTCTTTCTCTTTGCCACCCTGACAGCTTCCATTTCCTTAAGCTGGCTGTCGATGAGATTGACCGGCTTGTCTACGATTTCAAGCAGCCCATCAACCCGTACCTTAAAGGCTTCATATGGCTTCATCCACTCTGCCTTAACCTGCTTCCGGCTGTCTTCGATCTCTTTTCTCAGCTTCCGGAGGTTCGCAAGCTCACCCTTCGCCGTGGTTCTCGATTCCTCGGTAAACACAGCGCCTTCATACTCGGAAAGCTTCTCCCGCAAGCCCTTTTCCAGTTCTTCAAAATTAACTTTTATAATTCCATTGGTCTGTGCGACCTCAAATTTTAATCCCTGCATAATAGCATATCCTCCATCTTCATTTCGTACTGGTTCCCGTTCAGCCGTATCCGTTCCGTGATCCTGTGCCGCTGCTCTGCTTTCCGCTGGCACTCGTCACACCTTCGGCCTTCTACGGGGTCGAGATAGCAACCACACTGGTCACACCGATATCTCATTTTTCTCACCCTCTTGATTTTCTGTGGCCCGTATGGTATCATGGGCCTGTAAAGTTTTTTCGTATTTGCCGCTGTGAGTTCGCACCTCGCGCGGCTTTTTCCTTGCTTTTCCGTTTCCCCAGCCGTACGGGTTAAGCCCGGCCGCCGCAGCGGCTCTGTATGTACCGTTCTTTCTCTTGCTCATCCCACACCTCAAATCTGTGCCAGTGCACGGCACCCAATAATATTACCGCCCTCATCCCTCACCATCTCATCAACTATGTATAAGTCCTTGCGATCCGGCGCGGCCTGTGCAGTCAGTACAGATACAATGTAGGCAATTCCCGCTTTTGGATTCGGAAGATTGACCACCTTGCCGTACCCTGTCTTAGATACCGGGATACCGCCGATGTCTCCGATCCGCTCCCGTGTCTGTTCCGCTCTGGCGATACCGGAAGAAGGAATTGTCAATATGACATTGTCGTCCTTGTCTAATATGGTAATTGCGTGTGGTGTCAGATTGATAAGCTCGGTATCGAGGAGACTCTCCAAATATCCGATCAACTCGTCCAGCCCCGTACCACCATCGTTTGTGAGTACGTCCATATAGTCGAGGCATCTAATCATGTCTGACGGAAAGCTTGATTCAGAATGAGCAAAAAATGTTATCCTAGCGTCTTCAACATCAAAGAAAAGGTATGCTCCGTCGGTGTCTCCGTCCGTATCATAGTCGTCATCGGCCTCGAGCAGTGTCTTAAAAATAGTCTGCTTGTCCCTCTTCCGCAGATCCGAAAAGTCCTTCGCGTCATCGGCCTGCATGATTTCCTTTGTTGCCTTCGCCCATTCCAGTACTCTGTTAATAGTCTCTTTCTTCATCTTTTTTCTCCTTTATTTTGTTAAAATAATAATTGCCATCAGTGCCACAATCACCACAGCCTCGACCTGCGCCGCCGTCCGGTAACTCCTACGGCCCTCATACGCCTCGTGGAACATACGGTTCCAGTAGCGGGCGCTGAAGCCTGCAAAATAGTTCCGCATCGGTATCACCCCTTCCCACCAAAAACAATATCCTTCATGGTTACTTCTTTCTCAGGCCCTCTTTTCTTTTGCGGCCGGATCATCGATTCAGATTCCGCGCCTGTTCTCTCGGCTTCTGAATCCTCTTTGTAAAACTGGCTCGTCGGTATCCTCCAGTCCCCTAACTTCCGCGTGGCCTGTATCCTGCCACTCTTAATATAGTTGAGTACGGTTGACTTCGAGCAATGCATTTTAATCGCTATGGCTTTCGGGGGAAGAAACTCATCCAGCCCTACGGCTTCCAGGTACGCAACGCGGTCTTTCAACGCTGCATTTTCTTCCTCCAGTCGGTTAAGACGGTCTTCGATTCCCACGGTTATCACCTCCTTACATCTTGTATAATTTTCCTTCTCCCTCTATAATGTAAATATCAGCACTGCCATGCTGAAATACTAAAGAAAGGAGATTTCTATGGAAGTCAATTTATCTAATACAGATGCTCTTTTCATTTACGGACATTTTCGTAAAGAGGCCCACAAACTTGAAGCACTAAAAGCTATACCAGATTGTCCAATCTCAAAAGAAAATCTGGATCAGGATATTCAGCTCTACAATTCTATTGCCGACAAATTCCGTGATGCATATCCTGAGCTATCTGGTCTCGACAATTACAGAATCTAATTTAAGAAGCCTTGGATGCTTCAGCCTCCAGGGCTTCTTTCATTTTTCTAATAAGCATATCTGTAGATTCATATTTTTCAATTTTAACAACGTAAGTCATGCCTTGATGCTTAACCGCTTTCACGTAATCGTGTTTCTTACAGTTCAAAAGCCAAATAAATATTTTCCACATCTCTCTCACCTCCTATTTAATTATCAATGTGCGTTTATCATTATGGAACTCATCGTGCTTATCCACGATGCGGCTGTAACGAATAAAGTTAATGCAGGTTATTGCAGCGGCTATAACAGTTAATGCTACTCTTATCATTCCCCTCCCCCTCCTTCCTGTGATGCGGGGTTGTCCTACTTAACTTCTCAGCCCCACCAATCCGTCCTCTGTCGGGAGCCGCGACTGGCCATCATATATATAGACAGTGATTCCCATATTCCAGAGCTCTTTAAGAGAGAACTCCTCCGGCGTTTTCATTCGCCTATCTAACGTAGGAGCAGATAAACGTGCTTTTGCTGCCAACTGTTCATCATTCCAGCCATTCAGAGCTTTTTTACTGGCAATGCAGGCAAGGACTGTCCGACGACGTTCCTCAAGATTGGATAATCCTACTTTTGGCATCTCTCTCACCTCCTTAAATTTTCAACGTACTTTTCCACCATTCCCCATTGACGCTTTCACATATCCGATGTAAAATAGTCTTACGAATCGAAAGTATGTTCGATCGTTATTCAAGGAAATACTCGATTGGAACTCCGAAGTAATCAGCAAGGATTTTAAGCTTATCAACCTTTGGCTTACTGCGACCCGATTTCCAATCGGTAAATGTTGATTTTGTAATTCCGGTATCAGCGGCAACCCGATAATCCGTTATCCCCTTTTCATCTCGAAGGGTTTCATATTTTTCATACATATTTTTCCTCCTTTCCGAACTTTACTATTGATTTTAGTTCGGAAATCAGTTACAATGTATTTACCAGATAAATTGTACAAGCATGGCTTGTTTTGATTTCCGAACCTTGTGTTTATTATAAAACGGATTTCAGAACTTGTCAATAGTTTTTGTACGGATTTTCAAACTTTTTATAGAGGTGAAATTATGTATGAAATATATTGCAAGCTGAGAGATGAGCGAGGTGTCAAAGATGCCGATGTGGTTAAAGAAACAGGCATCACAAAATCCACTTTCTCCGATTGGAAAAACGGGAGAAGTAAACCAAAAAATGACAAGCTTCAAAAAATTGCCGATTACTTTGGTGTTACCCTTGATTATTTAACAACGGGGAAAGAATCATCAGAAAAAAAAGAAATCACACTCACCCAAAAAGATGAACGTGATATTGCTAAAAAACTAGCTGGAATCATGCGGGATATCAAAACTCAAGAAGATGGCCCTTTATATTATAATGGCCAGGAAATAGATCAAACATCCTTAGAGCTACTTGAGTCCGCCTTAAACAACGCTATGCACCAAATGAAAATTATTAATAAGGACAAATATAATCCACACAAAAACAAAAAGTAGGTGGTACAGGTTTGAATAAAAAAATAAGCCGTCTGATTGCCTATTATGAAAGAACATATGGCACCAGGGATCCTTTTAAAATTGCAAGGTATTTAGGAATTTATGTAGGATTATATCCATTGGGAAATGTTGCTGGAAATTATCGCTACCTTGAACACGCTAAATGGATTTTTTTGAACTCTGAAATTCAAGACGAAATCTTTCTTCGAGTAGTAATGGCTCACGAATTAGGTCATGCTGTTTTACACTGGAAAGAAAACTGTTGTTTTATGGCTCACAAAACGCTACTATTAACGTCTAAAATCGAAAGACAAGCAAATCTATTTGCTGCTTATCTGCTTATAGATGATGCTATGCTACAAGACTATGTCGGGTGTACACAAGAACAATTCTGTATCTGTACGGGATTTCCTGACGAGCTTATAGAACTACGTCTTAAAAATTATGATTGGAGGTAACCATCTTGAAGTACAAAGAATTTTTAGAGTAACTGGAAAAGAACCTTACCGGCTATCAAACTTTTATGTTTAAGGCCATGCAATTTTAGCGAGTCAAAAATGCCAAGCGGCAGAAAAAAGACCGCTGGCGAGATGTGGAAAAAAGCAATGGAGACATTATATAATAATTTGAGGCGAGAACTCAAATCAGACATGGCTTCGGCCTGGATCTCTTACATTGAAAAACATGAGATTTTGGAATCTGTCAACGAGAGTATCAATGAGTTGGATTTTTATGATGACGCAGCATAGATATAATTCTTAATTGGAGGGTTTTTATGAGTATAAAAGGAACTACTAAAGAACTTTTTGTCGGAAAAGAAGAAATTAATCTTATTACTTTTATCGGGAATAAGATAACAATTCCTTATTCTGTTATGAAGGGGGTTAATTATTCCTATGCGTCTCGACTTAAAACCGGATTTCTGCTATTTAAAAGAAATGATAATACTAATATACGCTTTGATTTTGGATACAGCGTTAATGAAAAAATCACTCAGACTATCAATTTTATTAATGAACATCAGCCTTGGCTTGAAACAAAAGAATTTGATATTAACGAGTTCAAAAACAATCGTTCTGTCTCATTGACGCCAATTTCAGGTTATAAAGAATTAGGTTTATCATCGTTAGCCTTGTCTATTCACCAAAGAGTAGATGGCAGCGTTTATTTTAATTCTGACACATCAAAACTTTACACTATTTCATCGTACGAATGGAACGGGCCAGAATATAACGTGATTACCAATACCACCGCCAACGAAACCGGAAAAAATACCACCAAAAAGCAGGGAAAAGCACTGAAAATTGGTGCCGGGGCGTTATTGGGAAATTTGGTAGCGCCTGGTGTTGGCACGCTTGTTGGTGCTGCTATGGGTGCAGGCAGCAAAGGAAAAGAAAAAACGAAGGGACATAAAACGACTAACTCTCAACAAATAGAAAAAAAAGTTGAAAATAGTACCGTCGCTTTTCTCACCCTTATCAGTATTGATACAAAAAAGGTGTATAAAATTTCCTTTAAATGCAACACAAAATTGGATGCCACCCTAAGGTGTTTCGACATAGTAACACCAGATACAAAAGAGTCTATTGTAATAGATACCCAAAAATCATTAGAAGGCATCAAGGCATTAAAGGAATTGCTCGATATGGGGGCTATCACCCAAGAAGAATTTAATAATAAGAAAACACAACTACTTCAATAGCATGTAAAAAGCCCCTGTGCTGGTAACACAGAAGCTTTTCACATAATACTCTTACCGGAATGCTCCGATAGATATAATCATCTTAATCACTTGAATTATATCATTTCTGGAGCGTCCTGGCAAGGGGCGTATTTTTTATACCCAAAAAAGTTGTGATGTCACAACTACAACACGAAAGGAATGATATTATGGCAAAAGCAAAGAAATTACCCTCCGGATCCTGGAGGTGTCTGGCCTACAGCCACACTGAACGGATCCTGGACGAGAAGACAGGAAAATGGAAGGATAAGAGGGTCTACGAATCCTTTACGAGCGATGACCCCAGCCCCCGAGGGAAGAAAGAGGCGGAATACGCCGCCGCTGAATTTCAGCTTAACAAAAAAGCTGCTACAGCGAAAAAACAGCATGCAAATAGAAACAAGAAGCTGACCGAAGCAATAGACGAATACATAGAATCCAGGGTGCCTCTAAAACGATCTCCTACAACGATACAGGATTACCGCTGTATCCAGCGTAACGGCTTCCAGGACCTCATGCAGACACCCCTGAAGGATATTGACGAGATTATCATGCAGGAGGCTATCAACGTCGAGGCACGACGTAAGTCCAATAAGCGGAGCAAGACTCCTCAACCGATCTCTGCAAAACGTCTGAAAAATGAATGGATCCTGATAAGTGCAGTCCTCCATAAGTATTGTAAGGATTTTGATTTCAGTGAGATCGAGCTCCCGCAGGTTACACCGCGCGTCGTAGAGCTGCCGCCGGCGCAAAAAGTTCTGGACATCATACGTGGCACAGACATAGAACTGCCGGTTCTCCTGGCTGCCTGGTTGTCCTTCTCGATGTCAGAGGTCCGCGGCCTCACAAAATCAAAATCTATTCGGGGCAACTGTATCATGATCCGGGAGGTGGTCGTTGACGTTGACGGCCAGCCGATCAGAAAGGATATCGCCAAAAACCCTACACGTAACCGCCGTCACCGGATCCCGCCATACATTATGTCCCTGATCGATCAGGTGGAAGGCGACGCACTCGTACCGATCAGCGGCAAGGCGCTGTATCATCGCTGGATTAAGCTACAGAACGACAACGGCATGGATCATATTACCTTCCACGATCTCCGGCACCTCAATGCTTCGATTATGGCCCTCCTGCGGGTGCCAGATAAATATGCAGAAGAGCGCGGCGGATGGGATAATGATAAGGTCATGAAGCGGGTGTACATGCAGACATTTTCGGAAGAGAGGGAACGTTTTGATAATCTCATAGATGGGTATTTTGATGATCTTTTAGGAGGTGGCGCAGATGCCATGCAACATGAAATGCAACACAAAGAAAAAAGAGCCTTGTAATTACAAGACTCTTTACGAGCGCGAGACGGGGATCGAACCCGTAAAGGCAAAATCCCTGAAACCCGCATAAATACGGGAATGCTGATAAACACTACACTTCCGGGATATCAAAAATGAGTCATATCACTCAAATTTGATAGTAAAAACATCATATTTGATAGTGCTATGCAACACAAAAATGCAACACGAAAATCACTACTTAGGCGGCCCATTGCGGACCGCCCTTAATACATCTAAAACTGCCCCGGCCCCTGTGCCCCGCTGCTATCTGTCACATACAGCGCGCACTCCAACGGGTGCCCAGCCCGCGGTTCAAAGTAATACCACTGGCCGCCGATCTCCTGCCAATTGGTCAGGGCGTAACCATCAGGGTTAAAATAATACTTATGATGGTTGATGATCTGCCAGCAGGACTTGTAATAGCTGCGGTCAGTATCAGCATACCACCAGCCATTATTGTCATGGTGCCATCCGATCTCATACTTCGGCGTATCCACAATAGACCAGTCTGGCCGGCCATAGCCGTCAATGCGGCTGTTGCTCAGACTATACTCCTTAGCACAGACTGCGCCTCCATTGGGGATCACCTCGGCCCCGTCGCTGGTGTTGCCCTCAATGGTCCGCACCTTGGTCAAGGTTACCTCTGTGACTATGCCAGTGTGGTTGATTCTACTACTGCCCCGGAAGAATATCTGATCTCCCGGCTGAGGATCCGTCTTGTGGTACTGGCCTCTTGCCTTATAATACTGTGCTGACGTCGGGGTATAGGCGCTGAAACCACCGCCTATAAGCTGCTGAGCGGCCACGCGGCCAAATGCCTGCACCATACACCAGTCCACGAACATATCACACCATGGCTGCCCCTGAAGCGATGGGTATAAGTCTCTGGCATACTTAGTGTAGTTGTTGCTGCCGGCATTGGCTGTCTTGCTGTCCAGCTGGCTGTTGCTCCTCTTTTCCAGATATCCCAATTCCGATCTGGCTATGGCAATTACTTTTTCTTTTCCTGTCATGTCTGCCTCCAACAAAAAAGGCCCAGGATCACTCCCAGGCCCGTAAAAAGGTTTTGATGATATAACCGTTGCGATATCGCAACAGCTCCGGACCTTACCCCTCCGGCGGGAGATGCGCGGATCACCTCCAGCGTTACCGGCCGCCACCCTGATAGTCTGTATTGTCGATCTTATCTTTCAACACCGCAATATATCTAAGCAGCCATTCAGGCACCGCAGCGCCCATTCTGCCGGCATTCTCGATGATAGACAACAACTCATTGAGCAAGTACCATACTGTCACCAAAAGCCCGAAAAACGCGCCCGCAGGAATCCCTAATCCCAGCGTTCCGGATACCGTGGCAATCACATAATCAACCACCATAGCCACGGCGATAACACAGAGATAACCGACCTTCTTAATGATCCCTTTCGCGCCCCGCTTACTGCTCCAGCCATAATCAGGATCAGCCGGATGGTCAATCGCTTCTGTCTTACTTGCCAGCATACCGGTTATGTAGTCCACAACCATCATGGCTGCCAGCGCACACAGAACCGGAAACAGGATCCCTAACTTATTACTCAGGTAGGCACCGGCTGCCGCCAGTACCCCCTGAATCCCGATAACATATTCTCTTTTCATATTCTCAATCCTCCTATTAATAATCCGTTCCGGTGATATCTCGGAACTCCTCCGCTGTGATCCAACGCCCTACTGCATTGCGTACCATGCCGATTGACCAGTACCCATCACCGTAATATCCCTTGACCTTGTTATACTTACTCATATCCTACACCTCCTCTAAGTCAATGCCACCCATCATAGCTACATACTCCAGTTTTGCCTCCGTGGCTGCCAGCTGCTCCCTCAGGTCCGGCGTCCGGAACTCGGCGATCATCACGGTGCCGATCACATCCCGCGTCTCTGTTATAGGTTCATTGGTCTCTGGATCAGTCCCTGTCTGGACGTTCTCGTTACCCACAACATAATTATCGTCTTTTGCCAATCTCCCAGCATACACGAGGTCTGAGCGCGTCAGGATAGGCTCCCCTGCGTCGTCCAGTACGGTAATAGCCCTCGTGGCCTTAACGTCAGCCTCGATCTCCGCAAACGTGGCGGACGCCGGCTGGAAGATCACCTTCCCGCCCTGGTCCGTGAGCTGTACTCCGTTGACTACGAGGTCATACACTTTCTCATTGATTTTGATTTTTTCCATGGTTAAATTCCTTTCCGCCTGCCGGATCATGCCGGACGCAGGCAATAAAATAAGCCCTGTAAGGGGGCTGGTCAAAATGTTACACTCTCAAATTGTTATGATTTCTTTCCCGGTTAAATAGTGATTTAGCAAAAGCAGTCTACTCAAGTAATCTTATGGCTCCTAGTGATGGCCCTGTTTTTCTCCGCTGGGATGTTGATACGTTAAATACACCCTTCAAAGCAGGACTTACATATAATACTGCTGGATTTGCCTTTGTGTATGGCGATTATTCTAACTATCAAACGGTAGTGGCCTTTGTTCAAGGACAAAGTTACTTTTTTATTCATAGTGTTGATAGCGGAAATGTTCATGGATGGAAGAAATTCCCTGCTAATTGATCATTTAATTTGTTGAATATGAAAAGCTTGCAATTATATTTCTTGTGTTTTCTCCATATGTAGTTGCTTTGATTTTTCCTTCAAAAAGTATTATTCCGACAGGGTGGTTTATCGCACCGGGCTCTTCACCTATGCCTGATGCGCCTGTTGGATATATAGGAAGGAACCCATCAGGTAAAATACCGATATCAACATAAGTGTTTGTATTAATTACACTATTATCAGCTTTTCTTATTGCCAGATTGATAACACATATCCCTGAAGATTTATCTTTTATGATCCGGGTGGCCCATGTTCCATAGATGGCATAACCAGGGTTTAATGTAATATCTTTGACAATTAATCCAGTTATGCTGGCTAAATCACTATTTAGCTGAGTAACGGCCTGATTAACACTATACAGCGAGGCCATACTGGCTATCTTATTGGGATCATTCACAATCTGGCTCACCACCGCCGCCGCTATCTTCTCGATGGCGTCACTGTTGCCCTTGATACCATCTTCCAGATGCGTGAGCCTGGCCGCAGACAGCGGCGTGCTGGTATCCGGTTTGTTTTTCCATGCCTGCTTTACGTAGGCCACAAAATTACTTATTGTCATTCTGACATTCCTCCTTCTATTGGGTATACATTGGTCCCAGGGAATATCTCCTCCTGCGGGAAGAGTCCGAACAAATCTTCTCCGGGATATAAATCAAGCGCCGGATATAAATCCGCCGCAGGGAATAAGGTATATATCTCAACCTCTATCTTAAATTGTGCCTTCGTTGTCACTGGATTTGGTGTAATCTTGACTGACTGTATATACAAATCTGCCATCACACCACCACCAAATCCAGTTGCTCCACCAGAGTCTCGTCATTGATCTTATAGATAACGCGAAGAATATAAGACGTTTTACCGGGCGGGGCCTCGATATATGCATCAATAATATGTTCATCTATCTCGCATTCCCCGGAAGCTTCCAGGGTATTTCCTCGCAACAGCTCCCATGATGCGGACTTTATACGAAATGGTGCGTCCTGTGCTGCATGGATTTTTAAACGGACGTGGCGGTGTTCTCCAATATCAAATATAATTTTCTGCATATTTACCCCCCCCCCACTCTGGCAACACGGTTCTAACAGCTCCGCGGAAAATAATGCCGGGAGCACATCAGCGTGGTATATGCTGTCAAGGAGCTCGGCAAAATACGGGATCGGAAGTACTTGCACGCATAGCCCGGAGGAGTCCACACAAAACAGCATCTTAGCCATATATGACTGGTTACCGGCGCCGTCCTCCGCGATTATCTCCACTACATACTCACCGTCATAGTCCAGGGGTACCGGTACTGACCATATGTCCCCCTGTGTCTGCTCCATAACCACCTCTGCACCATCTACGCGGCCAAATACTCGCGCTACTGCCATGGTATCGCCTCCTTAGTCTGTAACCTCCACGCTGATTACATAGGTCTTACCGGCATCTACCGGATTAGGTGTGAGCGTTACGGCCCTGATCGTCGGAGCCACGGTATCGAGAGTTACTGTCCTGACCACCGTCGTAGACTTGCCCGCGCTGTCCGTTGCCACAACCGTGATTGTGTTGCTTCCGGCAGCCAGTGTCAACGCCTTGCTGAACGATCCATCTGCGCCAACCGGAACCGCCTCTGCTGTGCCGCTGTTAAGTTTAACTGTCACAGTAACCGGGCTTGAGGTGATATCATTGGTTGTACCTGTTACGGTGCAGGCGGCCTTATTGGTGATCAGACCATTAACCGGAGCCGTCACGTTAAGAGTCGGCGGTACGGTATCAATCTTAAATGTTACGCTCTTCTGCGTCGCGGCATTGCCATCGTTGTCAGCTGCGTCAACCTTAATGGTATGGCTGCCGTCAGCCAGGGCCGCCGTAGGTGTATAAGTACAATCGTATCCACCCGTAATCGGTGTCTTTACAATCCCTGCGGTAACAGCCTCCCCTGTATCAATCGTGATTTTGATGCTATCAGGATTAACACCAGAGTCATTATCCGTAACTTTCCAGCGGATCGCCGGCTTATTATTGACGATCAGTGCACTGGCTGTCGGATATGTAATTAGGATAACCGGAGCCACTTTCTCCTTAACGCGGAGACGCAGGCTGCCGCCCAGTGTCACATCTGTATCGTTCTTTGTAGTCGCATTCCCGGCCTCATCTGTGGCCTTAATCGTCACCGGGTAATAGTGCCCGTCGTTATTGTTGTAAGACGATGTTGACGGCGCTGTGACCGTGGCTTCCCACTTCCCTGTGCTGCTGTTCAGCGTCAGGGTAGTCGTAACACCGTTGATAATTGCCTGTACTGTTCTTACTGCCATAGTTTCCTCCTATTCAAATTTAACCATTCTAATTTTCGAAGTTACCGCAGGCGAAATAAACAGTAAGTAGAGATACGCAGTTCCGCTCACACTGCTTAGATTAAGAGTATAATCCCCCCCGGTTCCTGATGTATTCATTCCGGCTACTTTATCTCCCAGGTTAGGGTTTCTTTTCAGGCTGCTGGATTTTTCGTTATCAAAAATATAATCTGTTACCTTATTCCGGAATAATTCGATGTTATCAAGTGCCGATCCGCTGTATTCCAATCTTACAATCAACCTGTTTAAATTTGTCAGGTCTATGGGTTCATTGAATACAACCGCTGTATAATATGTATTATTTCGTACATAGACTTTGATATGATCTCGTTCCAATGATACAGTTCCAACATTATCCCATAATAGGTGTTTAAAGGCTGTTATACTTTGTATTCCATTAAAAGCACCATAATAATATGGTACTTTAGGATCCTTGTTTACATATCCCTCCCAGGTTCCAGGTCCTACACCGCCGACGTACTGCCCTTTTTTTATTACTGATGTGGAAAGATTTTTCACTGCCCGAATTGTAATATCTCCAGTCATGTACTTACCCGCTGTTGGGATTGTGATCATACGAGCGCCTGGTCCGATACTCTGAGCCGCCATAGTTTCGATAGTTTGCTTCACTTTCCCCCCGGTATAATTTCCAGGCGGAAGCTTCTGTACGCCATTAATCGGCAGGGCATATTCAGGACTACCGCGCTGTACGATTTTTCCCACCTGCGGCTCCTCGCTTCCGGTACCTATAAATTTCTCGGCAGCCAATACATCCCCCGGGTCTGCCGTCAACTCTGATATATTAGGGCCTCCCCCCACTTTTCTAATAGGTAGTATCATTCTGATTGCCCTCCATATTAATCGAAAAATCCCTGACATGTTCCAGTAACAGCTCCTTCACCTTCGCCAACTACTTCTCCAAATTTGATGTTCTCGGCTGTAAGGTTTTCCACAGCGTAAACAATTATATCGCCGGTCATGTACTTGCCTGCGCATTGAATTACTACCGGTCCGGCACCAGGTGTTACAATCTGTCCGTCCATGGTATCAATCTCCTGATCCACTGTGTCCTCAGCATTGTGGATCCCAGCTGGTATGTTATACGTACCATTGATCGGCAGCTTATAGCTTGTTGCATTTTTCTCCTCCAGGTTCCCGGTTCGGATGTCCGAGGATCCCCGACCGATAAATTTTTTCCCTTTGCGGACCAGATTTTCCACTGCGGTAAGCCCGCTGAAATCCACGCTTTGTCCCCGGAAAAATAATGGTAATATTGCCATGGCCTACACTCCTTTCAGCCCCAGGCGCAGGGCAATTACAGGCTTCTTAAATCTACAGGTTACTTTCACCTTGCTGTCCAGCGTCTCAATTGTTGTTATCATATTGGCGCTCTTGTCAATCTGGGCCTGCAATGCCTCAGTGAGATTGTCTGGATACACCAGCCCCGGTACAGGTCTGTCGCTTGCCAGCATACCTGGCACAGATACCGTCTGAATGTAAGGAGCCGTCGCAGACCAACCAGATACTGGAAGATTAATTTCAACATACCGGTTCGCCCGGCTGATCCCCTCCGCATACTCCTCGTATAATTCATTTACAGCAGCATTTGTTTCGTTGATATCGTCCGCCGAAAAAATGTCTCCCTCTTCGGCGTATATCGTTATATCATCAAGATTAACCGTATCCGCTGAGACATTGGTGACTCGGTACAGGCGCTTCCCTGTATATTTGTCATTCTTATAATTTGTTCGTAGTTTCTTCAAAGGCTCACACTCCTGTTTCCGATACCGCGGCAGCCAAGTTTAAATTCCAGATGTGGTATGCTGGGTATTAAATTCTCAACCAATATTCCAATATCATAAATGATCTTTTCAATAAAATTTGCCTGATAGATAGACGTGTATGTAATTCTTTCCGGTGTCTGAGGCGTGCTGGGCGGCGTGTAAAAGGCTGATCGGATTGCAATAAGGTTCTTCCTGATCCGTTCCATTTCGCTTTCTGTACGGCGATCCTCTGGCTGCCAGATAGCCCCCTCAATAATCGTATTACGATATCCATAGCAATTGAGCACATGCGACACCCACTTAATAGCATCCTCAACTCGGTTAAGGTCCTGATAATCAATATATGCCTTGTCAGTCATAGCATCTATGTCAGCCTGTACGCGGTCAAATATTAAGCTGTCCACAATATCACTCATGGATCGTCACCTCCGCTCTAATTGCCTGTGCAATCCCACTATAATTGATTCGCTCTATCGTTCCTACTTTCACGCCGTCGTAATCTGTATCTATTCCTACAACCTGGCCGATCACTTTATCCTCCAGGATTACCTCACAGGTTACATTTTCAGCCCGCTGATAATACTCATAGACTCGATCAAGAGCCTGCTGTGCATTTTCCTTGTTGATCAGCGTGGCTTCCTTCACTTCCTTGATATTTTTATTAAAAAAGATATTTGGATTCTCACGAGAAATCATAAACATATAGTGATGATACTTTTTCCCGGTGAGCACTACAGCTCCACCAGTTCCTTTGATGATGGCATAATTATCACCAGACTGCGAAATCACTCCACCAGAGATAGACAAAGAGTGATGGGCCTCCGAAAAGGTGACCTGCACAGTGCCAGACAACTCATCATTGTATAACTCTTCTGACTCTTCCGATCGCTGGTAGCTATGGCCGGTTAATCGGATCCCAGTAACCACGTCGCTGTGGTCCAGCGTCAAACCCTCAAATACTTTTTCAAAATCGCCAGTCTTTTCGTTTTGCTTAGGATAGATGACCACTCCGTCATAGTTGCTCGTATCAACTACGGCGCCGATCGCAAAGGCTATTTGCATCAGAGCTGCCCGCTTTGTGGTGTAAGGTATATATCCGGTTAAGGTGATACCATCAAAAACATCATCGAGAAGGTAATTAAAATCTTCCCCGTCGAATATCTGAGCAATTATGTCTGTAACCTTCTGTCCAGTATATATTCCGCCTGGAAAATCGTTGCCGTCCAGCAGACCAATAGCGTCGTGGGTATCCATGTAGTAATCCGTTCTGCTCTTGCGTGCACCATTTTTAAGATAAAAATTACCAATCAGACCGCCATTGAAATAAAGTGACAGCTTCTGCTTTTTTTGCAAATCAAACGGTACAGACGACTTTGTCCGCACTGTAAAATCCATGGTATTAATGCTTATGCTCTCAGAGATTGCGTTGATCTCCTGCAGACAGTTGATCTCCTTAATCTCATCGCCTAGAAAATCTCTGTAGATTCCGTAGTCGATCCGTGTCAGGAAAACCGGACGGCATGGTTTTGACGTCTCCAAGAAGGTAATAATAATGCGATCATAAAGCTGCACATAATTGCTGCAAAAATATTTTGTTTCGTTCGGTTCGAAATTCAAATCCGAAAGAAGCTGCTCACCAGAGTACCATTTAACATTTATCCGGCTTGCATAGTCACTTGACATATCATTAAAAGTAAGCAGGAGACCAACACTCGTAAATTTACGGTTAAATGTGATCTCAAGTGTTGGCGCTTTGATCTCCTTTTCCAAGCCCGGCGAAGGGTATAAAAATATTGATGGATACTCACCTGGCAATGTCGGTTCCTGAGTCATCGTATATTCAAAGCGTCCATTGGAATCTGATATCTCATCACTGATAAAACCATATCCCTGCGCATCATCCGGAAAGTTTATATAGTCACCATTGAGTAACGCAAACCGGGGCAGACACAACGCATACCCCGGATATTTTAAATCGTCACGTTTGAGATCCGGAAACGTATTTCGAATGACCGTCGGAGCCGGAAACACATCTTGCCCCGGAAATGTATCTGCCCCCGGGCATAGACCAGCATCGATTACCTGTGGATTGCTGTTTTCTTTGGCATATGGCGCCACATCATCGTAGACGATTTTTATACCACTCTGGTCCGCCGCATCAGACCGGATTGACTGCTTTAAAAACATATCACGGCCTCCTTTGCGGTGACATGGCTACAAAATACACTGACAGGCCATGCCACAGATTCTTTCCGTTCCTGCGTTGCAAGCTGTCTTTGCCTTTGGTCACGTAAGCCTCAAACTCAAGCGTTTTCTGCGCATATGGAACCACCAAACGGTGCTTTATTTCCGGTGCTGATATCATCTGGTAAAACGTATCATAGTCATCGCGGTACTGAGTGATTGGCTCGATCTCCAAGGTATAATTATAAAAGGTCCCGGCTATCTCCCTGTACATTTCATAGTTTTTCAGACGACCGGAGTTTTCGGTATCTGTAACAGAAAACTCTCTTTCCAACTTTGTAACATTCAGCCTTAGATCCACGCCGTCGATGGAAAAAACATTTTCAGTCATACCTATCCCTCCGTAACCATTCTTACACCTACACGCTGTTTCTCCTGATTGTTCGCTTCATAGACAGCCCGAGCAAACCGCTGCCCGTTAACAATTAAGTCAATCTGCATAGGCCGCCTATTGCCTCCCTCCCCCATATACTTCGCCATGACATTATCAAGAGCTTGTTCTATGGTCGACAGAGGAGATACCACCTCTGTTTCCCGATTATTATCTCCCAGGATCGCGGCAAACTCACCAGCGCGCGGCGGAACCACCGTACCTGTTGCGAGGCGCGGCATTCTGTAACTGCTCACATCTCCAGGGCTATAAGCATTATATGGGCTGTATGATCCGCTCGAATAAGCCCCCGCCGATGAACGCTTACCAGCATTAACGGCTACCATAGCCGCACCTATTCCAAGGGCAATTGCTCCAGCTATCAATGCCGCTTTCGCTGCTCCCCCTGTCGCTGCTCCTAATGCAACAGCCAAAATAGTAATTGCGGAGGCGGCCGCCATTATTGAACTTATTACCTTTTCTGGAACAGTCATGTTATCCCAGTTTTTATAAATCTCATATACTGCCCCAAGCAGAATACCAATTGCCGAGGCTATGCCCAAATATGCCAATTGTGTTGTATCAAGATTTTTATTTAATAATTTCAAAATACCAATAAAACCATTTGCACCCGAAAGTACGTCAATAATATTCTTGACCTTTTCGACAAATTCGATAGCTTTCCAAGCCATGAAAAAACCTGCTACAGTTACAGCCGCAAATCGAATTTCTTCTTCATGTTCTGATATCCAGTCAGAAAACTTTGTAAGCCATTCTGTAACTTTTTTCAATGCCTCTATAATTATTTTTCCAGTCCATTCACCGAATGGCTGCAAGAAGTCTTCCCACAGCCATATGGCTAATGGTTTCAGTGCTTCTAATATACTATTTAAAGCTTTTAATGCCGCAGAAATTAGATCAAACGCTGCCGGAATACCATTCTCTATCCCCCATTTAGCTATAGGAAGAAGAATATCTGTTAGGAGCCAAAGCAAGACATCACCTATTTTACTTACGATTGGCCTTAAGCTCACCAGTACCTCATCAAAAGAAGACAATAACGGGTAAAAATCTAAGCCGGCAGACCAATCCCTGATTGCTTCAGAAGCTTCACGGAAAAATCCAGTTACCTCAAGCACCAGGTCACCCAGATGTCTCATAATTGACACGCCCAGATCTCCGCTTGTCCAGGCTTTATCCAACTGATCGCACAAATTAGCTGCTGTAAATGCGAGGTTCGCGAAAGTAATCAGCAGATCGTCTGTTATTTTCTGTCCATAGCTCTCATTCTTCCATACCTGTAAAAATGATGTTCCGACGTCCATGGCAAGGTTTTTCATACTGTTGAGAGCCGCATGGACAGCCTCATTTACTTCTGGACCATTCTCCAGCCAGGATTGCTTCATCGGGTCAAACAGATCAGAAAAGACTCTTTTTACTACATCTGCAAAATCTTTAATATCATTCTCGATCTCCACCGTTTCAAACATCTGATCCGGTGTTGGACCTATATAGCCATCTTCTGATTTTTCCTGTGCCTGGATCAGATCATCGAAGGAAAAAGCTAACTTTTGATTCAGCTTCTCCTTCTTTTTCAGTTCCGAATTACTGTCTTTTAATGCCTCTCCATAATTTTCCTCAACATCTACAGCCTTCACAAATGTTGCTTTTCCGGTTAAGGCTGCTACAAGCTGTCCCGCGTAGGTTGCCCCCGTCGATAGAAGATCAATCATTTCCTTTAACGCTGGGGCTGCGGCATCAAGAGCGGGAGCAAATGCTGTAGCAAAGCTGTTTTTCAGTCGGGTATTGGCAGAAACGAGCATGGAAATACTTTTGTTCGTCTCGTCCGAATACTGGGCTAGATTTTCGAATCCCTCTTTAGCTGCCTTTATGGCCGCTCGCATTGCCATACGGATCAGCATCAGCTTAAACATATTGGATAACTTTAAAATACTTTTGGTAAGCGGGATTGCTGTCTTATTTGTAGCAGCCAGCGTTTTATTCATTTTTTTGCCTGATGAATCTACCTTCTTCTGAACGGTTCTAGTCCCTTCCAGTTCCTTCTTATAAGAATTCAGTGCGACTATTGCTTTCTGCAATTCTCCATAGGTCTTATCATATTCAGGATCTCCGAAATAAGATCCTGATTTCTCAAGAGAATACAGATGCTCCTTCAACAGGTCAATCTTATCCACCAGCGCTATTACACTTTGATTTCCAGAATTGAACGCACCCATAATTACATGGCCTGTTGACGATGCAATAGTTGGTATGTCTGATATTGTCCGCTTGAGGATTTCAAGTGTCTTCTGTAACATGGTAGGCCCCTGCTTTGCTTCTTCAAAAGCCTTATTCTCCGCAGCGGCGGCCTCTCTGGCTGATTCTTCAATAGTCTTATTTCTGGCAATTATTTCGTCAACATCGTTACCATAAATATCATATCGTTTTCCGTCATCCGGAATGGAAGAAGGCGAAGCGTTATTGTTTGTGATCGTTCCTGTAAATGTTGCAGCCTTTTCTTTGTTCAGGCGTTCTACTTCTTCTCGTGCCTTCTTCGCTGACTCCGCGACGGTATCAATATCTTTCGCGGTGGAGGCGGCCGTGTTACCTGCTCCGGTAAATCCTCCATCCATTTTTTTAGACAAGTCTTCGATTAATCCTGAAAGCCTTTCAACTGCTTTTGTTAGCGTACTCATTCCAGCATCGAAGCCTTCTGTATTAACCTTTGTGTCAAATTTTAAGCTTCCATCAGCCGCCATGCTCTCACCTCACTTCCGGGCATAAAATAAGACGCCATACGGCGCCTATCCCAATAGCTTATTCCAATAATCAATTTCTTCCTGTTCTTCTGCGGTATACTTCGTTTTAATGTCGCACATGGCTTTATTCGCCTGATAAAATTCCTGTTCCCATTTCTCCAGTTTCTTTCCCCTTGCCCGTTTCTGTCGTATACCGAGGACCATAGAAAAGGTTCCGTCGTCAATCTCCATAAAGTACCCCATAAAGGTCCACCAATGCATATATTCTGCTGCACGGACCTCACGGCCGGCCACCTTATTGATTGCAGGAAATAAAATTGGTTCGTCCTGCTCCCAATCCATTACCTTACGAGATGGCTTCTTGTCATCTGCTTCCTGACCGCAGTCGAGGAACCATAATGCCTGACGAACTGCCTCCGGATATGCGCTTTCTGGTATCTCTTCCGGAGTCATAAACAATATTTCAAGCATTACCTCGTATTTCTCTTCTGGAAGAAGTTCAGGATCATTAAAAGCCTGCATAATTACCAAAATGTCACGGAAATCGGTTCGAATCTCCATTTTCTTCCCGGCTACCTCCAGGGTCGTCGGCAGCCGGCCGATCATTTGCTGTACTCCCTGGTATATTTCTCGATGCGGCGCTGACTTCCAACGTTGAATTCATCGACACCTTCCCGAATAATTGGCATGGCCGCTTTCAAAAATGCTTCAAACAAAAATTCTTTCTTTTCTCCTACAATACACAATGGGGACTGCCCGGCAAATACAGTATCATATACATCAGAATTAAAAATGTAGTTAATCTCTTCGCGAATCAGATCATCAAACTCTTTCAGAAGCCTTCTGCCCTGCTCCGTTGGTTTTTCAACCGGTGCACCATCAGGCATCAGCTTAACAGCATCTATTTGACTTTGCTTTTCCGTAATTCTCCGCTGTGCCGCATCTGCACGAACAAGAATATTAGGGTCAGCCGGGTTGAAACGAATTACCCGGCTCTCATCTCCATTAATCGAAAAAGACTTAAGGTTATCAGAAAAATTAATACTATGCATATGTTACCTCCCTATGCTCCGGCCCCAGACTCTGCCGTAAAGGTTTTAGTTGATAAATCAAACGTCCCCTTCACTCTGTTTCCGGTATGGTGTACATTGTACGGGATCTGATAGCCGGTTGTATCACCGCCATAACTTACTACCTCGATGATCGCGTCCTCTTTGTAAGCTGCATATTTACCGGCCGTTGCTGTTTCCCAAAGATGTACTTCTACAACGCTGGTTTTCAACTCATCGAGAGTCTGCCGCTCATCTGCAATTGCCTGTAAGCGTTCAAACATCGGATCCCCGATCTCCGCATAATTGGGATCAACGCTTGACTGCGGCTGGTAGCTATCCAAAGTAACATTTGTTTCCCCCAAAATATTGTTCATGGTTTCTACATTGGCGTTCATTTCAATCGTATACTCTTCCAGGTATTTTCCCAACCTGACGTATTCCGGTTTTGCTGTTGTCGGAAGAGCAGCATCAATGTAATGTGCCATAAACTTTCTTTTAATCTTTCCTGTAATGTCTGGCATTAAAAAAACTCCTCACTTTCTATTTTATACTGAGCGTAGATCTGTATCTGGTACAGCACGCCGTCGTTAATATCTTCCGTCATGGGCTGCATAGCCATGGCATTAGCCGTTGTGGCTTTTAAAAATCTTCCGGTGAACGTCTGGCCGTCAATCTCTACTGACAGCCCGTCCTCTTCCGGCAGTCGCTCCAGCCAGTAGGCCAGCTCAAGCAAAAAGTTACTGTTCGCCAGCCGATTATAATCGGTAAATGACTGAGCTACCGCGTACATGACAAAATTATGCTGCCGGATCTGGTTCCCCAGCACGTCCTCCCGGATCAAGCTATCTCCGGTACTGGACAAGCCGTAATTCGTAGGATCCGGATCTGTAAAGTCAATGTGGATATCCGCACCGGCCATAAATTCCGATATCTTCGGGTACTCCGTCAACTTCTGGCGCATAAAGTCTATGATCGTCATATCTTTCCCCCTCTATCCACTACAGCCTGAGCCGCCTCTAATATGTCTCCTTTGTGGTCTGCCTTCATACGGTCAAACCATTTCTTGCCGCGCATTGGAGCGCCAGTGTATTTAAGTTCCCTTTCCGTTGGTACCTTGATCTCGTTTCTCTTAGCCCACGCACTGCCGGTTGTCGGTGACACGTACAAGATCCCCTCGTGTAAGCAGTGTGCATACGGTCCAGGTGTATTAATCTCTCCGGATCCGATCACCGTAGACATAACCATCATGTGCTCCAGCTCCCCGGCCTGGCGCCGAGGCATGTATGCACTCATATACCTCATAGTCTCACTGTCAACCACTTTCTGGACCGGGCCACCAGGCTGTAACCCATGCTTTGATATGAGGGCATCACGCGGCAGTATATCAAGTTCTACCTTCACCAGATCACCTCCTTACTTGCGGTATTCTCCTCTTCGCCTTATACTATAATTACAGGCCGTCACATGGCCGAGTACAATGGAAGGAGAAATTATCATGTTAAGTCAAGAAGCTAAAAGTTTTATGGAATTTTGCATATCCGCTTACAAAGAGAGCGGTAAAAACGAATTTTATATTTCTGATTATATGCATATTCCAAACTATGAAGCCGCTATATCAGAATTAATTGAAAAGGGGCTTTTGGACAAGAAAATGGACATTCTGGAAACTATATCAATCAACCTTGATGCATTAAAAAGCTGATATCAATCCGGAGTTGAACTATTCTGGTTCGACTCCGGACAGCATCTCTCTCGCTTCTCCAATGTCCTTAAAAAATTCTTCCAGGCTCTTCCCACTTTCAAGAGAGAACTCATTTACATCCACTTCTAATAACTTTAATGTCGGTTTTAAATTCCCCTCTTTGTCCCGCGCTGAATATACTAAGCCTTTCACACCTTTTCCGATCTGCTTACCTTCCAAAAACACATTCGTTTTATTACCCAAAGTTGCAATTACTAATTTAGGTATCATATAATCCTTCCTCTCTATTTACATGACAGTTCATAATGCTGCATGGACTCGCTACCATACAATTTATCATCTACCGTCATAACCGTCACACAGTCATGGCGCCGCTTCAGTTCTTGTAATGATTCAGACATTGTTTTCTGGTTGGTACAATCAATCACATGGTTGCACTGACCTTTCACAATAAGGTCTTTTCCTCCTGTGAACTGGATCGGCTCAAACAGGCTCTCCAGCGGGATCACCAGAAGGACAGAGTCAGAGTCACGCTGGCCGGTCTTCAGTACATTGGATTGCTTCACATCGTCCCAGAATACGTCTTCCACATATTCTCGTCTGTATGACTCCTGTTTTCCACATTTTGAATACAGATACAGTGTTACATCAGCATTCGTATACATATTATGCCCCCTGATAGCATAGGCCAGTGTCAGCCAGCCATTTCATGACGATACCGCGTTGTTCCCGGTCTGCCGCCTGTCTGGCCTCGGATGCAGAAGAGAAAGAGACCGAATAGGTCCCTACCTTCTCCGATGTCTTCCCGGCAGCTTCCCGGTTTTGCTTTTCTTGCTGGCAGATAGCTTCTGCCAGTTCACAGCAACACAACCGGACAGGTTCCGGCACTTCAGGAAGAGTTTTTACCCGTCCGAAAGTATAAATATCTATTACCTGACCAGCCTGCCGTGCATAATAATCAAAGCCGGTACGAATGACCGACTTACGTCCCATAAGATACTCATTCAGATAATCTTGCTCTGTTGCATATGCCATTCGCACCGTCTCCTTTACTGTTTAATCAATGTTACCTCTTTATCAACAGCTGCTTCTGCTACCACTACGGTCTCAGTAATCGTTCCATAGCCTGCCTTCTTAATCTTTGCCGGGTACGATCCTTCACGCAGGTTAAACTCTGCAATACCAGTGGAAGAGGTCTTCTTTCTCGATCCGTTGACGTCCACCACTGCACCAGCGACAGCTGCCGGAGCATCTGCATTATCCTTAACCGTAAAGGTTACCTTCTGAGTAGTTGCCGGAGTAGCTGGCTCTAGGTATGCAAACGGACAGCCCAAACGATCCGTGTCCATACGTGTAGCTGGATTCGGGAGCGCCCACCCCATGCGGAATACAATACGCAATGCAACCATGTCCTGCTGAGCCAGATTATACGTAATCTCTTTTGTAATCGGGTCCTGGATAACACCCTGGTCAAGAATCTTAACTGTGACATCCTGTCTGATCGAGTAAACCGCCTGCTTGAAGTCTCCTACAATCAGCTGGGCAATAGCATTATCATAAGCCCCATTCTGTGGAAAATACAGCGGTGCCCCGTCCAATGCATAGTTGGTGGATCCCTGCATATCGCTCTTAAAGATCAGGCTGCCGTCCGTGGCCCTGATCCCTCTTAACTTTGCTCTCATGCTCATAGACGCCAGGGCTCCGGTTGCCATGAACCCGTCTTCCTCTACTTTGGAAATAACGCCGCCTTCTCCAAGTAACAGATTGTAATAATCCGGATTGGATCCTACTGCTACATTGTTTCCTGCCTGTCTGGCAAGGGTGATAATATCATTCGGCCAGTTTGCCGGGCGGTTGATTCCGAAGATAATAGCGCTGTCAACTCGCTGCCCGATTGCCTCATTCACCCTCGGTGTAATTTCTCCAAAGATATCAAACTCTGCATCGTCCAGCACCGCCTCCGGAATCGGAACAATAACTGCCAGTTCTGCGGCATTCATGTAGACGTTATCCCACGCTTGCCTAGTTGTCTGCTTCATGCCGGTATCGCCGTCTACCCAGTAGGCAGTCGGGAGGAAATCGAGTACCCTCATGCGAGTCTGGTTACTGGTCATGTTCGGAAGTTTCCGCGCCATACTCATAAATGTGGACTGCTTCGGTGCGTCCTGAAAAATTGTTGAAATTACCTGTTCGCGAATAATGGCCTCCGCGTCAGATCTGCTTGTAATGTGTACTGCCATCTTTTAATCCTCCTATTCTTTTCCTAAAATGCTTCTAAGCGCTTCATTCGCTCTTGTCTTTGTATCATCTATCGCCTGACCGCCAGGGCCAGGAGTTGGTGCAACCACCCGTGGTATCTGTGTGTCCTGAAACAGATAGGAATTATCCTTTTTTACCGCCTCAATAGCCGCTTTGATATCAGACTCCTGATTCTTACTCCCCTTTAACTTATCTACATCCAGAAACGGCATGACTGCTTTTAAATCTCTGGGCTTATATCCTTCGGCTGTGGCCTTCAGAAGGTCGTTAAAATCCCGATCAGCCAGTTGCCTTTTATACTCTGCCTCTTTGGTTGCAAGGTCATTTGTAAGTGTTGTCACTTTAGTCTGAAGCTCTGAGATATTCACACCTTCAAAACTTTTCAGCGTTGTCTGTGCCGTCTCTAACTGTCCTTTGTAATTATCCCGTTCCTGTTTGATGGCCTCAATATCATTTCCATTCTCGGCCATAATGCTGTCTACCTGTTCTTTTGTCAGTCCCATGTCCTCTAAAAATTTACGTTTCATCCTGCTCCTTTCCCGCTACGCTTTTATACGGGGTTGCTTCCCATGCGCTGGTAGTTTTACGCCGTGCCGGGCAATTTATTTCTTTGCTATTCGCATTCTCTCCCTCTGTTCCGGGAGCCGCATTTGTTTTGAAAACTCTGTATATGTTTTATCCGTTAATCTCAACCTGCACTTAGCCGCCGTAATGTCGTCCGAATCAACTTCTGCCTCCTGGAGTAACTTAATATCCTGTTTCTGCTTTCGAATCGTGCGTTCAAGCCTCCGCTGATACTGCAATGCTCCGTATGTATCGTATTCCCTGCCGCGGTAAATCCTTTTTTCATTCTCTTTCCGGTTCTGCTCCTCTAACCACTCATCAGAGTACTTACGTTTACTGATCCCCGGAAGAAACGGAAACTTAATATGATAGCAATTGATACCGGCGAATCCCAGCAGTTCACCCTCTCCGCAGATGGTCCGCATTTCCTCCGAGCTGTAAACCTTTCCTTGCCAGCTTTGGTGATTTAGGTATCCCGTACCGGTGTTACGGGCTCCCATATGCCAGTCTACTTCCCAGTGATCCGTTCCCAGCTCTTCCGCATTCTTATTACTTACCTGCTTCGTCATCTGTGCCACTCCGGTCATCACCGCCCGCCTGGCCGCCACCTCGATACGGTCTGACTTGCCAGATGCATAATCCACGGTGCGAATCCCACTGTCCGTCATTTCGTCGATCACGTCACCGATCGCCTGATTATAGGTTTTGGCTCCTGTAGTAATCCCTAGCATGGCCCTGTCCAGACTCTGCTCCAGGTACTCCGAAAGCGGTGTGAATGCCTTCTTTCCAGCACCCATAGGCACATTAAAACCGGTGGTCTGAGTAATATTCTCCATCGGCCGCAGCGTGTCCTTTGTCTGCCGCCTGGCCGCGTCTACTGCCTGTTGCAGCCATTGATTATCCTCATAGCGCTGATAATCCTTTCCTGCCTCTTCGTAAATTGTCTTATTACGCACGTAATCCGACCGGGCAGCCTGCTCATAGATATCATCAATTTGTAGATCAGCTTCCTTGATTGCCTCCCCGATCAGCTGCTTAATCCGTGTCTTACTCTCACCGATTGCAGTGAGTCGCACCAGCAGCCAGTCAATAACCGGTGTAATCTGTGCTGCCTCCTTAATGCGATCCACGATCTCGGACATAATAGACAGCTCCAGCGCCGTCATAGTGCGCTCCAATGGCTTCGGCAGCTTCTCCAATTCATCAGGCGTCATCAATCTCACTCCTCTGTCAGTGCCGGCTCAGGCAGATTCTTTTCTGCCTCCTCCAACGTTTCACCATACCACTTAGCCCGGTACTCCTCCAGACGCATCACTCCCATGGCTACATCCTGTCTGTCTTCCTGACGTTCCAGTTCTGCATCCACGACGATGCTGTCATCCCAGTCAAAGGAAACCTCATAATTATCACCAGCTGGTACCAGCCCGTAAAGTACCGCCCAGAAGTTCATGGCGTAAACCAGGTCTTCTAATGCTGCCTGTAATGCCATCTGGGTGTCTGACACCATTGTGTAAGACCGCTGCTTGCTGGCCTTAATCTCAGTAGCCGTTTTATCTACGCTCTGAGGATCTGACAGGGTGCCATAAGCCAGACAGCTGTTAAACTCAATCAGCTTCAGCTGGTTATTGAACCCGTTAAACAATGCAGTGTCCCGGATATCCGGGCTGAAAGTATCAATAAACGGCTTATCTGTGGCGCCTGTATTGTACTCCAGGTTACGATACAGCCGGTCTTTCCCGCCTGGATATTCAAATTTGTCCTGATCTTTGTTGTACTTAAGGAGCGATGTTGCCACATGCACAGCCAACTGTGTCCCGTCATACTCCCAGCAGATATTAGAGTATCGCCGGTCTGCCTCCTTAATCAGATTGACCGCTCTGGAATAGACCGATACCCCCAGCGGGCTGTCCGAATCGTAAGCATTCGCCATTGGGATCTTGAAATACCCCAGCAGCAGCCGGTCAGTGCCTTCAAGGACAATATCCGGCGCCAGTTCCGACCATCTGTCGATGGAGTTTACCGGTACCTCGCTTCCAAGGCTGTAATCATTGGTTGCTACAAAAGCCCTGTTGATAATGTGTACCGCAGTCTCACCCAGCGTGTGAATCTCCAGTCTGGTATATATCTTCTGTCCTTTCCTGAATTGCTCCGTAAACACGCACTGTGTAATTCTCCCGGAGCTGTCAAAAGACAACGGAAAGAAACAGTCTGCCTGGACAAACTGGACCTCTAATCCCTGCTGAGTGATATATGGCTTCATGGCCAGGCCGCCCTTTGCGCATCCATACTCCACATACCGGCGCAGGTCTTTCAGCACCTTACTTTTGTATGCCGCGTTCAGGTAATCCGCAGATGCTCCCCCGGTGATCTCTGACTTCATTTCCAGCGTCACCAGCCGGGCCAGCTCTGAGGCAATGGCCGGCGCCAGGTTCGCGCTTAACACGTCCTCGTTATTTACCCACGGGGACCGGTTCTCATACATTCTGGTCCATAGTTCGATCTGGTTCGCCATCTGTGAGGTCAGACAGACATCTACCTGAGTATCGGAATCCCGATTCAGGATATTGGTCACCAGATCCAGCATTTTTGTAAACTTCACTCCATCACCTCCTTATTCACACCGTATAAACCGGCTTATATCGCGCTCAAAGGTATATTCAAATGCGTCCAATGTATCAATATCGCTTGTACCATCATCTAAGCGCGCGTCCTCAACCAGGCTCTTTTTTTCATCCCATAAGGCCGTAGTCAAGGCATCTTCCAGCGTCTGGCATTGACCTGCCATATATCGATACCGGCGCTGGCTGAGCATACGCTGTGTGAAGCGTATCCGGTCATTGATCGTCGTCTTAAGCGCGTTTTCAATTCTGATCCAGGACAATCCGGCTTTTCGCGCCGATGTCCGGAGCCCGGCAATCAGGGTCTGCTCTGCGTTATCACAATACACATGGGTAATGTACCCGTACAGGTTGATTATCTTAAGGCAGAAGTCCACGAACAGATCCCCCAGTATGTTTGGGTCTATGCTGCCGTTTTTGCTCATGTGCCGCTCACTGGCCAACGCCACTAATGCCCCGTAGCCCCTGGTCGTTGCCGTAGCAACAAATGCATGACCGGAACCGCTCCCCCCAAAGTCGACGCCTATGTTAATCTCCATCAGGTTCTTAGGCTTTTCATGAATAATGTACGGATTATCCCGGGTATCACTTGACACCGCGTCACACATCAGCTTATAGATGGATCCCTCTGCTGCCACCCATAAGCCACGGATATACCGGTCATACAATACGGTACCCTTGTACTCCTTGCACAGCTCCGTCACAAAGTTCTGGTCAAGAAATGGATTGTCAAATATCTCATACTTTTGAAGGTATATGTCCGCATCCGAATCCAGAAACTTTTTAAACCAGTGCTGCGGCGCGTCCGGATTGCAGGCCCCATCAAAACAGGAATATGGTTTATCCAAACGGGACTTAAGCATATCGAATACATCTTTGTTCCAGTCTGTCACCTCGTCACCGTAGCAGTATTTAAGCCCGGATCCCCGAAGCTTTGAAACCTGGCTGATCTTTTCCGCACCCAGGCAGTAAACATCTTCCCCGAACATAGGACAAATGTTCTGTGAATTGATATCGCCAACGAGCCGCGTTCCCCATATACCTTGCAGAGGTTCAACGATATTTCTTTGGATTGTGCCCTTAGACACCCCCAGGATGGCGGTCAGCCCTTCTTTCCCAACTCTCGCCCGGATACGCTTCGGAATTACATAATAGTCCATGTAGGTTTTCCCTGATCGCGTAGCCCCAGACTTTATGTTCCAACGATGGTTCGCGTTCTCAAAAAATTCCTGCTGTTTTTTTGAAAAAGGCATCTATATGACCCCCTTAATCTCAGACAGTACCTGGTCAAGCTTCTGCAATTCCCCGGTACTTTTCGCACCGTTGAGTCTATTGGTGTTTGCCTTAAGCTGCGCGATCCTCGCCCGCTGCTCCTCTGTTGCCATATCCATATGATTCGCGATCCAGTCCAGCGCCTTCATGCGGTCCGCCAGCTTTATACTGGCGCCATCCTTTCCCTGCTTTACCTCAGTAATGAGAGTACCGTCTACCTCACCAGATTCACGGAAGCGAACACTGTTGATTGTTTTCATGAGCGGTATTTTACCATCACCGTTCGGATCATCTACTTGTACCGGCCCGAATGCTCCCATTACCTGGACCTCTTCCCGGCCAAAATCCACATAGTCGGTAATATCTGAAAAGGCAATGTCCATGTACTTCTGGAAAATATCGTGTTCGTCCAGCATCTCGCGGTTGAGGCGCGCTTGCTTCAAGTGAGTGATTTCCTCCCTGATACGAGCATTTCTGAGCAGCCGCGGACCATTGACCACTGCTGTATTGTAATCAACACCATACGCATTCTGGTAAGCTTTCGTCGCATTGAAACATCGGATATACCGAATACAAAAAAGCCGCTGCTTATCGGTAAGGTCAGGATTTTCTATTACCTGCATCACCTCTTCAGCAACAGCTTTCTTCTCTTTCCGAACGTTCGCTTTTTTTTCCGAACGCTCGCTATTGTTTTCCGAACGTTCGCTTACCCATTTATATGTTGATTTCCAGCGCCGTACCGTTCCTTCTGGTAGATTTAGTTCGTTCGCAATCTCCACTAACTTTTTCCCAGAAAGAAACATTGCTTCTGCCTGCTGTACTCTCTGATCTGGCGCTCTTGCCATGGTATCACCTCTATTCGCATAAAATAAAGGCACCCGTTTGCCGCCGGATGCCTTTTACAAGAAGGAACAAAAAATGAAAGAAAAAGCGGAACACCACGGAATCGAACCGGAACCCAGGGCGCGACCCTGTCCATCTGCCATTGATGGTA